>Ga0307513_10008831_pt1 | contig 12831 bp, 9 predicted proteins | sample 15_EM_MG_FD_202174 | JGI IMG/M metagenome (GOLD analysis project Ga0307513, IMG submission 202174) | Populus trichocarpa ectomycorrhiza microbial communities from riparian zone in the Pacific Northwest, United States - 15_EM | ecosystem: Host-associated > Plants > Roots > Unclassified | place...
ACTAGATAATAAGCCATGTTAACTGCTTTAGCCTAAAAGTTCTTTAACAATCTAGCTTATGAAAGCATATAACGTGCTTTTAATAAGAGTGTCATATTCATACATTCTGCAACCTTATTTTATTGTGATGTAATCCTGATAGTGTAATGTCTAGCAACTTTTTTTTATTAAAGGTGATGACCACATCACTTTTTCTTTTTAGAAAGTGCATCCAGACCTGTCTCGAGTAGTCATCAATAAATATCAATAGATATTGTGCTTCACCTTTTGACATCCAAAGATCATAATGAATATAATCCATAATACCCTTGGTATGATGAATAAACATTCTGAATTTTACCTTGCAATGTTTACCATAAACATAATGCTCATATAAATCCAGTTTGCCTATTTTCTGATCACACAGCAAATCTCATTTGTGTAACTTTATCATTCCTTTTTCACTTATATGTTCTAACCATAAATGCTATAAATAAGTAGACCATTATCCCAATCAACCATAAATGATACACTAGTTAAATCAATGATTATTAAACCTTGAAGATGGTAAGGATCATTAGCCAACTTTCTTTTTATCATGACAAGAACATCTTTACAAACCTTCAAAACTCCACTTTTAGTTGAATAACCATAACTTTAAAAATAAAAAAAGACTTAAAGAAATTAAATTCTTCTTCATTTCTGAAGCATGTCGAATCTCTAATGTCCTAACACTTTTATCATACATCTTAATTCAAATTGTATTCATACCAATAATAGAAAGTCCTTTATTGTCTTCAAATAAAATAGTATCATTGACAACTTTATAAGTTTCAAACCAACTTCTATTAGGATAAATATTAAATGTGCAAGCTAAATAAATAATTGATCTATCACCCGAACTACCAATAGACACAATCAGAACACTTTCAATATCATAAAAAAAAATTTCCCTTTCACTAGAAACATTTACAACATCAGAGATTTTCTTCTTCTTTCTCTAATATTTTCATTTAAGATAGTTCTTCCTAAAGTTCCACTTCATAACATTCAAAGCATTTAATATTTCCAGAATTTAATTTTGATATAAACCTTCCTCCATTACCTGAACCCTTTATTATTTGTTCTACCCCTCATAATCAAACCCTTTGTATGATTAACATTATAAGTCTCTGACTTTTGCCTTTTCAACTCCCTAGAGCTTAATGAAGTTTTAACATCTTCTGAACTAAGACTATCTCTTCCATACAATAAAATATTAATAAAATAATCATAAGAAAGACGTAATGAACACACCAAAATCAAAACTTGCTCCTTATATTTAAACTTAACATCATCATTTTATAAATCTAAAATTACTCTATTGAATTCATCAATATGGTCTTTAATGGACATAAGTTCTTTTATCTAAAGAATATATAACTGATACTTTAGATACAATTGATTTATCAGGGATTTGGTCATGTAAAGAGTTTCCAAATTTGTCCAAAATCTAGTAACTATAATCTCCTTAACAACCTTTCTCAAATTCTCATTAAACAAATAAAATTGAATAGCATTATGTGCATGTTCTATAAGATCTTCTTTCTCCTCATCATCCATTCTTTTAGTCAAATTGTCTACACATTTAAGTGCCTTGAATAAATATTGTTGAACTAACAAGGTGTGCATTTTAATATGCCACGAATTGAAGTTGTTCCAACTATTAAATTTTTCTACATCAAATTTCATCGTCGACGTTACTTTTATCACCATCGTGAAAGCCAACTGATAACCAGGCAAGCTCTAATACTAGTTTGTTATGAAAACAACCTTATAATCTCAAACTAATTAAAAAGTAGAGAAATATAAAAGAATAAGCACAATGTATCACACAAGAGAAAACATAAAATTTACATGATTTAACAACTTAGACCTACCCTACGGGCAAGACAATAAAGGAAAATTATTATGAAAAAGTATAAGACTACAAGGTGTCACATGAAATTTTTCTCTCATCCAAGATCCTAAAGTAATTCAAAATTCACCTATCATCTGTTCTCCATAACCACCAAAGTGTAGAAAATAAAAGCATTTACAAATAAACTTTAACCCTAGAATATGATAACTTTAAACTTTTATATATGGACTAAGCACATGAGTGTTTATTTTCTCATTTTAACACGTGATTTAAAATAAACCCAATAGTTTACTTGCTACTTTTGTAAAGTAAAAGATTGAGAAGGCTATTAATGTCTTTAAAATTTCATTTGAGGAAGTATATTAGTATGTGGGGTTTGATGTCTACAGGCTTATACACAAGTTAAGTAGCTTGTAGAAAAAGTAAAGTGTGAGGAAAAGAAGCTTTATTTGTTTAAAAGTATTTTTTAGGTTTCTTCAAAACCTTAGGAGGTAGAATTGACCAAGAGTTGTAATGACGCTCTCAAAATGATACTGATTATTTTAAACTCTTAAACGAGTTAGCATCTATGCAAAGATTACGAGAGATTATAAAGGTGTATAAAATGTTGGAGGAGTCTAAATATTGAAGTTAAAGCTACTTGTATTATAATATAAGTTGAGCATCATCTAGAAAAGAAAGGATATGTGACTATTCTTTCAATTGCATTCACGTTACATTTAAAAATATTTTTCAAAATGTTATATGTGTATTTCTTTTCAAAAGCATCGACATTATAGAAGACACATTAATTAAAAAGAAAAACTAAATGATGAGGGGTTTTCGTTGTACCCCTCCTCACAAAGCACTATTCATTGTAATAGTTTTTTTTTTACATTTTTTCTATTAATGCTTTTTTTTAAAAAAAAACTTCATCTTTTAATATTAGATTTGTTTTTTTTATTGGGTTATCCCACTCTTATTACACGAATTGCGGGTTAACCTGGTTGCCTCATTTTTTCCCCTTTTTCTTATTAACTTTTTCTTCCCACTTTCATCATTTAATATTGAGTTGATTGAGAATTAGACTTCATGATCTATTTTATTTGCTTTCTATTAGGTTATTCCGACCTCATGATTCGATAATGGTGATTAATGGCTTAACCCAAGTTAACTTGAGTCATTTTTTTATATCTTTTTTTATTGATTTTTTTTTCAATTTCATCATTTAACATTAGGTAAATTGAAAATTGAGCTTCATGATATGTTTTAATTTTCTTTCTACGGGGATATCTTGGTTTCTTGATTAGGGTCATGGGTTTTAACATTTTAACCTCAATTAAATCGGGTTGTATTTTTTTTTTCTAAAATGTTATTTTGGTCTCATGACTTGAGTCACGAGTCTTTCAATATTTGATTTTCTTTTTATTAAGTTGTCCCCATCTTATGACTCGGGTAGCGAGTTTGGCGAGTTAACCCAGTTGACTCAGGTTTTTTTTAATTGACTTTTTTTCAATATCATCATTTAATATTTTGTTTGATTGAGAATTTGACTTTATGATTTGTTTTGATTTATTTTTTATTAGGTTATCTCATTTTTATGACCCGTGAATAATGCTTAGTGAGTTAACCCAAGTTAACTTGACTTATTTTTTGTATCATTTTTTAATTAAATTTTTTACAAACTTTATCATTCAACATTAGGTCTAATAGGGTTGATTAGAAATTGAGCTTCATAATTTGTTTTAATTTGCTCTTTACCAGATTATCTCCGTCTCATGATCAAAATCGTGGATTTAGCAGACTAACCCGAGTTAAAGCATGTCATTTTTTTATTTTTATTTTCTATTAGGTTATCTTGGTCCTTGACTCGAGTCATAGGTTTGACAAATTGACTCGGGCTGATTGAAAATTGAACTTTGTAATTTATTTCGATTTGCTTTCTGTTGAGTTATTTTTTTCTTATGACCTAGGATGTGTGCTTGACAAGTTAACTCAGATAATTTTTTTAGATATATTTTTTAATTGAATTGTTTTTCAATTTAATCCTTCAACATTGAGTATTGAGAATTAGACTTTATAATAACATTGAGGTTATCATAGTCTCATAATCCAGGTTGTAAATTTGACATGTTAACCCAAGTTGATCAAAATCAATCCAATATGTTGTTGTTGTAATATTAAAAAAAATGTCATCTTGAAATTGTTTTTAGTAAAATTATATTTTTACAAGTCGTTCAGGTTGTTTTTAAACTTTCAAAGTCAATCAGGTCAACCCCTATTCAGTTTAATTTTTTTTTTACTAAAAAAATTTAATAATATCTAAATATCTTTTTATATTTTTTCAAAAAAATTAACTGGATCCGCAAGCTAACACACGGGTTAATGATCCACTAGATTATGTAAACCGAACTATATATGGATTTGTCGCTTTGCTGGCTTCCCGCTCCTTGATGTTGAATGTAAGTTATTGACATTGCACGGCAATCCTTGGTACTTGTGAGAGGATAGGGTTTCTCTCACTCTTTAAATATTCGTAGCATGATAGGTGATGGGAATGCTCTAAAGCATCAATACGTGTTGCAAGCAATTAGCTGTGTACTGTTTATAACTCATCAATTCTCTCCTTTCCTCATCAGTGCATCCCTTCGATTATGGTGGACATATGTACACAAACTTTAATAGCACTAATTCTTGAAATTGTCACTGCATTGAAGTTATGATGATAATTTTTCATGGAATGATAATTAATTAGAGGCATCATCATGTTATAACAGTAATATCTTAGCAATTTACAGGAAATTTACAAGTTTCTTGCTATAATTAACTGACTAATGCGGTTATTCATCGTAACCTTGTTCATTCTCTAGTTCAGTATCAGAGCAGGCCTCGTTCAGATCAAACCATACCTGCCGGAATACCTTGACAATAAGATCATGATACTCGTCAGCGTTCAATGTCAGATAGCACGCCAAGAGTTCTTCGAGCTCTTCTGACCGGCTAATTCTCTTCTCCTCAATCATTTCAATCATTGAATCTCTGAAGTCCTTCTGTGGATCAGACGAGGTTTTCACCACAGCGAAATTCTCTAGGCCTGTGAATCCCTCCATTTTTTTCTCCCTAGCCTTTTTCTTCTTTTTCATCTTGGCTTTCTTCATGTCTTCAAGTGCTTTTATTCTGCAGATTTCGACTTTTGAAGCTGTTCTTGGAGAAATAGCCCTGACTTTACTTTTCTTTTTCCTCTGCAATTCTCTGTTTATGTACAGAGATTTTCTCTGTTTCTCCCTCTTTGTCTTGAGCTCTTCAATCTTCATGTCTTTCAACGTTTGCCACTCAGAACTCAAATTTTCAGCAGCAAATCCATCACTTTCATTCTGAGCAGCAAATACAAAGTCTTTTTTAGTCTTTCTTAGATGAGTGGAGAAATCTTTTTTTGAATGAGAAGCTGTCAACTTACAGTCCTCTCTCTCTATCCTCCCAATCGTTCTTTCTGATTCCGTTTCAGAAATATTCTTTGATGTCTCTTTTCTTGATACCCGCTCTGCTTCATACGATTCTCCATCCAATTTGAACTGCTGCGCTTCGAAAACCCTTTGATCTGTTTTCCTCAATTTCTCCTCTCTCTCAACCCTCAACCTTGGGGTTCTGATTTCTGCTACCTTTTCACTTATACATGCATCCATTTCAGGCAAAATCTCAATTTCTCTTGGCAGTCCTCTCATTTTCCTTGCTTCAGAAACCTTGTTGCTGAACCTGATTTTGTCTTCTTTTCTATTATTTACCCTTGTAGCGTTTGATCTACAGCTGTGACAACTTGATGGTGGAGCCTGGAGCTCACTGTCCAAATCATTATGAAATGAACTCAAAGCACCTGTGCTAGCACTCTCGTCACCAAAAGAAAGTCTCCAAAAAGCATCGCCATCCCCTCCATAGAATCTACCTCCTCCTTCACCACGAGCAAATGGCAATGGACTTGCGGAAACAGAATTCCATTTCCCTTTTTGCTTCGCTTTTGCATGTTCTTGCCCTGGGTTGATGCTCATGTGCTTGAACTTTGTTAGCCAGGAAGTGGGGAAAACATGAGATATTAAAGAAGGGCGCGAAGAAGATGGGGTTTTTTTCCTACCCCACTTCATCCTTTTCTACTTCTGACAAACAGGGTTTTTCCTGTTTGTTATGGAGTAGTTTTCTTTCTTTTGTTTGGATGAGAATAGCTTGATTTTTTTTAAGGTTATCCAGTTGCCAAGAGAAGAAGAAGAAGATGGAGATGATGATAAGAAACTGAATGGGGTGTTAATGGGAGGGGGAGAGAGAGAGCTGTAGCAGTTTGGGACAGTTAGAGGCTTATAAATAGGGACTTGGGTTTCTTACTTTGTTTTCTGCTGCTAGTTTTTTTTTTTTTTCAAAAGAGGCACCCGCCCTTAATCTTGTGACCACTTTGGCTTCTTTTTTTCACTTTATGATTTGTACTTGGAAATGAATTCATGCCTAAACCCATGCTCAGACGGGAAGCCCTTTGATCCTCTAGGTGCAGGATCACCCAAAGTTCATTCACAAGAATTATGGTGTATAATTCTGTCCACATAGCCAGTGTAGTTGCATCAGTAGCTCGTGAACTTTTGTATTTTGGTATGAACCAGCTACCAGGGCTTTGAAATGGGGGCAGATTTTGGACAATTAGGACTGACAGTTCTCTCTTTATGGCTTTAGTGATTTGGAGATTTCTTTCTTTAATCATTTCCTTTCGTTTTCTTTAAAATCTATCTGTTTCCTTCTTTTACCTTTTGCTTATTTTTGGTTTCTGAAGATGTGACTTTTTGCTTTTATGTCAAAGACCACTACAGTGGCTAATAGCCTCGGAAAAAAAGAAGATCTTAGCACTTGATAAGAATGAAGGCTGAAAGAATGGTTGGGTTTGGTAAGCCTCAGGCCCACAAACAAAAGTAAATCGGTCCAAATCCTTGGCTGCATTGGATAAACACCTGCAGTAGGTTGAGGTCCTGTATTGTCAACAAGTTTTGCGTCTAAAGGATTGATTGCATTTCAAGAACAGAATATAGAAACTTTTCTCTTACTCCAGATATGATAGAGGCATCACTTTGTTTTAAAGAAAACCAACAACTGGTATTCTAGTTAGAAAGGCTGCAGACATCAATGTTTGCTTGTTAAGACCAAATTAGTTATGCTAATGCCCTTACCCACTGTTACAGTCAATGTGTGGTTTGCATCACAGACAGTGAAGGATTTGGAGTAAATTTGCATTGCAGAGCTAGAAATTACAATTACACTTGACATAATAGCATTCATGTAACTTGCACAGGCTAGGACAATTGTTCCACTTTCAGTCCCACTTTGGCCCTGTAATAAGTTTAGCATGTGCAGCCAACCCGTGGTCCATCAAAGGCAAGAAGGGTCATTGTCAGATTCTTACTGTAATGCGATGTGTGATCATTATCAGCAAGAAGGGCCAGAATCCCCTATTTTGGTTTTCCTCTGCATGTTCTGCAGAATAATGGCTCAATAACTCTATACGTATACCCTCAAGTATTTACTCGAAGTAGTATAAACTTTTTTATTGTAATGTCCTTTTGGAATACATGAAGACTTGCTAGGGTAGGTTTTAACGTCTACAGAAGTTAGCTAGAAACGGCACCTTTCCTTACAGCATAGGCTGAAGATGAACTTTTACTATTTTCCAGTGATTTCTCTAACTTTGTGAATATGATTTTAAACAGATGTAACCAAAAGTCCTTTTGTATCCCTAGCTTATATTGTTTTTCATTAAAAATTCTGGTTTGTCCCTTTCTTTTCTGGTGCGAGAGTTAGTTTAAGAAAGGCATAAGTAGCCCCCTATGAACGGGAATTTGTACCGACCGAAGTTACACATAGGAAATTAACAATAATATCTGTAGAGCTTTCATTATGAGGAAGAGTATGTTCCTCGCAACTGGAAAGTAAGACCAAAGTCTAGAGCAATTTTTTCGTACTTGGTTCTCAATCAATCAAGTTCGAATTCTACATCTCTACTGAGTCTCTTCAATTCATTATCATATTATATATAGTTATGTACATGTGTGATATCAAACTTCCTCTATTCTAACCAATGGATGGAAAGAAGAACCCAGTTTATTTTCTTCCTGTTCTGGCCGTGGTTATTCTTTCAGGAGCCTTATATGCTACAGCTGGAAATGAGTATGTATCAGCATTAGGCGATCCTGGAATGAGAAGAGATGGTTTAAGGTTGGCAATAGAGTCATGGAATCAATGCAATGAGGTTGGAGAAGAAGTTCCTTCTATGGGCAGCCCAAGAGCTGCAGATTGCTTTGACATATACAAGGCTTCTCCGAAGGCAGAAGGTAAGATTTTCAGGCCATTTTCTTTGCTTGTCTTCTATCTGCACCTGGATGCAATGAAGCCAAATATGCTTGTTTAAAGTATTCATGTATCTCTGGTGATAATTTAGGAAGATCTGTTTGCTTTATCACCGTATTGAATTGCCTTTTTGGATAGAAGATTGTCATGTTGTAGATTGTTAGTACAATGGTACCTTTCCTTCAGTGAACAAGAGTTAGTCTGTTTATGATTCTTGAGTTTTATAAATCCAATAAATGCATAAATTCCCAGCAAGAACTTGAAATCGGAATAGACAATTTCTTAACGAAGAGAAGGGTTTGTATAACTTCTATGTTTCTGTAGTAAGTTGTGAGAAGAAAGTACTCGAACATTTTTTATCTGTATTTATTTTGTTTCTGAATTCTGTGTCTTGTAGAAAAGAACTGCGCCCTCTGCAATTCCTTGCCCTATGCATTGGTCCACAGAGTCACAGAGGAAGACAACAAGCTTAGTGTTGGAAACCCTTTTCTAGGAGTGCAACCAAATGCCCTTTATGATGTAAACCTTTATGCTGCGGATAAGGAACTCTATTTAGGCTCAAAATGTCAAGTTGAAGACACTCCTAATCCGTGGCAATTCTGGATGATCATGCTCAAGAGCGGCAACATGGACACTTACTCTGCCAAGTGCCCCAAAAATGGCCACAGAGTGGGGCCTTTCGGCCCGGACACTGGATTCCCTTGCTTTGGAAAAGGGTGCATGAACCAGCCATTCATTTATCATGATTACACCACGTTGCAAGGGCCTAATAGGACGACACTTAAAGGAAGGTTTTATGGGTCATGGGATTTGGATGCGGATTTGGGCAAGGGACTAATGGATAACATTTCATACCATTCTGTGACATGGGAGAAGGAGGTAGGAAAGGGAAGTTGGATTTTTCATCATCTTTTGAGGACCTCAACAAAGTATCCATGGTTGATGCTTTACTTGAGATCAGATGCCACACATGATGTTTCTGGTGGGTACCATTACCCAACAAGGGGTATGTCAAAAATTGTGAGTACTCCTTTACATTCTTTGATCTAATTAATATACATAATTCAAATTCCTCAACAGTTCAAATACAAACAAAGGGAGTGCCAAACTTTTTCTTTGTTTCTGCCAAGCCTCCGATGTAGATAAAATATTATGATGCACAGAAATAGATTGAAATGTAGGTCAAATCCTGCAAACATTTCACAGGGGAGGTGGATTTACACGAGTGACATCTAGGGGTTGAAAAACTAGTCTATATCATGCACTAATGCAGGTTTTACTTACAAGCCAAACAAACTTGTGAGTGATGGAGTTGACGTGCACTATATGCAGATCCCGGAATCACCAAACTTCAAAGTAAGGTTCACTTTAAATGTAATCAATGGTGGGGGTCCTAGCAGCCAGTTCTACCTGATGGACATGGGAAGCTGTTGGAAGAACGATGGGAAACCTTGCGATGGAAATGTTACTTCAGATGTCACTCGATACAGCGAAATGATCATAAATCCAAACATAAGTTCATGGTGCCATCCAAACAACCTCAATGTGTGCCCTCCTTACCATACATTTCCCGATGGAACACGTATCCATCGCAATGACACTGCTCGCTTCCCTTATGCCGCCTATCACTTGTACTGTTCTCCGGGGAACGCAGAGCATCTTGAATTTCCTTATAGTTTGTGTGATCCCTATAGCAATCCTCAGCCTCAGGAGATATTACAGATTTTGCCACATCCAGTTTGGGGTGAGTATGGATATCCTACCAAGCAAGGTGAGGGTTGGATTGGTGACCCGAGAACTTGGGAACTTGATGTTGGGAGGTTGTCGCAATTACTTTACTTCTACCAGGTTTGCTTTTCTGTCTTTCACTTTTCTCTTATGGATTAAATGGCCTTAGCACAGTTTCAGAGCTTCAAATTTGCTAGTTCTTTCAAAACTCGAAGTCACTAGATATAATCCTGCATCCTAGAAACGGAAGGAAATTTTTACAGAGGCCGAAAGGAAGTGACATGATGAATTATTAAAATGGACAAAGCTCTTTGACATTAACATATGGCGGCTATTACTTATTTTGCAGGATCCTGGGACTCCTCCGGCTAGGAGGCAGTGGATGTCCATTGATTTAGGAACAGAGATATTCAAGGCCCCTAATCAAGTTGCTGAATGGACTGTTAGTGACTTTGACATCATTATACCTGAGCAATGAGTAGCGATTTGCGATTTGCGAAGACAAATTGCAGCTTCAAGAAAAAGAAAAGAAAAGAAAAGAGGTTTCTGGGGAGGTAGCTTCAATTTTCCATGCTAAGTCAACACAATTCAATCAAATGCCTTCGATATGATTTTTCTGAAAAGAATCAGCACAATGTTAATAGTAACATGTTAACCGGAATCATGTATATTTGGCTCTTTGTTGGCTATAAAAGTAATTTTTTTACCTCAAAAACTTAACTGAAAACTGATGGCATGTCAGAGAAGTTATAATCATTGCAGTGATATACTTGGGGCTAGAATTTACTTGGTTATTTTACTTGTAGTAAGCAGCTAATTGTAGCCAGCAGTTTCTTGCAATTTTTCATGCTTTCCTGTCACACTTTATGCTAATTGAACAATTTCCCAGATAACATTACAATAGCGATATAAAGAGAACTGAAGGTAAAACACCTATCAGAGAAACATAAACACCACAGATATATCGCCAAAGATCTTTCTTCACCTTGGTCCTGATAGTAGTGATGGCAGCAATGTGGCAGTACTGTCCAGCACTGCCTCTCTTCTTATTGCTGCCATTGTTGTTGCATTCTGAAGGCAATAGTCTAGGTCTGCTTCAACACCCATGGTGCCCTCTAAGACCTTGACCACGGTTGACATGCTAGGCCTCCTGGTGTGATCACTTTGCAGACACCAAATAGCAACCCTCACCATCTCCACAGCTTCTAACCTGTGCAATTGCATATCCTCACTGCTATTGTCAACCATATCAATCAATTGATCCTCCTGTGCCTTCTTCATAAGAATAGGGAGCAAATGCATGCACTCAGGCTGTGACCTATCCAGATTTTTCTTTCCGCAGACAACTTCCATGACTACGATTCCAAAACTATAAACATCTGCCTTCTCTGTGATGACTGAGCTGAATAATTCAGGAGCCAAGTACCCAGGAGTTCCTCTCATTGTGGTCACCACTTGACTTTGATCCCTGTCAATCAACTTAGACAAGCCAAAATCAGAGATCTTAGCATGCAGATTTTCATCCAACAAAATGTTTTGTGGTTTGATGTCTAAGTGGACTATTCTTTGTCTGCATTCTTCATGGAGATAGGCCAGCCCCTTTGCTATATCCATGATAATGTTTCTTCTAGTTTGGAAGTCCAGAGGATGTAGTAGTGGTTCCCTGCAGAAAATCCACTTATCCAAAGACCCACAGCACATGAACTCATAGACTAAAAGCCTATGCAATTTATCAGCACAGAATCCAATTAGCCTCGCCAGGCTGACATGATGGATGCTTCCTATAGTTTTGACCTCAGCCAAGAATTCCTTCTCCCCTTGGCCTAAAGCATCTAGGCGCTTTACTGCAATTTTTTCTCCATTTTCTAAAATTCCTTCAAAAACTGATCCAAACCCTCCTCCTCCAAGCTTCTTCTCAAAATCCCAAGTTGCCACTCTTAGTTCTTGGTATGTGAATCTCATGGGCATTCCTGATAGTTGATTCAAGTCTTCCATTCCTTCCTCTCGATCTCTTTTCTTCCTCCAAACCATAATACATAGACCAACTATTAAACTCATAAGAAGGATGGCTCCAATAGTTGATCCTGCTATTATTTTAGGATTGATAGAAGATGTAGGATTGATAGAAGATGTAAAAACACTTCCATTCTCTCCATCATTAGAAATTTTGATGAAGGCATAAGATTGGTAATTGTTTCTTTCCTTACCATCACCCATTAGTGTAAGAACTGGTGAGGGCAAAAAACAATTCCCATGAGAACCATTACCGTAATACTGAAATAGAGCAGCGTTGCATGAACAGTTTTTCAAACATGCATCTTTACAACTCTTCATGTCTGTTCCTTTCAGGACCGCTGCCTCAGGGTCAACATAATTGAAATAGTAGACATCTTCCAGGGGAAGAAGAGAATGGGATTTTGGATTTTCACATGTGGTTGGACTACTCTGCGAGCAACTGTAGTTGCCTTGATCATTTGGGGTATTGGCTCGAGCAAATCCTGCTGGGCACGAGCACAGCCCATTGGAGCACAGCCCATAATTACCACAAGCTGTTGGGTAATCACATGCACTCATCATATCTGTCAACAGATCAACCCCGTCAATCATGTTTCCATCATAAATTCTGAGATGCCCATCAGGATCAAATTTCATGTAAGCCGTCGCTGAGTATTTAACGGTGCTTGCAAACATTGTATTCGGCTCATCAGGTGAAGCTGATATTATAAGTAAAGCAAGATCACCAGAGGATTCATCATAACTTAGTTGGAGGCTGTCTATGCCCCCAAAAACTGAAAATTTGAAGTACGTTTGTGGCGCAGTAGCTTGGTAAGAAGCAAACAAACCTTGTGGGATCACAGAGAGGCTCAAGACAC
>Ga0307513_10008832_pt1 | contig 12831 bp, 9 predicted proteins | sample 15_EM_MG_FD_202174 | JGI IMG/M metagenome (GOLD analysis project Ga0307513, IMG submission 202174) | Populus trichocarpa ectomycorrhiza microbial communities from riparian zone in the Pacific Northwest, United States - 15_EM | ecosystem: Host-associated > Plants > Roots > Unclassified | place...
TGGGCTTCCCTAGAGTCCTGTGAGTGAGGCGGCGGGAAGAACCCTAGGCGTTACATATGACCGACCCGTGAAGCATCGGTTAACGAATGCAGTCACGAAGCTGTCGCAGTTCCGAATCTAGAATGCGCGGCCAAATGTCAGCGACGAAAAATGAAGTCATCGGCCTTTTCCCGACGCCATTCATGCGCAGCACTAAAGTGCTGGGGCCGGAACTGGTCGCCGGCCTCATCCATCACTTCGGCAAGACCGTGGATCGGGCGAACAGCTCCTCGCCTAACCTCTCGCACACCGCGCTATTGCGACCCAGCGACTCGCCGCTGTTGATCGAAACGGCCGCGCTGCTGATGCCGCTGCTGCCCGAATTCGGAAAGCTGATGTTCGGCCAGCAACTCGGATGGTCGTTGAAGGAAATGTGGGTCAACGTACTCGACACCGGCGGACGCCAGGCGATGCACAACCACGCGAACAGCTTCATCTCGGGCGTGGTGTACCTGACGCACACGCATCCGGATGCGCGCACCGTGTTCATGAAATCTCCGGGCGGTACCGACTTCACATTCAAGAACGACCACGCCGACGTCACCACGGGTTCCTTCAACGCGGACAAATGGATCAGCATGCCGCCCGACCCCGGCGACGTGGCGCTGTTCCCCAGCTACCTGATGCACGCGGTACCCATGAACCCCGGCGAACGGCGCATCACGCTGGCTTTCAATGCCATCCCGACGCATCTGGATTCCTGGGGTTATCGCATTTCATTCAGTGGCTGAAGCCGCCATGAACCGCGGGAGGCATTGGGCACTCGCGCTCATGATCGCCTCGGGATTCGCGGCGCTGGGGTATCAGATCGTCTGGACCCAGCAAGCCGCCGCGTGGCTCGGTCACGAAGCCGCCGCGGTGTTCGCCGTGGTGGCGGCTGTCTTCGGCGGCATCGGGCTCGGGGCGCTCGCGCTGGGGACGCGCATCGACGCCAGCGAGCGGCCGGTGCGCTGGTACGCGGCCTGCGAAGCCGTCATCGCGCTGTGGAGCTGCGCACTCGTTTTCCTCATGCGTCCGGCAGCGGAGATATTGTTCGACCTGTTGGGCACACAGCCTTCCGCGCTGTGGCATTGGTCGGTGTTGTTCTGCGGCACCTTGCTGCTGCTCTCGCCGGCAACCGTTGCGATGGGCGCAACCTTGCCGGCGATGGAACGCATTCTCGGCGCGCTGCGCGAACAGGGAACGCCCCTCTCCATCCTGTACGCCGGCAATACTTTCGGTGCCGTGTTAGGCGTGCTGGCGACGGCGTTTTTTCTGGTCCCGATGCTCGGACTGTCCTCCACCGCGATGATCTGCGTGGCGATCAACCTCGGCTGTGCGGCGGCGGCGCTCAAGGTGTTTGCGGGGCGCAGCGCGCCGGTTCGTGCGAAGGTGTCGACGGATTCGCGCGGCCCGCTGGCGATCCTGGCAGTGACGGGATTTCTCGGCATCGGATACGAGGTGCTGGTCGTGCGGGTACTGAGCCAGGTCGCCGAGAACACGGTGTACACGTTCGCGATCCTGCTGGCGGTCTACCTCGTTGGCAGCGCGCTCGGCGCTGCGGCCTACTCCCAGTGGGGCGACCGTCTGCGCATGACGCGCGATCGCCTGCTGCAGTCGCTGTCGTTCGCTTGTGCGAGCGGCATTCTCGTGCTGGCCAAGGCGAGCGCGATCAAGTCCGCGGCGCTCGCCGCGTTCGGCGCCGGCATGAGTGCCGCGCTCGGTGTCGAAGCCCTGCTCGCCACCGCCGCATTCCTGCTGCCAACGATCGTCATGGGCGCGCTGTTCAGCCATCTGGCCATTGCCGCGCGCGGCGCCGGCATCAGTTTCGGGCGAGCGTTGGGAGCGAACACGCTCGGCGCGGCGTTTGCGCCCTGGGTCTGCGGCGTGGTGTTGTTGCCGACCCTCGGATCGACATACGCACTGACGCTCATTGCCGCCGGCTACCTGCTTCCGATCACGCGGAAGTCTTGGGCTTTCTCTCCGCAGTGGGTTGCACTCAGCGCAGGTATTGCGCTCGCGATCTGGGCGCCGTCGTTGGCGCTGGTCGACGTGCCACCGGGCGGCCATGTCGTGAGTTACGCGGAGGGCGTGAGCGCCGCCGTGAGCATCGTGGCGGACGCGGACGGTGTCGAGACCCTGCACATCAACAACCGGCAGCAGGAAGGCAGCAGCGCAACCTTGTTTGCCGATGCACGCCAGGGGCTGCTGCCCATCCTGTTGCACCCGGCACCGCGACGCGCTTTGTTCCTCGGCCTCGGTACCGGCCTCACCGCGAAGTCCGCGAGCGAAGAGGCCGCGTTGCAGGTCGATGCCGTCGAGCTGCTGCCCGAAGTCATCGCGGCGTCCAGCCATTTCGATGCGGTCGAGTCACGGCATCCACGCTTGCGCATGATCGTGGCGGACGCACGCCGCTTCGTGCGGGCCGCGCCGGATCGGTATGACGTCATCGTCGCCGACAACTACCATCCGGCACGCAGCGGGTCGGGTAGTTTGTACACCGTCGAACACTTCGCGGCCGTGCGTCAGCGACTCGCGCCGGGCGGCGTATTCTGCCAGTGGCTGCCGCTTCATCAGCTCGACCTGGATACCTTGCGCATCATCGTGCGGAGCTTTCGCCACGTCTATCCGCAAGGTTGGGCGATGCTGGCGACGCACAGTCTCGATACACCCGTGCTCGGCCTGGTGTCACGGCGCGACGGCGAGCGCTTCGTTCTCGAAGACTTGCGCGCACGCCTGGCGGGTGTGCGTCTGCCACGATCGCCGGAGGGATTCGGGATCGCCGATGAGCTCGCATTGCTCGGCGGATTCGTCGCGGGGCCGGCGGCGCTTGCGAGCTTCGCGGGTGCCGCACCGCTCAATACGGATGACCATCCCGTCGTCAGCTACCGCGCGCCGCGAGTCACTTACGATACGGGCACAGCGTCGGCGGACGCGCCGCGGGACCGGCTGTTGTCCCTGTTGCAGGCATTCTCGATCAGGCCCGGCGATTTGCTGGCGCGCGAGGATGCCGTGTGGACGCAAAGACTCGCGGCCTACTGGCGGGCGCGCGATCGTTATCTGGAGGCTGGCCGCACCGTCAAGCCGACGCGCGCCGTCGGGGAAATGCTGGCGCAGGTGCAGGTACCGTTGCTGTCGGTGCTCGAAATCAGCCCGGATTTCAGGCCCGCGTACGATCCGCTGCTGAAAATGGCGCTGCAGCTCGAACGCACCGATGTGGTCGCCGCTCGCGCGCTGCTCGTGCGTCTCGCCCGGATTCAGCCGTTACGAAGCGAGGCGGAAGGTGCGCTGCGCGAACTTGATCGATGAGGCACCGGCCCGCGTAAACTGCCGCCATGAAACAAGGTCTCTGGTTTGTCGTCGCGCTGTGGTTCGTTCATGCGAGCCAGGCGGCCTCGCCGCCGCCGGTCGCGGCGGAAAACGGCATGGTCGTCACCGCCCAGCAACACGCCACGCGCATCGGCGTCGACGTGCTCAAACGCGGTGGCACCGCGATGGATGCCGCAGTCGCGGTGGGTTACGCGCTGGCCGTGGTTTATCCGGCGGCCGGCAACCTCGGCGGCGGCGGCTTCATGACGGTGCAATTCGCGGATGGCCGCAAGACGTTCATCGATTTCCGTGAGGTCGCGCCTTTGGCCGCCACCGCCAACATGTATCTCGATACGCAGGGAAATGTGATCCCCGATCTCAGCACGCGCGGCTACCTTGCGGTGGGGGTGCCGGGAACGGTTTCGGGCCTCGAATACGTGCGGGAGAAATACGGCACCATGCCGCGAGCGCAGTTGATGGCGCCCGCGATCAAACTTGCCGAAGGCGGCTTCACGCTCGACCGGGGCGATGTCGACATCCTGCACGAAGCCACCGATGACTTTCGCAAGGACGCGCCGAGCGCGGCGATTTTTCTCGACGACAACCAACCGCTGGAAGCTGGCGCCAGACTCGTGCAGAAAGATCTGGCGCGAACACTGCGCAATATCAGCCGGGCGGGCGTCGCCGGCTTCTACAAAGGCGAGACCGCGACCGCGCTGCTCGCCGCGAGCCGCGCGGGCAAGGGCATCCTCACCCAGGCGGATTTCGACGCCTATCAGACCCGCGAGCTCGCGCCGGTCGAATGCGATTACCGCGGATTTCACGTGGTCGCCGCGCCGCCGCCCTCCTCGGGCGGCATCGCGTTGTGCGAGATACTCAACGTGCTCGAGGGATATCCACTCGCCGATTACGGCTTCGGCTCCGCGCGTGCGGTGCATTTCGAAATCGAAGCGATGCGTCATGCCTACGTGGATCGCAACAACCTGCTGGGCGATCCGGCGTTCGTGCGCAATCCGCTCGACAAACTGCTCGACAAGAACTACGCGCGAGAGATCCGCGCCCGCATCGACCCCGCGCGCGCGGGCAACTCGGGCACTTTGAAACCCGGCATTGCCGCCAGCGAAGGCACACACACGACTCACTACTCCATCGCCGACCGTTTCGGCAACGCCGTGGCCGTGACGTACACGCTGAACGACTGGTTCGGCGCGCGCGTCACACCTGCGGGCACCGGCGTGCTGCTCAATGACGAGATGGACGACTTCACCGCGAAAGCCGGCGTCGCCAACATGTATGGGCTGGTGCAGGGCGAAGCCAACAAGATCGAGCCCGGCAAGCGGCCGCTGAGCTCGATGACGCCGACCATCGTCACGCGCGCCGGCAAGCCGTGGATGATCCTGGGCACGCCGGGCGGCAGTCGCATCATCACCGCCGTGATGCTGACGATGATCAATGTCATCGACTACCGGATGGATCTGCAGGAAGCCGTGGACGCGCCGCGCATCCACCAGCAATGGCAGCCCGAAGCCACGTTCGTCGAAGACCACGCATTGAGCCCGGATACGCGCCGCATCCTCACCGGCATGGGCCATAAGTTGAGCGTGCCGCAGCCGGAGAACCATGTCGCGGCGATTCTCATCGGTGCGCCGTCGCTGGATGCGAAACCGATCGGCCGCAATCGCTTCTATGGCGTCATCGATCCGCGCCGCAACACGGGGCTCGCGCTGGGTTATTAGGCGGGGACTTTCCCCATTTTCGTTTTCGAAAATGGGGGCTGTCCCTACTCTTTCCAGCCTCCGCCCAGCGCCTGGTACAGCTGCACCCGGTTGCTGGCTTCGGCGAGGCGGGTCTCGATCAACGCGCGCTGCGCGGAATACAGGTCGCGCTGCGCGATCAGCGCGCCCAGGTAACTATCCACTCCGCCGCGATAACGCACGTCGGCCAGGCGGTAGCTGTTCTCGGAGGCACGCGTCAATGCCTCCTGCGCGCGCAGCTGATCTTCGAGCGTGTTGCGGGCAATCAGCGCGTCGGCCACTTCGCGGAACGCCGCCTGGATCGACTGCTCGTAACGCGCGATCTCGATGCGCTTGCGCACGTTGGTGAGATTCAAGGTCGCGAGATTGGCGCCTCCCGAGAAGATAGGCAGCCGGACCTGCGGCACGAAGCTCCAGCTGGTGTGGCCGGACTGGAACAGCGCCGACAGATCGTCGCTGGCATTGCCGTAAAAGCCGGTGAGCTCGATGCTCGGAAAAAACGCGGCGCGCGCCGCGCCGATATCCGCGTTGGCGGCTTTCAGCGCGTGTTCGGCAGCACGCACGTCGGGCCGGCGAACCAGCAATTCCGCCGGGAGACCGGCGGGCAACGCCTTGCTGAAAGTCTGCGCGTCGATGACGCGGGTTCCGCCGCCGGTATCCGCGTTCAGCGGCTCACCGACCAGCAATGCCAGTGCGTTGCGATCCTGCGCGACACGCCGCGTCTGCGCCGCGATGTCGACCTCGGCCTGACGCCAGGTGATCTCGGAACGATGCAGATCGATCTCGCTGGAAATACCGGAATCGAAACGCAGCTTGGTCAGATCGAACGACTTGCGCTGGCTGTCGCGCGTGCCCTCGGCCAGCGTTAGCAGCTCGCGATCGGCGATCAGGGTCAACCAGGCGTTGGCGACTTCCGATACCAGCAGCAACTGCGCGGCCGTGCGGGTCTCCTCGAGCGCGAAGTAATCCTCGAGCGCGGCACGGCGCAGGCTGCGCACGCGGCCAAACAGGTCGAGCTCGAAGGCTGGCACCGCGAGGCCCGCCGAATAGGTGCGGGTCAACTCGCTCTCGCCGGTCGTCGACAGCGACGCCGGCGTACGCTGATTGTTAGCCGTGCCCTGTGCTTCGATGGCAGGCACCAGGTCGGCGCGCTGAATGCGGTACTGGGCGCGAGCGGCCTCCACGTTCAGCGTGGCGATGCGCAGGTCGCGATTGTTGGCGAGTGCGCGCTGCAACAGATCCTGCAGCTCGGGGTCCGGGAAGAACTCGTGCCAGCCGATCTCCGCGGCAGGCAGCGTCGCGGCCGCGGCGTTCGCCGCCGGGGTCGCTTCATACACCGCCGGCACGGGCGCGGCGGGCTGTTGATAACGCGGCGCCAGCGTGCAGGCGCTCGCGAACGCCGTCAGCGTAACCACCGTAAAGCAACGAAACGCATTCAGGACGTTCATGTCGGGCTCGCGAACGGCTCGTCGGCGGCCGCCTCCTCCACTTTCAGGGTCACCGGCTGCACCTTGAAGCGGTGCAGGATCACGACGAAAAACACCGGCACGAAGAAGATGGCGAGGAAGGTTCCGGCCAACATGCCGCCGATGACGCCTGTGCCGACCGCGTGTTGGGCGCCGGAACCGGCGCCACTGGCAATGGCCAGCGGCAACACGCCCGACATGAAGGCGAGTGACGTCATGAGGATCGGGCGCAGGCGCTGCTTGGTCGCGCTCATCACCGCATCGGTAAGGCTCATGCCGTGATCGAAATTGGTCTTGGCGAACTCCACGATCAGGATCGCGCTCTTGGCCGCGAGACCGATCGTGACGAGCAGGCCGACCTGGAAATAGGCATCGTTGGTCAGACCCCGCGACAACGTCGCGACGACCGCGCCCAACACGCCGAGCGGCACCACCAGCAATACCGTGGCCGGGATCGACCAGCTCTCGTAGAGCGCGGCGAGGCACAGAAAGACGATCGCCAGCGACAAGGCATACAACATCGGCGCCTGCGAGCCGGACTTCTTCTCCTCGTACGACAGGCCGTTCCACTCGAGGCCGGTCCCGTTCGGTAGTTTGGCGACGATGGCTTCCATCGCGTTCATCGCCTCACCCGAGCTCCGGCCCGGCGCGGGCGCGCCCTGGATCTGGTAGGCCGGCACCCCGTTGAAACGCACCAGCTTCTGCGGGCCGTAGGTCCACTCGCCCGTGCCGAACGCGGAGAACGGCACCATGCCGCCATCCTTGTTGCGCACGTACCAGCGATTCATGTCCTCCGGCTGCATACGCGCCTGCGGGTCACCCTGCACGTACACGCGTTTGACCCGGCCGCGGTCGATGAAGTCGTTCACGTAGGTAGACGCCCAGCCCGTCTGCAAGGTCTGGTTGATGTCGCCGATCGACACGCCGAGCGCACTCGCCTTCTCGCGGTCGATGTCGAGTTTGAATTGCGGTGCGTCTTCGACGCCGTTCGGCCGGACGCCGGCCAACACGGGGCTCTTCGCCGCCTCGCCTAACAACTGGTTGCGCGCCGCGAGAAAGGCGTCGTGGCCCATGCCGCCGCGATCCTGCAACATCATGTCGAAGCCGGCCGTGTTCCCAAGCTCGAGCACCGCCGGCGGCGGCACCGCGATGATGTTGGCTTCCTTGATGGTGCCGAAGTACTTGTTGGCGCGCTCGACAATGGCGCCGACCGACTGCGAGGCCTTCTTGCGCTCGTCCCAGTCGCGCAGCTTGATGAACAGCAGGCCGGAGTTCTGCCCCGTGCCCGCGAAATTGAACCCGACGACGGTGAGCACACCTTCGACCGAATCTTTCTCTTCGTTCGTCAGGTACTGCTGCGCCTGGTCGAGCACCGCCTGCGTGCGCTCCTTCGACGCACCCGGCGGCGTCTGCACCTGGCCGTACATGAAGCCCGGATCTTCATTGGGCAGGAACGACGTCGGAATACGCACAAACAGCAGCCCCATCACGAGCACGATGGCGCCGTACACCAGCATCGAGCGGCCGGGCCGCCGCAACATGGCCTTGAGGCCGCGCTCGTGTTTGTTGCGGCCGGCATCGAAGCTGCGATTGAACCAGCCGAAGAAACCCTTGCGTTCGACGTGCCCGCCTTTTCTTTCGGACAAGGGCGGTAGCGGCTTGAGGATCGTCGCGCACAACGCGGGTGTCAGGATGAGCGCCACCAGCACGGACAGACCCATCGCCGACACCAGCGTGATCGAGAACTGGCGGTAGATGACGCCGATCGAGCCGCCGAAGAACGCCATCGGAACGAACACCGCGGCCAGCACCAGCGCAATGGCGACCAGCGCGCCGGTGATCTGGTCCATGGATTTGCGCGTGGCTTCGCGGGGCCCGAGCCCTTCTTCCTCCATCACGCGTTCGACGTTTTCGACCACCACGATGGCGTCGTCCACCAGCAGGCCGATCGACAACGCCATGCCGAACATGGTCAACGTGTTTATGGAGAATCCGAAGGCGGCCAGGATGCCGAACGTGCCCAACAACACCACCGGCACCGCGATGGTCGGGATGATCGTGGCGCGCGCATTCTGCAGAAACAGGTACATCACCAGGAACACGAGCACGACCGCCTCGAACAGCGTCTTGACCACCTCCTTGATGGACGTGCGCACGAAGGGGGTCGTGTCGAGCGGATACACGATCTCGAAACCGCGCGGGAAAAATGGCGCAAGCCGGTCGAGTGTTTCGTGAATGCCTTTGACCGTGTCGAGCGCGTTCTGGCCGGTGGCCAGGCGAATGGCGACACCCGCAGCCGGCTTGCCGTCGTACTTGGTGTCGCGCGTGTAGCTTTCGGAGTTGAGCGCGACGCGCGCTACGTCCCCGATACGCACCTGCGAGCCGTCGCCGTTTACGCGCAGCAGGATGTCGCGAAACTGGTCGGGGGTGGAAAGACGCGTCGGGCCGATGATGCTGGCATTGATCGCCGTACCCGGCGTCGCCGGCAGACCGCCGATGGCGCCCACCGATACCTGGACGTTCTGCGCGCGAATCGCCGCGACCACGTCGCCGGTGGTGAGGCCGTAGTTGTTGAGCTTGGCCGGGTCGACCCAGATCCGCATCGCATACTGTGAGCCGAAGATGGTGACGTCGCCCACGCCCTTGGTGCGATTGAGCGGATCGAGCAGGTTGGTCGCCACGTAGTCGGTCAGGTCTTCGTTGTTCATGCTGCCGTCGGTCGAGATGAACCCGAGCACGATGAGAAAATTGCGCGCCGGCTTGTTCACGCGGATGCCGGCCTGCTGCACTTCCTGGGGCAATAACGGCAAGGCGAGCTGCAGCTTGTTCTGCACCTGCACCTGCGCGGTGTCGGGCACCGTGCCCTGTGCGAACGTCAACGTGATTGCGGCCGATCCGTCGGCATTACTCTCGGCGTTGATGTAGTCGAGATTGTCGATGCCGTTCAACTGCTGCTCGATCACCTGCACCACGGTGTCCTGCACGGTCTGCGCCGAGGCACCGGCATAGTTGAGCTGGATGCCGATCTGCGGCGGCGCGATCGCCGGGTACTGCCGCACCGGCAGCGTGAGCACGGCCAGGCCACCCGTGATCATCGTGATGATCGCGACGACCCACGCAAAGATGGGGCGGTCGATGAAGAAACGCGACAGCATGGGCGGATACCTCTAACTAACGCGTAGCGGCTAACGCTTCACGACTTCGGCGGCCGCGCCGGCCTGCATGTCCGCATTCACCGGCCCGGGCGCCGGCACGGGCTTCACCGCCGCACCGGGCTTGGCCTTCTGCAGACCGTCGACGATGACGCGTTCACCGGCGCTCAAGCCCGCGGTGATCAGCCACTCGCCGTTGATGGCGCGATCGGCGGTGACCACTTTTTCGGCAACCTTGTCGTCCTTCTCGACCACCAGCACCGTCGCCTCGCCCTTCTGGTTGTGCGAAACGCCACGCTGCGGCACCAGCAGGGCCGCGGAACGCGTGCCGCGTGTCAGCTGGGCGCGCACGAACATGCCGGGCAGCAGCTCGCGCTTCGGGTTCGGGAACACCGCACGCAGCACCACCGAGCCGGTGGAGGGATCCACCGAAACTTCGGAAACCTTGAGCCGTCCGCGCTCGGCGTACGACGTGCCGTCTTCGAGCGTGAGCCCGACTTCGGCCTGGTTGTCGTCGGTCTTCACCAGTTCGCCGCTCGCGAGCTGGCGCTGCAGGCGCAGCATCTCCGTGCTCGACTGCGTGATGTCGACGTAGATAGGGTCGAGCTGCTGCACGGTGGCGAGCGGGCTCTGCTGTTCGGAGGTGACCAAAGCGCCTTCGGTGACCAAGGCGCGCCCGATGCGCCCGGTAATAGGCGACAGCACCTGCGTGTAGACCACGTTGATACGCGCGTTGTCGACCTGCGCACGCGCCGCGGCGACGTCCGCTTCGGCGCGCGCCCGGGCGGCGATCGCGTCGTCGTTCTCCTGCTTGGAGACCGCGTTGGCGGCGATCAGCGGCGCGTACCGCTCCTGCAGCAGCCGTGCGCTCACGGCCTGCGCCTCGGCACGTTGCAAGGCGGCCTGGGCGGAATTGAGCGTGGCGCGATAACTGCCCGCGTCGATCTGGTAGAGCTGTTGCCCCGCCTGCACTTCCCCGCCTTCGGAGAACAGGCGCTTCTTCACGATGCCGGTGACCTGTGGACGCACTTCGGCGACGCGGAATGCGGTGGTGCGCCCCGGCAATTGATCGGTGATCGAGATCGCCCGCGGCTGCAGCGTGATGACGGTGACTTCCGGCGGCGGCGGCCACCAACAACCCGATCAGGGCCGAGCTCTTATTGCTGTTCCGCATCGCGCGCTCCATTCGTCATCATCCGACCGAGGAAGTCGTTGAACTGGACGAGTTCTTCTTTCTTGAATCCATCGAGATGCACGTGCATCCCTTCCACCACGATGGGCCAGATCTTCGAGGCGATCTTCTTGCCTTTCGTGGTGAGGTGCAGATTGACGACGCGGCGGTCGAGCTCGCTGCGTTCGCGCCGCAGCAGGCCTTTTTCCTCGAGCCGGTCGAGCATGCGGGTCATCGAGGCGCAGCCCATGTTGCTGACACGTGCCAGGCCCGCGACCGTGTCGGCACGTTTGAGCCACAACATCAGCACCGGCTCCCACTGCATGCCGGTGAGCTCGAGCGGCTGCATGTGTGTATCGACGCGCCGCAACAGCGAATTCATGACCTGCTTGATCTGCCGGCAGATCATGCGGTGGTTGTCGTCTTCGGGCGGCGGAACGGGATCCGTGTTTTCGCGGATGCGGCGGGCGGCTGCGGTCATGGGATTCGAAAATGGATCCTTCGGCGGGAGCGTATGGTTCGATTTTAGTGCAATAGTTGTCAAGGCAAATATTGCCTGGGCATACGCCAGAATCCGTGTGGGGCAGGCCGTCCCGCTACGCGCAGGGCTCAAGTCTCCTGAAACACAACGGAAAATCGGTCAGACAACGCCGCCATCGCTCAAACATCGGCAACGCTTAACCATCGATAAGAAGAGATGTTGGCTGGCGGGCGCACAAGTCGCCAAGCTGGCGCCCGTCGTTTCGCCGGAATCCACCGACCGTACATGGCAACCCCCAAACACACCGCCGCCCACCTGGATTGGGAGGACGTGCGCTTCTTCGCCGCCCTCGCCCGCTGCCGGACGCTGGCCGCAACGGCCCGCCAATTGAATGAGACGAACGCGGCCGTCGCGCGCCGTCTCGCCAATCTCGAAGCAACCCTGGGTCTCTCGCTGTTCAAACGCCGCGCCACCGGTTACTGGCTGAACGCCGCCGGCGCCAGCGCGCTGGCCGAAGCCGGGCAGATGGAAATGGCCGCCTGTGCGTTGATGCAGAAGCGGGAAACGGCGAATTCGATCCCGGCCGCGGCTGGCGCGAGCGCGCGCGGTCGCCGATCATCCCGTTCGCGGACTCGTGCCCATTGCTTCGGGGAGTGAGATCAGATGAATCGTCGAGAACTTTCGATCCTTGCAGTCGGCCTGGGAATCGGCGCCGCCGCGACGGTGCTGGCAGGCCAGGTCAGGCAACCCGAGGTGCTGGCCTCGGGGGTGTACGCCTGGGAATCGCTGCCGGTCGAGAAGACCGCCAGCGGCGAGCGCCGCGCGGTGTTCGATTCCGGCACCGCGACGGTAGATAGGCTCGAAACTCACGTCACCACCGTAAACGCCGCCGGCGCCTCGCACGCGGCGCATCGTCACCCGGACGAGGAACTGGTGTTCGTGCGGGAGGGAGTCATCGAGGCGACCATCAATGGCGTCTCGAGCAAGGCGCCCGCGGGGTCGGTCATCTTCTTTGCCGCGAACGACCTGCACGGGATGCGCAATGCAGGCGACGGGCAGGCGAGCTATTTCGTGCTGCGCTGGACTTCACCGGGCAAGGATGGCCCCAAACCCGGCGGATCCAAGTGACCACAACAGCCGCTGACAATCCATCGACCGCGCTCGGCCGCGGCACGATCCTGATCATGGCCGCCGCGGCCGCGATCCTCATGATCACCATGGGGATGCGCCAGTCGCTCGGGCTCTTCATCGCGCCCATCATCGAGACGACCCACGTCGGTTATGCGGCCATGAGCTTCGCGCTGGCCATCGGCCAATTGATGTGGGGCGTGGCGCAGCCGGCATTCGGCGCCATGGCAGATCGATACGGCGCCGGCCGCGTCTTGTTGATCGGCGCATTGCTGCTGGCGGGCGGCACCGCACTGACTCCGTTCGCCAGCAATGAATTCATGCTGCTCGCGACCATCGGCGTGCTCACGGC
>Ga0307513_10008833_pt1 | contig 12829 bp, 10 predicted proteins | sample 15_EM_MG_FD_202174 | JGI IMG/M metagenome (GOLD analysis project Ga0307513, IMG submission 202174) | Populus trichocarpa ectomycorrhiza microbial communities from riparian zone in the Pacific Northwest, United States - 15_EM | ecosystem: Host-associated > Plants > Roots > Unclassified | place...
GGATTATGTAAGGACATTTTCTGATGATGTAATACCTTTTCATCTCTTTTGATTGGGCTGTTGAAAATCTGATCTCAATCTAATCTGCAAAACGCGTTTTGAAATAACGGTTATTTGAACACACGGCGTGCCAAACACCCCCTAAATATATACATAGAAATTTAATAAAGTAGGAAAATAAAATATTATAACAATACCCAAATCCAATACTCTCTATGCCCTCCACCTACATCTTCCACACCAAACTCTCGCGACAGCTCCACAAAGAAGAAGAATAAAAAGAAGCTGTAGCAATAACAGAGAACACCCACCCCTCCATATCCCCATTCCTATTCCTCTCTACTACGTCTATAGCCTCACAATCTCCAATTAAGAACCTAACGGCACTAGCGCAGCTGCTAGCCAGAGCGCTGTTCCTATTCTTATTTGGGTAGTAGCCGCCTCGCTGGGAGGCCGAAGTCCTAAGTCTTCCAAACTAGTTTTGTTCGCGACACTGCCGGCGGAAACTGGACTGCGGCTGTGGCATCTGAAGCGGGGGGAAATCGCCCCCCTACGCTAACTAGCTACTATTCGCGGGAACCGGACTATGGACTCCGCTCCCCCGTGAACTTTTTAGACTCCCATTACTCCTTCCCTTGGGATGCCCCCTGGGCGCGTCAACTATTCCAGTTCCCCGCACCCGGGTTCTTTCTGCGGGAACAATGCAACGGTCATAATATGCCCCCTTCCTGTTTTGACGGACATGACCGAGGGTAAATCGGTCAAAACTAAATATCTTGTGATAGCCAACCTAGCAGTAACCCCAAGAGTTGCGGATATGATGAATAATCTCTTATCAAACCTAGTGTATTAATTCGGGGAACCAGGATCTGTCACCAAAATAACTATCGGAAAGTACAGGATGGATTTCATCTAAAATCTGAAAGGTATCACCACCGGGACGACTCCCTTAGAGTGCCAGGCTGTTTTTAAAGTCTTCGGGAAGCTCGTTACCCGACTGAAGGGTCGGTTTTCTCTATCTCTCGAAAATTAAGCTCAGGCGGGGGCACTGGTTCTGGTATAACTAGACTGTTCATGTTTTCCCACCTCGAATACTTAAACGATCTGCTATTCCTTAGTACTCTACTACTAGTACTACCTCGTTTTACTAAGAAAAAAAGCTATGCATACAAGGAAATAAATAGGGAGAGGGGCAACAGCTGCCCCCCCCAAGGTAAAAGAAGCAATTATTTTATATATTTTTATTTCCTATTCTTACTTTTAGATATATTTTTAAATATTTTATATTTTATATTTTATATTTTATTTTATTTTTATAATTATTTTTTCATATTTCTTTCTTTGCCAACCCCCCTCCCATTCGCTTCTGCTACCCGCCGATCGCCAACCTTTAAGGTCTAGAGCCGGATTCTACCTCCTCGTAGCAGGATTGGTAAACCCCATAGCCCTATTGATGAGGGCCAAGTTCTTCAATCTCCCAGTCCCCATAGGGCAGGATGTTTTTAATTCTCCTGCCCTACATGACGGATCGTTCAATAATAACTGAATTGTCAGCATGGATTGAACTCCTGAGCTCCCGCTAATTGCGACAGGAGTATTAACCACTGCGCCAGCTAGGTATTTCATGAAACGTCAACCTCGGAACTAATATTTATCCTACTGGAAGCCCGATTTTGGGATTTTAGTGGGCGGGTAGTGTGTTTCTTCCCGAGTTGCTGGGAAATTTCAACGGAGGTGTTTCTTACTCCTTAGGTATTTAATGAGAGATTCTCCGTGGTTTAAAACAGAATCGGTGCCTTGTGCGCTTGTTACTCTCGTACGATACGACAAGATATCATCAAAGCTACAGCTTTTTCGAATTGTGTTATGCGAAACGAAACAAGATCGGAGCTTCTCAAGTGTTCTTGGCTGAAAAGCAGAGGAAGTTCTTGGGGAAGAGAAGATGGAGAAAGCGAGGGAAGCAAGGCACTGGATAGAAACTCGGAGGAACACAAGGAAATGACAGGAGTCCAAGAATGTACAGGTGGTGTCCACACATGCATTTCTACAGGGGAAATCAACATATGGGAGTACGAATATCTGCTAGATATAGAGATCAATGGAAAGGTCTAATGACAGCGACATCGTTTTCATAACAGTGATTTGTAGAGTTTGTGCAAAAAAAAAAGGACTCGGTTCTACTTCAGCTTATCCTCATACAGCTACACTTGGGCGCCATTGTCTCCGCGAAGGGAGCTTAATTATCTCTACCGTTTCTTTAGCTGCTTTATAATGCAATCATCACACACCGTCACTCGTCTACATCTTGACTGTTCGTGTTTCAATATACGATCGGTACTTGGGCGAAGTAGTAATAGATAGTAGTTAAGATCTCTTATTGCGATAACTCTCATCCATAAAATAATAAGAAAGACATGGCGCAGCTATATAGTACAGTGGTTTAGTCCAGCCATTACAACCAAAATCCCTCTACAAGAAAAGTAGTAAACAAAGGCTCTCAAAGAAGCCACCTGAAAGGGGCAAAAGGAACAATGAAAGAGCACACATCAGCCTTCAGCCAGTATCGAGTATGGGAAACATAGAGAGCTGAAAGAAACATTTCAGAGGAGAAAGAAACCATATACCAACAGTGAGTGTTGAATTTATACTTTCGGATATGTACTTTCTACGTCTTCGAGTACGACAAGGCTTGTAAAATAGGCCTTAATTCCGCTCCAATGACGTCGGGGCTCAATTTCAACTTATCCTGTTTGCATTTTCTTTTATTCCCTTACTTAATCAATCATATATATAACTCTATTCGCATCTGTTTTCCCTTGCCTTCCATATTGCTACCTCGGATTTCTTTTCCACTATGAATATATGTTTCGCTGCATAAATAGTCGGTTCCACCAGCTCCCTCAGATAGTATGTAGTTCTCGGGCATCTCTCGTTCTCCCAAGTTTCTAGTATAGAGCTCGAATTTTTTTATAGATTTTTCAGCTGTTTGAACAGTAAGCCAGATAGCATATGACACAATACGGTATTATTAGCTCCGGGCCGACCAGGGGCGAGCAACTAACCCGGTATCAAAAACACAGGATCCCAATTGAGAAACATGGGGAATGTTTACTATACTTATGCCAAATGCCGATAAGGGCAAAGCCCCCAATTTTTGTTTTTAGATACACTCCCACCATCCGCATCTCAGATAAATATTGCGCACCCGGCCCTCCTCTCCCGCCGTACAGCCCCCCCATATGTTAACCAAAGCCTAGTATTCCAGCCTTGTCTAAGAATCCCCTATCCGGCAGGTTAGCAATAGAAAATCCTCTCGATATAAGGAAACTTAATCAGCACTTTACATGCCATGGACTCTGATGGCAAGAGACGCTGTTACCTTACATCAGGTTTTATAGTCATGAAATTTAATTGAACTAGCGATAAAAAAGGCCCAAAAAGGGGCAGTACCGCATTACCTGGTTTTTTTCGCCCGCCGCTAGTACGTTGAAATAAGAGTTCTTTGTAAACCGTCTCAAATTCGCAATAAAACGCCTTCACTTAACCCTTTATGGCAGAAACCAGGCTTATTTTGGACTCTTCCTGACTGTGTTGAATTTTTTGCTTCAGCCCCTACTTTATTTCAACGTACTGTCCAATCACTTCCGGTCGAGGCGTTCTTTTGGCGGGAAATAGGAACTTCCGAAGGAAAGCAAATTCAGTTCACTTTTCTTCACGATTTCACGGCCCAGGTCAAGCGAGATAAAAATCAGAGAAAGGAACGATGAAAATTCTATGGAAAAAGGGGGGAATGGGGATGGTTGCGGATGAATGATGATGGACGATGCTCGCTCCTCCGCTGTTCCTCCTCAAGTACCCCATTTCCTATGACGCTAAGCTAACAAAACAACAGTACCAAGCCTTCACGATAGTTTCTGTGGTCCCGTGTATTTTTCTCCATGGTCATCAACGTGATCGACAGTACAGTACTAAGTTAGCGGTAAGCGAATAAAACCAGATAATGCCGTGCTAATGGAAAAGGGCCTGGAGGGGCCACTACAGTACCAATAAAAATGGGGTCACTACGCCAACTCGACCCCCCAAATTAGACAATTAGACCCCCGCCGAGGCCCATCCTCCCCTGGACCCTGCTAGGGCTCTCCGTTGTCTCGCAGAACAAATGTGCGCCCACCAAGCCCCTCCTGCCGCCCCCCACCCCTCGATTTTTCTTCGTTACAACGGAGCCACACTGTACCCCCCACCCAAATTTCTCTCGCGTTGATCCGGCTCCTTATCGACCATCTGGATTACTTTTCTGCAGGCGAGCTTCGCCGTCGCTGAGGCGGTTTCATCTTCATCAGTTGTGAGGTTCTAGCGTTTCGAATCGGGTTTATGAAAATCGTAAATAACGTAGATAATGGCCACCACGACGCTTCTGAATAGCGTTGACCCCACATTACTAGGCTTGTCGGGGGACGCTAAAAAATAATAAGATGATCAGAATCGCTTGGGGCTTTTATGTGTATCAAACAAACCTCTAATAGCTTTGGTGACTTCTTCTCCACAACGATATCGGCCAATGGGATAATTTATTTATGAAAGTTAGGGGGAGAGAATGATTTTTCGCGGAAGGCGAAGATAACTTTTCAAGGAAAGCCGAGGAGACGGAGGGATAGTTGTTGAAAATGGTGCTCGCCATAACTCTCACGATACTTCCTTTGTTCAGATAGCTTCCGGGGGCACACTTGTTTGTGGCTGAGGATATACGCTGAGGATCCGGGCATATGGCTCCGGCATCGGGCATAGGTTTGTGTTCGGAGATGTGCTGAGGATTCAGGCATGGGTTTGTCTTTGGAGACTCGCTTTGGCTTCGGGAATACGGTTCGGCTTTGGGCGTTTGGTTTGTATAATACGTTCGGGAAAGCATTGCGAATGCGGGAATGCGCGATAACTTTGGGATCGTGCAGCTTTCGGGAAAGCCGGGAGAAAAGCGGAAGTACTGTAAGATCAGCCGGAAAGAGCTGGAAGCCCGGAAATTGATATATACTCCTATGATCGCCCCTAGTTAGTTAGTTGACGGAGTCGTCGTTGAGCGTGAGCCTGAGGTTGTTGTTAGTGAAAAGATTTTTCCCCCGCCCCCGAAGTGTGGGGTTGTTTTCGTTGCGAGTTGCTTGGCGTTTTCGTTTCGTTTCACCATTCGTCACTCGCTGCATATCGTATCGTTTCTTGTTGTAAGAAATGGCTGTGTTACTTCCTGGTAACCTTGGATTGGAATGGGACGAACTTCCTGGTGGCTCAGGATTGGAATGTGGCAAATGGAATGAGGTGGAAGGAATGGCATGAACGGAATGGCAAGGAATGGAATAGTAAGATGAATGCTGGAGGTTGGGAATGTCGAGTATATAGATTAGCTTTTTGTCTGTGATCTTGCGAGTATGATTAATTGGAGTGAAATACACATTCTCACGATTATGGAACTATGTTGATTGTTTATTTTCTTCATTTCTCAAGTGAAGTCTAAAAATGGTGATGTTGTGGAGACCGAGGGCGAACCCCCCTTTATTTATACTCTATAAACACTAACACCCCCTGTCGTCTGCTCTACGACATGCCACGCCATCGTCGTATCATATCATAATAGCTTACGATATACAAGTAAAGGGTATGGAGCCAATCTCTCATCCGGTTGGGCGATATTTTTTTCCCAGCTCGGCCATCACCACTTCCCTCTTCTCCGCCAACATCACGGCCCTTAAAATACATGTATCTTCTTCAACCTATTGACCACCTCAACTTCTCCCTTCTCCTCACCTCCACAAACCGTCCCATAACAGCTCGTTGTGAGGTACCATTTTCCGGTATTGGACCCTAGAGTTGTAATTTTCTCTATACCGTGTTGTAATGTATCTAATTCTCTGAGCCCTGATGTTCCGAACATGACAAGAGTTTCTCTATCATATACCTAGCCATGGAGATGGTATGGGTTGGTGACGCCCGCCGGTCCCTGCCCAGGCAGATGCAAAATCCCCGAAGGAAGGAAAATAAAAAAGCTGTGGCGGACAAAGGAGATTAAGGCAGCATGGGAAATCCCAACTTGCTCGGAAGTCGATATTGAACAGCGTGATGGGCCGTTCCACCGGTAGGGGTTGATAACTCAGGGTAGGGTACTAGTACTTGTAGTGCGCAGTTTTATTTCACTATTAAAGAAAGCCTTTCATTCCTAATTGCCTTTGATGAGAGTCGGGGGAGCCTGCTAATCTCGCCTAACAGCCGGTGGGAGGTGGTATGGAAGCGTGAATTTACCGAATTATGCTCATAATGGAAATATATCACCGCAATGCCTTATCAAACAGCTGGCCAGGTTGCCGCCAACGAATGCCAAAACTCACTTGTAGTTCATATTCTTTTTTCACTATACTTGTGTCTAAACAGCACTTATGTGGACACCTTAGAGGGGGGAGAATAAGGGAAAGGGGTAATGGAAAGATAAATAAACAGAAAATGTCGAAAGAAGATCTAGAACTAAAAATTACCAATAATAACAAATACTGAGGAAATTCCAAGCCACACAAGTCTATTTCAATAAAACATAATTAACCAACAACCGATGATTAAATCCAGATAATAGAAAGAAATTCGCAAATTGTGACTCGAGTGTATATCAAGAAACTGCGTGTAGTGCTCTTAGCCGGGCATATGGTAGATCGTGCATCCTCACCGTACATATGTTCGTTTTCCCAAAAGAAAAAATATCGAGTCAGGGTTTCTATGGTACGCTTAGGACGGAAGAAGAGACAGCGGTTACTAAGCCCATGTTTCAAACTGCGGGAGGAGGCAGGGAGGTGATGAGGGGTAGTGATGGAGGTAGGCAGGCTTATGGAGCTTTTGCGGTCCTTGGAGAAGATGCGGGGCTGTGGTAGCGTTACCCGTCCCGAATGGCCACCGCTAGCATTACGCGAGCCTGCCCGCCCTTGGGTATCCGGTTTGTGCGGGTTGCCATCGTCACGTCCGAGTAGCATTTTTAGCACTCCCCGGCACCGATTCGGGGTAGTGCACGGGAGCGGTGTTTCGCCGGGCTTTCTTGGTTTGTCGGGGTTGACGCTGTCGTCGGAGCAGAATTTTCACTACTCCCGCGTGTCCATTGAGACTAGCACACTGGAGCGGTGTTCGGCCGTTCCTATCTGGTTGGTCAGGGTTGATGTCATCCCGCCCGAGCAGCAACTTCACCATTCCCTCTTTCCCATACTTAGCAGCCTTGTGGAGTGGTGTTTCACCGTCCCTATTTTGACTATTGGGATTGACGTCGTCCCGTCCGAGCAGTATTTTCACCACTCCTTCGTGTCCATTCCTAGCGGCACAAGAGAGCGGTGTTCCGCCGTAGTAATCAAGGTAGTCAGGGTTGACATCTCCCCGCCTGAGGAGCATTTTCACCAGTCCCTCCTTCCCATGCTGAGCAGCGCAGTAGAGCGGTGTTTGGCCGTCCACATTAGGTTTGTCGGGATCGGAGTCGTCTCTTCCGAGCAGTATTTTCACTACCCCCTCGTGCCCATAATAAGTAGCCTCCCAGAGCGGCGTTTCGCTGCATGAAGTAGGTTTTCCGGGGTTGACGTCGTCTCGTCCAAGGAGTATTTTCACCACTTCCTCTTGTCCATTCGAAGCGGCCAACACGAGAGGTGTGCTACCTCTGCAGTCTGTTTGGTTGATATCACAACCTTCAACTTCTAGTAAGAAAGTTACAATCTCGACGATCCCGAAGAAGGATGCACAGTGCAGACCGCCGAGCAAGGAGGGTTCGTCTTCGTCGAAGAAAAACGGCGGTATACTGTTTAAGAGGATTTCGGCAGAGATGTGATTGCTGTAATCGTCAAATAGAGTTAACGCAAGCTGTTTGGCACATTCTGAAAGATCTCTTTTCGCATGGATTCCCCAATAGATAGAAGAATACTCTAGAAAGGGTGTGTCCCGGAGATTGCGAGAGGGATTAGTTGAAAGTGCCCTGACCCGATGTGAATTTAGATAACTTAAACAGGTCTCCGCCATTATCGCATGAACTCTACCAAAAAGCTCAGGATGGGCCCTGAGGTACTCCTGAAGGGTAAAATGGATTAGCCGGATCGTGGAAGCCTCCCTATCTATGGAAACAAGTCCTTGACAACAGGCTAGCAACGTCCCTATCGAGGGAACATTGTCGATATCGAGGTCTCGCGATCCTATTTCGACTCCAAGAGCGTGGCACAGCTCGTCGACCTTTAAGGGCCTCTCCGAGTGGGAGATCCACATCAAGACGGCTATCCCGAGCCTTGCCTTCTCCGCACCTTGTGCCTTCACTCGACCCAAAGTCTCACCATAAACACCCCCGAACCCCAAGCCGTCAGTCATCGCGTCGAGCTTTTGCCGTCTACGATGGATTGTGGTTTCCTGCAAGATTGCATCGGCATTTAGCGAGACTAGTAGGAATCTAGATGTCTACCTGTCAGTTGATACATCGAGTCAGCTTCTCCGGTATTCTTGCTTCTACCTACATTTCAGAAATATCTTGGGGAATTCTCTTCAGGATGTCTTCCTTTAATGTATTATCCATCGCGTCTGGCGTTGTGTCTTCGTCTAGTCGGCTAAGAAGATAGCTGATGATATCATGTCTCTGTGGAGTGATGCGCATAGTTGTTACTCTTCCAGAAAGACGCTTGGTGACCTCAGGCTCGATGTGCGGTCTTCCTGTCACGAACACTCGAGTACCTGGGGACGTTCGCAAAATTTGGTTAAGCGAATTGAGAAGTTTGACTCGATATCTCGCTAAACATTCATCGAGAGCGTCGATGCATATGAACGTGGGCCTTTGGGAAACGATAGTTTGTAGCATCTTCACGATATCGGCCAGTTGTAGCCCTCTTCCATCAATCACTTTTTTATGGTCTCCATATGCCCGCGCTATTTCCTCGGGTATCTCTTCCAGTCCGCTGACAACCTGTTTGAGTAGAGCACCCAACATGCTCGCCGATGACTGCTCTTTTTTGGCTGCAAAGTCAAAGTAAAAACATGCAACCGCCACCTCTAGGCCTCTAGCCTGATCGCACAACCAGTCTATCACCAATGAGCTAACATCACAACTCGTCAGCACTTGCCCTTCCTTTTTCATTCATCGAGGTTCGCCCTTGTTACCTGATGAATGTTTTCCCCACCCCCGGATCTCCATAGCAAAACAAGACCGCATTATCGGATTTGCTTCCCCCACTGCCAGCTTGCCAACTTCTAAATTCCTCGCTTTGTAGGAGCCATTCACCCACATTTCCCACCCGGCTGTCCTGAATATCCTCATGCCGTAACTTTGGATTTAGTGGGGATAACCAGGCTAGAATATTAGATCGATCATCGGTAACGGTAATGTTATTGACAGTGTTCAAGGAGTTAATAATATTACTCAATGGCTGAGACATTTTCTGTTTTTTTTGTTGCTTCGGGTAGACTATTGTACTCGTAGATGATGGATTGTAGAGGCGATCGCATGCCCGTCCTGGATTTCTTCGGATTAAAGCAAAGAGGGGTCTTTTTGTGGAACCTCATGGATGCCTCAGGTCCGTCGAGTGAAGTGAATCCCTGCTAAAGATTTGTCAACAAGGCCCTTGTTGGGTCCATCGCATCAGCAGCCACGACAAATGTGGCACCACTCTAACTGCTTTCCTACCTCGCGGCATCAACCAGGAACGAACCCCCTTAACTACTTAGACAGCATACTGTATTCCTTCACAATGTCAAGACTGGCTAGAAAATCTCCCCCCGCCGCCTGGCAACTTGTCAAGTTTTGCGCAGGTAGGCACTGTGCTTTTTGACATTCGTCAATACCGCCAAGTATCCAAGTGCAGCGCTCCAGTACCTTAAATTCTGGGTAAACTCGACCGGGCACCCATACATCCTAAGGGAGCCACTATTGCCCTTCGGGATTAGCACCGTAGTGAACTCGCTTTTCTGGGGATAGTAACTAACCATACGGAAAATAGCGGTGGATCAAGTTTACCCAGGACCAACGTTACTTGGCGATTCATTAAGTATTCGGATGAATTGGCGCCAAGATGTCCTAGGATACACCTAAAGGCTCGAGTCCTGATTCATCCCAATACTTTATGAATCGCTAAGTACAAGTAAGGGTGTGGTCGCGCTCCAAAAGGTTCTGGCGCCCAGGCTGGTACTTTCGCAGAAAGGGCTATAATACATCGGAGGTACTAGCCTTGGTGCTAGAACTTTTGGAATGAGGCTGTATCCGCGGGGGCCATAATAACGCGACCGGGGGTAGGTAGCTAGCACAACTGATGTACCCTTACTCAACTCCACATAGCAGTTCATCACCGACAAAACTCTCACTGCATCAATAGTCTGGGCTATTGAGCTCTGATTTCTTCTGCACTCTAGCCCGGAGCATGCCTGAGAAGAAAAACACTGGTGAGTGGTGAGCCACTTATTTACTTCTATAGATTTTATTATTATTTTTATATCTGTGTTATTATCATTTCGTATTGTCTTGAGTCGAGGTACAGTACGAGTACATGCGTTGCAATTCTGGGTACCTACCCCCGGTCGGGTTATTATGGCCCCCGTGGATACTATTTTTTATACATATATATATTTTTTTGTTAAATCCGCGGTTTATTCGTAGCTAGCTACAGGAAAACCCATGGCATGTAACCCCCGAGTAAGTTATGGCCTAGAATGAGGCTGTACTAGTTTTTTACATGTATTGTACCGTACTACTATCATCATCTGCCCCATCTTCCAAATAACCAGTGCGTAACTCGTCAAAACCAAATACTCGAGTACCCTTCGAAGGCTAACTTAGGTGACACGAACGGTCTTCTATCACTACCGTAATTAACTAACCGTGATGGCAGAATAAATGCCGGCGAACAAATTCCGAACGAAATTACCATAAGAATACACAATAATATAAATCGCAGTGCCTGCGGAGAGAGAAAAACTCACCCTTGCTTCTACCCAGGCTACGCTACCACCTCCAATCTAGTGACAGTTAAACACTTTTTTCCCTCGGCTATCCTAAACAGAATCACAGACAGTCACTCACCTTGTCGAAATCTATAAGGTTTGAATCGTATACTCTCTTAACTGCAATACAAAGCAATATAATGAAACGCAGTTCAGCAGCGTCTTCCGAACTTATTAGGGACCGGTGTCCGAACCTGTATGGAACAGAAAAAACTCCTTCCACGGTAGCTCACCGTTAGGCGATTTTGAAACAGGCCTGAGCGTGAACTACCTGACCACACTACCGTAAGAACTCGAATAATCGCACCATGCGCTACAGTATCCCAGAGGGTCGCGAGATTCTCGAGTTGCGAGAGTCGTAGCATAAAAACGGGTACATGCCTCCACTTATTTCAAGGCTTAGCCCAAAAGAGGAACTTCAATCCCAAGAGCAAACAAGAAAAGTATCGAAGAAAATTTAAAAGCAGGGTTGACCATGAGAAAATCCATGCCAAGTGGCTAAGAGCGCCGCCACTCTCGCAACTCGAGAATCTCGCGACCCTCTGGGATACTGTACTCGAGTATGTATGATAGTCCGAAATTGCCTCCTCAGGAACAGGGGCGAAAAACACACCAAAAATCTGCCCCCCGAGAGGGAGGAAAAAAGAAACAACACCAGACCATACTAAGAGAGGCAACTCTAACGTCCTAGCACATGGACCGGTTATTCGAGTTCTTACAGTAGCGGGTCATGGCTACACAAAATCGGGTGCCCCCCGCAGACATTAGATAGTGTGACCGGGTCGCTTACTTTACCTATTCGGGATATTACGAAATCGCAATTAACATGGTGCTCTCCCCCCTGTCCTAGGATTAGTGCAGTTGCTTGCGAAAAAAAACCTTATGCACACTGCCACTTGATTACTATCATCTCCAAGCAGGCAATAATTATCACCACTATTTCCTCTTCTTTTTATTACGCCGCTACACTCCGTAACCCGTCCCGCCGAGACTGAGGGTTTACTCTGAGTTGGGGTATCATAATAGTGCGCGATACAATAGATCAAATACAGCACAGTAGCCTTGCTTAACCCCACCAGACGTCCCCCGGCTTGAAAGGTTTAGAAAAAAACTGAACTTTAAATCGAAAGGGAGATGTGATGGAGGTGGTATCGCGGTCGTGTAAGTGTAGTGGGAGGAGAGAGAGGATGTTCTTGGGTTTATTGTCTGTAGAGGTCGCTAGTTAAAAAAGACTTAAATAGTGAAAAATTCTGCATGTAAAATTCCATATACTCGTTCATGCCCTGGGCCGCTCACATGTCCACACTTTAGCGTTCCTTCATACTATACCACGTGCGCTTCCTGCTTCCTGCGCTCCTCTCTGCTTCCAACACAACACTCTGCTACCACGACTATTATATCACCAGGATGTAAGAGGGGGGCTCTGAGTGTTTGCCTGGGGCGTGGAGACGCGGAGGGGAAATCTAGGTTTTCCCTTTTAATGCGTGGCCAACCCTCGGTGTCATGGATAAATCATGTACACCCAACCTCTTCTTCCTCGGAAGCGCCCTTGCATCCAACCCTCCTCATATGCTAACCAAAGCCTAACCTTTCGGGCCTTGTCTAAAAATCACTTATTCGGCAGGTTAGCAACAGAAAATCCGCTGGCTATTGTTGAAATTCCGTTATATTTCCTATGTGCATTTCATAACACTACCGTGTATTCTTTTACTTAGTTTGTGTTTCGGCTCTACCTGTACACCGCTTACATTACTACAGCTAAGATATATATTATGGTGTTTTATTGGTTGTTTTGGGATAATATTTGGGGATTTAACATGTGCTTTTCTATCCGGTGTTAAGGATTTTATGCATCTCT
>Ga0307513_10008834_pt1 | contig 12827 bp, 11 predicted proteins | sample 15_EM_MG_FD_202174 | JGI IMG/M metagenome (GOLD analysis project Ga0307513, IMG submission 202174) | Populus trichocarpa ectomycorrhiza microbial communities from riparian zone in the Pacific Northwest, United States - 15_EM | ecosystem: Host-associated > Plants > Roots > Unclassified | place...
GCCTCGTTCGCAAAGTTCTCGCTGATCGGTAGGTATCTCAGCAAAGGTCTGGGGACAACCCATGTACCGGTACAAGAATTTGCACTTCAGGTTTTCTGCAGACACTTGTACCAGTACATTTGTTACTCCCAATATTTTTCCCTGGTACCTCTTTATCCGCGAGAACTTTGCGAACGAGGCTGTATGTTAGAATACATTGAGCGAATGCTACTCCACCATTACTTCAGCTATAGTAGACCATAAATCTATTGCATTAACCAAAATACTAACACGTAGGGCGCTGCGCTACCCCGTCAAACAGGTATCTAGAGCTATCGACTCTACGGCTTTGGGCATCATAACATTGCCAGCGCTACGGCTATTCCCGGCACAATTTTTTCTTCTTCTAAATGTTAGAGTTATGATGGCATTTCCGATTTGCAGGTCACGCAAGAACGGTTTGGTGCAGTAGGTGAATAAGTTAATTACTGGGTTGTTTGGTGTGGTATGCATTTGAATACCTGGTACTGTTCTCGGAACTTTGTGGATAACTCGGATGGTCGAAGGAAGAGTTACCGTACCTGCACAGTACTTTCCAGGCACTCTTTCCTGCTAGTCGCGGAGGGTTTTTTCACCCGTACCGCTTTGCTGCATCCGGCGAGGGGCGGAGAATAGAGATAAAAGGCAATTCACCGGGGTGACGATTGCAGTGAACGGGGGGAGAAGGTTTTGTGTCTAATAGGACAATATACATCGTGCTTCTGGCTTAGGTACTCGAGCATACCCTGTGACAGTGGTTCTGATGACCTCTCGTGTTTTCCCCTCCTAAAGGTCATGAATTTAAGTTCTACAGTGTATGCACATGTGCAGGTGCGACTACCGTGCCTTGCTTTCAAAAGATTGCGATACCTCTTCCCCGCATTTTAACGCAGGCTCAAGTACCGGCACATATCAAACGGTTCCTCGACGGATCGGGCGTATTACCCGGAACCGGGAGTACTTGAGACAATGATAGGTGGGAAAGGCGCAGCTTCCGGTGATATCTTGTCTATCCTTACAAGCACCTGTGATCGTCTGTTAAATTTCTGCTCTCGTGTCATCAATTTGTGCCACTAAAAGGAGGCCAATGGAGCTGCCTACAACCTGCTGTTTGCCGTTTAATTACGAGTGACTGGGTGTGCTTTGGGGTGGTGGCTGGCTCGGTCAAGGGAAGTGTGTGGCTGGCAATATCTAGCGGGAACGCAGCATAAGGTGTTAGGCATAAGCCCTTTAAGGCAAGACTTCGATCGGGGTATTCGTACGTAAGGCTCCAATGCAAATACAGTACTGGCAAGCGCATGCTGTGATCCTTTGGCTTAACTTATGCACTGGTAATTTACAAGCTGCGTGTAGATTCTATGGACGTAGGTTGCTACCAAGTTGGTCCTATGCCTGAGCAGCACTGGAGTACTTGAGGTGTCTTATAACAAATCACACTACCGGTACGGCAGACTTTCCAGGCCCGAAACGGAGCTTTCGTTTTTTTTGTCAAATCCGTGGTGAGACGGAACTTTCAATTAATTCAGCTTGAATACGAGAGAAATGTGCGAGGTCGTTAAAATTCCCCCACTGGATAAGTTAGGGGTGGGGAAACCACGCCAAGCTTGGCCCTCAGTTGGGACAAAAAAGGAAAAACACACAGCACCTTACTAGGAGAGGCAACTAGAACGCCTGGCCTTTCATATTGGAGCACACGGGGTAATTCATCCACACCCATGGAAAGGATTTGCGCCCGGGTTGGATGGATTGGCTCAGAGGGGAGTTTGGCGGGTGAGAAAGGACCCTTCCCCCCGTACACGTAACTCAGGATCTCCGCAGCGGGCAAGACAGAAGGCGCTGTCATGAATCTCAGTTCACTGCATGCAGCGTCTGCTCGCACAAATAAGGCCGACCCTTGGCGATTTGTACCACTCGAATAGACCAAGTTTCGTTTCAATTCAACCCAAACGAGCTTCTAATAATAGAATCGTCTTGAGAAAAAAAAAGCCATGTTTTTCAGCTCGTTTCTTATTTCTTTTTCCTTGTGTGGATTTCGTCCGTTGGGTTCCTTTCGGTTTCTCTCAGATCTTGCTCCTTTTCCTGGATGAGTAAGGTAGCCTATCCAACCCCCCCTTCCCTCAATGCCCACCCTGAGCACACGATCTCGGCCTTCATCATCAACATCGACATATTGTACTGCACACTCATTCAATCGGGTTATATCCAGCAATCTTTTCTCCGATCTCTTCCACACTGATCCCCGCACATCCGGTGCTCTCCGTCATACCCCCCTCCCCCGCAATGTTCGGTTCATCACCAGCCGATGCATTTGAGCAGAAGACTCAAAAGCTTCGTCGCGCAGTAGAACGGGCGCGCATGCAGTTCTTACAGAAAACGAGACCCCCAAGGTGTGTGATGTGTGTTTGTGCGTGCTCTCATGTGCTCCCCTCTCCTGTTTTTTTTGTTCCCCTACTGCGTCCATCTTCAACCAACTGCCTCTCGCCGGGGAGACGACAGATGGGAGAGAGACTGTAGACAAGAAGCAAAACAAAAATCACCCATTTTTCCAAGATCGAGGAGGGCAAAGCAAAATTTTTTTTATCACATGAACCGCCCAGTTCAAGCTTTGATTACAATTCATACTAAGATTCCCCCCGTTCTGCCCGCCCCCGTAGTACCAACCGGACATCTGACGTCCTAACGGGCTCGTACTTCGACTACCTCCCCGTTGAGCTAATAATCAACATCTGCTGTCAGACCGACTGGCGAGACGTTACGCGTCTCCGCCTCGTCTCCCGAGCCTTCAAGGAGCTCGTCGATGCGAACGAGTCCACCATTGCCACTAGATGGATGGTCCCCGGATCGTATATAGCGCTGCTGTCGCAGCTCTTCTACCCGCCAAAGTCCAAGACAGGAGACGGGGTACGCCGCCCTACGATACAGTACTTTTACGGACTGGAGAAGAGACATATCACGTGCTCCCAGTTGGCCTATTATCTTTGTGATAAGGCGGTTGCGCCGATGTATAGGACCCAGTTCACCATCAATTGGAAGGATAGGGAGGAGGCCAAGGCTAAGAAGGATCAAGCAATTCGGACGGTACAGAGGAGGTTGACGAAGCAATTGTATTATCCCCCCTTGAGGGACCTGATTCCTCTCTTTGTCTCCCTATCAGGTTTCTTGGTCCCTGTCTCATTAGTCCTGAAAGCTTATATGGTTGATATTTAGGTACTATGTAAGGACATTCCTGGCTTCCCTGTGTTCTTAGCTTGCCCCGGGCGAGGTTTATGGCCTTCTTAAAATTTTGGAGGAAGAGGGTAGCAAGATAAGCGCTTATCCAACCAACTAACACTGCATCCTAGGTCCTCCACTTCCTAACATACTCCCGCCTCCGCCTAGAAGCCAACAAAGCTGCTATGGCCGCCGAGAACTCCGACGAGCCGCTAGCCCCCAGCGACCTGACCAGCGCCTACTTGAGCGTTCAATCAAACATAATAACCACTTTCGACAACCAAACCCTAATATCCACGCACCACGCCCTGCACTTCCTGGTGAACTCCATCCGCCTAGGCATGTCCCCGGAGCCCCCACACAAGCAGAACGATGAACTCGTCGCCATAATTCTCCGTTGTCAAATGCCACTGAACCGCTGCGTGGAATTCTTTGCCGCGGATTGTCCTGGTGCACCGCGCAGCCTGAGGAAACAGTTTATGCAGGATATGGAGGGGGAGAGGATGGATGCTGAGATTAAGTTTGGGGGAGGGGCGGCGCTGAGGAGGAGCGGTAGTGGCCACTCGAGAGAGGCCAGTCGGAGGAAGTGGTCGCCCAAAGTTACCGAGGTTTGGTTCGAGGCGGCGAAGGTTGCGCTTGCGGAGAGAGGGCTGCAGGAACACAAACCTGATGGGATTTATTTCTTTCCGGGGTGTAGTCAGGAGCTGTTGATTGGCTGTCCGGGATGTAAGCTTAAATGATCATGGTTTGGGGAGGTAAGGGGGGTGGGTTGGACTGGGTCCCCTTGGGAAAGGCGTTTGGGGGTTTAGCCAGGAGTTCAATTTGTTAAGGACTGTGTCCACACTTAGGTTGTGTTGTGCCGTGCTCGGGCTATCGGCGGGCGAGCCAGCTATTTTTTCGGAGGATATGGCGAAAGGTTTAGTGGTGGTCACTCGCTTGGGCATCAAATTCAGCACTGCGGTGTCGTGAGATAGTTGGTAGGGTAGAGAACAAGGCCAGGATTGTCGCGTGGATATCCTGATGCCCCGACGATTCTCTCGTAGAGTAAATCGAATATATGATATCTGGATTATTATTATGAAGGATTGCTGGACGCCAGACTTGATATAAGAACTTTTGGGGAAAAAAGGCAAAAAACAACAGCCCCCTGGTTTTTGTACACGTTACTCCACCGTCCGTCTGCCAACTGCCATGATACTGGCGCGGTAGGTTAAAACTCGAAAAAGTCGTCCTGCTCTTCCAGCTTCTTTCCCTCCCCTGGGACCTTCTCTTTCGACTTGCCCTTTTTTTTATTTCTCTTCTCCACCCTTTTATCCCTCCCCTCAGCCTCCCCTTCACCACTTCCCAATTCCACACCCCCCTCTTCCTGATCCTCTCCCTCATTATCAAAGTCCATTGTACTCTCCCCCAACCCGCCTCTCTCCATCCGCCTCTCAACCTCCCTGCGGATCCCCTCCCTCTTTTCCCGCATTACCCCCGCATCCTTAAACAAGGAAATGTACTTCTCCCCAGTGGGGTAATGCATAATATAATTAAGGTCCAATCTCGCCTCGTAAACCCTCTTCTCTGCCTCCGTCTTCCCCTCCTCACCCTCTACTTTGTTCAATTCCTTCTCCGCTTTGCGTAATTTCCTCGTGGCCTTTTGCCTCTCTGTCTCACGGTTAGCCACTTACAAACCGCGTGGGGGGAAGGCTAGAAGAGAAGGGCGTACCGAAGAACCGGACCATATGATACCGCTTCGCAATACTCCTCTCTTTCGCCGCGCTCTGAACCGCCGAGAGTTCATATTGGAAGGCTGATAGTGCGCGTTCGCTTTCTAACCGGACGTCGGCTGGCAGGGAACTGCTGGGGTTGTTTAGGAGGCGTTGGAGGTCGCGGACCTTTTTTTTCAGGTGAGTTATGGAAGTCTTTGGGCCCGTTGGGTTTATCAGGGGCCGACGCCGACGTTTCTGGTATTTGTGGGTTTTGGGCGGCATTTTCTGTTGGCAGTGGTGGAGGTGGTGAAGGATTTTTGCTTAGTGGATGGAGTGTACTGGTGCGGTGCCGTAGGATTGAGAGGGGTGATTGAAACGAATTATGGGTTAGGGGTGGGAATGAGGCGTAGTCGCGACGTCAAGGGTGGGTGGATCGATGATTATCATCGTGGAGATAAGAGGCAACGAGTTTGGTTTGAGAGGCGGACGGCGAAAGTGTGTGATGGGTTGTCGCTCTGTCCTCTCCTCCCCATTCCGCATTAAATTTTCCTCGTATTCCCCGACCTACCCCCAATGCTGATTATAGGCGGCCCAGCTAACTTTCATAGATAATCTCTTTTCCTATTCCCTATTTTTCTATTTCCTTCTAACTTGATAATACCCAACCCCACCCGGCGCATCCCCGGTCTTCCCAATATAATTATGGCAGATCCTGTGGACGAAACCAGCCCTACCATCCGCTGGTCACCACATTCACGACCGGATAATCAGCGCTTTCTGAAGATTGTCCGTCGGAATAGTAAGGATCATGAGTTGAGTCTTTTTACTGTTTCTCACCAGGTACGATACTTTGGAGTGTTTTGTTAGCGAAGACGTCACTCATGCGATGGTGGTGGTGGTACAGAAGAGTACCGACACTAGGGACGTCAAGATTAAGCTTGTCGCGAAGCATACTAAAGTTCCATATGTTCGGGTATGTTCCCATGCTTCTTCCACAGCCTATCAATCTATCCATACACCTACTGGAGGGAGGGAGCTGATTGGAGGAGAGATAGTGCATCGACTGGTCGCCATACGACGAGGGTGAGGAATTATTCCCCAACCATAAAGTTTCTAGAAGCTCATTTCAATCAAGACATAGTGGCCGTCGGTCCGCCTAGCGGTGAGGCCGTCCTCCTCCGAATATCCGATAACACCTCAATTCCACTAGCTGCCAAGCACCAGCGTCCCTGCAATGGAATTTCCTTCAATTGCACCGGCCAGTTCCTCGCAACAGGTCTTGACAAAGTTCGGAACGACGCCTGCCTGAACATCTGGGATGTGAACCAGCGACTGGGCGAACGGGCTGGGTCGAGCAGCGACATCGGAAAGCCCCTCCGACAACTAGCCACAAGTGAGACTATCAGCAGCGTTTGTTTCATACGAGATGATGCCCACGTACTTCTCGCCGGGATTAACAACAGGGGTATAAGGACCTGGGACCTGAGGGAGCCCCAGAATAATCAGTTAATGGGTATGTGCACTTCGCGTTGCGCGAATGGGATAACACTAGACCTCGATCCGAACTACTTCGCCGCGTATTCAGACGATGGCACCGTCGCCGTGTGGGATCGGAGGTTCATTCGCTACGCCGGTTCTGGGGAGCCAGCGTTGAATTTCACTCGCCCAACGGATGAATATGGGAGGTCTGGGACACAGATCACATCCCTACGGCACTCGTGTACTAAACAGGGGACATTTGGGGTTCTCAATTCTGGGGGGAGACTTAGGACCTATGATACTGCCAAGATATCGGATCAGGATCCACACCTAGCGCCCCCACTCGGACTCTACGGTGCGCCCGCAACAGTCGCAAGTGCCATTGCGGAACCAGATAAACGTGGTGGATGGGGCGGCTCGGCTGCCAGTTTGCTGAGCGGCGGTATGAGAGGCGTGCCAATTTCCAGAGCGCAGGATAGGAGAACAGATGGGCAAACGTTGTTTGTTACAAGGATCAATGATTTAGCCACTGCGCGGGGATCCAAGAACGAAAAGAGGATCGTGAGCTTTGATTGGATGTCCGATCCTCAAGGCACTAGTCGGGGGGAAGTGCTCCGGACGCTGTGCCTCAGGAGTGATGGGTCTATGGACGTTATCCACTCTTCGGGGGTCGCTACGAGTCTTGCCTGGGGCAGCAGAAATGGGCTGTCTATTACCTCTGGGAGGGGCTTGAAGATTCTGCCCTCCCCAGATAGTTTTGATAGAGACGCCATTAAGCCCGGCAGTAGAGGACGAAGCGCGGAGCACGATGAGGAGGCGAGCCCCATCGTTGGAAGCCCCGGCTCTAGGCTAGGTATGCATGAGAAACGACCGGCCGAAAGAAGTAATAGCATTGTGCGACGAGAAGACTTCCTTCTTGACCCAGCCGAGGTTCTGCGTAACGACATATGCGTTGTCATGAGGAGAAGAGTGGAACAAGGATATGAGGTGGATGTCAGTAAATTGTCTCCGATGACATCTCCCTTTTCTCCCTCTTTCGTCGTTTCTCTGCCTGCCCGCTACGGTAGGAGATAGAGAGGGGAATGAGCTAATGAGACTCAGTGCGCAAAAAATGCAGGGCTAGCAGAGGATGTTTATTTGAAGAATATGTGGATGTGGCTGCAGGGCGCTTGCGAGTCTGCGAGAAGTAGTAGCATGGTTAGTGGATTGCTGGATCTTAGTTATATGGGTGTGTCGGGGATATGGCAAGGAGGTACGGGTTCAATTGGCTAGACGTCTAAAGTCGTTGAAGTTACTGATAAGGGGATAGGCAAGACGCAAGAAACTAGACTGACGGCTGCGAGGAGGCCATCGATGAGTGATTGGACGGATACAGTTACAGATATTAATAAGAGGTGTAGAAGGGAGAAGTTCAAAGGTGAGAGCCAATACCCGGAGCAGAGGGTTCTAGCATTAGCAATGTGTGGGTGGGACTATTCGGCCAACGAGCTTGATCAGGAAATACGAAGGTACGTTCATCAGATATCACTCACCGCTCGACAAATTTGACAGGATCAAGACTTGAGAAAGAAGGCCAATATGCCAAAGCTGCCGGATGGGCACTTTTCCATGGCGACATTGAGCGCTCCATAAATTCTCTTGCCCAAGGCGGGCAGCAAATGAAACTAATGTCAACTGCTGTCGCCGGCTATCATTCACATGCTCAATCTGCTCTCTCGGGCCCCTCTGCAAACAGTTTAAACAGTACAAACGGCAACACCTGGAAAGACCTCTGCCGTGCCATGTCCGTCGAGCTCGACGACCCCTACCTCCGCTCCATCTTCGCCTATGTCTCGAACGGCGACTGGAAAGATGTCCTCGATGACCTCGGGCTCCCCATCCGCGAACGTCTCGGCATAGCCCTGCGCTGGCTCAAGGACTCTGAGCTGACGAATTACCTTGCAGACCTAACCCGGAAACTGGTAGTAGACGGGGACCTGGACGGAATAGTCGTAACCGGTGTGACCGAGCAAGCTATAGACCTCCTACAAGTGTACATCAACCGCACGGGTGACGTCCAAACAGCAGCTCTAGTATCGGCGTTTGCGGTGCCGAGATACTTCTCCGACGACAGGGTTAGCAATTGGCACGATAGCTACAGACATATCCTCAACTCCTTCCGACTCTTTCACGCGCGCGCGAAATTTGACGTAGCGAGGGGCAGGCTATCCCGGAACCGAACCGGCACAATGACCATCGATGCAGTGCAGCGGCAAGTGTATGTACGCTGCGCGAACTGCGACAGGAGCGTCTCGCAGATCAGCACTACAGCGCATCACCATCCCAACCACCACCACCACCCACACCACCCGCATGCGCATCCCCAACACCCCTCCCGCGCTATCACTCCAGGCGGCGGTGGCGGAAACATAGCGCACACCTCCCCCAACACATCCCCTACTAAAGCTACTGTATGCCCGCACTGCAAAAAGTCACTGCCCAGGTGCGCGGTTTGTCTACTGAACCTAGGCACGGTTGCGTACAGGAAGGTTGCCGTTGGGGTGGGCACTTCCGCTGGAGGAGGAGGAGGAGGAGGAGGAGGAGGCGTTGAAAGGGAGCCAGATAGGGAAGACGACTATAATCGCTGGTTTAATTTTTGCTTGGCGTGCGGGCATGGGATGCATGCTGGTCATGCTAAGGAATGGTTTGGACTGCGGAAGGTGTGTCCAGTGCCCGGGTGTGGGTGCCAGTGTAAGATGTGACCTGTCTCTTTTTTTCTTGTTTTTGTTTCCGGGAGATGGCTTAATTGTTATCGGAGGATAACTGCTGTAGTTCAAGTATGATACTTTTTTTCTTTACTACACTAATTTCTCTTGTTCACTTGTAAACATTATCATTTTTAATATTTTCAGCGTGGGGTTTGTGTATGCTTTCTCCTCTACCTTGTTGTGTTTGGCTAGGTTGTGAGCCGGTAGTATGTGTAGCATCGTATCAGAATCCGTATTCCTACCCTGTGGTGCCTGGCACGTCTATCTATCCGCGGGGCGAAGAGTAGGAGGCGAGCCTGCTCTCTTCCCTCCCCCGAGTTTTCTTCATCGTCTTGCTCTCGCTATTTGTGCCGGCACGGTATGACCTGGGCTGAATATCCTGGATTGAATCGGTTGTTGAATTGAACACTGGAATGTTGTCTTACAGTGTCCGATCCAATAGAGTGGGCCGCTTGGTAGGTAGTGTGTGCCCCCCCCCCTCCACTATCGTACCAGCCGCGGCCGGAGTTTCTTCTCCCTTCTTCCTCCTCCCTCTCAGCCCGAACTTTTGTTCCTGTCCTCCCTGGGGTTTCAGTCAGGATCTCCCCTCTCAACGAGTGACTATCCATGATCTTGGAAATCGGGCGACAGCTGCAGGGAGGTCTGTGGAACAGTAATGAACTATGGTACTAGAGTGTTAATGGTTGGTGCGTTGCTTGTTATGATATCTGGGGCACTTTATTTCCTTAACTGCGGTTGCTGGGGCGGTGGTTCTTTTTTTTTTATATGATGGTGATGTATTAGGACTGCACGAATGCGAGTGGTACAGTACAAGGGCTGCATGAATTTGTCGTTGCCGTATATGGATTGGTGAAACGACGGGAGAACTAGTTGTACAGTACGTTCTGGTAATGAATTGCGTTAGTTTTTTCCAATGGTGCTGTGGAGTGCGAAGCATGTATGAGGGTTGCGCGGTACAATTGGGCTGGTAGTCTGCTTCCTCCCGCCCCGATTTTCGGATGGCGACTCGGTCGTCGGTGTTTTGACGCTGCTGCTTTTCGGTCTTCAGGAAATTCGGCAGAAAGGGCTTTCAGGTTGTTGATTCGGCTCTGTTCTCGTTGAGTGTTAGCTCACTTGTATGGTATTGGTTTTGATAAAATGGGATGAATGAGGGAGTGAATGAGCGGGGGAAACTTGTGGGTATGAATGGCCTTGTAGCAGTCACCCAGTATAGGTCCTCGCCGTTCTAGGATGCGTGGAGGAGGGAGAAGAAATGGGTAGTTGGAAATACCTGAGTCTGCTCCAAACTACCGTAGCGAAGGCCTCAGGGTCCGGGGGTGAAGTGATGCAATCCAAAAAAGAAAAGAACCTCCCATTGGTCATTCGCCGGGTCAAGTAGGAGAGGTACAGCACACGAACCCGCTAGGAGAGACAACTCCAACGCCCCAACGCGAGGCCCGGCTTGTGCTGTAGCCCAGGTTCTCACAGCGGGGGTGGGCTACCGGTACAGTAGGTATTGCAGGTACAAGTTCCCGGCTTGAAGAACCTGAGCACAGGAATCAAAAATCTGTATGGCAAATTGTCTGTGCGTATCTGAACGCCCACACCAAATTCAGATCCAAATGCTCAGATCCTTATGCGGGTGACTTTCTGAAGAGGTGTGGGTGTGTCTGTTCATATGGCAAATCCGAAACCTTGCATTCAGATGGTCGCGCTATTCAAGGCACAATAACAACCAGGTAAGCCTCCGGCGGCAGCTTGTCAAAAAACCCCAACCCAAGGGGGTACCGTAGTGTACCAATAAGTTCTTGCAAGGGTCATCTAGGGGAGGCCCGGGAGGGGGGCAGGCGTGAGCCCTTAGGAACCGTTGTGGTATTCCAGATGTCTTCTGTCTAGCTCTTTCCAGATGCATGGTATAATCCGGTTAACATGGGTAGCTTTGGTGCTTTTGGGGTTGAAGGTGATTTCGTTAGGACCCACCTTAACCTTGGCTACTGCTTTAGTTATCATTCGTCCGGGATGCGCTTGAGTTATTATCAGTTCACTAGTTTGTAAGCCTCTTGTAGCTACTTACCCTCGCTGTCATTTCGCTACTAGCGTACCGTAGTTGCGATGTCTTGGTTGACTGGTTCTTCCTTCCTTCATCATGCATGGGGGCTCATTTTTTTCTGCCACACAGCACGTCCCCCCCCTCCCGAACCTTGTGGTGCCTTGGTTGATCGAGGTCACAGATCGGATTTGGTGGTGGGGGGGGGGGGGGGTGAACGAGTGAGCGGCCGTCCGAGTACTCGTACTGACTGCATGAGTAGGAATCCAATCACCAGTGCGATGGCTACTAATTTAGGATTGTTACACGATCGCTGCTTTTATTGGAGATGAGAAAGGTGGGAGGGGGGCTCCCGCTCTCCTTGCGATGCTATTGGGAGGATAAGATTCGAGATAATATACTCGAGAACAATAATTACCAGATCAATTTTTAAGGTTAACTAGCCAAATATAATACAAGGTCTTGCAAGAAGTTATGGAACAGTTATTTCAGGTTAACCGGCGAAATATACCCCTGTCTGATCTGGTTAATGGGTTCCTAACCTTGTATTATACCCGGGGATGGACGTGAGTGATAGGGCAGCCAGGGATTAGAAGCTCACTGAAAATGCTTGCCTCCCTAATTCCTGACTGCCCGGTCACCCACATCCATACCTTATCATAGTAGACCGGGTGAGCGTTTAGCGAGGCGACACCTCAGCGAGGCTTGGCGTGGATTGACACCAGATTTCGGTACGCATCAAACCAAACTGCTAAATATTTGCCAAACCTCGCTGAGGGCGTCGCCTCGCTGAACCCCCTTTGTCCTGGTTACTGGGCCCTTGTTGCTAGAGCCTCCCACGGACCACAAGGGAGGCAGGGGATGAGCAGCGCTCATTGGCAAGCAGCAATGTGACATTGCCAACGTAAGGTTATAGAGAATTACCCTATCCTTCACAGTACCGATCTCTATTTGTCACCCTCGTGAAGTGGTGAGTATCTCACCACCTCCGTCTGGCGCTCTGCTGCCAGATATCCACGGGGGTCATAATAACGCGACCGGGGGTAGGTACCCAGCGTTGCGACGCATGTACCTCGACTCCAGACAATACGAAATGATATCTTAATAACAATATACTGTAGATATAAAAATAATAATAAAATCTATAGAAGTAAATAAATAGCGCACCACTCACCAGTGTTTTTTCTCTCAGGGATGCTCTGGGCTAGACTGCAGAAGAAATCAGAGCTCAATAGCCTAGACTATTAATGTAGTGAGAGTTTTGTCTGTGATGAACTACCGTAGCTATGTGGAGTTGAGTAGGGGTACAAGGTGTGCATCAGTTGCAAGGCTGGCTACCTATCCCCGGTCGCGTAATTATGACCCCCGTGGATACGCGGCAGAGAGAAAAGGGAATAAATTGCGCAACTACGAGTACCGTACTCGAGTGTCTAGTACCGGTACAGCAGCGGGGTATTGACCAGACAAAAGCTGAGTTATTTGTCCGACCTATGTTGTGGCGGCAAAAAATGATAAATAATTTTAGCCCTGTCCCAGGTCACTACCTTATCGCCAGTGTACTCGGGTGTCAGGGTTAGTCCGCGAACACCAGGATTTATTCTGAGCATGAGCTAAAGTGGCAAATATCCAATAGAAACCTTGAATAGATAGTTC
>Ga0307513_10008835_pt1 | contig 12825 bp, 13 predicted proteins | sample 15_EM_MG_FD_202174 | JGI IMG/M metagenome (GOLD analysis project Ga0307513, IMG submission 202174) | Populus trichocarpa ectomycorrhiza microbial communities from riparian zone in the Pacific Northwest, United States - 15_EM | ecosystem: Host-associated > Plants > Roots > Unclassified | place...
TTCCTTTGTCGCCTGGCGGGGGGGGGGGGGGGCGCCCCCCCTCAAGAGGGAGAGCCACATTATAATCTATATTTTAGCTATGCACGATATTATTATGCTTGCTATGAGAGTGAAGATAAATGACAAAAATGGGAGGAAACCCCGCACCAATGATATGATATGATACGCCAAATCACTCCACCGCCCGAGGACAATGACACCAGGAAAGGCACAGTGAAAAAAGTAAAAAAAGAGAGAACAGACCAGTTACCCGTAGGGGTTTGTATGCAAGCGGTAAGAGGGGAGGAAGGAAGGAAGGGGGGTTGATGCCCAACTCAAGCCTCCGCGAACCCCACCCTCCTGCGGATCTCCTTCATACAAGCAGCCATATTTTCAGAAGTCCTGCTCACAGCATCCTTATTCTCCTCCGCTCTTCTAACAAGGTACTTGACGCATTCCTGAGTGGTTCCCCAAACAGCATACTTGTAAACCTTAATGTCCTGACCATCCGATTTAGAGAGAAGGTCCAAGGAGAGTTCGTCTGCCATTCCCATGAGTTGGGCACAGGTGAGTTCGCCGACACCGATACCAAGGGTAAAGTTATGGGGATTATGGATGGGCACGCCGAGCTCGCGCTGAGGACTTAACGCCCACTCCTGGCGTCTAAGGCCCAACGCCAACTCGATAGATTCCCTATTGTGCGAGGCAACAACGAGGTCGGCCTTGCCTATTCCTTCGGGAAGAAGACGGGCCATAGGCTCATCATAGAAAGAGGCTGGAGCCGGAGAGCCTGTCAGCAATAATCTAATGGTGTCATCGTACGCACGATCCGTATCTTCCTTGGTATTATGGATTAGGTGACGGGGGTCTGTGTACAAGTAAGCTCCACGAACAAGTTTCACTCCGAGTGTAAAGTTATCCCGGCAAGACTCCTTGATGTGCCTGCAGAGAATCTCTGGGGAAGCTTTAAGATACCTGTAGGGCCCCCTAAGTCAGCATCGGTGACCTACACTAGGAAAATAATAATAATAATAATAATGATAAGAATCTGACATCTGATAAGTGTTGTAAACCACAGCCTTGGTATCGTCGGTACCGCGGTTGTACCGACGCATCAACTCCTGGCAAGATTAGCTTCGGTTGCCTTCCACCCCTGCCAGGAACAGGAATGTGGACGCGAGATCCCCCGACAAGAACCTCTTGTTCTAGATCTGGTAACCATCCGCCCAATTCCGCGCCCAACCGAGCCCGCAAAGCCAGCTGAGGAAAAACATACCAAAGTCCAATCATGCACGCCGTCCTGTACGCTGGCTTGCTCTGCATCGACAAGAATCCGCACTCCCTTGGCCATTGCAGCTTTGCAGATCTCGTGAAGCGCAGCTCCGACCCCGTGAGACTCGTCACAAGGTGCACGCCGGCTGAGTAGCGGAAGTGAAGAGAGTCCAGCACCGGAGTACTTGATGGCAACAAAATCCCCCGGCTCAACACATGCAATTGTCTACGGATGCGATATCACTGTCTTAGAAAAAAATACTCGACTGGTCCAAAAGTAACTTATGGCAATCCAACTCACCTTCAACGACCCACCCAACCACTGCTCAATTTGCTGCGATTGGCTCTCGGAAGGCCCAGCAGTATCGCTAATTTCAGCTTCACGTGCATATGCAAGAATGACACCGAGCCCAAGAGAACGGAGGTCAGAGATGGTGGCAGTTATCTCGGCGGGCGTGGATCCAGCACAGAATTGGGTCTATATTTTCTCGACCATATTAGCAATAGATGAACCTTCATGCTGTGTGACTTTTGGGGCATACGTAGAAAGTCTTGTCGACTCCCCACTTCATCAAGCTGCCCTCCTTCAAGTAGTCGAGGTTCATCATGAGGAGTTTAGTCCCAAACTTGTAGAGAGCGGGTGAAGCTGTGATTGAGTGAAGAAGCATTGCGCGAAGCAAACTGGTGGTTGATAGACGAGCCAACGGGTAGCTGCTCGCAGCGACGGGGGGCGGAACCACGAAAGATCCCCCAGAGAGCTGGGGAGCTTCCTGTAGTGGTGGTGGTGGTGGTAGTGGGGGTGTAATGGCATTGGAGCTCCGTGTTGAAATGGTAGAGGCGAATCTAATGACCCCCGGCCGTCTTGCAAGTGCCACGAGGGGCACTGCACGAGTAAGTAGAGGCATACTAGTTTGGTAAAGAGCCACGAATCTTTTATCACGGCTGAAGAACTGTGAATATGGTGAAGTGGGAGTGGAAAGTGGAGTGCTGGTGCTGGAGATAAGGCAGAGAAGAGTAGATGAGGAGGAAGCAAGGGAAGGTGTATAAAAGAGAAGTCATGAGGAATATAATGAGTAGCAGGCACGGCGGAGGAGAACCACTCAGGGCACCGCATACACGGAACAGATCATAGATGTGGAGGAGGGGGGCAAGAGGCTCACCAAAGTTGCCATATAATCGGGATTAAAACCACACGCACACATGCGTCATAGGCTCTCTCTATCCCACCATATATTGTAGGAGCTCTTCTTCTCTCCCCCTCTCTTCATTCCACTCGAACAAATATTATAAAGTTAGACCACCCGATGACTTTCAGTGAAACGAGTTGACACGGCCGTAGATAACCGATAAGCTACTCTAGGTTACACAGAGTAACCTCCCATCTCGGGAGTAGGAGTTGCTTGAGTCGCAAGTGCCGAGATCTTTCCTGGATTCCGATTCACCCATCTGCGATTGATAAGGATAAGGCATTGTCACCCATATTCCAGCATCATGTTCTGATCTTCCTAAGTTATGCTGTATCCTCTCTCTAAGCACTTCCGACTCCCGAGTAACCTACAATATCCACCCAAAGATGTTGGAAGTGCAAATGTTCCTTTAAAAACAAATCAGACCCGGGCGTATTTATTGATTTTTTTCTGCTTGCTGTCGGGGTCACTTGGGTACTGGCAATTCTAAGTGTGATTGCTGCCATTATTTATTATCCTATTATGTGCAATAGAAGGGCTGAAACTATGACGGCAAGGTTCGGCATACTAAAAGGAGGACTCAAGATTGCCCGGTATAGAAAGGTTCTCCGGCACACTCTTCGACCATTCAAGTTTCTACAGTACTAGGTTCTGGCGATCCCGGCTCTCTTCTATTATTCCAGTACGCCACCGGGATATCTGCTTGCTCGATACGCGGTTGTTGGTCAGCGTTGAATAGTACGGGTAAGGTAGGCACAGTATCCGCTTCTCATGTACTATCGTAGCAAAATCTTTAGCTGGGGGAACATATAATAGTGCTGGAGATCGTGAAAGTCCTAATTGGGATACTTGCGCCGTCCACACGACAGATCATTCCCCAAATTTTGTACGGGTTGCCTTATCATGTCTCAGTGCTCGGTACCTGAATTGTGAGCTTAATGCAGGGTGTTCCCGATGTGTGATACTCGAGTACCGGTACTGTACCCTAACAAGGTTAATAATGCAGCCACTACGGGTGACCTAAATTCGATGTAAATAACCATATATCCGGCAGATATGCAGTGGGCGTGTACAAGTGCTAGGCAAAGAATGTTTTCGTACAAGGTGAGGATAGCCGGGATATCTAGGACATGGAGTTTATTGCATAGGAAAACAGAGTGACATGCTACCACACTGTCTTGCCGTTTGGTGTCTTTGCTTCTCATTACTACCAGCAAAGGACTTCCTTACTTGGTAACTCTTGTACGAAAGCGTCTTGCCTGCTGCTTGTACGGGTACTACCACAATGTCAAGGGATAAACCAATATCCCCTAAAAGGAAATCTATCGGCCCACTGATACAAGCTCCCTTCACCAAAGATCACCCAGCACCAAGCCATCACCTCCAGTATCAGAAATGAAATACCTCACGAGGGGTGCAAGAGCACCGTAACTTGATCACTAAACAAGGAGAATATAAGATGAAACCCCGCAAACACAGCAAAGCCCGAGAACATCCTAGGCGGGCTACTCACAGCAGTCTAAGAGGGCATAGTACTCCGCAGCAGGCTCTGGTAGATGGCCTGCGGGTGTGCCACCAAAAAGTGCATCTTCAACTTTCTTGGCGGGCCATTAGGCCTTTCCCCCTCTCACCTCCCTTCCGGTACCATAGCTATAATGCCACAAGGAAGGACGCCACCACCCCCACCAACACTTCACTAGAGCAGTCTCGAGCGCCGTAGTACAGTACTACAAACCCCATCACTACAGTCACTAGACAAAAGTCTTGGTGATCGCTTAGTCAGCGAGGACTAAGCGAGATACCTAGTCCGACACCCCCCCCAGCCTCACAGCAGTGGAAAATCACGTCTGGAGTATCATACTACATGTATTCTTACAGCTTTACTACTAAACTAATATTTTATGTTTAATTCTTCGCTTTGTTCTACCATCGAAATACCATTATCAGCCTTTTGCTAAATACCCCTTGGATACACGGGCGTGTCTCACTATTCCGCAATCACCAAGACTTTTGTCTAGTGACTGTATAAATCAGACCAGTCCTCAAACCAAGACGACGGCAAGTACCACAGCACCATGCTTTTATCCAATATCGTACCACAATCCGATAACCAAACTCACCACGAAGGCCAACCCCTCTCCCCCCCCCTCTCCCCCCAGCACTCCCGCAACCAAAAAAAACAAACTCCCCCGGGGGCTCACAACTTATCACGGTCCACCAAGCAACCGAACTATGGAAACCCAAAAACAGCCCTTTCAACCACCGAATCAGAAGAACCCTCGGGAGTGAACGAGGAACCACGAGAGTTCACTGACATATTATCATACGATACTTATAATACCACACACCAAAATAGTGACCAGAGAAAAATTCGATACCATAGCGTGACGGGGCCTTCAAAAAGCACTGGGACTACTACTTATAGAATTAATTCCACGAGAAAAAAAATACCGCAGTAAGCCTAATTCACACACAGAGAGAGAGAACCCTTCCGAGAATCCAACAGGACGGTAAGATACATACCTGCCCATAAGCATCCAACACTTCAATCGGGTGCCGTTTCCCAATCGGATATTCCCACACTGTACCAACGTTGCCCACGCTCCCAATCTGAGCTATGCATAATACCTAGATTCGCCCTGGCTATTTACTCCCGGATCCATCTATCTTCACCCTTCATCTTCTGCATAATAGGATTGCCATTTACCCCGGAACAGACAAGAAACACTTCACCCCACCAAACAATCCCACCCCCCACCCCGCCCTCAACGGCCGAAACAACAATTGGAATAACCCCCCCCCCCCCCCCCACCACCAACTCCTGTTTCCATCAAACCGCAAATAGGAAATGATGGAGCGCTATTAGGTGATATAGTATAATGAAAACATAAATAGCCTCCGGAAACGGAAGAAAAGAAAAGAGAACCCCCACGTTGGAACCTTTCCCCCCTATCATACCATATCATACCACCCAGGTTCAAAAACTCTCACGTCCACACTTCCGCAACCGCTCCGCGAAGGCCGGGTATTGCGACGGACCATTACTGTGCCAGCATAGTTCACCAAGGTTCCCCCCCCTCCCTCCCCTCGCCGATGGACAAATATATAGGACGCGAGTGATATTCTGTGATTTCGAAGAAGAAGATGAGGAAGCTATCTCATCCCACCAGTGGCGCAATTTATCGTGCCATCCTTCTGTTTGTCACCCCCCGCGACGCTATGCAGAAACTGGCTGGCTGGCTGGCTGGCTAGCACTGACCTTAGCAGAACACACCGCGAAATCCAGCGCAGGCCCTTGTAAGTACCACAGACACATACCAGATTCGCAAGGCAATGGATTCTTGAGGCCTGTAGCTTAGGACATGATTTCGCTCCTTTTCCTTTTCTTTTTGTAATGTCAACTATTATGCTCTGGCCGTATTCCAGGGCCTTGGTTATTCCTTCCGTTGGTTTTAGGCTTGTTTGCCATCTTTTTGGTATGGTACGGTAGATAGCGTGTTGATTAAGTCGTCTCTCGCTCCAATCCCGTAGTTCTACGATATAATCGTGGGGGAAAGGGTAAGTGCAACAATGATAATTCGGATTTCGGGCACGGGTATCAGACCAAATTGAGAACTTTCACTCAAGGTCTATGGGTCAGGGGGGTGTCAAGCCTGGGTCGATTTTCTGGGTATCGTAGCGGTGGGTGCGGACTGCATCGTGCAGTACGCTGGATACCTTCCGGCTCTACGGACTAGGCCGGGGGATAACTTGTCAGCTTGGTGAGTGGGCCTTCTTGCGGGGATACTCTAGGCCACGTCGAATGCTTCATTCCATTCTCGGCAAGTAAGGGCCATGAATGCATTATATAACTATCCCACCGTCAAGAACAGAAGGAAAGACCGAAACTTATATTTTATATATAAGAAAATAAAACACATGACAGTCTCACGACAGGATAGGACCGGACTAACTCAGAGTAGGAAAGAAAAGGAAGGGGAAAAGGCGCAAGAAGGCAGCAGGTTTAACGAAAAAATAAACAGAAAGGTACCCTCCCTAGGAAAAAGAAAAAAGGACAAAAAGGAAAGAAAGAAAACTCTCACAAACCGAGATTTGGCCTTTCTTTTATTTCTTCTCAGAATCAGCGCTTCTCCGCTCGCCATTCAACAAACTAGCAAGTAGGTAAGAGGCTTGGGGTTTCGCCGGGTCGCTGCTCCAGAGCGAAAACTACTATCAGCACCACTGCGGCCACCACCGCTAGAGAGAAAGAAAGGGTAACGCCAATTATCCGAGCAAATCATCCAACGCACTCCCGCCAGTTTTCCCACTGTTAGCTGTCATCGAAGACCCTGGGTGCGAAGTCTGAGCTGGAGCGCCCCAAATACCAGCGCTGGCCTTCTCCTTGGCCATGGCCTGGAGACTTGGAGTGCTAGTGTTACTCGGGGTGGCAGGCTTCTTAAAGTCCTTCGCAGCGGTAGTCCATAAAGAACCGAAAGCGTCGCCGGCGGGCTTCTTAGCTTGAGTGGAGGAGCCGGTGGAAGATGGGGAGAGGGGGGTGGTGCTGTTGATACTGGTAGGGACGGAGGTAAAGTAGTTTGGTTGAGTGGGTTGATAGGAGGCGTTTGCGGGCTTCATCGGGGCCATTCCACTCAAACCGCCCATCGCTCCCATATTACCTGTTCCCACGCTGCCTAGGCCGCCGCCAGTTGTTGCGGGTGTCATTGCGGGTGGGGATGCCATGGATGGTACGGATTGAGCTGGCGAGATGGAGGCAATGCCGACGAGATCGCTGAGGCCGGCCGCCTGGGGAGCGCTCAGAGGCTTGGGTTGTATGAGGTTGGTGGGGGCTGGATTTGCGGTAAGGGTAGGGAGAGGGGTAAACGAGAGAGGTTGTTGCTTTGGAGCGGCGGGCGCGGGATCAGCGGATTGGAAGTCGTCAAAGTCGTCATCGTCTGCTCCACCAGATTGAAGAGTGCCGAAATGATCATCGAGGGGATTGGCGACTGGTTTGGTGTTTTGTTTAGCAGCGGGTTTTGTAGGCGTTGGCTCATCTCCGAACGAAAATAAATCAACTTCGGGCTCCTTCTTTGGCACGGGCTTGGCAGGCTCGGCTTGCCTCCGTGGAGGTGCAGCGCGCCTACTAGCAATAGCACCGCCGTCATCGTATTCATCATATTCCTGGAACCTCTGAGATCTCGAGGCAGCCCTGGAACTTCCGGACCCATCTTCCTGGAATCCAGAAGAACCTGCAAACCCACCGCCATCACCGTAAACGCCTCCAGAGTAACCTCCAAACTCCATGCTATCGCTGCCAAATCCGCCGTACCGTCGTCCGAAACCATTGTCACCGCCGCCAGTGCTCATCCCTCCGCTAAACCCCCCGAATTGACCAGCGCCTCCTTCAACTCCACCATATTTGTTCTTATTGCTACGAGCTTTCTTACGCTCGGTACGGATTTTTTCGACATCAGAAAGGAGGTCAGCAAGTTCTTTAGCACGATTACGGACATTAATCCCTTGATCTTTGCCTGCCATATCGATAAAGTGGAATTGGCGCAGCATCTTGATAGTCGAAAGGTGGGAGCGAGCATCGTCGATAACCTGCTCTGAGCCATTTTTGACAAGGAATTCAAGTAGTTGAAGAGCCTGTACCAGTCAGCCGGTCCCCTGTCACTCCCGAAGGCCCTGACGGCAGGATATTTACCTTGTAAATCTGTCTCCATTCCTCAGCAGACTTCTCCGTAAATCGTTTGTATACCATCGGCATAATCTCGTTCAGGAGCTGGCTGTACCAGAGTTAAGCTCTCGTCTAGATAAACCACCAAACCTTCACAGAGACCAGATACTCACTAATTAAATGTGCCATTTGCGATCTCCTGCATAAGCGTAGACGAGGCACCCCATGGTTCGTTATTTGTTGCCTCCCGGACCTATCTTCCGTGTTAAAAAGATACACCTCTTCACCAGCGCCTCTCCGCCCCCGCGCCACATCGGCCAGGAGGTCATACCTTAGCCTCCATCTCAGTGTAATTCATGACGACTGTCGAAGATATGAATAAGCAATCGGGTAGAGGCGGAATAGCTCCTGAGGGCTCAAAGCACCCCAAAAGTGCCAAAAAGGGGGAGGGAACAACTCACCATTTTGGGCCTTTCGAACAGCCGCCTTGACATCGTACAGAGAAATATTCTGGACGGCGTCGCGAAGATTATCAAGATTCATTATGGGCAAAGGGGTGCGCTCCAAGAGGTGTGTGTGTATGTGTGAATATGTGAAAAAGGGTTTGCGGTTGAACCGAGGTCAGGGGGAAAAGAAAAAACGTAAAGATGTCGTGGACTCAAGCAATTGAACAAAAGTTGTGAGAGGTGTGGAACTTTTGAGCTTTGCCCTTCCGGTCGGGCTAACTTTTACTTTTTTCTGCTGACTAATGCGAAGGATAAACTGTAAGAACACGTGACGAGGATACCGGACGTTTCTAAAATTGAAAAGCCAAGTTATGCAAGTGAATGACCTCAGCGTCTTGTGGGGAAAGTGCACTGGCCGGTACGGTAATAAGCAATCGAATTCCACCGTTATTTACTGAGCCTCATTCTTTTTTTCTGAATTTTGTTCCGTTTCTCCCATATTAACAGTGATTTGGTCCCCTCCCCTCCCCTCCCTTCTCTCCACCCTCTCTGATGTGCTGGACGGTTTCTTGGAAGGAAAAGTGCCTTTATCCCGAAATCTGTATTAAACGTTACACTACCGCTCGACAGCCGCCAGTCTCGCTGCTTGACGTGATCACCGCAATTCTATTTGACAGTACTCGAGTGCCGTCATGCAGCCCCTGCTCACATTATTTCGTTTTTCCACTTCTCTCTCTGTCTTTCTCTCTCTCTCTCTTTTCCACCTCTGCCCGTTCTCGCGGGTGTGTGGTGGTGGTGGGGTGTCAGAAAGGACACTCGTCGGAAGTTGGGTGGGAAGGTGATCTAGAGAGTCCATTGGCGATTGTGTCTTTGTGTGCTGGTATCCAACAGCGTTGATGGATGCCGGTTGACTTGCAATACGACGGAAATAGACCAAACACATCGGTTCTGCGGACCAGGGGGGGAAAGGTACGAGGACAATACCCATTGCGCCCGATCAACTCTCTACAAGGATCGGAAAAGTTCCTCTCCGGTTTGGGTTCTAGAATCTTGGACACTTTCACTACCAAAGCAAGCCGCGTACCGGTACCTGTGCTGTACTATACGCAAGCTATCTATGATATGGTACCGGGACCGGGCGAAGCATCATACTCGAGTAGACTTGGTTTCGGTAATATCCGCTCACACGATGCCATTGACTTGGCGGAGGTTGTGGGTTATTGATGCGCGATGCAAGTACCGTACTAGTAGTCTACTCGAGTACCGTGTGTGGGAAAAGGCCACAATTACTGCACCATAGAAGCCCCCGTGAAATAATGTGGTATGAATGCTATTCAAGCCCATCTAGACCTTCTAAACCTGTATAATAGTTTATGTGCCACGGTGTACTCGGGTACTGTAACAGTACCATAGTGTACAGTACCACCATAGCACTCCATCACCTCATGAGGAAATCGCACAGCAGACAGTAACCCGCGAACAATGTCTCAAAGTTATGGGAGAAGCGCAAAGCCACACGAAGAGAGGGGACCAGTCTCTCGTGCAAGGGGCTAACGTACCTGGTGGCATAGCGAAAAATACGGCACAACGAAACATTTGGTGCTCTCAAGAAACTTCAACGAGAGGAAGCACAGGCAACCGAGCAGGTGGAAAGTATTGATTCTGATTTGGAGTCTGATACTCCCTTAGTAACCCTCTTTAGCTATTTGATAGTTAATTCGCTTAAATCATTATTACCTTTACCATCATTTTGTGGTGAAGTGGTGGTGTTGCTCACCAAATTTTTCGTTGTGCCGTATTTTTCGCTATGCCACCAGGTACGTTATCCAAGACAAGTACCACGATTCTCAGCCCTCCTCCAAGCGCCATCCACCCGTATCTGCAAACTACTCGCCGATACCCCGTCGGTAATTGGCTAAGGCGGGGGGAATCGGCACTTGTCGTTTGTTTACCAAATACCGGTATTTACAGTGACTTGACACAGATGGGGTGGGATCTTTGTGGCAAATGTCTTGGATTTGGGATGTTGAAAGGTGTTTCGTTTCTCTTCTGACCATACGATCGAGCCCGTGAAATGTGTGGTACCAGCAAATGAGGTTCCACAGAAAAAAGAATGTGGGAGGTACCGTAAACCAAGGCACTTGTTTTGCCTCTCTGGTGTCAGATTACCCTGTATCTTTTTTTCTTTCTTTTTTCTTTCTTTCAGGCCGCCTAACGGTGCTCGAGTGAGGTACGGACGCCGTACCTGATAAGCATCGTAAAACGGTAGAAAAATACGGTATAATCTCATGCATGGAATAGGAGTACGGTACGGTACGATGTCGTATGGGGTTGGGGCTGTGTGACGGCCCATCCGGACTTCCGGTGGCTCGAGGGAGAGGATATGGGAAATATTGGAAGGGTGAAGAAAATGTGTTGAGAATGCCGGATGGTATCCATCGACAAGTAGGCTCCTGATGGCTGGGTGCGGGAGCCGAGATATTCCTGCCGGGAAGGAGTGTGGATCGGTATTGTGCCGGTGGTGCCTTTGGTCTGTGTTTATCTCTTTGGAGACTGAGGCAAGGCTCATGGATGTCTTCCGCGGTGTTATGGGAGTGCACGGAACTTGTGGCGGCCCGAACATAACTGTATCTTTTCTTCAGTCTTCAAGAGGCAAATGGACTCCCGTATGTACCGTATGGCCTACCAACTGTAGTAAGTGAGGCTTCGAATGTTGTATTGACAGAAGAGAAACCGCACAATCTCACGGTACCAGATCAGTTGATGTTCCCCTTTAGAGTATGCTGACCGGGTAACCCTTGGGACATCGCAATCCCCTCCCGTCACTCTTTTCGCCTGGTTTCGCAGAGGGCCATGGAGGGCGGACGGATACTCCATTCCGCCAACGCGACAACTTCTTCCAATGATTAGTTTTTTTGTCAACCATTTTTTTTTCAATGGGAGATGGTGGTGGTGATGCGTCTCTGGCATGGATGCCCTTCCTGTCAGGACAGGGGCCATGGGGCGAATTGAATGGGAGCTGAAATACTTGCGTACCGTAGTAGTTGTCAGTATCGGCGCTGCAACTGCACCGATAGTCCTAACCCTTGTCTGCTCGGGCTTGATAGGAGCATGACGCGAAACTGAAAGGGACCATAGCAATGTGTTGACCATCCCTCGTCTCTTTTACGCCTTTTTCATCTCACTTTTCCCTTTTTCATTTAGACACTTTTCGGGCGGGCATGCTGGACGAAGCTACTGTACTCGAGTACCAGTACAGGTACGTAAGGTACCGGTAGGTGTCTGAAAAGAGCGGAGGTGGCATCGTCTTGAAGTATTGCGTTACCGCGGATGTTTAGCATAAAAACCCCGCCTTCTATGGTCACTACCGGCAATGCTTGGAGCTACCTTGATATGCTCTAGATTTGGTGGCGCAGTGGTGGGAATAATAACCCGCAGAAGATGGGTGGTAAATCCTTTCGATGTGGGCAAGAGAATACCGAGTGGCACTGTGTGCGAGTGACAAGTACAGTACTGTACCACTAATACTGAGGATCCCATTTGTTCTCCATGTCTTCCGGGGTACCTGTAACCTATGTGTAGTGTGTGCGAGCACGGGGGAGCCTTCTTGGAACCCCCAAGTAACATGGTTACCGGTAACTGTGGTGGAAAACCGCTCAATTGGAGGAGTTTGACACCCACAATGGCGACCGTTAGAGGTTACAAGCTACTGTGCTGGGATGGTAGATGGTTATTACTGGAGCTGATTGGCTGGGAGAAATTCGCTATCGAAACGTGGGATCAACAAGAGCCATACCCTACTCGGATTACAGAGGAAAAAAAAGGAAAGAGGAGGGAGGGGGCCAATTTTCCTACAATAGTTTTTTTATGCATCGTTATCATTAGAAATTATTATATTCTCTGGAATACCGTAAAAATAAATCACGAAGGACGGAGCATAGTCTTGCGTGGGCGCATCTTCTTGGTGGTGGTGGTGGCTGAACTTGGACTTGGGCCCGTCGGGATGTTTGGGAATGTTTGGAGTGTCGTAATCGTCGTCACCACAACCACCGCCGAGAGCTCCACCACAAGATTCCTTTTTTGTGAGTGTCCATACACATTGCCATACAACGTGTGTCTGAGACAGGTTATCCATCTTTGCCTTCTCGCTTGCCCGCTCGTTCGTTCCCTCTCCTCCTCCCCCCCTCGCACACTCTCGCCCTGTTTTGAGCCCACAGTTTGGCTTCCCTTGCCTTGCTTCTGCCACTTTCTTGTCCTTCGCCTGCCCTCTGCCTTTCCTACTTCT
>Ga0307513_10008836_pt1 | contig 12824 bp, 13 predicted proteins | sample 15_EM_MG_FD_202174 | JGI IMG/M metagenome (GOLD analysis project Ga0307513, IMG submission 202174) | Populus trichocarpa ectomycorrhiza microbial communities from riparian zone in the Pacific Northwest, United States - 15_EM | ecosystem: Host-associated > Plants > Roots > Unclassified | place...
TCCTTTTGCTCGTTTCGGAACCAGAGGTTGCTGCTGCCGCTTCTCCGAGGAAAGCGGGTGGAACACGAGGTGGGGGTGGTGCGGAATCGAAGTCCAAGGTGGACGAATATTTGAGTACGTTGGAGTTTTCTTCTACGTCGTCGTGAAAAGGTGGCCTTGTCCTGGGTTTTGCGTGTCCCCGTCCTCTCCTTGATCCTCATATGTTTGACGCTGGCATTCGTCCCCGTCTTGCCTTGTCGTACTTTCTTTATCGTCGTTGCTGTCGATACATAAATATACAAGATGCCCGAATACACCCCATCCGTATGCGTATTTTGGGGGGTGTAGAGACCTTTGTCCAACTGGGGGTCTTGTGGTTGTCAAGTGGTTCATGGTCTTGCAACTTGGTTCGTCCCGGAAGCGCCCGTTGAATGTTCTTGCGTTTTTGTAGTTATTGCTATCACATCTCCCCTTCTATAACCTGGTTGAAACCCAGTTCATGTGTCAAGCGCTAACATCGAGAGCCGAACGGTGGCCATTCCCAAGGAACTATATGTAGTGCCTTGATCTATGTACAACCTGTGCAAGACACGCGCAGCCCTCCTGGCCAACTGTCTGCACCCTCTGAACTCGACTTCCACTACCCTGCTGACACTTCCTACATCACGCCAGTGACAATGGCAACGCGTGCACGCAAGGGGAAAGCGAAGCTACTCTTCGATGACAGAATCGAGCTCCTGAACATGAGCGCCACAATCGAGGCCTCCCCAGTGATGCAGGTTTTCAAAACTGTCAGTTCTATCCTAGTTCTAGTTCGGGTTGGTGCTTGTGTTCTCCGTCCATCCATTAGTTCTCGGTCTCAGCGATGATCCAAACAGGACAAGACAATGAACATCAAAGATTCCGTGGAACTTTCTGAATACTGTTTCGATGTGTGTGAAGTGCTGAAGACCGCAATCCACGGAAAGAAGGAGGATGCTCTCAGTGAACCTGCGAGGATGGCACTCGAGGATTTGGGAAGGTGCGTTGATCTAGCCTTGGCTTTGTTCACTACTCCCTACAAGTGACTCCAGGGTTATACAAGAAATCGAACGGACTCTCAGGAGGGGGACGAGCACGTCACTCGTTGAATATAACAAGGGCAAGATTGCGGGGTACAAGCTGAAGATCCAAGAGATACTCAACTCGCTCCTCGGTGGAAACGAACGTGCCCTTCTCTTAGCGCCCGTTTTCCCTCGCCCCCGCGACACCGCCACAACCTCCGGATCCGATGGTACGCTTGAGCCCCGCCTCCGCCATCTTGTACGGAATACTGACTGCTTCCTGACCCTCCCCCCTCCCCGACCGCAATACCCCAGCCTGCGGACGTTTAATCAGACGCGAGTTCGTTCCGCATGAACTCTGTTCTTTGATCGAGGTTATGCTCACAAGTAAGGACGCGAGTGATGTTATCCGTTGTCTCCCTGCGGACGACGTGCAGGCCTTCGTAGATGTGATAGATGAGGCATGTTCTATATCCGTTCATATTGTGAGTAGATGGCATTAACACATTCTGCTGACCAGGCACTGGATAGGCCCGACCTTCCGCCACCGACTGGGAAGAAATGTCTCAAGTTGTTGTACAAGACATGCGGTCACCACGCGCTCCTTCCGAGAACCTTGGATATCCCCGTCCATTATGACCGAACCGGCGCTGCGTTGTTCAGGGGTGGATATGCTGACGTGTGGAAAGGGGAACACTGCGGTCAGAACGTTGCTGTAAAGGTCATAAGGACATACTCGAACAGTGACTTGCAGAAGATCATTGGCGTGAGTTGCTCATTGTGCTCTCTTTTCATCTGCATGAGTGCTGATAACCTTCAATGTAGAGGTTCTGCAAGGAGGTTATGACGTGGAAGACCCTCCGGCATCCGAATGTCTTGCCGCTGATAGGGGTGATGATGTCCGAAAATCAGTTCGCGATGATATCAGATTGGATGATGAATGGAAACATTAACGACTTTGTGAAGGCACACCCGGATGCAAATCGGTTGGAGCTGGTAAGTTCTTCATTGAGGGTATTGCTACCTTCACTAACGGTTGGACCATTTATCAAGCTGGAAGGTGTTGCTAGTGGCTTGATCTACATCCATAGCCAGGGGATGGTCCACGGAGATCTCAAAGGGGTGCGTTTTTGACGACCAATCCCACTCTCCTGTCTTACTGGGTTTATCTATCAAGGCCAATGTGCTGATTGACCAAACTTGTCACGCCCGCCTAGCAGACTTCGGTCTGCTCACAATCATCTCGGACCCTGCAAATCTTTTGTTTTCGAGTTCGTGCACACAGGGCGGCACGGCCCGATGGATGAGCCCGGAGCTCATCGCTCCGCAGCGGTTCGGGTTAAAGAACAGTCGCCCAACAAAATCTTCGGATTGTTACGCTCTTGGAATGGTTATATACGAAACCGTCAGCGGGAATCTGCCGTTCCACGAAGACTCGGACCTAACCGTTTTCGTGAAGGTATTGGATGGTGGGTGTCCTCGTCGAGGGGCAAGGTTCACACAGGACCTGTGGAAGGTGTTGAAACAGTGTTGGGCGTCTCCGTCGAACAACCGTCCGAGTGCTGAAGACATTCTTCAGAGTTTGGAGAGGTTGCCAAATCTGTCGGAGCCGCCTCCTGGAGCAGATGAAAGAATGGAGGATGATGTTTCTGAATGCACCATTGATTCCAGTTTCTCCATCCCCTCTGATCAGGGTTCCGACCCCCCCATCACCCTTTCAGACCAAGAGAATAGATCTCGCTCGCCATCCTCTTCTCCCATCTCCCCTTTACTTCCACCATCACCTCACCTCCCTCCTATCCAAAGCTCTGATTCCACCCACTACCGTGGAGCTTCCCCATATGGTATACCCCCAGGCAATATTGGGGAGTCCATCCGACAACCCAACTTTGAGGGCAATCTATCAGACGTGGGCCCTCATTCGAGCGGCAAGCTCGTCCACGAGACCAACCAAGCAGAATGTACCTTTTACTTCCCCTCCCCTTCGCCTCCGTCATGTCAGTGATTCTAACCTTTTCCATAGCGTCAGCCCCTCCAACTTGGAGCACAGAAGCAGTTCCTCAGCATATCTCATTCGATACCCGGATCGATTCTAATCTCACTAACTCGCAATCAAACGTCCTTGACCACTACCTTGTTCCTCTACAACCACGGAATCGTAGCAAGTCTGATACGTCGACCAGATCACCCACATGGGATGTCGGTTCCCTAGACCCTTCGTCCTCTGACAATAGGACCAGCGTCGGTCCAACCGACGTCCTCCCCTCTACTAGCCCACAGCCTCAGGATCAAATCTCGTTCCCTACCGACCTTTACCAGCCTGGATTCTCCAATTCCTCCCCGCAACCGGGCTTGTTGGACCATTATTCCTTCTCTGGCAAATCGCAGGCGGACTCCCGGTTCCTGGGCCCTGACATGGCTCTGGCCGCGAACACTTTACGAAGGTTCCGATCAGATAGCGAAAGGGTTTTCGTAGATCGGCACTCCAGGCCCCAGGGCGGAATCTCTTATCCACCATCCGCCCATTCGGATTTCATTGTTCGCGTGGCGGCGGATAGTTTGAATACCGCGAAGCAACAATTCCTACATCCTGCTGAAGTCGTCCCTAGCATTCGGGGTCACTACAGGAGCTCGAGCGGTTCCAGGGATCGTGGTATTGGTGGAATAGGACTAAACAGTACACCCGGCAGCTCCCGTGCCAGTCCCTGCCCCAGCCCAAAGCCTTCCCCACCTCTCGGCTACGATCCCTTGTCATTCATTCCCACTCCACAGAGCATTCCGGCTTCCGGGACCGGGCCGGCTTCGATCAACCCTGTGGACGCCAGCCTGAGCGGTGTGACATCAGGCGGCCCCAGGTCGACCGGAGCGACCAACACCGCCGGCGGTGTTTCCCAACAAACCCCCCGGAAATCACAACAATCCTTACAACCACCGGAGACACCGCCAAAACCTAGTTCCGCAGTACAAAGGTTGATGGCAGCTACCGCTGGGTTGATGAACGGAAATAATGAGCCACCAACACTCGGTGCGAACGGAACAGACCCACCCCAACAACCAAGACTTCTCAGTAGGCAAGATGCCTTCGCACGGATTCGCGAATTGCAACGGACACGACCAGAGACGCAGATGAGGCTCCCACTTCCAGGTCCATCGACGGCATTTGGTCCTGCTGACGCATTTGTACTTGGGCCAGAGGAAGGATCCGTTGGAAACGTCCCGACTGAACCGTTCCCCACGACCGATCTGACGTACGAAGGGCTGCAGGTGTTCACTTTGGGTCACCCCATGCCTCGCTCCTCTCTGGACGATGAAAGCGGCAACTGGGCTTTCGACCCTGACTCAATCGCGGACGCTGTCGTTCTGCCAACCCCGAGGACTGCCGACGGCGGCATCGGCCAGTCAAGCGAGGGGACCGTCTGGAACGTTTCACCGTTGGAACGTCAGAGGCTGAGGGTCAGAAGGTCAACTTACGTACCCGGGTGGTCAGTTCCTCCAAGGGTTCTGTTGGTCGAAGACGATGCGGTCAGCCGGAAACTCTCGAGCAAGTTCTTGCAGATCTTTGGATGCACGATCGACGTTGCTGTGGATGGTGTCGGCGCTGTGAACAAGATGAACTTGGAGAAATACGATTTGGTTCTCATGGTGCGTTAATCCTCCCACGCAACTTTTTTCTTTTTTGATGTAGAACTGACTTTTATGACCCTTAGGACATCGTCATGCCCAAGCTGGACGGTGTTTCGGCAACTTCGATGATCAGGCAGTTCGATCACATGACTCCGATCATCTCGATGACGAGCAATTCCAAGCCAGCGGAGATCATGAATTACTACGCGTCTGGTGAGTATTTGGCTAATCTGATGACACGGAGAACGGTATATCAACTCGCTTGACACAGGAATGAACGACATTTTACCGAAGCCGTTTACCAAGGAGGGTCTGTTTGACATGCTTGACGTATGTCTTACTTTTTCCTCTCATTGCGGGATCCCACTGATCGGTGATTGTATGTCGAACAGAAACACCTGATACATCTCAAGGCGATCCAGCAACAACAGCTGAACGGCAAGATCCCACGGTCAATAGGATTTCCGCCGATGTCGGACCCTTCCTTTGGGAATGTGATGACCCTCCAAGCGCAGGCACATGGCGTTTCAACAGACCTCTCGCAGCCCCTCGGTATGTCAACAGACGACGACGGCAAGATCAATCCGTTCGCCGGAATGGGACTCACGGACGAGCAATACAATCACATCCTCCAAAGGATAGTGAGCGGAGAGAGCTTTACGGATATCACTGCCGGTGGGATGAGCGGTAGCGTCATTGGAATGAGCGGAGTGAACGTGATGGGCAAGAGAGGTCTGGGAGAGGTTGTTGAAGGCGTGGACGATAGGAATAAGAGGGGTCGGTTTGAGGTTGTAGAGTGACTAGCCGCTACCCGTGTTCGGGTATCGGCATCAGAGTCGCTGTACACAATGATAAACTTGAACTCATGGTTAATCTGAGCGGCAGTTTAGGCTGAGATGCATCCCAATAATACGCCGCCTTGAGCCTCTGAAATCTAGTTACAAAATAACGCCCGGGACCTTTGGCCCCGGGCAGCCTTAGTTGAACAAAACCCAAATTATATCCCCTGCCACACGAAACTGTGTTCTGCATCTCCGGCACTGTCAACGACGTGAACCCTGTCAGCCCTATATCAATCCTACGCAATACACAGTATGCATGTTTGGTTTCAGTTCGCCCCCAAATTTCGTCCGGTTTTCGTGACACCGAAGATGGACACGGTGGACCCACAAAGCCAAGGGGGATGGCCGAGGCCGAATCCATCAGACAAAAATCGTCTTTGTTGATAGCACGGCAGATGTGAACAGCAAGGGGGGTGGGGAACATAGCCTTATGTCATAGGTGTGGGCCCGGCCTGAAGACCCTGAGAGCAAGAGGTGTTACCGTTAACTCGCAACTGACAACTGTAAAAAAGCCGGATTACATTGTGTTACGGTGCTCACATGTGAGGTATACAATATACAGATGGTTGGACCACTCACCCATAGTAGACGGGGATGTTGAATATGGGTGCAGAGAGCGGACGTGATGTGCGTCAGCCCTGGGCACAACGCCGGCTAAATAGGATTCGCGTGCGCGGGGACAACGCGAGTCCAACCCGCATGATAAGAATAGACCCATACTACCCAACCCACAGCGGATCCGGAATGCCTTGGGGGGCCATAGGAGACAACCCTAACCGGGCAAGCGAGAATGTTTCACGCGCACTCCACACACAGTGGTCAGTTTGAAGTCTCAGATGTCTGAGATCCGAGGTCTGAGGCCCGAGGACTCACCGTGTATCAACAGTGTCACTCCTGTAATTCACCCCAGGGTATTGGGTGTGGCCAGCACAGCTAATGACAGCTTGCAGGGTATTACCCCAGCCCCCCTGCCAGGACCTAGGAAATTATATTAATTGCCACGGAGTTTTTTTTACACTTTTATGGAGAAACTCCGTAAGTGTAATACACATCTCATAAGGACTCCCGCGTGGGAAGAGAATAAACTCAGTAGGGCCCTACGGAAGTCGTTCATTCAGCTGCAGCTGAAGGTTGAAAAGGTCTCGGAACTGTAGGGTCAATTTTCCTAGAGGCGTCCATGAACGCCGCGACCTCTGCATCAATGATTTTTGATCTCCGCTGCAGAAAATTTGATCAGATGGTTCCATCCGGAGCGCAGGTACGGACCTCTTGGAAACCCTTGACGAGTTCCTGCAAGACCTGAATACAGCGAGCCTTGAGTTTACCGGTCAACAGTGTTCCAGCCTTATAATCCTGTGATCGATGTGACCGGTAAATCGTAAGCCGGGACCAGAATTGACATCAACACCCACACTGTACATCTTCGCCAGCTCTTCATCATCGTCCAACATGAACGTCAAATACTGATAACTGACGTCCACATCTGGGTTGCCACCCAACCTTCTATGCTCCTCCTCCGTCTCCTGTCCACCGCTGAACCCATGTTTATTAATCTTGTTCTTAATCTGATTCGGGGTATCCGTCATGAAGATACTCGAATTCGCGTCCGAGGCACTCATTTTCGTTTGAGGACCTTGAAGGGCGGGGAAGAACTTGGAGTGGATCAAAGCCGGTTTAGGGTATTTGAGTTTTGCAGCCACGTCTCTTGTCAGACGGAAGTATGGGTCCTGGTCAATCGCGCATGGGATGAGACAGGGTATGTTCGAGACAGAGCCAAATATTTGAGGGAAGGAGTTGGAGAACGAAGGTGCAGCCTGTATAGCGGCGAAGTGGATTTTTCCAATGTTATCGCTGCGGGGGCGGATGAGTAAACTTTCATTAGACTAAGACGCTGGGGTATCTCCACTTACGAGTCGTTAAAACCGAAGGTTGCCTTGGCTTGCGAGACAGTGATTTGACGGGAAATCTTGGAAATGTTCTTGTAGAATTCTCCGCCAACGTAGTCGTAGTTGCTGAAAATGAACGTCTTCTCCAATTTGAAACCGACGGCAATGATATCTTTGGCATTCTGCTTTGCGAAAGCGTAGGTTTGGTCAACTTTGAGTTGGTGCTTGAAGAGGAATTTCTCGTCATCTAGAGTTAATCAGTTTGCGATAGAACGCGAAGGAGAGATTATGGGCATACCCGTTAACTGGATGACAAGGGGAACGTCGAACACGTCCTGCAGCCATCTACCCAGTGATTTCTGTGAGGATGAACCGTTGGTCTAGCGGGAACAAGACGAACTTCGTGAACATGAATGGTATAAGATGCCCAAGGTGCATGCTATCGCTGCTCGGTCCACGTCCTGTGTATAGGAAGAACGGTTTCCCCTGTTCATACCGGTCAAGGATGATGTTGAACTCGCTGACGGCGAGTAACGTTAGGAATACACAAATGAAAGCAAAGGGTTACTCACCGATGAGAGAAAAACATCCCACGACGAATCAGTGGATGGGGTTTATGCCCAGTCACTTTTTCAAACCTCTCCAGCAGCGCATCGTCGATCCTCTTCGTACCGAACTGGACGATAAGCTTATCGTAGTCAATTGCGGACTGCTTGCCATCCTCGGTCACGGAGCCTTGCACGTCCCATGGTGTTACGACTTGCTCGTGGGTGGTGCTCTGTGAGGTGCTGGGATTTGTTTCCGTTCTGTAGATAATCGAAATGCCAGATCAATTCCGGGAACGAATTGCAGGATGAGGCGGGCCTACGTGGCAAGGGTCGCCGCCGCAAGTGTGGAGGTAACGGCGTCAACAACGGTGGATGGGGTTGGGATCTGAGCCATGTCTTTGGCCGAGTCAAGTCATCTGCGTCAATTTCGAATCCCATTATCGATCAAAGTGTTTGGTCCTGCCAGTGATGGATGGAAGAAAAAATGATTCGGCCCGGGCTCGAACCGGGGGCCTTCTGTGTGTTAGACAGATGCGATAACCAACTACGCCACCGAACCGTCCTATGGGGACAGTTGTGCGACTTCCCGTCCTCAATTCGCGTTCAACTGGAGTACGACGTGCCGGCTGGCGTTCGTACTTTGAGCTTTGCGCACCACGTCCAGATCCCACTCCGACTGCGCTTACTGACAAGGCATCCGGCTCACTTTTGATTGGGCTGCCCGCGACCGTGAATAGAGGTCGGTATACCGGTCAGGATGACTTCACGCGGTAAAAATCGGTAATTTTACCCTACTGGTGCATGTACGTATGTAGGGCTTCCCACTTAGAATAACCGGAGAATTATTCCAATGACCCCAGCCAGGGCGAACATAGGCCGAACAAACCCAGAAGAGTTGCATCATCTATTCCGGGTGCTCAACATGGTTGACGCAAATAATCATCTACGATGAGCCGAAACACTTGGTCAACCATTATGACATGTCCACCGGTGCATCACCAAAACTTGCTGTGGTGGATGTTATTTAGACCGCCCTCCCCATGACAAGACGACCCGTTCTGACTGAAGCTGATGGTAGATCGACGCCGCGAATGAGCACTACCGTGGAGCAGAAGGCTCTCGGACCTCTGGGTTCTCTGAGCTGAACCACTGCTCATCGTCGGGTAGGCCTGTTACTCCTTGAGACCGGTTGTTCGCACTCCTGCGGATACATGCTGTCAACGAAACACCGGAAGTCTCCCTTACCTTGTCCCCAACGGGTAAAAACCCGCCAGGGTGTGCAGGGAATTTCCAGGACCAGCGAGCCTCACGTTCCACGGGGAGTGAGTTCCCGATAGGTAAGGGGGTGAAGATCGGGGTGGGATATTGGGGTGACCAGAAGCATCAGTAAGGTGACGTGCGCCAAAGCATGTATAGGTAAGTTGTGGTCCGGGTTCAAGGGTGGGTAATTAAGTTGATTGCCGGAATTTTGGAGGTGGGCGCGCGATTCCTCGAGGTTATACCTCTATCGCAGCATTCGTAGTAAATCTAGGAAGGTGGTTCTCGTGGTCGTTTCTACTGAAGAGATGGCGGAACTTGAGGCCCTATGGGGCCACGGGGTAGCCGTCGACGGATAGAACCCCCTAACGTGATAAACCCCCTCAAATAGTTCAGTCCGGTAAGCTATCGTTCCGGGCGGTCCAACCCCCTTCCGGAGATACGATCATCAGCGTTGCTAAATTTGAACAGCCCATGAGTGAGAAAGTAGACGCCAGCGTTGGCCTGAATGCCACTAGCCGCCCCTACTTACCTGCAGACCACGGTATGGTCTCCAAAATGGACAGGCTTCCTGAGTCATCGGCTGCGGTCGCTGATGTGGCCCTAACCACAAGGTTCGGAATAAGGGTGTATGTGCTCCATCACGGTCAGTGGCTCGCTTTAATCTCAAAGACAAAACCTCTCTGCACCAGGGTCATGGGGTCCGAACATCGAGGGAATGGTTGAACTCGAGCCGGCTAATCCCGAGCGGACCCGGAGTCCGTTATGGTGATGCTTCGAGGCCTTCTCCCAGCCACTCCCAATATAGCGGGGCCTCGAGGGAGTCCATGGTCCCACAGGCCTCATGCCTCCTGGTCGTGCGCATTTCTGGCCTTCCTACCGCAATGGAAAAGGCCCCACACCTCGTTGCGGCCCGTTGACGTTTCTCACCCTTAACGGCTGAAATGTACTGGAAAGGCCCACGGAAGGCCTTCATTGCACGGCCGAATCAATACCGAGTTTCTGAACTCGGATAGCCCTTTGATCACGATAATCCGATCGAACTGGGGGGGGGGCCTTTGACAGCTGCGCATCATCTCCCTTGGCGCCGTTTCATCCGGCTCCGCTGTGTTCTGTGTTCAGAAAGAGCCCTGGTACTGGCCATGGGATACGGTACCCAAGTCTGGCCTTCCCTCCAACGGCGTGAGGCATGGGCCTTTGCCACTCTCTCGATTCCCGTGTCGTACACAGATTATAAAAGGAGATGGATTCGCGTTCATCTCGAAGCACCTCTAGCTTGAACGAAAATGACCGACATATCGAACCCTCGCTTGGCACCTATGTGGCTCCTGGAACTTTACATTGAGCAGGTCGGTCAAGGCTGTATTTCTCTGACCTGGCGGTTCCACTCATGGCCAACTTTCCAGTTGTTCGGTCACCAAGGGTACAAGAAGATAGCTTTAACGCTAAAACTCGAGCCTTATGATTGGGTAGAGCAGACTCGCGACTCCTACCGACTTTGGCTGTCGTACGCGGTGCTCAAAATCACCCCGGACGCATGGGGGCTACGGTTCGAGGGCGGATGGCTGACCGAAGCGACCCCCAAGTATGAGGAATACCTGAAAAATGCCCCCCAGCGGGACATTGAAGACTATTACAATTGGGTGAGATTTATCCCTGTGGCCCTTCTAGTCACGTCACATTTACCGGCGGCACGAACCCAGGTATTTCCCCATAACCAGGCCGAACTGTGGAGACAACATTGGAAAGACCACTACAGGAAATACTTTATTTCCTCCGTGCATTTTTGGTTTTTCATGCATTGTTGCATGAACCATCCTTCTCGACCCCTACGCCCGGAATCGACGAACAATCTATTTCGTCACCCACTTTTCTTTGTTGCAAATTATGGAGGGCCTCCCCCGTTGGTCGTCCCCGGATATTTTCTCAACAACAATGCAAACTTCGACGGATTAGGGGACCCGAGTTCCGCTTTATACTACGTGTTCCCGAACTTCGCCCAGGTGCTGTATGATTACGTCGCCGAGCACCGCATCCGGACCCAGTCACATATTGGGTCATTCGCCGATTGGTATGCCGGGCGCCAGACCGCGTGGGTTGTTCCACCCGGCTCTACCGAGGCAGGTTGGCTCATCAACCCTCATCCGGTGTTGAAGCGCCATTGGCGGTGGGAAGAGGTGTTAAGGATGTTGTGGAGCTGGAGGAAGCGCGGGGGTGGAGAACAGTTCCGCCGTGGGTGGCCCTTCTCTTGCGGTCAAGGTCAAATTGGGCAGGTTGAGGACTACCTCGAGTGCTTCGCCCGAATGGCGATGATGTTCCGCCCTGTTGATGAGTAGCAGTCATGTACCTGGATAGTTGTGTCATTAGCGTGGATTCCTTCTATTGGTTCACCGTGCTAGACCCGGAGTCGTTCTGCGTTGTCTGAAGGAAACTAAACGAATAGATTATCACGGAATGGAGTCAACTGTTGAAATCAAATTGAATGTCATATAGTCGTGTGCAGTACGACTTCGTAGGGAGGAGGCCGATAAATTAACTGCGTCTTTGCGGACTGGACGTTAGAAGTTCTCCAAGGCCGTTTCCAATAGTACAGCGATACCGATTATTCCATAAGTCAGCCATCTCTTCCCTCCGCGCGACCGGACAAAACACCTCCAAGCAGCCACGAGGTCGTCAATTTCCCAGGCTCTCGGGTACCGTGAGTGAAGAACTAGCTCGCGACAAGTGACTGTTGAAGAGTCTTCTTCGGAGGTAAGTTGTCTCTGGGGGTGGATTAACGAGTTCTCTTGTGAAGTGGGGAAAGAATGATCGGGTGGTCTTTGCACTTGTGAATCCTCTGTGTTCGTAAAATTCCTGGACTGTAAAACCGCAAGGAGGATATGCCGATCGCCGCTGGCAGAGTAGAGATCCAGAGTTCCCGAAGTTCCAAGCTCAGAGTCTCTGGTGGGGCTAGGGGGACATGATATGAGTCTGCAACATGGTAGCGAGTTCTCAGAGTAAGACGAAGGGCCCAACAGAATTCTGAGTGAGCGAGCTCCTTCAAATCCAGCCACAAAGTCTTGGAGAATGAGGGTAATGGCACCCGGTTCGGTGAGGCCAGTTAATTCTGTCTCGTAGTCGTCTTCAGATGTCCACTCCCGGATAGAAGACTCTACATGTGTGTGAGGGTGTTCGTGGGTGCTACTTTCCGTGGAGTACGTTAAATCCAAACATTGGCGAGACGTGCCGAAGCACGTGCCTTTCGATAGGATGTCCTCGTAGGAAGATACCTGAGTGTCCTTCTGATTCCTCATGTGCTCAACGTGCCCTCGGGGAGATGCAGCGACCTTCCTTGCCATGCGAAGAAACGACCGGTAGGATGGCCTCGAGTGGAGGGCTCGGATCCATAAAGCGAAGCAAATCGGCATCCACCCAACCGCATGTACAAGAAGGTCGGTGACGAGAGCAAAGCGGAAGGGCGTTTCAGTCCGAGGTTCGTGATCTTCATGATCGCCAGGGCCGGGTTTGTTGTGAAGATAGGAGGCTGTGTCGGAAGATGATATAACCTGCGGAATTCCGTCCTTGATCATAGATTCCGATACGTTCAAGATAGTGGCCATTTGATCAGGCAAATGGCCGGCGGGAGGTTGGGTAAAGTCGGCTGTC
>Ga0307513_10008837_pt1 | contig 12820 bp, 18 predicted proteins | sample 15_EM_MG_FD_202174 | JGI IMG/M metagenome (GOLD analysis project Ga0307513, IMG submission 202174) | Populus trichocarpa ectomycorrhiza microbial communities from riparian zone in the Pacific Northwest, United States - 15_EM | ecosystem: Host-associated > Plants > Roots > Unclassified | place...
GGCTATGAGACTGATGTCATGTTCAGAAAAACGACGCAAGTTCCAAGGATGTATCCACTGCGCCACAGCACTTCCCGTTCTAGACCGTGTGTTACATGAGATAATTCAAAGTATAATTTCCCCTTCAGAGAGTGAGTTAGAAACGAAACCCGAAACCCGAAAACAGAAAGACAGACTCACGCCCACGCGGTGTTAAAGGTCAAGTTCGCGGGAGGGATGGTATACTTCCCGGTAATCTGTCCTCCCATAGTTGCGAACGAGCCGGCGCCAGCGAGCAGACCCTATCCAGCGAAGTCAGTCAGTCCAGCTCGTACGAGAGAATGACAATGGCTCACGTCGACGTCAATACTTCCTGAATCAGTGAGGATGTCCACCTTTTGAAAGTGAATGCCAGCAGCTTCGAGGTTGTTCATATGGATGGACCATTTGTAGGACGCAGGACGGAGGATAGTCGTCAATACGACGAGGACGACAAGCGAGCAGAAAGAACAGGGAGGGAGAGAAGCGTGCGGACGCGCTGGTTGATGGGGTTAAACACTATAATGGGTTGATCCCATCATTTCGGCACACAGTGATTCGGCGTCACTCTCGGCTAGTTTGGTGGTCTTTGTGTACACCTTGTGTGCCAAACACAGAAATAGAAGGTCTGCGCCAAAGTAGCTCCGTAGATTCTCGAATTGTGCTTGTCTGGCTCGAGGCTTCGGACGGACGGACGGACGCCCTACTCACCTCGCGTTTTGTGCACGTTCATCCCCTCCTCCCCGACCGGGACCGTCTGGACGTGTGGTCTGGAGACAAGGCTGTGAGGAGATAGGACACTGTACTGGCCGTCTCTGACGTCTATCTACCTCGCAAGGGACGGGCCATATCCCGGCCTTCATAACGATAGATGAAGACCCTATTCTTCGTGGCGGTGGCGAACTGTTCGTTCATCGGAGTCGAGAATTGGATCACTATAGTGTCCAATACATGAGCGAAGATCAAAGACATAAGGAGACGCTTCACTCACGTCTGACGCGGAATCAGCAATTCCAAGTGAATTCAATGGGCTATGACGGTGACATGCTCGCTTGGATTGCCGTTGTAGATCATCTCGTGTAGACCTCACACAGGGCGGCCGACGTCATCCCCACCTTAGGCTTAGGGACGCGGACGCGAGGCCGGCAGCGGAACCCTGGGTAGAGGCAGGGACTTGGGTTACCGTTATGAAAAACCTATTGTGATTGGAAATGATCTGCGATCTCCGAGATTAAGAGGTGCCGTTTGCGGAGATTCTGATCGATTTGGAGCTGGAAGCATCACGCGCTCTGCGCCGCGGAGCTGAGGGCGTCAGCCAAATTGCGGAACGGCCTGACGGGATACACGAGGCAGAACGTCCGGAAAGAGACTATCGGGCACTTTAAAATTCTTTGGCTTCGAAGTAGCCGTCAAACTACAAACAAAGGCCCACTACTTGATCCTCGCCACCCAGTTCCACGCCCTCTTCGCTGTCGCCAACGACGCCCAGCGTGTTTAAGACGACCTACTACGCGTTTACTCCCCGACCGGCCCAACCCCAATCCTAGTCCTCTGCTTTCGTCACCACCAGCACTCGGCTAGCCCCACGCAAACTCGCTCACCGCCGTCGCAGCAGTCAATCAACTAATCTGACGATACGCTGGTGCCAATGAACTTTGGGACACCACCCCCAGATCTCAGAGCTGTAGCGCCCTATCTGACCCGCGCTACAGAGCTACGGAAGAAGGAGCCAATCATTGCCTACTACTGTCAGTCAACCGCTTACTCACTACCGCCCATTAGCCATTCCCGGGCAATGTAAAATCACTAGGCCCACCGGAAGACCGTCGCGGGCCGCTGCTATCTTCCCACATTCCGCCAAATGGCATATGGATTGACTCAATCTACAGGCCTTTACTATGCCACACAGGCCGGAATAACAATCAAAACCACTCAGAAGGAGTCCAAAGCATTCCTAGTCAAGCTTATGACTTCTCTTGAGGGCGTACGTGCTACCTCACATGCTCCACTTCACACCACGTTCGGCTGACCACTTGCGTTTCATCCCCATGTAGTTAAAAGCTGAACTCAAGGGCGTTAGAGAGGTCAATAGTGACGCTGCTGCATCAGCATATATCGAGGCTTTCGCCCTCAAGGTCTTTGACAATGCGGATGCAGAAGACCGGCTGGGAGGGAGCAATCGGTACGCCTGTCTATCGTCGGGTTGAACCTGTCCTTATGTCCGTGGGTTCACCTCCAGGTCTACTGCAAAGAAGTTCCTTGCGGCAGGCATCTTTCTCGATCTCCTTAAAATATTTGATAATCGGGAAACCTCGGTATGTGCGCGCGTAGCCCTTCGCATGTCCGTCTATTCACCCCTTGACTACAGACCGTCGATTTCGAAGAAAAGGCTCGTTATGCCAAATGGAAGGCTGCCGATATATCAAAGGCATTCCGAGAAGGAAGAGTGCCCCAGTCCGGTTCAGCCAATGGAGACGGCCTCTCCATTGGCGATAGACCAGTCTCGCCGCCCTCAGACTTTGATGATCTGAGCTTGTCATCCAGCGCCATCGGCATTCCCCCGAGCCTCCCACCTGAGCATCCCAGTCCACGGAAAACACTCGAGCACAAACTGCCTCCCGCTGGGCAATTTGCTAAGACGCCGGTGCGCCATGCTGGCTTCCTCGATGGGGTCTGGAGCAATGTGGCTACGCCTGGCTCGGAGACCCCTGGTGGTCCTGCCTCACCGTCATCTTTCTCTCTAGCCGCTGCTTTGAATGCCAGTCAACTGGGTGGTAGCCCTAAGCCCAGGTCTGGTTTGAACAAAGTTGCAGTGTCTTCTCCACTCAATGACCAAGGGGAGGATATAGACCCCGAGGACGGGGACGATGGCTGGTCTACCATTGGAAATCCTTTCAGTCGGCAGAACAGTGTGACAATAGCTGGAGCCACTCCCCCTGACTCTGCAGGTGCAGGTGCTAGCTTCACAACCAACCTCACAAGTTTGAGCGAAGGTATGTGACATCTAGGCGTGACACTCATGTTTGTGCTCAATTTGTCCATAGAACCTTCTTCTCTACAGTCTGGTGTAGCATCTACAAAACCACGGAACGCCCTCAATGTTCCTCTTCCTACTTCTGCTGCTTCATCCCCCTACTCTCAACCTGTGGCCATCCCTCCATCGAAACACCAAGACGACCCATCGAAGCAAGTCCGATTCACCCCAGATACCAACGAACCGCGCGGTTCTGCCCATCGGCGAAATGGCAGTGGTGCCAGCATCGCAACTACGACTACGATGGTCACATCTGGTACTACCTTAAAATCGCCTTTGAGCGATCCAGGTAGCGATGGTGTCCCTGCCAAGGCGGGTCAAGCTCTCAGCTCACCTTCTGAAACTGTCTTCGGAGCCCAACTCCCGTCTCCTCCCTCAACAGTTCCCAAGGCCCCTGTTCCAGGTCAGAAACCACCTGCGAGTAAGAAACAGCCGAGCGCGTCGAGCGAAGAGGATGAATGGGAGCAGAACCGTTTAAGTAGGATCGCACGCCTACCCGATGACCGAGGTAGCGACTCGGACGGAAAGCATACGGGAGATCTGATCGACCCGACGCGGCCTGCGGGACATGGGGACTCGACGCCGCGACGGGACACCACCCGTGGTAATGTCCGCGAAGACTCTCCCGATTCTAATTCGTCTACATTTGGATTCCCTCGAGGCCAACTTCCTGGTGTACCATCCTCACCTCCTGTGGAAGGATGGCCAGGTCAAGGAACTTATCGCCGCCCTCCTTCCGACGATGGTGATTTGCCCAATCTACCGTCCGCCCCTCCCGTCGCGCCCAGCGATCAGGAAATTATCCCCCATGTCACGATCTTTACCAAGCCTCGGCCGGAGAGCGAACGCCATCCTAGTTCGAATAACACAGTCGTTCACCCACCGTATGATCACCAGCTTCACCCTCCGGCGCCACCTATGACTCGACAGCAAGACATGCCGAATTCGGATGGTCGGGTTCAGGGTCACTCAAGAGGGCTGTCCCAATCTTCCACTGCCACACTGCCGGCGCATGTGCATCCTTATTCTCAGAACTATCCCCCTGCATCTCCCATTCCCAAGGCCCCTTCTCCACCTCACTTCCAATCTCCCGCTTCGACAACTTCATCCACTATGCCCGGGTATGCGCCTCCCAACTCGGCGGTTTCGCCAACGATGGGTTATACCGGAGCCTCACCAAATATTTCGATCCATCATCTCCCTCCCCCTCCTCCCATCCCAGGGCAGCAGTACTATCCCTCAGGGGCACAAGCTCCCTATGCCTACCAGCATCCACAGTATGCTGCTGATTCATATCCGGGTGGCTGGCCCACCGCAGGCGGGCATCCACCCACTATCAATCAGAGTATCACGCCCCAGTCGAACGGTTCTCATCCGTCTAGTGGAAGCTACTTGCCCAACGGTACAGCCTATGAAGCGAGGACGCCACCTGAGACGCTTGATCCGGAGACCGTCGCGAAGGCGCAGAAACACGCGAAGTTTGCGATCTCTGCACTCAACTTTGAGGATCTTGACACCGCGAGGAAGGAGCTTAGGAGGGCTTTGGAGATGCTCAGCTAAGCTGATCACTCGGGTTTCCGATTTGCCGATTTACGACTTTGATGACCCTCAACGATCCGATGGGTTGGTTTCTGGGAAAGCCAACGGGGAACATACATGACACCCACCTGTGATTGCTATAAAATATTCGTCATGCCTGGTCCTTGGCGTTGTTCAGACAACTCCTTTTTTCTCAGGTCAAACCTGCCATCCCTGTTTTTTATTCAGTATCTTCTCACCTCTCACCTCCCTTTGCACCTTGCAGTCAATCCGTTGTTGCTTGTGTACAACGCCATGCGCTCAATTGCATTTACCATCCCTCATGATTCCACGGTCCCGATGATACCTAACCCGTGCTCGCACTCTGAAACACGGCTGCAGTTGTTATTTTTTCTAGTACTCGTCGTTGAACAGTTTACATATTCTTTAGTGTTTTACTTTCGGTCGAGGGTCTGGGCTCATTTCCTCCTGTTCAGCTATGTAACCTCTGCTATTTGTAGTCGTCTGACCCCCTCTCTTCAGTTCAGTCGACTCGTTGCATTTCGATCCTGATCTCATGATCCCATGCGAGAATAGGAGGAAGCCAAAAAAAAGGTTGTACACGTTGCTGATGACTTCGTATCGATACACTAGGAAGCACATGGTTAATCAACGAGATTGTGATGGGCCACCTCGAGCCAACGCCGCCTTCTTCGCCTCCTGAGCTGCAATCCCTAGATGATCATCGGCCAATGCAGTGATGACAGAGTTAGAAGAACGCGCACTTCTCATCTTTTTCTTTCCTGCGCCTGGTTGTCCGGGGGGTCCTGGCTGCCCCTTCTTTTTCTTCAGGGTTGTATCTGCGGATGGGACGCCGGGTTTGTCGCCATGAGCAGCGGTCGCGGCTCCCCTCTCGGCCAGCCTGGCTACAGATGTCTTGCCTCCGGACTTCGTTAGCGAAGGTCGCTTTCCAGTCGCCTGATCTGGTTGAGTATGGCCCTCCATTTCGCTGATTGGGACAGCTAGTTTAGGAGCGGCAGCGGGGACGGTACGTTGAGGCCGCTTGCGAAGGACTTCGCTCATCGTGAAATTAAACGCATTGTGGAAGGGCTCCCAAGGTTGGGTAGCTTCATCTTCGCCTTGCTTAGGGAGCTTCATCTCTGGAGGCTTTATGGGTGAAGAGCCCTCCGCTGGCGTGCCTTCGGGCATTACAGATCCGTGACGAGTGGCGGCCTTTTCGCGTTTGGAGACGGAAGGGGGATCAAAGATCGGCCAAATGTGGCCAATCCTGGGAGTATAGTCTGGTCGAGCCGCTCGTAGGGTATCGAGTGACGTCTGGATCATATTCAAAGCGTTCATCTGCAGAGCGACGGGATCAATAACGAATCATTACAATAAACTTTACCCACAAGTCGTGTTGACAAGACCGTGTAGAGGTCGGGGGCCTGAGAAATGGCGCCATTTAAGATCATGTAAATACCCATCGGTCGAACTGTCAGAAGTACATGAATACTCCGCGTATACTCGCTTTTGATCTCCTAACCTTGAGTAGGAGAAACACGGTCTTGTTGTTGAATGAGGAAGAAACCAGGAGCCTCCGCGTGGACAAGGGCGTACTCCATGCCAGTAAACCGCCTACAAGACAGTCACCATAACTACTAAATCCGTAAATATACCGCAGCACCTACTTGAGTTCTTCCTCGATGTTCATCTGGTGTTCTGGTGCGGCGTGCATTGTCTGCATTCGAAGCACCTGGTTGTTGCTTGATCGGTCATAGAACGGGGAAGCCTCAAAGTACTCCATAACATTCTGTTCTGTTAACTCGCCATGCCACTGCAGTAATGTTTGTCTCAGGCGCGTGTGTGGCAAACAGACTCGACAATACCTGAAAGAACTCTGGGAGGTACCATTGGCCTAAAGTATGGTCAGCATGAAGAGGATAATATCGACTCTCCATGGCCGTTTCCTGTTTATTTCTCGGGGGGCAACGGTTTGGAGGAGACCAAGGTGTGAACGCCTTTGTCCAAAAAGGGCGAACGCGCTTTGACGCGTTCTGCAGGTAGCAGTATGCCGATGGACTTACGGACGTTAAAGAAGGCAGCAATTTATAATATTTGACCCAAGGTACGCAGTACAGAGTACCAAATTTAGTAGCGCTCCTTCACCCATCGTTTGACCTCCACAGGTGGCTCAACTGGAGTAGCAGATTCAGATTGCACTGACTCGTCCACAAGCCTCCCAATGAAATCGAGGAATTTGCGGAGTGAAGTTGGGTCAATGTCATCGGCGTCAGCCGCACTGGTGGGGGTTACTGCGTCCTCTACTCCGGTTTCCACCGCAGGACTATCACCCTCAACTACCGTGGGCTGGTCAATGGCTACAGTGTCCCCCGCTCCAGTTTCCGCGGCAGGATCGGTCACCTGAATATCTGTGGGTTCACCAACAATTGGGGGTGGCTCAACGAGGTCCTGTCCTGGTACAGTGGCTGGTGCTTCGGCAACTGGTGCCCCTCCAATTGGATCCTCGAAAGTTGGATCCTCGAAAGCTGGATCCTCGAAGAAAGCTGGATTCTCCAAAGCTGGTCTCTCGAAAGCTGGATTTACTGTAACTGGATCCTCGAAAGCTGGATTCTCGAAAGCTGGATCCGCTGTAACTGGATCGTCGAAAGCTGGATTCTCGAAAGCTGGATCTTCGAAAGCTGGGTCCTCGAAAGCTGGATTTTCGAAAGCTGGATCCTCGAGAGCTGGGTCCTCGAAAGCTGGATTCTCGAAAGCTGGATCCTCGAAAGCCGGGTCCTCGAAAGCTGGGTCCTCTGCAACTGGATCCTCAGCGGGGGCGGGGGGAGATTCCTCGGTTGCACCACCAGAAATGACGGTGTCTGAAATTAGATCAGTGAGATGCTCGGGTCACACCAGGTAGCACGAACGCACCTTTGCAGTAGTAATAATTCTGCGAGAGATCCGGACTCGCCCAGAAGAGTTGAGTGACGCAGTCACCAGGTTTACTGCATCGACCAGCAATGGTAGCTGCATCAGGCAAAGTGACTTGAAGGTCGGCTTCTGTTCGGCACTTCAGTATCGCAAGCACCCAAATACGGGACGAAACATACGATCGGGAGGAGTCACACCACCGGTATTGGTAGGGCAGAAGTCATCAAATTGCTTGAGGAAATCACCAATGATAGTACCGGTACCACCAGTAGTCGTATCGATGAGAGCAACGTTTGCGGGGCCGCCATGCGCAATCGTGCAATTGAGATTAAATGAAATGACTCCGTTGGGTACGGCGTTGACGGTGCTGGCTGCTGTGGCGGCTTGGTCCTCGAATAGAAGACCACGGCAAAGTTGCAATTCGCAACCCGGAAGAACAGGTTCTTGGTCCTCGATATGACCGGTGGGGTCCTTGGTCACCTCATCAAACGAGGCTTGCCCGCATTTCGCAAGGTGAGCAGGACCGGGCTATTCGTCGGAGGCCATCAGTGAATGCTACGCAATACAACCATTATGAGGACATACCACACGGATATCGGTTATCAGTGCGTGTGCGCTAGCTCTTGGCAGAGTGGCGAGCAGTAGTGCTGCAGGTGCAGCGACGAGGGAAAGGGTGGGGAACATCGTGGTACTAATTTGATAGCGTGAGGGTCGTATAAGAAAGACCAGTGGACTTGAGACAATAAGCTGCTGCCCAAAGCGTTTAAAAAAAAGAAGACGAATGAAACCCGAAAAGACGAGGTAGATCGAAAGAAGTCGAAACTAAACCGACAGCGCTGCTGTGGATCGGAGCCTTCAGGTAGAAGAAAGAACGAGAGGGCCCAGAATGAAGGGAAAGGGGTTGTGTCCACTCTGGCTGAGGAGGCACACTATAAGTAGTAGCACAGATCACCGTCGTTTCGTGTAGCGTGGAACACTGGGTCAGATGGTAACCATAGCCCATAGCCTGGATTACCGTCAACATCAGCCCGCGCTCGTACGTGCGACCGCGGAACCTGATCATCACGGCCCATTCGGTGGCTCAATTTCGCCGGGCATGCACAGGTCGCTAGGAATCATTGATCAGAACTAGATCTACGCGATGCGCTCCCCCGCATCTTTCACACTGGAGGCGATGCTACCGTCTATCGGGCTCATGTCGTACACGTACAGACAAACAGAAAGGCCTACTCAGCAAAGAAAAAAAACCTGGACAAATCTCAATGTGAGGAATTATTAAAGGCCACCGAGGGGACTAGGCAGCGCCCATCAACAAAATCGAGGTGTCGCGTCGTATATAGCTCAAATGGAGCCGTAATAACTGCCAAGGATATCTCGTACCATGCGTGCGAGACCTCGGAAGCCAATTAGCTTGCTACCTCTGACTTCTGACTGCGAACAAGCGAATAAACGACTGGGGCGAGTGTAATCTGTCCTAGCCTGAATAATGAGGGGCCATGAGTACGGACATTGTGTAGAAGCTTTTCTCCATTACCTGGCCAGTCACTGTGTCGCATACCTTTGGGTTCCTGTGCTGTTCAACGAAAAAGTAGCTAACATCCATTCCAAAACTAAGAATCTACCTAACTCGTGGGCATTTGCCCTTACAACTCTGGGCTCATCCGAAGCCCCATAGCCTCAGCAAGTTCACGATATATCTCGGGACTTGGGGAAGCCTCCTTCCAACTATAGTCATCCTGCAGCAAAGCCTTCAAGTTCTTGCACTCAAGTGTTTGCTTCATCGATTTTAACAGGACGGTCAAATGTTTCAATGCGGCCCACGCGGTTATCCTCCTATCCGGGTCGTAAAACAAGCAATGACGGAGCAAGAGTAAGAGCGTCTTCGCATCTTGTTCGTATGCAGCCGAGCAAGTAGTGTAGCAGCGTTGGTGGACGACGTTCGAAAGGAGGTCGGGTTCGTGGCAGATGGCTTCAAGGTCATCCCTGCAAAAAATTGTGAGCTTCAGGTATCGAAGATGACTGGAACCTACTCACGAGAAGAAGTAGAGGTGACTATCGGCGTCTGCGTATTCGTATTCCCCTGCTGGTGGTCAAACGGCTAGTTTCCCAAAAGGATGACGGCCGATGCAACTCACGATTATGTTGGAACATAGTGGCGTATACGGCGAGCACGACATCGCCAGTTGAGCAATTGTGGATCGGTGTCGCAGAAGGACAAAAGAGCAAGTCAAGGAGGACACAGCCCACAGCCCACATATCAACGGAAGAAGTAAACATATAGCATTTGGAGTCGAGCAGTTCCGGCGCACGATAAGTGATGGTGTAGATTTCTTCGTCTTTTTCACGATGGTTGCACCGCTCCTCCATGAAGCGAACGCCTCCCATGTCCGCAATCCGTAGTTGCAAGCTATCCGAAATGAGAAGGTTAGCCGGTTTGATATCACAGTGAATCCATTCCAAGACATCATGGAGGAATTCAAGACCACGGAGGAGATCAAAGAGCCAAATTTGAATAAGGTGCAAGGGGACGGTTCTGCGTTGAATTGAGAGAACGTCTAGGACACGCTACATGTTGGTCAGAAGAAGCAGTCCCCAGGTCTGACACGTAGGGTACTCACCCACAAATCAACCGGATAAAATTCAAAGACCGTATAGGTAGCCGTCTGCCAGCGGAGAGGGACTTGAAGAATCTGCACAAACAGATCACGATATTGGGGGTTAGATTGTAGGGACTTCTTCAGGTGCCTCAAAATCTGTGCGAGCATTAGGAACAGTTTAACGACGAAGGAAAGCTGGCGAACGTTGACTTCAGCTTCCGTGGCACTAGAGATAGTTCCACGCCTTCCTGGACGATAAACTTTGATTGCCACGTTCTTGGATTGGTTCCAACGATGGGCGCGGAAAACCAGACCGTACGTGCCTGATCCGATCCTTTCCGTGATGTTATATTCCTGGGTAAGAGAGACGAATGCTTGATCCCTGAAGTAGGTTGAATAATGTCCTGACATCGTGATTCAGGGGTAGGAGAGACGATTGCAACAAGAAACGAGAAGACGAGAAGTTGCGGCCACCGGATGCACTACTTGACAATCGTATGATACAGATACTGTGCGTTGCGAGGTTGATGTGCACTAATGAGGCAAAGGAGCTGGCGATTGTTCGGTGAACCCGGAACAGATGAAGAGGATGCCTGTGATGGCGTGTACGTGCTCCAGAGACGCGATAACGAGTAATATGTTAGACGAGACAGACAAGACGAACGAGACTCAGAGGGAGTCGTGGTAGGAGGACAAGATTGAGTGAAGCCAATATCTTTACACTTCGATTCGTTCCTTGCCCAGCCCCTTTCCCCTACGCCATGCCGTTGGCCCGCTTCGGTAGTTGTCTCAAACTTTCCGGTACCCAATCCGTTCGTATACGACCCCGGATATTCCAAGCCGCAGTGTCCCAACGTTCTATACGGCGACCACGAGCTCGCTTTGCATCAACATTGCAGAACGAGCCTAATACCTCGCAGAAGACGCGGGCTTCGCTGCTGGAACTGCCTTCGAAAGAATCCTTCACCGAAATGGATCAGGACGAGGGAGTGTTGCTCACCGCTGACCAAGCCCTGATTAACATCACGCCTCGCGCGGCAGAGGCAAGTCCGAATTTACTACAATTCGTCTATATGTGCTAATGCTAACCCATTTTGTTTTTGGACCAATTTTCTATAAATGCCAAACAACCCTGCAACCCCCGCAGCGCTTACGGTTAATATCGACGAAGGAGAACGATCCAGACATTGCTCTACGTGTAGCTGTAGAGTCTGGTGGTTGTCACGGGTATCAGTACAAGATGGAGCTGACTTCAAAGAGAGAACCTGACGACTAGTGCGTTTCTTTGGCGTCTCCACGGGAGGTTACTGACTCTCTGTACCATAGTCACTTTTCTCATCCACTGGTAGCACCTTCTAATGTTCTCATAGACGCCGTGTCGATGGACCTTTTGAAGGGTTCGACGGTAGACTTTGCAACGGAACTCATCGGTTCCAGCTTTCGAATAACGGAGAACCCGCAAGCTAAAGGAAATGGTTGCGGCTGTGGTGTCAGCTGGGAAGCCAAGTTCTGACCTCCCGGTTGCCGATGCCTATGTGTATTTCTTATTTTTGGTTTGTATTCGTATGGGAGGACTATCATCACTTAGTTTTACATCTAGAGACGACAGGAGTTCGATAATGTTCATAAATCCCTAACAACAGATAAAAGCAAAGGGGGGTTGTGGGCGAAAAATACGAATGACAACATCGGGTGTGATTGGTACATGGCCATACAAGAACAAGCTAGGTGATGTGGACGTAGAAAAAGCGTCGTGAATTTTGTCTTTTGGTTATCTTTAGAGTCTTTCCTTGAATTTCGTTCCTCCTTCAAAGGTCGGGGAGATGGGGCTCTGCTTCTGCTCCCGTTCTGCAGAGTCGCTCACAGGCTGATATGTCGGACCGCGATCAATCCTAGCCCCTCTCTCGGTGTGCGCTTCGCCATGCAGCTCATCCATGCTTTGTGCACTGAAGGGATCGTCGTACATTCGCCGATGAGGCTGCATAGATGTGTCTCCGCCAGCGTGGTTAGGATCGTCGTTGTACCCACGACCCTGTTCGAGATTGTAACCCTCGTCATCGGCGAAAGAGTGCGTTTGCTGCCAGCCTGGGCCACGCTTCTTGTGACCAAAGTTGAACCAGCCTCCGCCTTTTGCTGTCAATGCAGCAGGATACTGCCCGTCTGCATGAGGTGGCCGGTGCTTTCGCTTGTGACGCTTGAGAAGGATGAAGACGGCGATGGAACATGCTATACAGAGCAGACCAAGACCAATAACAAGTGCAAGGAAGCCTAAGAATGCAAGATATCAGCACGGCCTTGTTGTTGAGGCGAGTAACAGAACCAGGTGGGCGGTGTGCGGGGCAGCGGGGTGTGATATCAAGCATAGTACACAGCGACCGACTCACCTCCAGTGGACCCTGCAATCTTAGGAATCCGTGATCCTTGATGATAGTCTGACGAAGGCACGGCGGTTGCAAACTGGAACACCACAGCACTCAGAAGGTAGATGGGACAGTTAGACAGGGACAAGTGCTCACTGACGATTCACTAAACGTTGCTCCTGAGCCCCCACGTTTGACCAATAAAGCAGTAGGCGCGAGTCCAGCCATTACTGGGAGTCAACTACCGCGTGGCTTGTATTTGGAGGGGTGGCCTGGGTTCAAGGTGTAACAATGAAGAGCGCCCAAATATGAACTAGGAAACGAAATGTTCGAATATTATTTATATCTCGTCCTGTATTACA
>Ga0307513_10008838_pt1 | contig 12819 bp, 10 predicted proteins | sample 15_EM_MG_FD_202174 | JGI IMG/M metagenome (GOLD analysis project Ga0307513, IMG submission 202174) | Populus trichocarpa ectomycorrhiza microbial communities from riparian zone in the Pacific Northwest, United States - 15_EM | ecosystem: Host-associated > Plants > Roots > Unclassified | place...
TGCGTCATCTAATCGAAGCTCGGCACATCGAGGAGCTGTGCGTGGATGGAAACGTTCCCGATATAGGACAAGTCGAGAGGGAGTGGTACATCGGCCAGCGTGATGTTGTTAGGGTGCAGTGGGTTTGCAGAAATGGTCCGAGATTTCGCATATTCTTTAACTACGAATAGATGATAGTATTTTGTATTTTCGAGAATTTCCGTTAATTCTGGAAAAACCCCATATTTGAAGAGTCACGGGAATTAGATTAGATTAGATTAGATTGTACCTATCTAATGTCATTTAGTCGGAACATAGAAGGGCTGTACTGGAAGGCATTTGTTCACTGTTCAGGAAAGCACTGAAGCATGAGCCAAATACGAGGGGTTAGCAGTAAATATTTCCATTGAATATACACATCCCCTCGCAGTCAATGAAGATGGGGGAGCGTCGCGCCACGTGATCTTCGGCACTTCCGCACCATAATTTAAATCTCTCATCCTGTGTAGCTTGACCTTATGCCACCGCCAAAAGCCGACAAAATTATAACCTGGCATGGAAATAAGATAGGAGGAAGGGACGAGATTCGCTAAGCAGGTGGTAAGCACAAGAATACACGACCCTAATTTCAACCTAATTTAGGCATCATCTGGCATTGATCATCCATGCTGGATCCAAGCGTTATCCTGCGGTGTCTCTGAACTCTGAATAACTCACTATTTAGTACAACGACGCCCATCCCCCCAGCATTTTCGTGGGACGAAGGCGTGTTGACAGGTGTCAAATTTAGCGCGAGCTTTGAGTTCGACTCGGGTGATGTCAATGGCACTAATATTTTGTTCAAAAGGTGGTTTACGACGTATTCTTGTTAACTTTACTCCCAGCGCGGCCTGGCACTGAAACTACACCCACCATGAAACGCGGCTTTCTCAATATCGAAAGGGCGCAGAGAAGCGCCCCTCAAGGAGTTGAATCCAAATCGGGACGTGAGTTTTTTCACCTTCATGACTATATTCATTTATCCTTATTATTACCATTCCAGTCGTCCGGCCTGAGGTACCGACGAAGGTACCACACAAAACAGTCGAAAAAACAGGTTCGTGGCCCCTCATTATATATATATACATATAATCACTCAACTTATGAGAACCCACACAACCAGGACTACCTGCGGGCTACACCCATGTCCAGTTCGCCGCCGTGGAATCCCTACTGACGAGCAGGTCGAACGAGGTGGAAATTCTCACCATACCCGCACACGTCATCGGGCAACCCCGCGATCCAGACCGGCACAGCGAGTGGCTCGTGCGTGGGCTAATGAAGAACAAAGTCCTCAATGCACCGGGGTACCCGCATCCCGTCCCCAAAGCCCCCAGGAACGTTAAATCGTGCATCGTAAAATCGACAGCGGCGATGGGGAAAGGCGTTTTCGCCACGCGCGATATCTCAATGGGCGAGATCATCTTCGCCAAGCGGCCGTTAATCGTTACTCTATATGGAGTATTGGCCCCTAGAAATGAACACAGTCTTGCGAAATATACGAAGATGGCTATGCTTCACCGGGAACAGCAGCTGGAAGTGGCGGTAAGGAAGATGGAGCCCAAGGGGAGAGCTCAGCTACTGGCGTTGTCGAACTGTCACTCGAAGGACGGGGAAGGAACTCTGAATGGTATCGTTAGAACGAATAGCTATGGAGTCCACAATTTGACAGATAAGGAGTTTAAGCCCGACGCGCCAAACAACTTTCGTTATAGCGCGGTTTGTGATGTTGGCTCGAGGATCAATCACAGGTCCGCTTTTTTTGTGATTTTTTAGGCGACTGCGGAGTACTGGTTTTATTTTCTAGCTGCCTCCCGAACATCGACAATTGTTTCAAGCTCTCCGCCTTTGCTATAATCTTCTATGCCACTCGGGACATCAAAGCCGGCGAGCAGCTCTTCTACTCGTACTGCGGCCTCGATCAATCCGCTTCCGAACGACAAGCCAAGCTCGCAAGCTATGGCATCACACCGTGCACCTGTGCTCCCTGCATCCACGCTACCCCAGAAACTGACGCCCTCCGAAATACGTTTTCCGCACGCATTCAGGAATGTAGAGCGCAAAGTTTGACTTGGAAGAAACCCCCCACGTTTCCCGTGGAAATCTTGGACGATTTGTTGAGATACCAGCGGGCGGTGGTTAAGGAGGGTCTCGACATTGACTTCGACTATTGTCTAGAGTTTTTGCCGGCGTTAGTGAGAGCATATCAGCTGGCTGACAGACCTAACGAGAGGATGGCCATTCGAGAGGTGGTGAAGCGGATCGTGAGTAGGGAGGAGGTCATGAAGTTGATGCGTTGATGAAGAGTTCAATACATGGATTACATGACTGAATTTCGGGCGATTTTATGCATCGCAAATGTCAACATACAATCAACATATCCAAACGGCTGGAATTGAGTCCCCTCAACGCTGAAAAAGACCCAACAGTCGACGTTTATCGTCTATGCTTCGGTCAAACCGTCTCACATGGCTAGCTGGCTTGACGGTCTTGGTTGCATTAGAACGGAACGCTCCTGTACGTTGTCTTAGATTGCCATTTGACGTCGTTTTATTTAGTGCCCCCACGAGATTCCCCTCTGTTAGGGGCGTGATCATATGTCAACATCGAAGGAGGGAAATTTAAAACGAGTATTAATAAATAAACTAAAAGGTGTCAGCATAGAAAGGCCGTGGTCGTCAAGTGGGTTGAATACCAACGGTTTGAGCGCGAGAGTGGCGTTAAATGGAACGGGTATTCGTAAAGAGAGGTAGCAGGAAGGAGGGAAGGAAAGAGACAAAAATTTTGAACTTATGAAGGCTTCCGTGGTGACGCCATGTCTTTCCCCCGTCGACAATCGAATGGTTATATTGAAAAATCTATATGACCTTGTGCAATGCTCAAAGCGGCTGTGACATCTGAAGAACCACACTCTGGCAGTCCGAGATGTTATAATCCTGCGTGGAGGGCAGCGGTGAGAACACCACGGTTCTGCCGCACATCGCCCATTCGTCCGCATGCCCACTAACGGCGAGGGCGGGTGGCCCAATGAACGGACCGAATAATCCAGAGGGGTTAGGCTGTGATGGTAGATAAATCATATAGAAGATTTCTTTGAGTATGTAGAGAAACCCACCATCGCACAATAGCCAGAGTACAAAACATCCAGAGGCCGTGCATCATAGAGCGAAAACATCTGAGGACCCCCAACGACGGGTTTCCGAGCAACAGGGGAACCTTCATGATAACCGTCGGGAATGAAGTCTGAACCAGACAATGTGTACCTCACGCTCTCCGTTGCAATACCAGCGGTCTATCGTGCACGTTCAAGTGTCAAAATCCTGGAGTAACAAGGGAACAACAAACTTACGCTCAAAATAAAGTAACTCGGTTCCCCGGCGTGAGCGGTCAACTGGAAGGTCCCAATTTGTGTAGGCGACGTGATTGGACCAACAGATCCACCACGAGCCACCGCTTGCAAATCGAACCGGAAGCCTTTGTTGGAGACGAATTGTTGATTCGTCAAGCACGTCTGAAACCCCGGAGGCGAGACACCCGTATCTTGATACACCGCAAGTCGATTGCCGGACCCACAGAGCTCAGTGGCATCTGCTTGACATGGTGTGTTACAGTCCGAGTCTGGAGCGGGAATGACAAGTGGCATGTAGGTATCGCACCCTACCATCGTGGTGGGCACAGGCTCAGTGGAGGGAAGAGGCAACAGACTCACAACATTCTTGTGCATACTCCAGCCCGGCAAGTGGGAATCCAGCAGCCTTGCAAGCAGCAGTACACGTCTCTGCACTCACACCAGAAGGAACGTCAACCCTGTTCAATAGGCTGCGCGGTCCTCCATTAACAGCATCTCTGTCGTAGAGCTAGGGGCTCATTACAATGGCCGATACGGTAAAAGCATGAGCGAACTCACTGGAAACACCCCATATATTGATAACTTCCCACTGTCTGTTTGATGCTAGATGCAGGAATCCTGACGGTTGTACTAGCGCCATCCGATCGTGTTAGTTTTATATATTTTCGCCATCAAAGTACCGAAAGAATCTCACCTGTTGAAAATGTTGATCCTATCCAGACCACCGCATGTCTCAGCCGCGTTTCCAGTGCAAGGCATATTGCAACCTACACTACCATCTGGAGCAGGAGCTCCTGGGAGCTCGATCACATTGTCGCAATCTGAGATAGCCACGAAGGGTAGCGCGATTACCCAAAATTGAAATCAGTGAGGAGGACACTCACAACATTCCTGAACAATGGAAACCGTCAGAGGATATTTTGATCATGCGGAACTAAACCGTACCCTCCCATATTCGACTCCAGCGTACTGATACCCAGCGGGAGTGCAGAAGGCTATACATGCCTCGATCGTCATGTCGTTCAGATCGGTGAAAGCTGTCGTTCGAAGAGTACGGCTACTTGAGACGTCGCTGCCAGTGAGAAACGAAAAATCAGACCAACAGGAGCAGGCGTTCGAGTCGTAGAACCACAAACGTGTAGCATCCGGCAGAGGCCCATCCAGCTGGTGGTGCAGGTGACGTGTTCCTATTTTCAGCGAAAAATTTAGTATATTTGGGGATCTAAGATTCAATTGAAGCTCAAGAGCAAGTTCCAACACACCGAGAAAACACGCTGATTCTCGCTGTTCCGCCGCATTTTTCCGCAGAGTTACCTGAACATGCCATGTTGCACCCATCATCAGTTGCTGGCGCACCGGGAGCTTCAATGAGGTTGTCGCAGTCTAGATAATTCCAGGCGAGTAAGAGTTTAGTGCTGGTGAATACCAGAATGGAGACACACAACATTCCTGCATAAAAACGATTTATATGGGGCAAATCCATCATATTAGCATCCTAACGACTAGAGAAATGGAGAGGTTGAATACCCTGGAGAACTCGAGGCCAGCGTACTGATAGCCATTAGGCGTGCAAAATGCAATACAGGACTCGATTGTCATGTTGTTCACATCTGTGTATGCTGCTGTACGAAGGGTACGACTCGTGGTCGAGTCACTTCGAATGTCGAGCGAAGTGAGCTTCTATCATCATTAATGGTAGAGAGTGCACCAACGTGAAACATCCGATGGACTGCCATCCTATGGGGAGAGAGAGGGTCTGGCGCGACTCAAGAGGTGAGTTTGCATTTGCTGAACACTTCAGATGTCGGAAGAATAATGATGAGATAACAAAAAACGACGCCAATTCGACCCGCGCAAGACATACCCATGAGGATCCGAGGAGAAGGAGGATGGACTTAAAGAAAGGCATAAGCTATTTCTGAAGACTAGGGTACTCAATGATTCTGGGGTAAGGAGGTAAAATTTACTCACTTTTATACCTGTTGGCTTCAGGTACCATGCGGCGTATGAGCTGAAAAGCGTGCGGGTCGCAAATGTCCAGGTAAACTCCGTACACAAGTGACATATGGAGAATTTCCTCGAAAACAAGTGTACGACAAGCGCGAGAGCGGTGATACTCCTTCTGGCCGAAATATGAAGCCGCTCGACACCATAAGGACCATCAGAACTGTCCCACATCAGTGGATTGTTACTATCTTCGGAGATCGCCGACTGAGTTTCAAAGTGTCTGATCGGCCACATACAAATAAGCGCACGGAAAGTCCTTTCATAGCAGCAGCATGTCGGCAGTCTGTCTCTTTAAGCCTCTGTCTAAATTAGATATGGAGCGGGAAGGGATGCTCTCTCCTATTTACATAACCCAGTGGGTCAAATGGCTGCTACATCGGCACCAATCGATTTGTCATGGAATCCCACGGATGGTAGTGCGATCTCATCATTACGAGAGCGCTTAAGGCAGCTTCTGATGAGCCCCTTCACAAGGGCGAAGCCGTTCAAAGTCCACGCTCTGAGGTTCTATTCCCAGACGTACCCATTTTTGAATCAATTCCCATGGATTGGAATCCAGTGAACTTGGTATGGCTGCAATCGTCTCATCATTCCAACATCATTCTGCATCGATTCCGAATTCATGGCAAGAACAGAGAACCGACTCGGCCCCTTCAGTGTACATATGTCGAAGGGGGGAAGTTCCAAGTGTGGCTGTGAAAGGCACACATAACTATACTTAGGTGAGGAAATCACTGGTTTCGTTCAGCGCGGACGACCCAGCTGATTCTCAAGGGTAAAACGCCAGCACTTGTGGCCCCTGCGCTACAGAATGGTCGCGTCAAGCAAGATATACTACGAACTGTGAAAAAGGAGCAGTTCAAGCATGGCAGTGACATTCCAGGTATCGGTTGTCTATTTTGTTTTGGATTTATTTTTTTTTGATACAATGTTTCAGGTGTGGCAGACCTTTTAGCGAAGGATTTATTGAAGCCAGTTGAAGAACGATATGTCCATTCCATTAAAACAACAGCGCCGGGTGGCATCCTCATTTTTACCTTCTTGCCTCGTCTCCTCGCTCTCATCCATAAAGCCCTCACCATACAGGTGGATACCACATTCAAGCGGACTGCTGGTGACATAAACGAATGGGAAATAGTAATATGGTACCGTGAGCTTCAACGAGGTATGTTTGATGGCTTTCCAGGATCAGACCTCCACTGATGGGCTTTAGCTGTTACGATTGGGAGGGTATATTCCGATCGCTCCGATCGCGCTCAATACAAGGCGATTTTTGATGAATTACAGCATCTCACACACACTCTCACCGGCCAGAAACTTCGCTTGAAGCGGCTCTCTAAGGATGGAACTCTTTTGAGTATCGGTGTTGACTTAGAGCTAGCTCAGGTCCTCGGAGCAGGGGATTCATTCCTTCCCACTAATGAACCTGAGTTTAGCGGCATCACCACCAACGAACCAGGAGAGATAGTTAAGTACTTTGTCCGTGCCTGCCGTGCACATGTAAAATGGTAAGATTGTCAAAATTTTTGGTGCATGTATTTACCATTCTACTTCAGGGGAATCCATGATCTACGGCCGCATGTCAACGATGAGGAGTACCGGCGCTTGATGGACTTCACAACCCTGGAATCCGAGAGCCAGATCGAGGACTTTTCCGCATGGGTTGCTGAAATAGGGAAGCCCCAAGTCACCAGTCCGTTACTCATTTTCTACTGTTTTGACTTAAATTGACGTCTATTCGCAGATTGGTGGAAGCACAAAACCCAAAACGCATGGATTCTTCCGGCCCTTATCAAGTCTTGTTCGAAAATGAACCCTGAAGACTGGGATCGTACACCATCAACGACGAACCTTGGTGAAGCTCAGCACCATTGGACAAACATCAACACTGCCCTCAAGACATCGCTTCTCGAGGCTATACTACTGTGAGAGCCTCTACTAGTTATATCATGTACATTTCTACTGACATGGTTACGGTAGGGCGCGAGAATGTGATGAACGAACCGCAGCAGAAATAGATAGCTCACTCGAGACAGGCATCCTCAAGAACCACCGTAATGACGCGTACACCCGCATGTCACAGAATCTTACGCGTGTCAATACCAGCCGACGAAAGCAAGCCGAAGCCCGCGAACGCGACATGGCAGTGGATGATATTGAAAATGAAATCACTGTCCTCACGAAGACTCATCAAGAAACACGCGACCGACTCAAATCCCTCAAGGCCTCAAAAACTGACCTGCGCAAACGTAAGTCGTCTTCCAAGGCGGAGTCGAACTCAAGTGGCCGCATACGCACTACCGCGACCTCATCTGCAAAGGTGAAGAAGGTGGTAATTGCCGCGAAAGTGGGTTCGAAAAAATGTATGTTACCCTTTGTTGATTTCTTTGAGTTGTCCTTTAACTTATTTGACTGTAACACCAGCCGAACTCAAGGCAAGAAAAGCTTCGTCATCATCGTTGACCAGCAGCTCGACTACCAACCAAGCTGCTGCCGCTACGTCGCAAATTTCAGGCCCTAAGGAGATAGATTTTGTCATGGGAAGTGGCGACATGGAGCTGGACTGGATGGCCAATGGCCTAGTACCTTCTGGTGCGTACTTTCTGAATCTTCCTGCTGTAGTCTCTCATTTTTCATCCTCATCCATGCAGTACCCATCGTCAAAAGCAGTGGAGCAAATTACCAGCCTATCAACGACTCGAACGTCCCACTACTTCCAATAAATGTTGCATGTCTGAGTCATGTATCCGAGCCGACCGCATTTGCTTTTCCTTCATTGTCCTTGTCTCAAACGCAGGGGGCTGCGCTCTTTCTACCCTCCGAGGATTCAAACTTGTTATTGCAAGATATCGACTATGTTGCGCTTACCGAGGCGGGTACTGCCTCTTGGGATGGCCTCGAAACGGCCAATTTCGCTGCTCTAGATAGTTTTGAAAGCACATTTGGTACCTATGAATATCCTCAGTAGTTTATTGACTTCTAAATGTATACAATTATGCAAATCTCTCCAAGAACTGCCTGTTGAACGTCCTCGGTTGATCAAGTTCCTTGGTCAGGACTTAGCGAATCCACTTTTAAGTCGGACACCGCGGTCCGGTGCCTGGCGCGGTGCACGAGTGCGGCAGGAAAATATGTGACTGTGGACGAAAAATGTGAGTGTGGTCGGAAAAATGGGAGTGTGGTCGGAAAATTTGAGTGTGCTGTGTCTGAGTGTGGGTGTGGTGAAGTCGAGTGTGGAGTGTTGAGTGTGACAGTGCCGTATCTGGGGAATGCCCGACTTCACACCCGAAGATCTCGCATGTCCATCCTCTCAACCACTCCGGGGTCCCCACATTTAACGTCGGCTGATCTACATCCACCTGTGTTATCCCCGACCCGGCACCACCTAATCCAAATGGCAAGGACGATAAATTCGAGGGTGTGTTGCTCGACTTAGCGAAGTGGCTGGATCCTGCGAAGAGAGAACGTGTGGCTCGCCTTGGAGCTGGCATTTGAGCACCCTCCGACGCGAAGGAGGGAGTGAGGCCGAGACGGAGCAGGTGGGATGAGGGAGGAACTTGGGCGAGAAGACGATATCAATGAGAGAGGGCGAATCCCAGGAGCGGGTGTGTCCTACTCGGAGGCGTAGATTCCGGTCGATTTAATGCCAGCCGTACCCCCTTCATAGCCTACGTCAAATTTACAGAATAGGGAACGACAGTGGCCGTCGCTTGAGGCAGTGAGTGCGCTGATGTATTTGGTGGTCAAGGCAGGGACGAGGATTGTGGATAGAAACTGATTGTCGATGGTCTGCCGTTCTTTCGTCGTGTGCAGCAACTGCCTTGATTGATTACAGGACAGTCAAACCAATGACAAGCGAGGAGGCCATGGTCATATCTATGAGGCGATGTCAAGAAGCCGATACAGAGAAGAGAAGAGAGGAGAGGGATGAAGACGGAAGATTCAGGAAGAAGGGAGCATTCGTGATAAATTTTGTAATCAACGTCTCATGCCCGCCCATTCCTCAGAATGTTACACATCCAAGCCTGAGCGCGTCTACGTCCTGGACGACAAATTTAAGTGTTATATAATTACCAGATCTTCGAGGCGAAGTGTCAATGTCGAGTTTGGAGTTGGTTTGGAGCATGCGGGGGGGAGTTTTCAATGTACATGTTCGCCGTCGTCGTTTTGAACTCTGCTATGTACTCATGTATTTATTCGTTCAGGGGGATACTAATGTAGTACCCCGTTGGTCTAGACCTCCTTCTCTTTCCTTCCCTTGTAAAGGCACCATAATTTTTTAAATCTTTCATCTTAATTATAGGCATCCCCCTAACTTTTATACGCAACCTAGCTTAACCGCAAACCGCCGACCGAATTAAAACCAGAGGGTTGAAATAAGATAGGAGGTAGGAACGAGACTGGTTAAGCAGGCAGTAAGTACAGGATTTCACTCCGACAGATCTGGTAGGGATATTGGAGAAACCGACTATCCATTATCAGCTTCTCGAATGGCGATGGAATCTGATTGGTACAAGGCACTCATCCCTTCGGCGTTTGCGTGGAACGAAGGTGCGTTGACAGATATCAAATTTGGCAAGAGCTTCGAGTTCGACTCGGGTGATGTCAACGGCACTAATATTTCGTTCAAAAGATGGTTTGCGCCGTCTTCTTGTTAACTTGTACTCCCAGCACGGTCCACCAAAATTACGCCCACCATGAAACGCGGCTTTCTCAACAGCAAAAAGGCGCAGAGAGGCGTCTTCCAGGGAGTCGAACCCAAACCGGGGGGTGAGTTTTTTACCTTCATGACTCTATTCATTTCATGTATCATCACCATTCCAGTTCTGCACCCCGAGATACTAGTGAAAGTACCACACAAAACAGTCGAAAACACAAGTTCGTTGCCCCTCAGTTTTTTTTTTGTTTTGATCGCCCGATTGATGTAATCCCGCGCGACCAGCACTACCTGCAGGCTACAACCTTGCCCAAATCGTCACAGCCGAATCCCCAGCGACGAACATGAGCCACCCGGCGAATGGACTGCAACTGCTCACCATTCCCGCGCGCGTCGTGGGGCAACCCCCTGATCCAGACGGGCACAGCGAGTGGCTCGTGCGTGGATTGACGAAGAACAAAGTCCTCAATTTACCGGGGTACCCGCAACCAGTCCCCAAACCTCCCGGGAACGGGAAAGCGTACATTGTGAAATCGACACCGACGATGGGGAAAGGCGTTTTCGTTACTCGTGACATTCCGAGGGACGGGATGATCTTCGCTGAACGACCGCTGCTCATTATCCCATGCGGGATGGCACTACAGGAGATGGGAGCTGCTGGAAGTGAATACAATCTTGGCGACTATACGAAGATGGCGATACTTCAACAGGAACGGCATCTGGAAATGGCTTTGGGAAGGATGGAGCCCGAAAGCAGAGCCAAGTTCATGGCATTGACGAACCGCCACTCGGAGGAGGGGCGAGGAACTCTTAATGGCATTTTTAGAACGAATGGATATGCAGTCCACAATTTGACGGACGGGGAGTTTGAGCCCAACGCGCCGAATCCATTTTATTATAGCGCCGTTTGCGATGTAGGCTCGAGAATTAATCATAGGTCCGTTTTTTTTTTTGATTTGGTATTTGTTTGCGACTGGAGGGTATTGATTTTCAAGTTCGATTTCTAGTTGCCTCCCGAACATCGCCATTGCTTTCAAGCTCTCTGCTTTTTCCATGATCTTCTTTGCCACCCGCGACATCAAAGCAGGCGAGCAGCTCTTCTACTCGTACTGCTGCATCAAACAATCTACTTCCGAACGAAAAGCGGAGCTCGCACCTTACGGGTTCACCTGCACCTGCGCCTCTTGCGTCCACGCCACCCCGGAAACCGACGCCCTCCGCAAGACGTTTTACGCACGCATTCAGGAATATGGAACGCAAAGTTTGACTTGGAAGGAACTCCCCACGTTTCCCGTGGAAATCTTGGACGATTTGTTGAGATACCAGCGGGCGGTGATTAAGGAAGGTCTCGACGTTGACTTCGCGTATTGTCTAGAGTTTTTGCCAGCGTTAGTGAGGGCATATCAGCTGGCTGATAGAGCTAATGTGGGATATTTGGTCATTCGAGAGATAGTGAAGCGGAATGCGAGTAGGGAGGAAGCCATGAAGTTGATGCGTTGATGAGGAGTTCATTGCATAGATCACATGACTGAATTTCTTTCTTTTTTGGGCGATTTATCCGTTGCAATGTCAACATACAATCAACATATGCAAACGGCTGGAATTGAGTTTCCTTGACGCTGAAAAGACCCAATAATCGACGTTTATCGTCTATGCTTCGGTCAAACCGCCTCACATGGTTAGCCGGCTTGACGGTCTTGGTCGCATTCGGAACGCTCCTGTACGCGGTCGGGGTGCTCGACTACGGCACTTTTCTCCAAGGGAAACTCAAGGGCCACGTTGAGGACTCCTTCGGTAACCTGCATCCTACTATCCCACCGAATATCACCGCCCATTGTGTACCAACCTCCGTCCACCATGTGGAAAAGCTCGTTGAGCAGTGGGATTCGTCACGTTTCTTGAAGGGGCATCCAACAAAATTATTCCGAGGTGTGCTTATTCCTTCCGTGGGGTTCGTGGCGCGTTGTTTAATCCAGCCTTGGCAGATAACCTTCTTGATAATCAATCTTACATTACTTGCTGGGCGATTGAAGCTGCTGGGTTCAGTACGTTCTCCGTTTTTTTTTCTTCGCATGGGCATTAACCTTTAACCTACTAGCGAACCAGTTCATGAGTTACGTGCGACCACTTTCCTACCCTCCTGTGCAATAATGATATATCGCGTTGCAGGTTAATATGATTTATCTGGGCTTCCTCTCGGACCGGGTACCCATCATCCCACCTTTTGAACCCGGTGCGCACATTTGTGAGTCATTTTCAAGATAGATTCACCACCGTTTCCAGTCCGATTTATCAACATCACAAAGCTCGCAGGGCAGGATTGCTCCCATTTGGTCGTATCTTCAACCTCACCCAGGCAAGAAGAGAGATCCATAAACCCCTCCTCGAATGGTCAGATGTGAAAGTTTTACCCTCGTCAAATTCCATACAATCGCCACCAGATTCCGAACGCGAACCTCTCGGTTGTTTCTCCGCTCGTCCTGACAACGACCCTCACCCAAATGGAGTCCGAGCAGTTGTTGACCACCTCCGGTTCGATATCGCATATTCTCGTGTACCAACCCCAGCACGTCTCAATCCAAACAACAATAGAGAAGATTTCCTTGTCTTTCCCAAGCTTGCTCCATACATTTTCCCGCGTCGCCCTCGTCCTCCACCTCATGGCCACTTTCAATTTATGATGGCGTCTCCGATGGGCCATAAACTGCCTCCGGACGAGCAGCTGGCGTGTTTGGATTATCTTTATTATATTACGTCCAGCTCCGAGGTGGCCTATGAATGGGAGAAC
>Ga0307513_10008841_pt1 | contig 12815 bp, 7 predicted proteins | sample 15_EM_MG_FD_202174 | JGI IMG/M metagenome (GOLD analysis project Ga0307513, IMG submission 202174) | Populus trichocarpa ectomycorrhiza microbial communities from riparian zone in the Pacific Northwest, United States - 15_EM | ecosystem: Host-associated > Plants > Roots > Unclassified | place...
GCTACACGGTGTGTGTGCTTTTAGATCATCTTAAAGTCAATCAATGTCGCCAGCTTATCCATATATCCAATATCTAGTTCTTGTGTTCGCGTCTTTGACCGTTGCGCATTTATTCGGACACCCCACGTTAACCCTCCGAAAAGTTTTGCCTCTGGAAGTAAAGTTTCTAGTGGAGTGATCACATATTTCAAATGTTGAAACACTGGAAGTCACGTGTATCAACCCTAACCTTAATCTGTAGAAATGGCTTTCTGCAGATTAAGGTTAGGGTTAAAAACCTGAGGCCAGCAGGTCACCCAGGCCGGGCCCGGCTTTTTTTTTGGAAAGCCCGTTTCCCATAGTCCGGCCCGGCCGTCTCTGAAAAAGCCTGGGTCAGTCCGGCCGTACCCAAAGCCGGACGGACTGGCCGGTTGGGAACACTGCTCCAGGATATGGAACCTTCGTGAATTTCAACAACTACAACATCTAGCATCCTCTGATAGTTTAGGATTAATGAGGTGAGTGCGTAGAGAGAAGCCTAATAGGGGGTTCAGTGTTTTCTATAGTCTAGCCAGAATCCGAATCCTAATTCGTGAAGCCCACGAATTGGAGGGTAATGGGATTACGATTCGTGAGTTTTTTGGCCCCCTTCAAGTGGTCGCCCGCCCAGCTTGGCCACATGTGCAGTACTATACGGCTAAGCCTGTAGTCAATCACGCCAAACTCCCACTTTAGGCATCCGGAACCTTCCTCAATCGACCTTGAGCATCCCCTCCTGGTAGATAAAGGAGCCCGCGGAATAGCGCTTGGTACCGGGTTAGCACTCAACTAACAACAGTACCTATATTCTAACCATATTCTCAATGGTTTGAATTCTCCCTCAACTCCTACTTCACTCTATCGTATTGAACAGAAGAGCCCTAATCCCAACCCAACCGGCACTACGCGGCACAAGAGAAAACCACTATTCACACCACCGGCCCTCCCACCCTCGATTCACCAGTGGGTCAATCCGCACGCTTCTGTTGGCTCTTTCGTGTTGAAAGCCACCTGCGATCACTCCGTACAAGGACAAGTTTCCTTCCTACCTTTCCTTTCTTGTTAGTTAGTTTTCGCTAGTTTCATTTGTCAGTCGTTATCAATCAAGAAGAGGAACGAATGTATCCGGACCCGCACATTTGGCCGGAAACTAGCGGAGGGTAATGCGAAGGATGGATGGAATTACTAACTGGAGGGGAGACTGAAACTCCCCGGTGTGTGACAAAAGTGTGGAAGGATCTCCGCGAGCGGAGAAGATTGGAAAACCTCATGTATTGTCTATATAAACCCACAGTTCCGGTGTAGATGGAACAAGTAAGAAATATAGGCATTCCGATCAATATATTCTTATTTCCTCCTTGGCTTCTTTGCCCTTCTTCATCTACCACGCTCCCCTTTTCTCTATCCCGACCGCATAACAAAATTTGGGTCCTTGCCTTTCAACTTGGATGGGGGATCCCAGGTATAGGAGGTCAAAAGGCTGGTATTTCCATTTCTAGACACATTCCTATAGTACTTGTAAGAATGGGCTCACTTGTTGCTGGGACCCTCTCAGCAAGTAGTCCGGAGATGCTCTTTCCCATGTGCCTTGCGGAACATGCTATTGCAGTTCTATCGGGGAGAAGAATACCGTAGCATATACTAGAGCGTTGGAGTTGTTTTTACTGGGAAGGTCAAGCTATTTTTTCTTTTTCTTCCGTCTTAAGATCAGGCTGCTGGGGTTGGCTTTCGATATGCGCCCATCCCCCTATCCAAGAGAGGGAATTCCGGAAGCCGTAGCGCGAGGTTCAATTATTATACTACTTCCGGTAGTCTCCTGGTACCTTCTGCAGCGTATCTTCTTAGTAGCTTCTCTACAAGTATACCCCATACTATCAGCTGGTCCCGATGAGAGCGAGGTTAGTAGGTGACATGAAAAGCATATCCGCTGGGCTCTCCACACCCTCCGTATTATGCTAAAATCTATAGCAGGGGGAGCTAGAAGGTATCCGTCAAGCCCAATACCGTACGGCCAGTTAATCCATATCATTTATAGTGACCAATGCCCTATTGTAGATAAGGTGGGATATATTTCACCATTGCATTAAGAATTATCGTACACCACTTCTCCTGCCTAAAAAAACACCGCATATATAACCCTTCCATGACTTAGGGAATTTTATCATTTAGGAAGGGTGTGGGGGGGGAATGAAAGGGAGAAAAAATAGGCCACGGTAAAGAAGACGTAGGCAAACATTTAGAATAAGAGGAAAATCAAACAGGATAAGATGAAACTTGCAAGCTACAATCAGAACCCCCCCACGACAATAAAACCATTTCACCCCACCGATCAGACCTTTGGTCGGTATACCGACATTTGTATTTCCACACGATTGAGTGAACTTGCTCAGGAGGGTGGGGAATAGCAGTGACTTCTACCTACGGAGTGGTATCTCTTGGGTCTGGTAAGGCGCTATGGGTTACGGCTTCGTGAGGACGTAGCAGCTCGATCACGCTCTGATGGCCCCCTCTAGCCGCGTGCATGAGTGGTGTTTGGCCCTCATTATCCGCCTTGTTAGGGTTGACCTCTTGCCGCTCGAGCAGTATTTTTACCACTCCTTCGTATCCATCCTGAGCAGCAATAGAGAGGGGTGTTTGGCCAGCATGATTTGGGTTGTCGGGGTCAACCCCTTCCTGCTCGAGTAGTATTTTTACCACTCCCGCACATCCACCGTAGGCAGCACATGAGAGCGGTGTCTCGCCATCATTATCCGAATTCTCGGGATTGACCCCTTCCCTCCCGAGTAGTATTCTCACCACATGCTCATGTCCATGCTCAGCAGCAAGCGAGAGCGGTGTACTTCCGTGATTGTTCGGCTTGTCGGGGCTGGCTTCCCCCTGCTCCAGTAGCGCTTTTACTATTTCTGTATGTCCACCCCGGGCTGCATTCTGGAGCGGTGTTTCGCCCTCATTATCAGGTTTATCGGGGCCAACCTCGTCCCGCGCGAGTAGAACTTTTACTACTCCTTCATGTCCACCCCGAGCGGCTTTCTGGAGCGGTGTTTCGCCCTTATTGTCTGGTTTGTCGGGGCTAACCTCGTTTCGCGCGAGCAGAAAATTCACTACTCTTTCATGCCCACCCCTAGCGGCATTCTGGAGAGGTGTTTGGCCCTCATTATCTGGCTGGTCGGGGTTAACCTCGTCCCGCTTGAGTAGTACTTTCACCACTCCTTCATATCCACCCCAAGCGGCGCCATGGAGAGGTGCTCGGCCATCATTATCTAGCTTGGTGGGGTTAACCTCGTCCCGCTCCAGCAGTAGGTCCACCACTCCTTCATGTCCACCCCAAGCGGCACCATGGAGCGGTGTTCGGCCAAATTTGTCTGGTTTATCGGGGCTAACCTCGTTCCGTGTGAGCATTATTTTCGCCACTCCTTCATGCCCACCACAGGCGGCATGCGAGAGGGGTGTGTTGCCGTCATGATCTGCCTTGTCAGGGCTGACCTCCGCTTGCTGGAGTAGTATCTTAGCCGCTCCCTCATGCCCATTCCAAGCAGCCCATGCAAGGGGGGTCAATCCCAAAGAATCACCCTCGTTAATATCATAAATTTGCATCTCTATCAATGCAGCTACCTCCTCGACTATTCCGAAGAACGATGCGTAGTGTAGTCCGCCGAATTGGAACTTCATGCCGTGCCTCTCGAGACCCAAAGGCCATACTTGTTCTAGAAGCGATTTGGCAGATATGTGGCCGCTATAATCCCGAAACAGCTCCAGCGCAAGTACTCTGGCGTGATCCGAGGGGTCTCTTTTTGCATGGACTCCCCAGTATAGGGAACAATATGCGAGGAAGGGTGTGCCAAGGGTGAGGGCAGTGAGATCGGCGGAAAGGGCCTTCACCAGTTCGGAATTTAGATAGGTCAAGCAGATCTTAGCCATTATTGCGTGAGGTCTACTAAATATATCGGGATGCGCAGAAAGATATTCTTTCAGAGTAAAGTGGATCAGTCGCACAGTTGAGACCTCCTTATCGACAGTTATGAGGCCTTGACAACAGCTCACTAAGGTGGATATCGAAGGGAGGTTCTCGGCATTGAAATCGGTGGAGCCTAGCTCGATTGCCAAGGCGTGGCAGAGCTCGTCCGCAGTCAGGGGCCGTTCCGCATGACTTATCCACATTAAAGCTCCCATCCCGAGCTGCGATTTATCCCCACCCTGTGCCTTTATCCGTTCAATCGTTGCACCATAGGCATGTTCCAACCCCGGCCCATCCGTCATTTTTCGGAGCCGCTCTCGTCTCCGATAGATAGTCGATGCCTGCAAAATTGCCTCGATATTTAAGGAAACAATTAGAAACCTAGCCACACCTATTAGCGGATAATTTGGGACTAGATTTTCAGTATGATTTCCCCTACACACATTTCTGATATAGTCTCTGGAATCTTGTCCAAAATTTCTGCCTTCAGACTCGCATCCATGGCATCGGGCATTTCGTCGTACCTCAGTCTAAAACGAAGGAAATTGGCAATATCCTCTCTGGCAGGGACTACAGATATACTTGTCACTCGTCCAGCTAGGCGATTTTCAATTTCAGCCTGGATATGCGATCTCCCGGTCACAAATAGTCGAGCTCTCGGGGACTTGTCCAGGATTTCCTTCAACGAATCAAAAAGCCGAAATTGCTGCGCAGTCGTGCATTCGTCAAGGGCGTCAATACACATGTAAGTGCGCTGCGAAGCCGTGACGAGTTGCAGCATCTTCACGATATCAACAAGTTGCGGTCTGCGCCCACCAACGGCCCCTTTCTGCTCTCGCAAGGCCTGCCATATTTCCTCCGGAATCCCTCCCGTTCCGTTGATCATCTGCTTTAACAAGGAGCCCAGCGTATTGGTTGCAGACTGCTCGTTTCGCGCCGCAAAGTCGAAGTAAAAGCACGTCACCGGAGCATTTTGTCCTCTAGTCCGATCGCACAACGTGTCGACCACTAGCGAACTGTCATTGCGTCTTGTTAGTACGAGTTCACTTCTCTCCCCAGTGAATAACCCTTGTTACCTGATAAATGTCTTGCCGACACCCGGATCCCCATAACAAAACAGAACCGCCTTATCACCTTCACCTTCGCTAGTCAATCCGCACCATCTCCTAAATTCCTTAGTTTGTATGAGCCATTCCCCTACATTGCTGACACGGCGCTCTTGAATGCCACAATGCCGTAAGTTAGGGTCTAGGGGTGATAACCAGGTAAGGAGCTGGGGCCGATCATCAACGGGAGCAAGGTAGTTCTGCACATTAAGAATGTTCGTAGTATTGAAAGAGTTTTTACTATCCTGGATAGAGTATCGAGACATCTTGGGCTGCTTATTGCTTGCCCTGTTGAAGAGCTGGAGTTGCTGAGTATCGTTGGTCGATGCTCTCGGCGGTGAGGGAAAAGAGGGGGCTCGCTAAACCAAAGTGGGGTCACACCTGGAGGACAAAAGTGCATGAGTTTCCATGAAACGCAACCATCGCTAAGAAAAAATCACCCCAAAACTTGCACGACAAGAATCCTCTCCCATCCCCACCACACGACATACCACCACATGCCAAAGAATACCAAGAAGTATGCAGAGGCCTTACTCCACTTGGCACGGGCCCCGTCTTATACGCTTATAAAGGGTGGATTTAGGCTGGAGTCTATTACGGCAGAGCAGGTCCGCCGCAGCCCAAAACCTAACTTAGGTTACCCGGCTGCCACCATCAACTGAGATAGAGCTGTTGTGCATATGACCAGAAGCTTAGCAAGAGACTCTATCTCCTTTACTGGGACTGTGATTTCTAAGAGAGACTTGACTTGGGCATGCTGGGACTCCATGCCGGGGGTCCGTAGAGGCGTGGTTGTGGTAGTTGGTGCTTTGTATGTTTTGTTCCTGATGCGAAGACTTCTCTTTGGCGATGGTTCTGTTGCACAAAAACCTATGCACTTTTGTCCTCCGGGTATCCCATGGACTGGTGAGACACGCAGATTGGGGACCTTCCGTTTACGGTAACTCTATGCTGTGGCTAAGCAACTTTCCACCAATAAAAGCTCGATATTTCATAATTTTTGTCGAGCAAAGCCACTCAGCCACAGCATCCAGCTGTCATATATCGAAGGTCCCCGATCTGCGTGTCTCACCAGTCAATGGGATAACTGGGACGCTTGCACAGCCACAAGGGATTCCAGTTAAGCTGCCGTTTTTGTACCATTGTAGGATAGCTAGAAGGCTTCAGCAAACACAATCCTGAAAACAGGTGAGGTCATAAAGTAGTGTGTGCGATCGCTATGGCGTGCCCGTCCCTCGTATGCAAGAGGCCGGCGTTACAAGTACGAGTACACTCACCAATGTTTTTTTCCAACTCGAAAACCAGCACAACACTGCCGCGGCCGCGGCCGAATGCTCTAATTTGAAGAATCACTTTGTTATTTGGCGTCTTCAGCCCGGGTGCTTAGTTCGTATTTTTATTTGGCACCTGGCTTCGTGGCTATTCCTCACGCTGACCCAGTTTCGCCATAGTCGGCTCCGCTCTCCACCCATCCCTTACCTTGTGCCGGGATTCATGGCTGCGTAACGCCGTCGATTCCCGGTTGACAGTATTTTTCCGGTGCCCCATCACATAGCAATTTGGTTTATCCCCTCTGCCGCTGGGGCGTTCGGCTCTGTTTTGAATTTTTGAACACCCGCCTATTTCAGTACCCGGGAGCAAATGTATAATAGCTATTGAGCAAGCAGCAGGAATAGCATCGGTTATGACAACCGCCTCCCCCACCAACCCCACCATCATGAAAACCAAAAGAGAAAAAATTACAAAAAAAAAAGGAAAATCCACGGTGGAACAAATTGCGGAAATTGACCGAAAGAAATTTCTCCAGATGGTGTTGGGAGTGCGCGGTAGTGTGGAGGACTACGTTAAGATCGATCGTTTGTGCGCAGTGAATTTTGTCCACAAACCATAAAGTCGCCATTGGGGGTATGTCGCTTCGGCAGGTGTGTCGGGGTCCTGGGTAGTACACGGAGGGTGTAGGCTGAGTACTGGGACCAACGTCCTAGTGAGTTGGTACTGAAACAATAATTTTCGTCCGGGGAAGAACTTTCCTCCTGATCGACCAAAGACAAGAGCGAAGTAGTCAATGCACATGTCGTTGTCATTTTTTCGTCCGTGTTCCTCATTGGTCTCCCGTTGCCTCCTCTCCTTCCTTTGTTTTGCTCCACGATCCTCCTCACCCCTTAGTAATCCATCGACCCACTGCTCCACTCGCTAACTAGCTAGCTATGTAACCTGCCCGCACATAAAGAGAAAATAAATAAAAATAAAAATATACAAGAAACGATTTAGTTTAAGCTTCGCTGGTACTAAGCCCCACAGTACTCAAATATACACAGTCTGTGTACCGATCTCCCGACACACCTCCAGAGACGACATGCCTTTTGCAAATCACCGGCGATCACCCCGCTCTCACGCACCTCTCCTTTGTACCTTTTCATATATTGTCAACCTATCGTTACTAGTTTTCTTTGTCATTCATTATCAAGTGAAGAGGGAGGATTACTATACCTGGTTGTATAGTAGTACGGAGGATGCGCACACATGCCGAAGACGATCGGAAAGCAGTGCGAGAAGGATATGAGAAGACATGAAAGGGAGCACCAGAATTCCGCTGATGCGGTACTATCACCGGATTGACTTCTGGCCATCGAAGGAAGTTGTTAGAACCTTCTCCGTGTCCTGGGGACAGATGTTGGGTGTGTGGGAAAGCTCTTATATTTTCTATATAAGCTCAGTACTTCTCCGTAGATAGGAAAACAAGCAAGATACGGTTCCTAGTATTGACAAAGTTCCATTGATCTTGACTCCATCAAAATCTTTCTTCCGTTCAGTTTAGTCTCTCCTCCACGAACGACGGCTCATAACAATAATACCACCCGTCGCGACTATCATGTATTCTCCAATGGGGAAAGAATCGATATCCCTTGGGCACGAAGATTCTGCTCCTTCCGTATATGGTATCCCTACCCCGGCTAAGCAACTTTCCATTAATAGAAGGCTTCGTATTCAGCGGTGTTTACACCGAAAAACTGACTGGGCAGCATCTAGATTAGGAAGCAGCGGAATAATACGTGTCTCGTCAGTTGAGGGGAGGCTGGTAATTTTCTGACGTTTGTGAACACAGCCGACCGCTATTGCATAACCGTGCCAAGGTTCCCGCCACTTTGGAACAGCTCAACAAGGGTTTCCTCAGCAAATCCCCATCGTGCAACCACAGCCTTTTTGATGTCCGCCAAAACTTGCTCCACAATTGAAGCCCGAATTCAACGGGCAATTTAAAGGTTTAAACGGACAAAAAAAATCCTATCTGTCTGCCATTGCTCAGTAGTTTGAGATGTCTCAGCAGCGAGTCAGCGGTCACTTGTTTTATGATTTTGGGCGTTTAGTTGTCAATGTTTCTAGTCATGCACAATAAAAGTCTTGTTGAGCTGTCGGACACTCCCTTGCAGTGCCGTCAAACTTTGAAGGTCGCTTGACGTCTTTCAAAGTGGAGGGAATCCTGGCACGGTTAGGTCCCCGAGCTGGATTCATAGGCTCAACCCGACCTCAGTTGGAGAAAAAGGGGTCGAGTCAAAACGCAAGAGGTGAGACGGAACCGACCCATCACACTAGGAAGATGCGATTCTACCAACCAATAGAACCAATGACAGCGCGTTTGCCCGGCTGAATCAGTTTCTCAAAAATCATCAAAGATATTGCCTACATCGTCCAATACTCAATAATCACGAGGAAAAACCCCTGGGGTATCTTATAAATTTGTGATACATACCGATAGTATACGTGGATGCGTGTTCCAAAGAGACGAATGAAGTATATAAAAGATAGACAATGTTCGGTGACTTACACTTCAAGAATTGAGCGTGAACTGGACTCTTAAGTACAAAAAACGGTAACTACTCATGCGGGAATATCAGACCACTTCGACATCTTCTCACACCATCTTTCTTCTTGATACCCCGCTTTCCCCTCATGCCCCGCTCTGCTTCCCCGCTTTGTTACGTGTCCTGCCCCTCTTCCCGCATCCTTCGCCGGGTTCCAGACTCAGCGGTGAGTCCTCCTGTACTCTTCTAGCATCTTCTATCTTATGAAATGAATATCGATAGCGTGGGGGTAACGTTGGGTGATGAACCCAGAAGGAGCGCCGGTGATTCACAAGAGGGTATTGGCCCATCCTAGCTGTATGCTGCTCGGCTAGGTCGAGGCCCGGACGTGCTGGCTTGCTGCCCAGTCGATACCTCTGCAGAAGGTCGAATAGTAATTTCACCATCGCGACGCCGCTGAAAAATATTAGTGACATCCAAGCAATAATAAATTCCGATATTACATATTGTGATTAACAGAGGGAAAGGGAGGGCTGAGTGTTTACCCCTGAGCCATCTCCGTAGGCGAATCGATTCTGGTGTGAATTGTCCCCTGAATAGTGATTAACAAACTGGGGATGGCAGCCGAAGGGGCTGGGAGTCAGACTGGCATATTCGGGGCGGGGGTCCCCAAGGCCGGCTCCACGCACAAGCGGAGCTCCGAGGGCCCATAGCATGAGATACCAAAAAAACTGAGCATATATTAATATCGCCAACTAGAGCCACTGGGGGTAGACATGCCTTGGAAAAATTAGAGGCGTATGAAGCTAACGGCCGACGACAGAACCACTGGCGTCGGTAAGCCACAATTGCCACAAGTAGGGTAAGGGCAACGATAACGAGTCCCAGTGCCACCACCGTGGTTTCTGTTTGACCACATTTATTGAATTGTGTTAGTAGGTATTGGGTAGGAAACCATGAGTTGAGGGCCATGATGGCTTCAGGCAATGCAAATTTGAGAGATTTGGCGATATTGAGCTCTGGGGGTAGGGAAAGCAATAAGTGCTGGTAGGGCAAGGAATTCGACAGAGTTGATTATTCGCGAATGGTTTTGTGGGGATGGAGACAGTCTTATGGACGCAAGTGGTAGTAGGAAAGGGAAAGTGGGGAGAAGGGGGATGGGAATGATAGGGAGTGGTGGGTGCCCGCCCGAGAGGAGCCGGGCTAAAGAGGGAGTGTGGGTTACTCTCGGTGTGAGAGCCATTAACGAACGCCCAATAGTACTCGTCCCAGGCAAGAAGCACCCGAACATTGAGGTGGTCAGACGCCGTCTTGGGCAATTCTCACCAAAATTGCCCCTGCCAACTGGGCACACAGGCCTCCAAAGCATGTCTTACTGTATTTACATGTACTGGAATAATTGAACCTCACGCTACTTGTAGAACGTTGGGGCTGCCTTTTGTGGTAAGGCCTAACTCTTTTTTATTTTTTCTCTGTCTCAGGCTCGGTCAGAGGGGCCTTGAGTGTATGCTTGCCCCACTATCCAAGAAAGGGAATTTTGGACGTCTTGGGGCGAGGTTCAATTGTTCCAGTAAATACGGACCTCCGAAATATCCCTGAACTATCCCTGGATTATCCCTGTTTTCCCTCCAAATGTTGGGGTACTCCCTACCTATAGTAAGTAGAGCACTTAGAAGAAAAGACCTTTAAATCGGCCTTAGATTTCACTTGGTGAGTGTGCGTTACAAGTCCCCGGCATGAAGAACCCGAACATAGGGGGGATCCTGGAGTCTAAATTTTGTATGTGACTTAGATAAGCACGAGTGATTTACCATACAAAATTCAGGCTCTAGGATCACCCCTGTGTTCGGGTTCTTCATGCCGGAGACTTGTAGTGGAGGAACAAAGCCCACCCCTCAAAGGATGAGACACATTTTGCCCTCCTTCCTGGTGTGGCCCGATCGGTATTGGTTGATGAACTACCGTAAAGTGCCGGTATAAGCTCTTACACACCCGAAGGGCAAAAGTGCGTGAGGTTTTGTGAACGCAACCATCACTAAAAAAAATCGCTTAAAACCATCACTAAAAAAAAGTCGCTTAAAACTTGCAGGACAAGAATCCTTTCCAAGCCCACCACACGACATACCGGTACCAGCACATGCCAAAGAAAGAATACCGAGAAGGATGCAGAGGCCTTACTCCACCTGGCATGAACTCTATCATACCCTTATGAAGTGTTCCCCGCCCCGCCCCCGTCCGGGGCAAGTCCCCTCTCATTCCCTGGATGGGGCCCCGTTTCTCCACACCTGTTTTAACGGGGACCCGTCTGGTGAACGGGCGGGGCCGGGTGCAGGGGCAGGGAACCCTAAAAAAAAAACACCCCTCCCCTTGCTGTTTAACGGGGCAGGGCGGGGAATTGGGCCGGGGGCCCGCATTTTTTGGGACCCCAGAGGCCCCGTAACGAATACTCACCGTTGTTACCAGTGTTTATTACCGGCCGTGGCGGGGATTGATTTCACTCCCCAGGCCCCGCTCTTAACGTGATTTATGGGGATGCGGCTCTTCAAAGGGATGTGGCTTAGCATGACAACAACTGGAATAGCAAATGTAAATTTAATTATTGACACAAACAATAGTAAGACGACTTTAACAATTTGCTAGGAAGTATTTCTAAATATGGAGAATCTGAATAGGGAGTTTTTATTTCTTAATAAGAAAAATACTTCTTGGTATGCTAGCTTTAAAAACTGTTGTCTTAAACAAGATCTCTCTTGTGTAAAGCTTGGAATAAATATCAGTAGACTTTTATAACACAATATGTAATTTTTTGAATTTTATATGATTAGAGAAATTTGATCTAACTGTAATTTATGGACATATTGGCATGTTATACTACTGAAAATGAAGGAGGAAAACTATATATAAAATGTATGATATTGAATATCTGATATCTGTTAACAGAGTAAAGATATGAATTCAGTATTGTCTAATCTACTTTTCTAATGCTACCAGACTAAAAATACCAAGTGTCAAGTATAATAGATAAGAATCTCAGGTTCTATACTGGAGAGCTAAAAATCAAAATCAAAATCATTAGTCTTTTGCATAAATGTTTGAAATTTCAAAATTTAAATCTCCAAGCTAACTGAAATGCATCCCCTCACTTTAGCTATATCACTAGAGTAGAAAACAGTGTTTTAGGCTCTATGCTAGACATGTCGCTTGCATGGTTGAGGCATAAGAGTAGTATTTTACATTGAAAGTATTTGCAATATAACTAAATCAAATTTGCAACACATTACCAACTGAAATGAAAATTTATATATTATTTAGGATTACTGTAAGCATCTGAATTATAAAGTATGAGAACAGTACATAAACACTATCAGGAGATATCATCTAATTCAGTTAATAAGCTATTTCTCTAGCTTTACTGATAATATAATCTGAATATCATTCAACATACCCATGAACAAATAACATCATAGTTATCATATCAAATGAATGACTCATAAGATTACAATCAAGACTTAAACTGGTATTATTTCATTGTTTTCAATTTTGTTGACTGACTATTCTAATAAAGATGATATTTTAATCAATTCAAAACAATCTTAGTATACAAGCAAAAGCCTTCTTTATTATGTTACAAAAACTCCAAATTCTGATTCACCATTATGATTAGTGTTCGTTACGAGGCGGGGCGGGGCGGTTTTTGTAACATGTGTACATGTTCCGGTAACGGTACACAGGAGCGGGCAGTGCAGGATCTCCTATGTTTAGTTGATTTATATTTGGTTGACTTGATTTGATTTCAGCTCCGCCAGTGTCTCTGAGTCAGATAGGCTATGCTATCGTATTGCTATGTTTAGTTTGCTTTGTTGGAAGTTTATATTTAGGATTCCGGCTATGGAATGGTCATGTAACACTGGCGAGGGCTGAGCATTGTTTGTT
>Ga0307513_10008842_pt1 | contig 12814 bp, 14 predicted proteins | sample 15_EM_MG_FD_202174 | JGI IMG/M metagenome (GOLD analysis project Ga0307513, IMG submission 202174) | Populus trichocarpa ectomycorrhiza microbial communities from riparian zone in the Pacific Northwest, United States - 15_EM | ecosystem: Host-associated > Plants > Roots > Unclassified | place...
AACATGGTCTCGTTTGGTGCTGATTTTGTAGCCTTTCAAACGTTTGATCGCCGAAGTCACAGGTGGGTCACATCGGTCCGACCACAGCGGCTCAACAAGCCCGCTCGCCACTGCACATATCTTTTCTCAGGAGAAGCCAGACAGGCGTTGAATTTTTGCTATCACACGAAAACCTGGTAAAATGGATGTCTGTTAGCTCCAGGAGTTGTCGAGCTCAAGAATGATATTTGAAGTATGTCACACTGATAAGACCGGCAACTAAAATTTTGTATTGGAATTTAATAAAGACTACAATTTGATATCTAATGAGTCGCGATGGTGACACTGCCCTCCCATGTGACGGACTTTGTTACAAGACCGTCCACAAGTGGACGATCTTGGTACGAGAATAAGTCTGTTGCGCGACAAGGCCCAGCGTTAATGGAAGGAATGAAGAAAAGAAACTTTGTTTCTTGTTTGTGGGGAAAGCCCAAATTAACAGGCTCTGAATGTGGCTTAAAGCTTGGTCCGAAGAACAAAACCGCAGCACTGCAGTACTGCCACACTGAATAGGGAGGGAGGGTGGGCAAGCGAAATATGCGATGGACGCAGCAGACGCGAGGAGCCAGGAAATATGAAAGAGGAGACTCTGAGTGAGACAAAGTGAGGGCCTCGCTGTCTGCCGCGTCATCTGACTTATCCTCAGATGAGTCATCCTTCGAAAAGACTCATTTCGGAATAAGTCTGTTGCGCGACAAGGCCCAGCGTTAATGGAAGGAATGAAGAAAAGAAACTTTGTTTCTTGTTTGTGGGGAAAGCCCAAATTAACAGGCTCTGAATGTGGCTTAAAGCTTGGTCCGAAGAACAAAACCGCAGCACCAAATTGAGTGAGAGCTCACAACTAGCGGTTAGGGCAAGGGCAAAGAACTTAGGCCAACAGAATAATCCCACAATGAGCTTGAATGAATAAGAATAGAAGAGATGTCATAATAAGTACAGGCAGTAAGAATTTATAGTTAAACAAGTTATAGATTAGAGATGTCATGGAAAGAATCTAAAAAAGATTTAGGAATATTTGCACGAACACGAAAATCATCAAAGATTTTCCCAAGTCGATCCATTTCATTCTGTTTATAGGCACGTACGGTGCTCATTGGCAGAATCTCCCTGAGGCGACGCCAATACAGGAGGAATGCAAGGGATGTCCAACCCCCAGTAGCAGCAACAATTTCCGGAGGAACACCCGCAAGGAGAAGCTCAACAGCTCCACCAATACGGAGGCTATGGCCGTAGATGTGCAGGAGGCCAGCATCCAACCAGATCTTGTTTACGAAGGACAAGAAGTCCTGCTTGGTCAATGGGCGGTAGCGACCATGTGGTAGTTCATACGAGAACAGTGGTTGTCCAGCCGGGATTTTATTGTTGACCAAAAAATGATTGAGAACGGCAACACATGGGCAAAGGTCATCGTAGCGTGCTGTGAGGATAACATCGGCACCTCATTCTTTGGTCGTCTTTGTCCAAGGAATGTGGAAGTCCAAGGACCGCGTCCCATCTAGTAGGGTGTGGAGCATGGGGCCTGGAGAGCGAGTAACATTGAAGACTGGGTCGAGGGAGGAAAGGTTGAGTACTGTGAGTTCTCCAAGGCGGCGGCATCCAAAGAAAGTCGCAAGTGCTGCTCCCCAGACTGCAGCATGGAAAGGCAGGGTAAGATCTAGAGCCTGTCGGAGGACATGGAGGTGATTGAGTGATGCAGGAGGACGTGGAGGTTTCTCATGAGAAGTTCCTTCACGGTTAGCAACTGTACAGCAAAGATGCACCCATTTATCATCACCGTACCAAGGAGCATGATTAATAGTGTGCCATGCATGAATGCCAGACAACCATGTCTTGATGGTATTTCCAGCCTCTTTCCCGATGTTGCAAGCTACGAATGCAGAGAGGAGGGCATATGAAGCCGGCATGCGATCAGATTCAGGAATATCCCATTGATCACAAAACTGGGTGAACCTTTTCATACCTGCTGCGTAAGTGGTAGCCGTCGCCGGAACGAGGGCAGACCGGATGGCCAGGCAGGCTGCAGAAGCGAGAGGCAAAGGAAGTTTGCTTGCGAGGTCAAAGAAGTGTTCATCTCCATAAGGAGTGCGCCAGAAATAGAGACGATCTTTGGCAGGAACCAGAGGGCGTAGATGACTAGGCTTGATCTCCTGTCCACTGGCAGGCTTCCGGCCCTTGTGGGAAGTGAAAAAGAGATTATTGTAACATAAAGAAAGATCGGAAGAAGAAGATGTATCTTTTGTATCATGGGAAAACATAAGAGGAATTGAAGGAGAAGATATGCTATTTGAAGTGGAAGGAAAATTAGAAGAAAGATTGGAAGAGGAGGAAAGAGAAGAATCTTTATGAGCAGCAATGAGGCGCGGCGGAGACTTTTGTAAGTCTCCCTGCATTGAGCTCGCGACGGCACGTGTCGCCGCAGAGAAGGAAGGGTTCAAACTACTCATGGATAAAAAATTGTTGAAGCTCATCAGGGAGCGTAAATTGAGGGCACAGAATATGTTCAGAGGGTCCCAGATCTCCGCGCGAGATGGGATCCGCCTGATTCTCTGCAAAAGGGACAAAGACAATATCAGGAGAAATAAAGAGAGGATAAAGGATGGCTAATGTGCGGCGAATGGCAAGGTTAACAGGGCGGCTACGGCTCCTGCCTTTGGATAAGGCACCAATAGTACCCTTGTTGTCGGAGTGGATGCGCAAGCGGGTGTTATGGAGACCCAATTGTTCAAGAAAATACACAAGAATTTCAATGGCCACAGTCTCAAGCCAACAGATGTCATGTCCTGGGATTTTCCAGTCTGGTTTCAGCTGGAAAGCGGCCCAGGACTTGCCAATAACGATCCCAATGCCCCAAGAAGTAGAAGCATCGACATAAATGCCAAGATCTTGAACTTCACCGCGAGGGGAAAGCATCCGAGAAACATCATCGCATTGGAGGGCAGTAAGCCAGAACAGGAGATCCGAGAGCACGGCGGGAGGTGGATAACGCATAACATATTCGTCGTTCTTGAAGGAAGCCGCAAAATTGGATAAGGAGGGCAGGTGGGAGCGACCATCCAAATACACGAAGGCAACATGACAAAGAGAACCATGGATGCTCTCAACGAAGGTGGCAACGATGCCCCGAAAATCTATCAAGAAAAACACGGACACGCTCTAAAAATTTTAAACGTTTACGTGGGGGTAAGGAAACTGAGCGTTGGGGGATATCCCACCGAAAGCCGATGTAATCTGTGACAAAGAGGAATTGGAGGTCACCTTTATCAGGGTGCCAAGGGACGTGTAGATCTTTTATACATCGGATGCATTCATCACGATCATAAAGATAAGAATAGTCACCATCCCGAAAAGGTGCATCATGGACAGGAATTCGGAAGACTTTAAGATCATCTTCATACTTGCAGACAGGTGTGACGCCTTCCTTGGCCCAGATATCGACAACGGCATTACCAATCATCCCAGAATTGCTACTTGAACTTGACAGCCCAAAGGGATGGCAATGTTCAATGTAAAATTCCCCTGGATGGCCTTGAACGACAAGCCAAGGCTTGTGGTCCGGGAGAACCGGGCAAGTCCTATGGAACTTGGCAATATCAAAGGTACACGCCTGGGTGCCTGGGGGCGCAAGAGCAATCTGAGAATAGTGGATGAGAATTGTAGATGGAGAATGGTGTATAGAGTATTGTGAATAGAAGTATGGTGAATAGAAGTATTGTGTATGGTGTATAGTGTATTGAGTATAGTCAAAAGCCCCAAAGAGGACAGAGGATATGGAGAGAAAGGAAAAGAGAAAACGAAGGAGAGGGGAAGACTCACCATATCAGCCACACGAGAGGCAGTATCAAAACGGGTGGGAAAGGAAGCTTTAGGAATGTGAGAGTTGACCGAAGCAGTGGTCTTTGTGCCTTTAGACAGATTCTTGCACATGCGAATTTTGTCAGGTGTACCTGGAGCCTGAGGCTGTACAGAAACCAGAAGAGGAGAGGAATAGAAAGGGCCACGGAGTGTGGATTCGACCTCGGCACGAGAGAGAGGACCTGACATGCGACCATCTTGAACTTCCTCTGTAAGATAATTAAAGATTTCGACCATGAAAGGAATGCAAGAAGGATGGTTTGGGATGATAGTAGTACTAGCCATTTCGGGCATAGGGCCAATAGGAAAACCTGTAAGAAGATTACGGACAAGGGAAGGATAGAGATGAAGAATATTATGTTGGCGGAGAAGGTTATTAAAGGCATTAGGCGAATAAGGAGAAACAATCTTATTAAAAATTTGAGAATTGGAGTGAAGATCAGAATTAAAAACGCGGCGCGAAATAGAGGAAGAAAAGTCTGTATATGTTAAAATATTTTGAGAATGCGAAAAGAAGTCAAGGAAGTCTTCAGAGGTCGGCATGCTTCAAACGGCATTTCCAGGAGAAGGCATTGTGGGCAGCGCCGCAGAAGGAACAGACATGTAATTGTTCCTTACCATGTTCGCAGATGGAGTTGTTGCGTACATTCCACTTGATGCAGATTTCCTTACCATCTGGATTGCGCAAGGCGCCATCGGTATACTTGGCGTAGGGAGTTCTCCCATCGCGAAGTTTTGGGGCGGACTTGTCATTGGCATGAGTGGTGAGCAAGTGCCCCTTTTCTCCACAGAGGACGCAGCAAGCAGGGGGAGGGACCTTGCCGCTGCCTTTCGGAAAGGAGATAGACCCTGAGGAGGGATTTGAGCCAACCGAAGGGTGGTGAGATCCAGAAGAAATCATCGACGCAAATTCAGACTTTGCATCAAAAACATTCTTCATGATATCATACTTGCGTGTGTAGTAAGCGCCATCGTAGGAAGTGGGCTGAGAATAGAACTCCTGTCGTAACTCGAGCTCCAGAGACTTCCAGGCATCGTAGTACTTGACCTTATCCTTTTGAAGGTTGAAGAAACCGAAGTGCTTGTCCCACCACGAGGCGAAGCTGCCAGTGGGACCATGGATATCCCGTCCAGAGTGGAAGCGGTAGCAGTTATACGCAGCCTCCGACCACTGGGCATGCGTCATGGTAAGCTCGGCAAGATTCAACCTAGCAAGAAGCTTCTTGCAGTCGATGATAGTAAAACCCTTTCTTTCTCCGGGCTTAGGGTTGGCCTTGAATGTAGGCAAGTTGGCGCCATTTACCGAAATGTAGTTGAGGGCGTCGTTTAAGAAGAGTGGGAGGGGGACCATACCACAGTCCTCAGTCTCGTAAAAGAGTTGAGTGAACTGGAGGTCCGCGGAGACATCCGTAGCACGCGGCTGCAGGTTGTCCCCATCCATGCAGTGGCGCTTAGCGATGCGTGCATCTTCAGCGTCACCCGAATCACGTTTGAGATCTGTAGCGTCCGGAGAATGGTCCTTGAAGAGCCAATTGGCAATGTAACTCGGCATGACATCCCTGAAAATGGCGGCGAAGGAAGGACGTTTGAGCTTATCGAGGTCTCCGTCGTCAAGGGAGAAGAAGGACGCTGTCTCAGATCCAGGCTCAGGATGGTTGACAGGATCCATAGCATTCAGGCGAGTCCTCTCGTGGCGTGCGTCGTTCTGGTCCTCGATATCCTTACAGACCTTCAACTTGGCTTTAAGAGACAGTGCTTTAAAAGCATTGGTGGCAGCAGCATTGACATGGGTGCGAGGAATGCGAGCAGGAGGTTGAGGGTCCTGAAGTTCGTCTGGCGTGTTGTGACTGCCAACGGGAGAGTGTGCAGGCAGAGACATAGGTTACTCGAAGAATGAGATAAAGCAAGCGAAATATGCGATGGACGCAGCAGACGCGAGGAGCCAGGAAATATGAAAGAGGAGACTCTGAGTGAGACAAAGTGAGGGCCTCTGTCTGCCGCGTCATCTGACTTATCCTCAGATGAGTCATCCTTCGAAAAGACTCATTTCGGACTACGTGGGGATGAGCGTGTGATGGCGGTATTAAAAGCGGAAAGCACGTGACAAATGACGGCCATCAGCGTCGGAACAATCGGCCTCACGCCGGTGACAAACTATGGGGTTTCCACAAAAATAGCGCATACGGGGTTTCTCAATAGAATCATCCGCTGGTGAACCTCGTTGGTCGTAAGGCAGCGTCAAAGAATAGGGAATTACCATTATATCCGAAGATGGTCCAAGCTTGTCTAAATAGAGAGGAATGCCACCCCCCGAGTTGTATATAAATGCGAGTCTTTCGAATTCCAACCTAGCGTCCCGCAATCACTTCACTCCATGCCGAGCCGTTAACTTCTTTACCGTTTTCTATCAAATCATGACGTTAAAATCTGACAACCGTTCACACAAAATGCCTCCTGACCTATATGAACTGCAGCAAATGAAAGGTTTATCTTTTGAATATCACCGAGGAAGATCTAGAAAGGCTGGAATGGGAAGGGAAGTTAGTAAATCGAAGGCTTGGCTGTACTACAAAAGGCACTTTGATGACATCTGGGATCAGGCATTTTCAAGTTCCTCAGACACGCCGAAATCGCCTTGTTGTTCTCCCCAGCGTCTCTGACCCCTTTTCAAGCGCAGGAACGGTGTCTGGGTAAGAGGAAAGTGAGTGCAAGGTTGGGTAATGCACAATGAAGTCCGTGCGGGTACCACACGCTTCATAAGATCAAACCGTTTGAGGATCGGGGCTATTAATACGAAGTGCGGTTCGGCAACACGATGAACCTGAAGAGGTGGTTCGCCCCAAGGAACGGTGAACTAAAACCCGATATCCGGTGATCAGCTGCTCAACGGACCTTTATATTTAGCTGTAATATATTCGACTTATAATTATCTACACACTCCATGGAGCTGCAGCCATTTGCATAATTCCAAGAAGTGAGTTTCTTCAGTTGGATCATGACAGGCTGAGGACACAAGACTGGTGATCGAGTACATAGGGACTCCTGGACAACACATAAACACCATTGCGGAACATTGAAATTAGTTTCGTCACAACCTGCGTCGATATGATTTTTACCAACCTTACGAGATCTGTGAAGTCTTGTTTCAGTTCATTGTTCAATAATTATTTTAGCCTCTTCGATGGTATCACATACATATCTATCGATACAAGAAATAAAAGAAAGTTAACTTTCATGAGGAAGATTCTTATTTCCCGGGAAACAAGATATATGAGCACAGAAAAAAGTGAATAACCAAAGTTTGAAACGTACCTGACTCCTTCGTCCAGTCATCATGTCTCTTGATATCAGCTTCTGTGACCCTCGGCCGCGTCAAGTCCAATGACTTCAAAAGGTCGGCCAATCTGAGAGGTGGCTCAAGCAGCTCATCAGAACCGATATCCGACCACGACTTCTCTACGGCATCTGGGTCTTCAGGCGAGCATGGCGTCCATTTCGTCAGAACTTGGGTATCAGAGTCGGGATTATTGACCTTCTTGAAGTGGGTGGCAGAGATGACTTTGCGGATAGGTTGCATAAGGGCATCGCGGACGATAATTGAGATATCAGATCCTGAGTATCCTTCTGTTCGGTCGGCGAGGACACGGTAGTCGTCAGCTCCTAGTTGGCATGGAGTGGTGCCAACGTGGATTTCAACCATTCTCTGTCGGGCTTCAGGTCCAGGAAGTTGAATATATATTCGCTTCTCGAATCTAGAGAAATTGTTAGAATGATATGGTTGGATATGATATTGGAGCTCACCCTTGCTTAATGACGTTGTCAAGCTGCCACGGAATATTCGTTGCACCCAAAACGAAGACATCGGTGTCGTCGTGACCCACACCATTCATCTGCACCAGAAATTCTGTCTTGATTCTCCGTGATATTTCAGATTCGGATTCATTACGGGTTCCAGCCAAGGAGTCGATTTCATCAATGAAGATGATCGCTGGTTTGGATTCCCTTGCCAGTTGGAACAGATTTTTGACCGACCAAGTAACAGCGAAAACCGTCAAATGTGATTTACAGGGATCACGACGAAGGAAAGGAAAGATCACCTCTCGCTAACCAAGTCACTCGATCTGACACTGAAGAACGTGCTCTTGGCTTCGGTCGCGACGGCTTTTGCCAGATATGATTTTCCGGTTCCTGGCGGCCCATAAAGCAGAATACCCCTCCACGGTGTGCGTTTTCCAGTGAAGAGACGAGGAAATTTGATGGGTAAAATCACTGCCTCCTGTAAGGATGCCTTTGCACCTTCGAGGCCAGCGACATCATCCCAGTTCACGTTGGGCGTCTCGGACAGGATAGCGCCTGCCAACCCTGCTCGCAGCTTCTTTGTCTCGGGGTCTTGGTCATCTTCACCCTGCTTTTTCAAAGTCATAGCACTTTTACCGCGTTTCTCCCTCATCAAATGTTCTTTCAGAGTTTCAGCGCGACCGAGGTATTCAACGATCTTGGACTTGATTAACAGCTTTGATTTCTCGTTCAGTTCAACTAGATAAGCAGATCAGCCTTCCCTCGAGATGCAGTCGGGCCTCACTCACATTTATGGGCTAACATGAAGTAATCCAGGGCGTTCCTGTAAATCTTGTACGCTTCAGCGTAGTTTTGTTTGACATCTTCGAAAATAGCTTTCTCCACAAGCTCTATAGCTCGCTGGAGACAAATAGTTAGCAAGTAAAAGTAAAATCATTTCCGCAATAAACTCACATCTAAGTGGTTTGAGTTTGACATCTAACGCCCGCAGTCCTATTTGCAGAGACGGAAAGGCAGGACTGATGGCAGTCGTTAGATAATAAGTACTGTAGGCCGACTTCGCGGCAAAGCCCACTTACCCTAGCATGAAACTTTACTTCTCACACTACCACCCCCCCTATTTATTATTCCCTCAATACGAAGCATGGACCCTCCTTCGCTCTCCCTTCTTGCCACCTGAATATTTGGATTTGTTCACAGGAGGTTTACACATTTCAGACAATTTTTTTCGAGTTTTTGGCTCTTCCAAAGTCAGGACTATCTTTGAGTATCTCGGTTTTCATGGTAGAGGAAGGGTGTGAAAAAAAATCCAGAAGGGGGAAGAGTAACGGAATATGTAACAGTTGGGGATGCATCTGTTGATAGCAATCATGGCACCAAAGAGCAAGAGAGACACAGGATTTGGAAAATGCAGATGAATACCTGACATGAGGGCTGTCAGGGATAATGACCTGGACCATTTGCAGTGCAAAACATAACAAGGCAGCAGTCAGAAGATAGAGAAGGGAACATATAAAGAGGAGGAAGATGTCTTTGGGCCAAAGTGCAGACACGCGTGGAGCAGGACGTGAGATTGTCAAGCATATCTGCCGACCATTGAAGCCAATAAAGGAAAAAGCAAATAGTAACAAACAGATCAGCACAGCCTGCTCAGAATCTGCGTTCGGAGCAGCCTTTATGCAGACAAAACTCCCTACCTAAAGGTACTGTAGTGTTTCGATCGGCTTTATTCTCTTCTGAACAAACCTTTTATTATGCTAGAAGTGACCATTCCCTCGCACAATTATTTGCGCCAACATTATTATGTACGTGTAGGTACGTGTCCCATCTATCGTATTTTGATTGTGTCGAAGTAGGATGCACCGTGCTAGGTATTGACAATTCAAGTTCGCCGCGCGTTCACAACGAGGTCCCAAGGACTACTGGAGGCCGGGCACGATTGTCCTCAAGGTGAATAACGGACATTCCACTGAGAAATAAACTGCTGAACAAGATCTCTGGGGTTCTCAAAACCTGACAATGATTCAGGTTGGCCTGGCAATTGGCGCGTAAGAAACTAACCATGATGTACTTATTCCCTCTTCGAGTCTTCGATCACTCATAACAATGTATTTTTTGTTTTACAATCATCCGGCCGCGCCTAATTAGGATGGAAGTGGCACAACAAAGGGAGCGTGGACGACGTGTGACTCGCCCTTTCTCGTATATATATAATGCAGTGCGTTTGTCATAATTGTATCATACGTACACCCCGCAAATTATCCTCACCATCGTACCTTCCGTACTATCATACCCTGCACTAAATACTTGATCTTCTCCCCAATTATGCCAGCAATGAATCCGAATCCTGGTCGTATATACCCGGCCGGTTGCAACTTTGGCTTGATTCCGGTAAAGATGACAGCAGATCTCAATCAAGTCAAGCTGCGCCAAATTATTGAAACAGAAAGAAAACAGCGGGAAGCTGATACCAGAGACAAAGACCTCTTACATCACTCATTTTGGAGCCTGGATGAGCTGGTGGAATACCCCTTCAAGGTTTGTTGTCCTTCGGCGATAGAGCCGTTTTTATCGTGTACATTTCTTATTAATTAAAAAACATTCCTCTCGCAAGAGGGTGACAATGTTTGAATCCGAACAGTTGAAGAGAATTGGCTTTACGGAAAGGTGACAGGAAAGAATATTCGAGTAGGCCAAACACGACGGGTAAGTTTGATCATGACTCTTGGATCCTGGGCGCTTACTTAGGAGAGTCCTCCAGAGAATGATGGGATTCTTTTACCCCGTCTGTTTTGGCCCTAAAATGAACACACAAAAGTATTCTGCTCCCTTGAATGGCGACCTGAAGCCCGGTACAGAGGAAGTCCGGGAACTGCTCAAAGAATCTGGCTGGATCGAGTCAGATTCAGACGACGCGCAGGTCTCGGACGACGACAACGACAACGACAACGACAACGATTCTTCATATACAGAGTCGTCATCAAGTTAGGCTGGATCATTTTTTAGGGACATAAACTGATTATACCCGTGTTGTAGTTTACTTTTCACAATTTAATGACATCGGAATACTCTTTGGCCCTCAGATCACATGTACATAACTCCAAAGTGCACCCCAGAGTTACAAGGTAACGTGAGGATCATAAAAAATGGCGTGAATAGCCTGACCGGGCAGTAGCACCATTTCGACGCTTTTGTGCTTTACTCTTCTAAGTTCTAATTTCCTAAATCTGTCCATGGTGGCATTTGAAGTAGATGGTATCTAAGCACAAGGACTAGGCTGGACCTCTCCACAATCGGCCGGCCAAATTTATTGAAAGGTATACTGGCCCTCTGATTCATTTACCTACATGTGGTATACGGAAAACAGGCGCATTGGAGGAAACAGGCCAAAATTCACAATGAGATTGGGCCAGTAACCTATGTAGGAGAAAGCGTCCTGACGGGGGTGTATCTCCCATGGCCCGCATCTAAATTTTATAAAAGCCCTGTTCACGTCACCGCAATCTCAACGTCTCAGGGGACCTCAAAACATTCTCTATCACGTCCCAATTCCCACCATTTTCGGATCCACGATGTCAACACAATTCACTAACGGTCGACTATCCTTCAAACTCAAATCTATGAATATCAGACAGCGAATGGAGTGGAAAGAGGACTGCGAAAAGTGTACGCACAACGTGACTGGGGGAATAACCTTGATGACTTTTGTGACCATGTCTTTCATGTGAGCCTTGAATTTTATACAGCGTTACATCCGAGTCTAATATTCAAAAACTTGCAGCCTGGAAATACTGTGTGGGTTAAAACTACTGAGGGAAATTGGCTTCAGGGTGTAGTGGTTAGTACGTCTGGAGAGCCTTTGATAGGTCCCACGCGATTGGTAAGACTGTCATCCATCATTCAAAGCGGGCGCTTAATTTTCGCGTTTTCCTCTATACAGGATGAAGAAGGATTTTATTACGAAGTTTGCTTTGGTCCTCGAAAGAACCTTCGAAAGTACTTCTCTCCGCGGAATGGTGAGATAAAGCCCGACATCGACTGTGTCCGACAGATGCTCAGGCAACGAGGCTACCTGTAGAATATGGTGGCCACGCAGACGAAGCTTTTAATCGCATTTTGACATTACCACTACTTCCATCACCTGTGTATTCCTCCAGATATTGATTTAATAATATAATTATCCCCTTCCAGGCGAAATCGAGAATCATCGAAAGTAACTCATCCGAAGGCGCTTAATTTTCGATGAGGGGTTGTACATATCACACATTAGCTTTCAAACGCATACCCAAGCATACGCTTGCTTGGCGTATTATAGGACACATTTGGCGCCGGCGGACCTCGTTGGCCCTAAGGCAGCGTTCAACAATAGGGGGAGTACCATTATATCTGAGGATGGTCCAAACCTGTCTAAATAAGGAGGCCTGAGGCAACAGAACAAAGACAGTCGCGAGCAACCTATGACCCCTCGTGTTATATATAATTGGGAAGCTTTCGAATTGCAACCTAGCATCCCGCAGTTACTTCCCTCCGTTCCGACCCGTTGAATCTAGACCGTTTTCTATCATGACATTAAAATCAGCCGTTCACCCACAAAATGCCCCCGCACCCATATAAACTGCAGAAAATAAAAGGTTTATCTTCGGAATATTACTGAGCAAGAGAAGGTGGAGTGAGAAGGGAAGTTGAGACATCGAAAGCTTGGCTGTACAACTGGGTACGACAAGCATCTTGATGACGTCTGGGATCACGTATTTTCAAGTTTGTCAGATACGCCGAAATCACCTTCTTGTTCTCTCCATCGTCTCTAACCCCTTTTCAAGCGCCGGGACGGCGTCTGGGTAAAAACTACCGGAGGAAAATGGGTACAAGGTCGGGCAATGCACAATAAAGTCCGTGTGGGTACCCTACGCTTGGTAAGATCAAACCGTTCCGCATATTGACGAGGATCGGGCGCTTATTCGTACAATTTCAAGGCGTACCAGGGCTATTACTACGAAATGCGGTTCGACGACAGGGTGAACTTGAAGAGGTGGTTCGCCCCAAGGCACGCTGAAATAAAACTCGATATCCGGTGACCAGCTTTATATTTAGCTGTAATATATTCGACTTATAATTATCTACATAC
>Ga0307513_10008843_pt1 | contig 12813 bp, 12 predicted proteins | sample 15_EM_MG_FD_202174 | JGI IMG/M metagenome (GOLD analysis project Ga0307513, IMG submission 202174) | Populus trichocarpa ectomycorrhiza microbial communities from riparian zone in the Pacific Northwest, United States - 15_EM | ecosystem: Host-associated > Plants > Roots > Unclassified | place...
CAAGATTGGATTGCGTTCTTAACCACAGGAGGAAGCTCGTCTAAGTATATTCATTGGAAAGACGGTTCTGAAGTTGTATCAATGCTCTAGCACTCTTCGGGCTTCTTCGGGTCTACTCTGGTTCCCGGGATGGTTGGATGTGCATTGTTGTGCTGGTCTAATCTCGGACTTCCGGGCTCTTTAAAAATGAGTGGACCAGGATTCGAACCCGGGACTACCCGATCACTAGAAGGGCGCTTTACCACTAAGCTACCCAGCCAGTAAGTGACGGTGGATTCATATTCCAACACGGACGACATATCAATCAATATTGCACTCAGGAGCCGTCAGTATGTTGCTCAGTGGCAGCTTCACGGCTCTAGAAGAACCGTGTTTGGGAGAGAAACCCAGAAGGGTCCTCTCGCTCACCACTAAATATATGGGTAGTACCTCCTACCTACGTCAATAGTGTATATATACGTCAGGGTACATAACAGGAGGTGTGAAACCGGATCGGAGACATGGGATCGGACAGATAGGAGCGCCAACAAACCCTGCTGAACTAAGAGTGTAGGACATGGAAAGCACACCGAGGTGCTTGTGTGAGAGCACCTAGCGAGTAGCCGTCCGAATAGGGTCTAGGGAATGCAAATGGCCCGGGAGGTGTGGATAGTTGGGCTGCTACCATCCTCGCAAGGTTGTAAATCAGCCCAAGTTCTAACGTGTCCCGTGAATGATCCAGGGCGTGATCCCAACTCGCAGGCAAGGTGGAGTCACCAAACTCCACTTCGAGCTTGATCAAGTAGCTCTCTCTTCACTTGACCAATTGCATGCGACTGCTATTTATGCGGACGTCGGCACCCCAGAGTGCATTCGGTCATACCTTGGGAATATGTAGTAGACGCACGCACCGACCTTTGGGATAAGCAACTCAACCACTGGCTTGATAGCGCCAGCCGGCTGGGCGATGCCATCAATCAGTATTAGCACCAATGCGACTATATCTAGACCAATTCCATCTGCCACATTCTTCCTTTTGATATAGGTCAACCTCCTTTCTTATTGCCATTTCTCAAGGCATCCAAGTTATCTCCTCTATGAGTGATGGATGCTGGAGCTCGGTGCAATCACGTAGAAAGTGGTGAGTGTCATAAAGCCAATATGACCACTTACCTATCATCATATTTCATTCAAATCTTATATCTCAAACTCGACCAACACGCATTGATCTACCAGAACCTCGCAGTGTACGAGGTAATTGATGACCAGTGTACCACTACCAAGAGTCTTGACATTTCAAAATAAGTTTCTCGCTGCTTCCTGCCTCTGAGATCGATCCTTACTGCTTCGAGGCAAAAGAGCCCGACAGGCTGTCCGGCGGGTTCGGGACTCGTTCCTAGAAAGTGAGCACCAAAGTAATTAGGACCAATGGGTATGCAACAACAGGTATAACCGAGCACCCATCACAAGCCGCTCATTCAACCCAATCGTACCACCGCTTCCGACCTAAAGGACGCATTCTTGGGTACTAAAGTGAAGACTCGGATATCGGATTGTTTGGGAATACCGAAAAGTCCCTCTCCAGCCGACGAAATATTGCTCCGAATCCCGAAGTCGGCTAGAGATGGAAGGATGGATCCTGCCAACTCATGAGTATGAGCGAGTCATGGTATTAGCACCATTGCAACCTGTGCAAAGCACATCGACGCAACGAACGTCGAATTTGTATTGGTGTAGATCACGTCAATAGGATCGGGCGTGATGCACTGAGTAGTTTCACGAGCTCCTCTAATTTAGAATGTTGCTCCGCAGAGAAAGGCTGGCAAATATTGTCCCTGATTCCTATCGTGCGCAAGGATTGTAGATAATCCTTCGCGGAGAGTAGACTTGAAGAATATTTGAGATGGTTTGGAATGTCTCTCGCAGGACAAGGGTTGAGATATTGGGAAAGGGCATCAGGTCAAGGATATCTGTCTCGTGTTTATAAGAGCCGTACTCCGTCACAGTGGTATGGAGGAGACCGTCCGCTCGCTCGACCAATATGCGCGTGCGGTCGTCTCCGAGTCAATACAACCAACTTGCTCGAGAGTCCCCGGCGCGTCTCCGACAACTGAGACTCTGTTATGAATCATCAAGTGTTTTCTGCATACTCCCACCGCTCAGTCAAGTAAAGGGACATTAAATAACCCTTGGAACGAATAAGTACATCGGTCAGATCTTACAAGTAAGCTCAATAAAGCCCGGCGCCAGAACTCCTAGGATAGAAAGCAGCCATCGCATCATGCTCCATCCGACGCCTAATCGAGTCGCGCGTCCTTTCCCTTCTTCTCCGGTACATAGTCATTTGGTAGATCCTCGGTCACTAACCGCATGCAGAGCCATACGAGCCCCACGATACTCCCAAGAATAACGAGGACGGTTTTCACAGGGTTCTCCCATATCCAAGCCTGTACACAGAGTGGACATGTCAGCCTGATTTTATAGAGAAGGATGTAAAGGAAGGTGGAAACGCACCTCCAGAGAAATCATAGACGCATTCATCTTTCTCCCAAACCGCTCAAACGCGTTTTCGGAATGCCGGTAGGCGATCGTGCCCTCATAAACGCCTTGTAAGGCATCGATGATACTCCCAGCTTCCAGCTGGATCCGTCGCGAGTGCGTATCCGAATCCCAGTAGATTAATTTCTACACACTGGTCCTCAGCGATCCCAACAATTTTAAATAGATGAATCACGCACCTGATGATCAGCCACAATAACACTTGGCACATAGGCTTTCTTGATCCCATACTGGCTCTTCAGCCAACTCTCCCACTTGTCCGCATCCATCCAAACAAAAACAGCGCCTCGAACCCACTCTCCGGAGCCCTCCTTCTCCTCCCACTTCTTCGCCACAGTTTTCAGTAACGTAATGTTTCCCTGGAGTGCATTTTCCTCTGTATGGAGCGCAGCGAGAACGACGAACGGCTGCGTCGGATTTTTCATGATCGAGATGAAGTTGTCCGTTGTGAGCTGTGCAACACGTGGGTACTTGTTCTTCATCAGCCACGTCTCGACGTTGGCTTTGCTCTCCACGCCCGTCGAGGACGTCTCCGATGCAAGGTACTTGACGGCCGTACCCTCGCCTTCTTTGACCGCGACCAGGACGCCCGCGTCGAGATTGGCGGTCAGGCCAAAGCGTGTGCGGAGCACAGAGTCGGAGGACGAGTAGATGCGTGGCGTGCCAAGGAGGACTTTCGAGGCTTCTTTGACGAGCTTGAGCGAGGCCATATCGGTCTTCTTGTGTACGAGGAGGTAGAACACATCTTCTGCATTAATCTTGGATTGCAAGTCTTCCGACGTGACCCCGATGACGCCAGGTGCAATTGCCTTTTTGACGTATCCGACCATGGCCTCGACATTTTTCTCCCCGGTATAATCCACCTTTTGGCCGTTATGATAACTACACGAGTCCATCAGCACCAAGGACGCGCAAAGGATGCGGAGAGGGGGACGCACAACTTCAATATCGGAAAACCCTCAACTTCCTGCTTCCGACAGAATGACCCATGTGCATCGCAGTTGACCTCTGCAACATTCACAACTCCGGCGAGCGCCGCAGCAAGGTCGGTCCATGTAGGCGCGAGCTTCCGACAATGATGGCACCACGGCGCATAATACTTGACGAAAGTCGGTTCGCCCGCAACTGTTTTCCAGAATGTTGAGGGATCCAATGCAAGGACCTTGCCGTCGGGGTTGAACGTCTTCTTAGTGCTTGGTTCCTCATCAATTTCCGATAGTGGGGACGAGTGATGCGAAGAGGGCGGTTTCCCCGCTTTTTCGTCGAGGTACTGTTCAAGTGTGCTAAGCTCCCGATCGCCTTTGCTGTACGTTTCTATTTCTTTCCCCGCAATGTACCTGCCGATGGAGGTTAGCACGGTAGTTGAGTACAAGTCGCATAAGTAGGATCGAATAGGTGACCATTGGGGTACAGTGCGCCTCCTTGGAGTCGCAGGTACCTGTGCCTACCGCGGTAAGACTAGATTTCCATCTGAGAACCCAGAGGCCGATTACTCCAAACTTGGGACTGACTCGTCCAAAACAGGATGTAGTTGTATTATTGAGCGCCGCCAGAAGCACTCCCGATGTGCCAGGGCGATTGAGAATTGCAATTGCTACTCGCGTAAGTGGTTCAAAAACGACGCGAAATAAAGAGTATTGCCCCCGGCAACACGGACGAGATCCAGAATGTGAGACACCGGAAACCGCTCGGTTCGAACCCACCATTAGGGTGTTTATTGACAGCGGAGCAATGCTCATGCGTCTGTAACTAAATGAACTGACCGGCATATACTCACAGTCGCATTTGAGGGTAAAACTTGATATTGACTTCCGAACACAAATCTACACAAGTTCCACAAAAATGTTAGAGCACTCGTTCTCCACAGAGTAATATAAACGGTTTGTATATATCTGCATAGGCAAGGGACGCAAAGCAGGACTCACCAGCATGGACGACACAATCGACCTGGGCGAGGTTAAGCCGTGGGGGGTCATCCCTGCTCTTGACGAGTTTCACCCAGGTGGGTTTGAGTGCCTGACAATGTCCGCACCACGGGCTGAAGAATTCGACGAACCTATTTTACGGTGGGGGAATGTTTCAGCGTTCGCGCTATATTACGACGAGACAATAGCACCGTAGTTAGGAGGTGTGATGGAATATGTGACATATACGAGCGTATGCGGGGAAATGCATGTCCCGCTGCTACCGCCACTTCCAGACTAGGCGCTCCGCCGTCAGACACGTACCAAGTATCATGCGCGACACTCGTGTTAAAATTTTCGTGTGTGAGCTGTCGCAGCCTTACATTTGTGTCCGCTGCATCGACAGGTAGCGGGGTGGACGTGGCGAGCAGCGTCAGCGACGCAAGGAATAGCGACGCGGCGGATTTAGGGTGAAAGTTGAACATCCTGGTCCTTCCAGGTCCAGTTGAAGATTAAACAGTACTTGAAAGAATGGGTTTTTGGATATCGGGTTGATTATTTCTAAGACCAAGGTACAAGAACGGGAGAAAGCAAGAGAGCCGCGGGGACCAACGTTAGATGAGCAAGGTTCGTGTACAAGAGAAGCCGTATATTCATCGAATACTCCCATCACATGGTATACCTGGTGTACATATTGAGTTCACGACTGGGGAGGAGGCAGAACGGACGCACCTCCGCTCACCGAAATCACCCAACCCTGGGATGATAAACTTCTTCTCGTTTAGGCCTTTATCAACCCACCCTGTAATCTACCACGTAATGTCCAGCGGTCAGTACGGAGTTTGTTGTGAGAGGGGGGAATGCCACTCACCACTCTGCATTTCGGCACCTTGGCGCAGAAATTCGCCAGGCCTTCAGGTGCGGAGATCTACAGTAGTTCCTTGTATGTCAGTTCCAGTCTTATATACACGAAGGGGACTGGTAAAGGAGAGACGCACTAAGTTAATGAAGATGATCTTCTCCTCCGGGACCCCGCTGTCCTTGAGCACTTCTACTGCTTTGATCGCAGAACCTCCTGTGGCTAATAGAAAACCAATCCATGAGTTCCACCACTTGGGGTCAAATCGAGCGAAAACCGACCGAGCATGGGGTCCAATAGCAGCACATAGCGGGACGCAATATCATCAGGTAGCTATCAAACCTCTGATTAGTGCGCTTGATGCTTCTGGGTGGATATATAGTGAACCTTTGAATAAAATAACTTCGGCATGGCCGTTACTTCGTCCTTGATTCGAAAGGCAAGTCACACGGGCACAATTAGACGTCCGCCCTCTTCTTTACAGGTCTATTAAAACATACCCGCTGAATCAATATCTTCCCTGCAAAGAACTGTCAGTCGACCCTGTCTACGTGGAGTCAAGAAGCCCGCTCACCAATTCTAACGCTCCTACAAACCTCCCTCAAACCTTGTTCCATTGCCTACGAAAACATTTAACATCAGCGCGCATGGCGCACCCCACGATCCTCGCCTTCACCATCAGGTGTGGTGAGCCGGACGAGGGGGAGGGATGAAGGAACACACGTACCTCACCAGACCTCAGAATGCTAACTCCACATATCCGCCCTTCAAACCCTACGCCGTCATATTGCGCCCCCGTCGGCGTCTGTACCGTCTTCGGGACAACAGGGAGGTGGTTCAGTCCTTCCTCGACCTGGGGCACACGGGCATTCGTGCAGATATACCGTCAGCCGACTAACCAGCCAGCCAGCAAGACCCGGCCAAGGCGGACCAGGGCGAGTGAGCCTTTGCTACGCTCGACGTACCAATAATCGAATAATGCGATCCGAATAAAAGATAAAGTCGCCCCGAGTCGTGCTCTGGTCCCGAATGATCGTATAAAGAGCCTCGAGCTGGGCAGTCTGCCTGAGCGTGATCACGTTTGGCGGGATTGCAGCGGGGTTGGACTGCGAGTTTGCGGTGGCTGTCGTAGCTCCAGACATTGGTTAACGTTGTTCGTTCGTTGTTCGTCGCGTCCTTAGGGTTGTAGTGAGCAAAGGGAGAGGTAGGATACAAGTTGAAGACCCGCGGGCTGGGTACTGGTTCAGACGTGCAGCCGCACGTGGGAGAGTGAGACACAAGCCGAGGCGATTTACTTGATAAGCCTCGAGTCTTTCAAACCCACAATCCTAGACCTGGCTCACGTTTTTTCCTGGTCGTGTGCCGCGTCGTCGGCGCCAATCAAGCGAAGTGGTAGGTCAAGTTGTAAGTTGGCAATATGACTTGAAGGATGGGGGATCACTATGCACCACGTGCCCCAGCGCTGGGACAGTCAAGCGAGGCTTCCACAAGAAACATTCCAACATCAAAATCCATTTATCCAGCATACCCCCCATCAGAATTCGACCCTCTGATACGAAAATTCCATCGATCATCTCAACTTAATCTCTGCCGTTCACTACACTTTGGACGACTTGTTGCTTATGAAAAATGAGAGACCGCCACGGAGCGCTAGTACGGAAGAGGAAGGAGACCGAGTGTATCATAAAGTCCAGCCAACCACACCAACGCCTATCCACCGTCACTATCCTCTGTCGCTCTTAGAAGCACTCTGCAATGGCACACACCCGTTAGTCATCCGTCTCAGTCGAGCGAAACTAGTACGTACTACGATGAACAATCGCAGGACCGCTCTCATCGTACTCCTGCTTCGACACCCACAGATTCTGGAAAGTCGACAGCGACGCCAGAATCGATCCACCGATCCACACAGAGTACTTGCGCTCCGGCGGCGCGACAATCTTGACCTTCATGCTCGCGGGCGACAAGCTCGTCAGCTCCTTCTGCATGCGGTCCGCAATACCCGGGTACATCGTAGTACCGCCAGAGAGCACGACGTTGCCGTACAGATCACGACGGATATCGAGGTCGCACTTGTAGATCGAGTTGTACCTGAGAACGGCTCAGCACCGAATCCTGAACCACCAGAACAATGGGCAACTCACGTCGTCTCGTGGATACCAGCAGCCTCGAGGCCGAGGAACGAAGGCTGGAAGAGGGCCTCAGGTGAACGGAATCTACCCACAAATGAGCACACGACCCCACATCACACCGCCCGTCCCCACAACTCACCGTTCATTGCCAATTGTGATGACCTGACCATCAGGAAGCTCGTAGCTCTTCTCAAGGGCAGAAGATTGCGCGGCGGTCTGCATCTCCTGCTCAAAGTCGAGTGCGACGTAGCAGAGCTTCTCCTTGATGTCACGGACAATTTCACGCTCCGCAGTGGTCGTGAACGGGTACCCACGCTCCATGAGAATCTTAATGAGGTAGTCGGTGAGATCGCGTCCGGCAAGGTCGAGACGGAGGATCGCATGCGGGAGTGCGAAACCCTCGTAGATGGGCACGGTGTGCGTGACACCATCACCAGAGTCGAGCACGATACCCGTCGTACGACCAGACGCGTACAACGACAAGACGGCCTGGATCGCGACGTAGAACGCGGGCGCATTGAATGTCTCAAACATGATCTGCGTCATCTTCTCTCGGTTGGCCTGTGCATGCGAGGTGTTAGTATGCAGACACACAGAACTCCACCTGAGTGTAAAATGTGTCGCCCACCTTGGGGTTGAGGGGAGCCTCGGTGAGTAGTACGGGGTGCTCCTCAGGCGCGACACGAAGCTCGTTGTAGAAGGTGTGGTGCCAGATTTTCTCCATGTCATCCCAGTTTGTGACGATACCGTGCTCGATCGGGTACTTCAGGGTGAGGATACCACGCTTCGACTGCGCTTCATCACTGTGGGCGGGTGTACCTGGTCAGTGTGTACCGCATTGGGCTAGTCGAGACCCGCATCGGGCGACAGGCCCCCGACGCACAGGTGGACGGGGACAAGCGAGCGAAGGCCGTGAGGAGGCATACATACCCGACGTAGGAGTCTTTCTGGCCCATACCAACCATGACACCTTGGTGGCGGGGACGACCGACAATCGACCTGCAGTGGGTCATCGATTAGCGCTCAACGACGCACCACACAACCGAGAGGACGGAATACGCACGGGAAGACAGCACGAGGCGCATCGTCGCCTGTTCATTGACGACGCGGGATTGAGCTAAGCCTCGCTTCGTCTGAAAACACTCACCGGCGACTGCGAGACCAAACGCACGTCAGCCGCATTATTCGAGAGCAAGTGAGATAGTACGCAGTGGATACGTACAACCAGCCTTGCACATGCCAGATCCATTGTCAATGACCTGTCCAACGACGAGCGCGAAGCCATCAATATCGCCGTCGACGAGATGCGCTGCCGATGGGACGCACGAGGGCAGCTACTTCATCTTCCATAGTAGTAGATTAAATCTGTCGAGGAAGGAATCAGAAAATGCCTTCCTTGCGCGCCGCCCGCTTATATTCCTGGGCGACGTAGACGCCGCCGCAGCGCGCGTGCGGGCACAGCTACCGCGCACGAGGGTCCAGCTGCGGCTGCGGCTGTCGCGGGTGAGACGCACCTAGAGCGCGAGGGTCGTAAAAGGTTGGGAGTGGAGGAGTCCAAGTCCTGGATGATCACCCGACCCAAACTTGATTCGTTGGGATAAAACATCTTAGAATGAGTCAAGGAAGAACCGGAGGCCAGGATACATAAGCTATATTTCGGTTTCAAGAATTTCTCGAGTTGGGTGGGACCTGCTAAGGATCGTCGACACACGGCCGCCCTGAGGGCAAACGTCAATGTCTTTGGAGTACTCTATTGGTTTTTGGGTCCGATCGAGTTCTTCGCTAGAATTTCAATCGAGAATATGGACCCAGCCTTGATGGTATGACAGCATCTGACGTTGTGCCATCTCCGTTCGTTGGGTATGGCGCAAGTGTATACAAACGATCAAGAACTATTCAAGGAAGTATATAGATGTCACGTATAGGAGCTATAGGCAAGAACTGCACAGTAATGCAAGGTTCTCTCATCGAGGGAGAGGAAAGCCGGTCGTCGAATGGTTGAACCTGCTACTAGAACTAAGGAATAAATGCTCTGCTCCCGTACTGCCAAATAACGGATCACTCGGACAGACCGAAAGCTGGAACCCTTTGAAGGCCAATTGAGGCTCAGGTGGAGATCTAAAGGATCTCGATGCATCGCAAGCACCTTTCCAGGTTATGCAGAATTTTGGTTCTGTGTCTACATAGCCTATTGGTTCAATCCAAGTTAACCGCCCAAAGGGGTGCTTTCTAATAGTGGATCTCAAGAGTGTCTGGGAATCTTCAATGAAGACTCACGAGCTTGTTGGAGGAATTGATTCGTCACCTGCTGAACTCTGGCACTAGCGTGATTATCGTATTGGTGCGCGATTCAGATATGTTCGTAGACCAATCACCTCTGTAGCACGGTATTTGCCCCTATGTAGGCATTCTGTGATCGTAATGATAGCCTTGAGTGGACTGGGCGCATCACTAATGACCGGTTTGTTCTCTGTTCACCAGCAATGAAACCGAGAGGCCTCACTACTCATACAGTATCAGGCCTCGGAAGACATCATACGAGTATACCCACTTCTACAGATTAGGATAAGCTGGTGCAGGTGGGAATTGATACTGTGTCGCGTGCCAATGCACCTCGAAAAAGATTTCTGGACTCCAAACTTTAAATTCCACCTACAACACCTGAACCCACATTTACAACCCCTTCAGAGCGGCCTGCACTATTTTAGTTGAGCCTCTACTCATGCCTGATTCTGTTTCACTGGCACCTTCATCGGTCTTACTTTTATCTTGTATTAGAAATGACTCAACATTATATCCGATGTCCCTTGTTCTTTTACTCTTCTCAAATAGCTCCTAGAGGTCCGAGCTTAATGATACCTTGACAATCGCATTTGAGACATTGCATTCTACACACACCTCAGCTGCTTATAAATGGAATATACCTCATCGGCCCAACTTTGTTTGCCTTGTATTTCCTTTCGCTTTCCAATTGGTGGCCCTCTGTGTCAGATACTACCCAAGCCACCCAGATAGTGGCCTATCCTCGTCATGCATGTCATTTCTCAAAATTGTCACAGTTCCTAGGCCTACCCCCTTCTGAGGGACACATGCGGTTGACCGAAGGGGTCCCTACTGGCACTGTACTGTGTGCCCAACTATGTATGGTCTGAACGACTTGCTGTGAGACCTTCTAGACCTCGAAGTTTTCGATTCCTCTTGAGAGAAGGGCGAGAAGGTTCGGAGGTTCATGTGGAACGCTCACCTTCCGGTATTCAAGCCTCGTTCGTTGCCCTGGATTCACTCACTATAGAGGGCCGCAACGTCAGGGCGTGTTACCCACCAATGAAGTGTGTCCAGTACCATGATTGAGTGGCCTGTTGAGAGAAGACGTACTGTGAGGCGAGGAACAAGCTAATTGCATTTGTAGCCGCCCAGTTGCCGCCCAGTTGCCAGGCCCTACCGCCACCACCCCATCGCTGGTATAACATCGTGCGCTCTATGTTCCTTGACTTTTGATATGAATATATTTCACAACGACTTGCTGTAACAAGCTCATTCGATAGCGTTCAAAAGCAGTACACCTAGCATTTTCAACCCACAGTACGCAATCAAAATTCTATTGTGTCGATACGACCAGCTTGATACATCCAACATCTTTCGAGTGTATGTACGTGAAGTCATGATCCTAGGTCGTAGCATTCGGACCTTTATGGGCCTGTGGAGCTGGTAATTGAAAGCTTAATTTGTGGATGGAATGGGCGCTTCATTATAAATTAGCTTGTCCCACTCCATTACGAATGAATTCAGTTTACTCAATCTCCCTCGGTGATTTAGATACCTTCCATGAACTAGAAACCCCCCCAGGTGGGTATCACCGCCGCAGGCAGTCGAGACGTTCCATAATAAAATTTCTAGTGCCTTCGGAATTTCGAGAATGATTACACAATGTAACGTTCCATCATCTTAAAGTACTCGATGATCACCATTCCCACGTGATCGCCGTAAACAGGCAGCAAAGGGAGTGCACGTCACTCGTATCTCTCTGTCACCCCCGCAAGTGGTCTAGTATCCACTTGCATGCATGCAGAGACACACACGCTCCCAAGCCCCCGAGCCTCCGATTGAGGCGCTCACTTGGAAATCACCTCGTCAAACAGCCCGCTGCGCGGGTCCTCGATTCACAATCTACGATCAAAAATACGATAAAATGCCACACTGGGCAGCATACAGCAATTCGTCGACGATCCTGACGTGAAAACGAGTGGCACGGAAGCAAATCTCCCAGAAGTACGAGCGGATAATGATACAAGGTCCGTAAATGTCCGTAAAGCAGTGTCCAGAGTAGAAAGCAGCGTCATCAAGCTTGAGTTGAAAACTCGTTCTGCACTTCCAGCCAGTCGAGCATCCAATCTTGTGGCAGTTGTGCGACGCTGCGTGGAAGGAATACCCGCATCCTCTGCCCATTACCAAGGGTCATGGTCACTATATAATCCGCAGAAATCTCTTCAGACGAGGACCTCGCCTGGGTTACCTCAATGACCCCGAAATTGCCACTCATCTGGCCCAGGCCGGGGAACTGGTGATGTGATTGGCGGAGACTAGTGATGAATAGCGCAAAGCTATTGTGCAGCCGCACCCAGCCCGACGAATACGAGCGGGGGAGTGGTTCGCCGTTATTGTTGAGATATAGTCGGACGAGGGTGTGCTTAGGGCCGACACACGCCAACCATCCGATAATTTCTTCTATTAACGCGTAGAAGATGAATTGGGTTTGGATAATGCCGGTCCCCAGGCATGCATCCGGCACGAGTATGGGGATCGATCTGACGCCGTTGGATTGGCACGCAAGAGGAAGATGGAAGTATAGACGAATGCATGGCGTGCCTTGCTGCAACGTCTGGTCGTATGTAATTGTCATGCCAGGTGTAGAGACCAAAGAACCGTGGCGGAGGAGCCCGTCGAGGAATTGACAATTAGAGGCACTGCTTGCCCCGTCATGGTTCCACGAATGAGCCCATGCACGGAGTTGCGTGATGTCCTAAAGGCAACGCGAGTGTCAGTGCTAGCTTCCAACCGGCAAGGGCGTTCAAATTGTCTCACCAAGGGCATGATATAGGTGTTTATATGGAGTCAAGAGACTGGTTATGACGTGTAGAGTAGAGAGGACGCGACGTGCGTGAGCGGGGCCAGAGTAGGATGAGGAGCGATCGACACATCCCAAGCACATTATATAGCAGCACTCGTCCTAGGCATATGGCTTACATCGCGTTCAATCCCGTGTCTGAGCACCTGGCATAAGGCAAAACGGTCAGCCAACGGTGGCGAAGGATTCAATTGTGGAGCCCGAAATTTGTCGCACAAATTCGTCGGCGGACTCAAGAGGCTTGTAATGAGGTCC
>Ga0307513_10008844_pt1 | contig 12812 bp, 16 predicted proteins | sample 15_EM_MG_FD_202174 | JGI IMG/M metagenome (GOLD analysis project Ga0307513, IMG submission 202174) | Populus trichocarpa ectomycorrhiza microbial communities from riparian zone in the Pacific Northwest, United States - 15_EM | ecosystem: Host-associated > Plants > Roots > Unclassified | place...
TGGAGCGGAGTCTCAAAGTGTACAAACAAACAAACATTCTATGCATCATCTGTCCCTGTCACGAGTCACGGTCACCTGTCAATTACTCAATTCCCGACCATAAGCGAGGGGGTCATTAGCCTCTGGTAACTCTCCTCATACATCCCAGCCAGCGATGATGGTGATAAGGCCTCCCCTTCCTCTCCCTTAACTATTTCTACTCTGGTCAAACCGCCTAAAATGGTGCGTGGTTATGGAGAAAGCAGAGTAATAGCTTTGGGGTGATTGGGAAGCTTCCTTTTGAGGTCCTGAGCCTCGTTCTCATACTTGACGTAGGGGATCGGAAGGAATCAGTCCGTAAAGGATCACCATTGATCCAGAATCGACTACAAGAGACTCTAGATGACCTACGCCAATATCGCAACTTCGCCCTGAGCGTGGCTGGCGTTTGCAAAGTGTGGAGAGCACTTGCAATCTCAGAATCCATGCTCTGGCGCCTCATCACTCTAGATTTTTCCAAGCTCAAGCCAAACATGCGGGAACTTCAAATGCTCAAGAATTAAGTATCTCGTCTTCCTTGCCCAAAATATACCCCTCAAGGTTCTCATTCTCACCTGGGTACCTTCTCACCACAAAAGCCTCTTGTGTCGCCATCACGCCACTCCTCACTTCTTCAGCCTCTCTCGAGGGAATCACGTTAGAACTCTCCATTCATACACCATGTTGAATTCTGGTCCTCTCGTAGCCTGCCTAAGGGGCTCTCTGTGAAATGCGACTATGTCACTACAGTTGATAGAGGCGATAAGGACGGCTTAGTCTACCAAGTCATTTCGATTCAATTCTTTACTTCCACTGGCATGGAGGTACAGGGAGTCTCCTCCAAGATTCTGGGAGAGTGCCATAGCTACGTTTCCGAAGGAATGCACCCTCGTTTTGGACTCTCAAGCTGCTATTTGCTGAGGGTGGGAAGTATGATTACTATTCAATTGTAAAAGGCGCGCCAGCCTTCTGATTGGCGGCTGGCTAACTGCCGCCCTGGCTCGCTTCGCTGACGACATATGACAGCTGCATACGATACCCGTGCCATATGGTGCATCCAGCTTCGTACCAACCAAGGGGCGGCAAGCGACTTGGTCCCCTCCCTCACCTCGCTTCATTGACGCGACTCGTCCTCGGGACACAGCCAACGACCGGCGATGCGTTCTATCCTCGTTTCGTTACTCGGTTTCGCCGCCTTCACCCTAGCGCAATCCATCACGGGTACTTACTACACCCCCGACGACGGCAATGATGAGTCGAGCATCGTTCCCGACGTGAGCGTCGTTGGAGTCTCTACGATCACCGATTCTAGCAATGGCGATGTCGGTTTCATGACTATTCAGACGGTTCCCAACCCAACGACGACGACTGATCATCTAGCGTGCGTCCTTCTACTCACCGCACTATCCCCTTGCGTGCGCTTACCACTCGACCGTTCTGGTCTGCTTGTAGACCCGCCACCGTGACCCAATGCTGGAAGCTTGTCACCGCCGAGTCCTCTACCACTCGCGTCGCTGTCCAGTACGTCGAAAAGACAGACGCCCGCCCATCCCCCCCCTTCTAATGCACGTTCTGTACCATACTCCTAGGCCTACTCTCGTTGATGGTGGGTCGCCCCCCGGTATTCAATGCTGGATCGTCTACCAACAAGGTGGTGGGATCATCAGTCTGCCAATGTACGTTTAATTGTAGTCATTACCTTACCTCTTCTGGTGCGCCAGTATTAATACTCCCCTCTTTCTTAGTCCACATGAGACCGCCTCAAGCGCCTCCGATTCGGATTCGGTTAGGGCCATTACCCTCGTCCTTCCCATCGTACTCTCCCTGGTTGGGGTTGTTCTCCTCGCAGGTGGTATCCTCACTTTCTTCCACGTCCGTAACAAGAAGCGCCGTGCTGCAAGCGCTACCTCTGGAGAGAAGCGTGCCTGGTTCAACCGTAAAACTGGATGGGTCAACACGGCTGATGAAGAAGCTGGGATCACGCGTCCTGACATTGCCCAAGTTGCCTATCGTAAGTACATTCTCTCACCATTTGTGATGGCCACCACCTAATTTTCCAACAATAGACTGAGAGAAACGGAACGACGCGATACCGGGGTTGGACATTGGACACCGGGCTTGCTCCCTCTTCCTATTCGGTCTTTTCGTCCCTTACCAATTACGGACGTACAACCAAGAAATGACTCAATCCCAAATCCAAGAGACAACAATGAATCCTAAGATGAATATTTGTAGACGAACCATTCACCCTCCGTTCCATGAAATCGTTTAGGCGACGCTCTTCGGAGCGCTCTCCCGAAACCTTTGGTTTTTGTATGATAACTTTTCACGAACCCTTGTACGCCTATCTCTGTATACGAATAAACGCCATTAGCTGTATGATTGGTCCATTGTCTCAGGCGAGAAAGGCAGGAACAGATATTGGTATACCCTCGAACTTGAAGCGCTGAGAATCGCGGTGGGAAGTACATCAAGAAACAGCATATCACTCATTGATCGTAGGAAAATAAATCGAGCTGAGAAGACCTCCATGAGATTTAGCGACGCAAACGAAGCATCGAGCAACGAGTCATTAAAATTCGAATTTAAGTGGTCCTATTGGGCATGCAACATAAGCGTACAGTCAACTGCACGCGAATGCGAGACTCACGGGCCATGTCCCTCCAATCTCCCTCGTTCATGGGCATCAGCGGTTCGCAACAGTACTGATACGCCCCCCTTTCATAGTCACCCATATTGTAGAAGGCCAGTGGCAGCGCAGTGGGGGCCTCATGGCTGGAGACCCAGCAATGCGGTTTAAATACAGGTTTTGGGTGGATCGAGGGTATGCTGACAGAAACGAATGGGGGCGCCGTCTCGATTGTGGACGGGATGGTGCGCAGCGAGCCGAAATTCGACAGTTCGGGTTTCCAGAGGAATGGTTCGTCGTCCGTGAAGATCAAACTGCGGCCGAGGGAAGTTTAATCAGAATCACCGCAGATAAGAGTGTATGGAGCACGTATATGTTAACGCACATATTCGACTTAGCAAGCTTCTTGGTCGCTTTAGGGGAAAACGCTGTGAATACTTTTTCACGAGCGTGCTAAGGACGTGTTGGTTGAATGCAGGCCGCAATAGACTCAGATAACAGAGTCAGGTACATACCGCAGTGACAATGGTAACCCTCGGGACGACAATCACCGACCCGTCCTCTGCTTTGCGCGAAAAGGCCTCTTCTAGCGTCCAATCTTTCTCCTCCAATTGTACATTACAAAATGCATTCAAAAGGTGGATTATCCTTTCCGCTTCTTGTTTCGGTTCGTCCATGATCATACGCCGGTTCGAAGCACAGAAACCTAGAACGGGCCAATGCGTGGCTGGGTTGATGGGTCGTTCCTTGGGAAAGTGGGATATCTCTGGTGTTCCGGCGGGAAGGGAGCTACTGGAAAGGTGGTTAACCGGACCATTGGCATGAGTCTGTGTCGCGGTTGGTCCCAGAGACGTGGTCGTTCCATCGGCCAGTTCAATAACGAGGCGTCTGCGGTTAAGTTAGTGAACGCTGGGAGTGACACGGTCCATCACATACAGTCCCTTTCGCCAAAGGGTTATCGGGATCTTCTCATCTAATTTCGTGACCAGATTCTCTGCGTACTGATGGACAAATTAGTGGCAACCCAAAAGGGAAGGAGGGTGCTCACCTCTCCTTTGAAGATGATCCCTCCGGCTCCAACTTCTGCCTTGTTTGCGTCCAAGGCCAAGTCCGTCAGCCACGATATTGCATCTAACAGCCGAGTCTTTTCCGCTTCACCATCGTCTCGACGTCGTCCCAGTTGAGAGTCGAAGAAACGAAGAGCAAGGCATTTCTTCGCTGCCGACGTGGGAAGTGTTCCTTGAAGAAAGTGACCCATTTGAAGGTACTGATCACCTTGGAGTGCCGAGGTAGTAGTAGTAATGACAGACCCTTCAGCAACAGCCATGGCTTGAGGTGCTTCAGTCCGTACAAGTGACGACATTGGTGCCTGCCTTTCACCGACTTTGCCCACACTTGGGAGGTCAGTGTTTAATGGAGTATGTGAACCAGTGGTGGTATCAGCTGGCGTCGAGAGAACATCGATATGTGGAGGATTTCCTGTTGTGGTTTTGCTCAATAGGCGATTGTGACAGAGACGGGCATCCTCGATGCTCAGAACGATAGCCCCTTCGAGACCTCGTGGCATATTACTTAGAGTCGACCCCACGGCATGGTGAACCGCAGCCCCGGCGCTTGTGGGTGTAGAACCAGCGTCCACATCCATCTTCCTTTTCTTCCTCGACGAGGAAATGCCCTCTACATCCTGACCCAAGTTCTCTTTTCGCTTCCGGCTCGTAGTTGGCCTCGCACGATGGGGGCCGCCCGTGCGATCCATCGCTGGGCTCTCCTTCGGCCGGTTGTTCTCCAACTCGTCGTCATTGAGGTCGATCACACCATTGGTTCCTTGGGGTTGGTTTGTTGGTAGATCTGTCACACGCCGAGTTGATGGCTGACCAACCAAAATTGTCGACTTTGGCTTGGAAGGGGACCGTGTTGAAGGCACAAACCCAACACCCAAGCCTCCTTCCTTGCCGTCGACAGTTGGGCCTTTCGGTATAGGTGTGGGTTTCTTGGTAACCCTAATGCGACGCCTGGAGAGGGCCGATGAAGCTTGGACGGCCGTCTTTGCCAGTGAAGCGCTAGCTTTTTTCTGAAAGGACGCAGGTGCGGGTATAGGGGGCTTAGAGGGCAATATTGGTGTTGGTACCACGGTATTTTCCGTCCCTTGGGCCGCGTTGCCCGAAGTAAGAGATTGACTGTGCGGCGCTGTGGGAGATATGTGAGAGCGATATTCAATAGATCAAAGAAGTCTTACAGTTAAACTCCATCCCCGTTTCCCATGGCAGATTATATCCAAGCTGGTTCGTAGGCACCGGGTTTCCGTCCACTCTTAACTTCGCGACCTCTGCCTGCCACCTGTTTTCCTGCGGCGATTCAACATTGAAGGGGCGGTGGTCCCAATTCCCTTCCAAGTCGTTAGCGAGTACGAAACTTGGAAGTGAGGAGTAATACCAGTGGTGTGATACCGGAATAGCTCGCGCTCCTTCCACAATTCCAGTTCAAACTCCCAATTCGGCAAATTTCGCAACTGGATCTCCCAATCCGGCATCTTCGTGGGAGTAGAAGCAGAAGCGGCTACCGTAACCACCCGTTGATCAGCATCGGGAACAGGTATAGTGGTCTTCGTCCCAGGAGTACTGGTGTGCACCCTCACGCTTGCTTCGTTCCGCTTCTGTTTCGCAGTTTGACAACCTGCGCCTCTTGACCCAGAGCCGGGATTTGAACGACCGACACTCACCCGCTCATCCTCGCTAGACTCCGCGTAGCTTTTCTTCTTCAAGAGACCCAACGAGGACCTCGTCGATCTTCTCATGGGGGACTCCACTGGACAGGGACCGAGGGCGACTGCTTCTTTAACAGCGATGGTCGGGGTGGGTTGGGGGGTTGGCTCTAGCTCCTGCTTGTCGGACACACTTAGGGCATTCTTCGGCGAGGCGACAGTCTGCGTCGCTGCAGCGGCAGCGTCCAGATGGTTCCCCACGTCAACTACTTCAGCATTCCGTCCGTTCCCCTCGCTGGCGTTGAGCCGGTCTCCATTCTCAGTGCAGGTCCCATCTGAATCAAGAGTTACGACAGTTTGATTCACGATCAAGTCAGGTTGCGGCCCCATCACCGTGCTTTTCTGCCCTCTGTGGCTTTCATCGCACAAAAGGTTCACAACCTTACCGGGTTTAGAAGATATCCACCAAGGGATCGAATCCGACTTGTCAGGTAATGGATGACAGACTCCCTCTTCGCTCGCATCCTTGTCATCATTTGTATGATCATCAGATTTCTGGCCTTGGCTCGGTAGGAGGACCTGAGCAGCCGTCTTCTCTACCGACTTGGCTCTTGCCGATCCCTCATTGAGAGTGGGAGGGGTAATATCCCCTCTCTCCGCTCCTGTATCAGGCCGTCCAGCAAGGCTTTGCTGCTCCATCTGGGTCGCGTCACGGCCACTCCCAACCCCGGTTAACCACGAGCCGATCGTAGGTGTGACCTTCTTCAAGGTACGTCCTCCGCTACCGTCCTTGTCGGGCTGTAAGTCCCGGTCCTCCTCTACCTCGTTCATGGGCTGTTTCGGGGGGTCCTCGGCTACCGCTAGAATCATGCCTAGATGCGAATCCGGGTCGTCGACCTCCATATCAGCCTCGCCGCTCTCTGGGCTCTGGGCTATCACTTCCGCGACACTCGGCTCGGATGAAATGGATCTAGAGTGCGAATACAATTTGCACCCATCATCTCCACCCATCCATTCCTCAACACGTCTTGGTTGTCCCCCATCACTGTCTGCGGTCTCGTTATTGTGAACCGTGGTCGTAGAGTTAGCGGAGAGCCTCACGACAGAGGACGATAAGGATCGATTGAAGGCAGGCGTCGAGGTGTGAGTCAGGTGCAGTGGGTGGTGGGTGAGATCTCGTTTGCGGGTAACACTTTGAAGGCGATCCAATGTGGCAATAATTTCGCTGGCTCTTGATTCAGTATGCGGGGATTCGCTCGAGTAACCTACCGGCCGTGGGGGGTGTTGCTGCATGATATACTGGTTGAGGGGTGGATGCGAGTGCTGCGAATGTTCCCAAGGGCTAGACACAGGCTTACCCATTGCCTCAGCAATAGGGTAAGTCAGACGCCTGCCTACGTATACACCAGAACGGCCATAGTATCGTCGTGGAGGGGGCTCGAAGGTGGACGGTCGAGGAGGTAGCTGATGTTGTGTCGTCGGCATCGTTGACGTGGATTTGGTGTAATCGTTAGAGGGTATCAATTGCCTGCCGGTTGAGGACGGGGTTATGCTTTGATTATGTTGGGGCGTCGGTGGGCGTCTGGGTTGGAATAGTGGGGGGATGCGACGGTGCATTAATGCTCGAGGGGCATTGGGTGGTTGCTTAGAATGCAATGAAGGCGTGACCACAGACCTAGCACTAATAGGAGAGTCAGGTGTAGTTGTAGCGCAGGGTGCCGAGGGTGAATTTGTGCCAGGACGAAACGCTTTTGGTGCGTTAGGGATCTGCTGGGAGTAATCCGGAGCACGGTGCATATCGTGGTCGACCCGAGGCGGTAACATTGGGTAACCACTGGCTCCTAGTTTGCCCATTAGCCCCTTTAGTTCCGTACGTGGACGAGCGTTGGGGTCGGCTTCACTGAAAAGGCTGACGTTGGCATCCCACCATGCTTCGATCGGCAGCGAGTAGAGCTTGAACAGAGTCGCGCAACAAGACGAATGGTTCAGTCCCTCTCGATGGTCGCAGAGCTGGTGGATCGTTAATATGAAGGCTGCTTAAAAAAAAAGGACGCCATGAGGACGTACACAAACACCCTGCTCCTTTTTAAGGTAGAGATACAAAGACAGTGCATACTCCGGCCTATTCCAATCGAGCTGTTCGTTGGTTGGGAGGTGATCATTGGCGAGCATCAATGCGGCTTTAGTATACCACATAACATGGTCAAAGTGCTGAGTCCTCCTTTCGCCTAGTCCAACAAGCTCATGTTGATGGTCCGCTAATGTGAGTAAGGCAGGTGCAGCGGTTGCCCACTCGGGAATCCTGCACTTGACTGCTTGAACGGCATCGACTGCACGTCCAAGCAGCCACAGTCGTTCAACTTGGACGTCTCCTAGGATGTGGCGTATACTAGCGGCGAGGTCTCTAGCACACAAAGAGAATGGTTAAAAATTAGTGTGGTAGCGGTCGAGAGGAAATAGACCTACTCTTGAAAGAGGATGCATGAAATGACTCTGATGGTCTCTGTGTCCAAGAAGGAACTAAAGCCTTTGTAGTGAGGGAAATAACTTGGCACGGTGGTGCTGAGCCGCCACACGTTTTTGCAGCGTGAGTCGGCGCTGATATACCGAATCCTGTCGCGAAAAGCAGGACTTCGTGCAAAGCGAATCAAGTCGGTCGAAGCTGGGTCAGACATTTTATGAATGGGTCGGAACCTTGAAAAGGTGAAGTCAAAGAGGAAATAACGGGGCTTGCACGACCGCCAAGATGCCAGAAACACAATCACACGAAGTTGAATGAAGCTCAGGCTCGCGTGAGGATAGGACCCCAGGTGGGGACAGCAGGTGGAGACCAAGTTCAATCTACCTTTGACCACCTTTGACCAGCTGTGCAAATATTCACCAAACAGGTGGTTTGTTGAGAGGTAAATATCTTATATCGCATTAATCTTGTGCTTCCAACAGCGCTAGTTGGGCGATATTTGCGAATTATGACCACCTCCCCTTTGGGTTACTTTGGGTTACTTTGGTTTATAGCAAAGAGAACGTATAGTGAAATATCCTCACAACCGGATGCTTGATGACTTTAACCGACCCCTAGCGCGCGCGCGTCTCCTTATGGTCCTTATGGTCCTTATGGTCCTTAGGGTCCTTATGTATGTTTACGTTAGCAGGCAGCAAAGCGAGTACCGCCGCCAATCGGGCGCCGGCGCCGGAGCCGGGGTTGAATCCCCAATCCTGTCGACGCAGTTTTGGGGTTGCACCGTACACTACTCCCTCGTAGCAGCTTACCCACCGCACAATCTATACCGCAATATTCCCCAAATAATCTAACCGACGCTGACCACGGCGCTGACGAGGATGCCCTCGCGTTCTACTCAGCAGGACGCCTCCCACGAGCATCCGTCCCATCAGCACACGCCCCGACCGAGACCACCGTCACGGACATCCTCTTTCCTCGCTGAACTTGCACTAGCACCTCTCAGCACCCTCTCTCAGACTTCCCAGGCGTTTCCCCAGCTCAAGCAGAGTTACGAAAACCTCGTCGCTCTTGCAAACGCACGCGAAGCCCTTCGACAGACGCGTCGAGAGGCCCTTAGGCATGGAAACCAAGTCCGGAAGATGGTCTGGAGAGATAGGGGAGAACCACCCGTTGAACTCCGGAGCCTTGAAGATTGCATCGAACATGCCGTTAGAGGCGGAAGTCGTAAGTACCCTATTTTTCGGTATCTTATTGCTCATCTACTGTGTCCCTCTTATCCGTAATCTGCCGAGTCGACCAGCCACAACCAGCTCAGACTATTGACCGCTCTCCTCTGAAATATACCCATTACTCGATCGACTTGAAACACGATCTGTTTGTGGTCCTTCCTATGCGCTTCCTATGCGCTTCCTATGCGTTTTCAGGGTTGGACACTACTGCGATCTCCGGTTCAACCCTCCCATGGAGCGAAATGCTCATATGGGTACCCGGATGGGTCAATCTGGATCAAATGACTCTAGTCCTCACACGCCGAAATCTTAGTTGCGAACTACTGAGACGCGTAACTGAATGTCGCGCCTTGCATCGACTCTAGGTCACGATATGTGGTGTTAGTGTCCCCACCACTAGCCATTCCATATATAACACGCAATTGGCTCCCTTCAGCCGCGATTATTCCGCAATGTAGTCTCTTTCTTCGTCCACCGAACCCACCATAAGGGTGCAGGTTGCGACAATAGACGTTCTAGAGCTCCTCAAAAACCGTAGACCTCCCAGACCTCTTCCCCTCATCCTTACGGCTTGTACTGACACCGCACACAGGAGCAGGCGGCCTCGCATTCGCAATCCGCTCGGGGGTAAACTTCTTCCTCCTCCTCTTCCGCATCACCCGCACGCCAAGACGCGCACGCACCGCTCTCGTCCTGCACGCCCTCTTCGGCCCCGACTCGTTCCGCTTCGCCGCGATGCTTGGAACTTTCGTAGCGATATACAAGTTCCTCGTCAACGCTTTACCCCTTGCTTCTCTCACTGCGGACCTCTCCCCACCTCTGCTACCTCGCATGCGGAGCGTGGCTGGGTCACTGACCAGAGAGGCCAGGTACAACGGCGGGGCGTCGTGGGCGGAAGAGGACGCCTTCACCCCACCCGAGTGGGTTGCAAATGATTTGACCAACAATTCAGGGAAAGAAAAGGTTGTCGCCGGAGGAGAGAACGGGACGATTACCATGGTACCGAAAGTCAAAACTAAGCTCTCTGCGCAGGCTGTCGCCCATGAGATTTGGGTGCGGAAGAAGGGCCGAAGGTGGCACGCCTTCGTTGCGGGTGCTGTTGCGAGTGCTGTCGCCATTATGTTTGAGACGAAGAAGCGGAGAGTCGGCATCGCCCAGCAGATGTTCGTTCGGTACGTCTCTATCGGTTGTCTCTTTCGCCTAACTCGTGCGTGTATACGGACTAATTATGACGGATCATAGAGGTCTACAAGGGACATATAACGCCCTCTCGGACCGGCACGGCTTCACGATTCCCTACGGCTCCGTCCTAGTATTCTCGCTCTGTTGCGGGCAGATCATGTACGCGTGGATGATGCGACCCGATACCATTCCCCCAAGTTATGCGGTATGGATCACTCAGGCGTCCAAAGTCAGCAAAGGCGCGGTCACAATCAACAAGCAGCTGGTGCGGGCGGGCATAGCGGATCGAGCCGTTAAGGAGGAAATTTCTAAGTTTATGAATGACGCGGTACGCGTATCCAGCTTTGGCCCGTGTTACTCTTTGAGCGGCGATTGACTAGGTTGTCGCAGACGACAACGAAGTGGAATGTCGCGAGGTTGAAGGATGAGCTGAATGTTATTAAGACGTCCTCAGGGAAGGAGTTTATTTATCCGTTTGCGAGCTGCGCGGTCATTCATCCCTGGGTCGATGGTTGCTGGATGGCACAGTTGGACAAGTTCTGGGCGGTTGGCTCACCCATTCTACCTACTGCTTAACGAGTCGTTGACAGCAAATTATCGACAGGTCTTCAAATGGATGTTCCCGATCTACGGTGCATTGCACTTTGTCCCGTCACTTTTATTCAAGCACCGGGCATGGCTTAGCCAGCCGAAGATAATGACTACCCGGACCATAGCGGGAACCGCGAGGAGCTCGAGTTTCCTTAGCGCATTTGTCGTTATCTATCTCTGTTCGTTTCTCATCCAGTAATTCCTGCGGGTCTTAAACGTTAGCTCATGTTGTTAATAGCTATCCTATGCACCCGCCGAAATCTCTACGACCTCGTTGACTCATCCCGTCTTTCCATTCCGCTCCCACATCCGTTGATCCTCTCCCTGCGCAAGCTAACCCTCAAAATGCCTCTCTACTGGATTGCTGGATTCTGCTCCGGCCTGTCGCTCTTCGTCGAGGCGGAACGGAGACGCGGCGAATTGGCAATGTATGTCATGCCCAAGGCGCTTGAGAGCCTCTGGGTTGCTGTGCATGGTAAAGCCAATCCCAGTGCGAGGAGGCGGGTGATGGGCGAAGCAGCATTTATAGCTGCTGCTATGGGGATGGTCATGGTGAGTCCTCTACTGACTGATGCGTTGAAGTGGGAAACCAAGATGCTCATGGATCCCAATCTGCAGAGCACGTACCAAAATGATCCGCAGCATTTATCAGGTCTGGTGCGGCGCATTTTGTATCAGTTCATCGGACCCAATTAGTCTCTCGCAGATAATGCAGGTTTGTATAGAACGTGGTGTAGATGATGTAGCACATAGCATTATGCGCTTTTATTCTTCATTAAATAAATAGGGCCTCAGGTCGCGCTCCTTAGACTTTCTGAAGCACTAATTGTCGCAGGGACAACGGGTTGTAAGACTATACCATTGAAATAATATAGTCCAACTTCACAATCCCAATATTTCATATCAGGTGGACCCTGAGGTCATTCTGTCTGTCTGTCCCAATCACGAAAATATATTATTGGACTCGGGGAAAGACTATTGGATACCAAAACCTATATATATCAGATATACGTACTTGTGAACAACAAATGCCCATACAAGCGCCTTGGAGTGGACGAGGCATTATATTAGCTTCGCAGTTGCCACACTATTTAAAAACGAATGATCTACGGGATGTCACATTATGGTCTATAGACTCGCATAAGCTCAACGGATAGTATCAACACAATCGCTGAGCTGACGAATTCCCGATCATCGACATTATGTACTACGCCAGTAACAGCGGGACGGAACTCAAACAATGTCCACGGGGTATACGTTCAATAATCCACATGATCAAATCCCCTAGTGGCGCAGGCCGCCCAGTCTCAATTAGCGACCCTATTATTACTGCGCGTCATGAGCAGGCGACGAATTCCAAACATAATTCCTAAGGCCATATATAGAATGAGGCAGCCGTTGTAAGCAGCCTGGTTGGACTGTCATTGGAGAGCTTTGGAATTGAGGTGAAATCGGATACTCACCATTCTATAGAGGTGAATATGGAGACCGGTGGCCATAGTCCGCAATAAAGCGCAGCAGTCTTCTGCGACTCGATGGGATCCGAGCCACAATCGTTGTTGGGCAGCACAACAAAAGCGATGATCATGGCCGCTAACGAGAGCAACCACCAAAAGGCCCACCTATTGCATTAACATTTGGCGCTAGGTTAAGTTTCGCATTTTCCAGGAAAGATAGCAACTTACAAATGAACAGCGCGATGCTTCATCCATCTTGAGGGAGGCAAGGGCAAAAAGAAAACGTAGGCCACCCCGAGGGTACAGCAGCACGTGATAACGATATAAATACAGCAGGCCATGTGGGATAAGTCTGGCGACTTTGCTGTTAACATTCCCGCGAGTATGCCTTCAATGAGCGAATTGGCGTAAATTAGGATAAAGATCCCTGGTGTTGAGAAAATCAGTACCTGTGTAATCAGGGAAAGAAAGAGGGAGCATCCACGAACAAGGCATCCTTGACCTTGCCGGGGTGGGTCGTTCTCGTCTAGGTATACCCTCGCGC
>Ga0307513_10008846_pt1 | contig 12808 bp, 8 predicted proteins | sample 15_EM_MG_FD_202174 | JGI IMG/M metagenome (GOLD analysis project Ga0307513, IMG submission 202174) | Populus trichocarpa ectomycorrhiza microbial communities from riparian zone in the Pacific Northwest, United States - 15_EM | ecosystem: Host-associated > Plants > Roots > Unclassified | place...
CGGCGTCGATGGGGTCGAAGGATGCATCGGGAAAAACCGCCGCGAGCTGTGTCAGACCGCTCTGGATCAGGTGGATGCTCGTGGACTCGAGCGGCTCCAGAAATCCGCTGGCAAGCCCGAGCGCGATGCAGTTGCGATTCCAGAACTTGCGTCGCCGGCCGGTGGTGAAGCGCAGCAGGCGCGGATCCGCGAGCGGCTTGCCATCGAGGTTCGCCAGCAGCGTTGCCGTGGCTTCGTCATCGCTCACGAAGCGGCTGCAATACACGTGGCCATTGCCGATGCGATGCTGCAGCGGAATCCGCCACTGCCAGCCGGCCGCGTGCGCCGTCGATCGAGTGTAGGCGTTGAGCGGCGAGACGCTTTCGCTGGGTATTGCCACGGCCCGATCGCAGGGTAGCCAGCGTGTCCAGTCTTCATACCCGGTCTTGAGCGCCTGCTCGATCAGCAGTCCCTGAAAGCCCGAGCAGTCGATGAACAGATCCGCCTCGATGCGCCGATCGCCCTCGAGTCGAAGCGACCGGATGAAGCCATCATCGCCGCGAAGTTCCACATCGAGAACCTTCCCTTCGACGCGCGTGACGCCGCGCGCTTCGGCATAGCGCCGCAGATAGGCGGCATAGAGGCCGGCGTCGAAATGGAACGCGTACGAGAGGCTCGAAAGAATCAGCCGCGGATCCTCGACCGGTCGGGTGAACTTGTCGCGATACGCGGCGCACGCCGACAGGGAAAACTCGTGCAACGGCGTGGTGTCACCGGCCGCGCGTGCGCGCAGCCAGTGATGGTGAAAAGCCACGCGATCGATGGTGATGCCGTACTTGCCGAAAGGATGAATGTACTGGTGGCCGAGCCTGGCCCAGTTGCGAAACTCGATCCCGAGCTTGAACGTGGCCTTGGTCCGGCGTACGAAATCGTCTTCATCGATGCCTAACAATCCGTTGAAGCTGCGAATCGGCGGAATGGTCGCTTCGCCCACCCCCACGGTGCCGATCTGCTCCGATTCGACCAGCGTGATCGTGGGAGCGCGCTTTTCCAGCACCCGCGCCAGCATGGCGGCCGCCATCCAGCCGGCGGTGCCGCCACCCACAATTGCGATGCGACCGATGGGTGCTGGCGACATCAGGCGGGACTCCCGCGGCAATGGTGGGCGAGATAGTCGTCGTGCGAGACCGAGAACTCGGCCATGCGGCCGATCGTCGCGCGAATCTCCGCGAGATCGGCACGCAACCGATCCGGGTCATGGCGCAGGACCAGCGGATCGCCGTGGTCGGGCCAGACCTCCTGGCCCAGCAACACCGCCAGCCAGTTGGGCGCGGCGAACAAGTCGGCTGGATATCGAAGCACGCGACCACTGTTGCGAAAGAATTCGAGACGGTGAGCGAGCGACTCGGGAATGGACATGTTTCGGCAATCGCGCCAGAGCGGCGCGTCGTCGCGTGAATTCGCCTTGTAGTGCAGCACCACGAAGTCGCGGATGTGGTCGTACTCGGCGAGCGCCACTCGATTGAACTCGTCGAGGAGCACGGGCGAGAAACGGCGATCCGGAAACAGGTTGAACAGGTGCGTGAGACTTTTCTGGATGAGATGGATGCTCGTGGATTCGAGCGGTTCGAGGAAGCCGGCTGCCAGTCCCAGCGCCACGCAATTTCGATTCCAGAGTTTTCGCCGCCGGCCGGTCGTGAAACGCAGTACCCGAGGTTCCGCCAGCGCCCGGCCGTCGAGGTTGGCTAACAACGTTGCGCTCGCTTCATCGTCGCCGATGTGGCGGCTGCAGAAGACGTAGCCGTTGCCGATGCGGTGTTGCAGGGGAATGCGCCACTGCCAGCCGGCCGAACGCGCGGTGCTGCGTGTGTACGGCGTGCGGGCACCGGCGTTTTCACACGGCACCGCGACGGCGCGATCGCAGGGCAGCCAGTGCGTCCAGTCTTCGTAGCCGGTTTTCAGCGCCTGCTCGATGAGTAATCCGCGAAAGCCCGAGCAATCGATGTAAAAATCCGCCTCGATGCGGCGGCCATCCGCGAGCCGCAGCGCTTCGATGAATCCATCGCCGGCGCGCAACTCGGCGTCGACCACCTTGCCGTCGATGCGCTGCACGCCACGCGCTTCCGAATAGCGCCGCAGGAAGGCGGCGTAAAGCCCGGCGTCGAAGTGATAGGCATAGGCGTACATGTGCCATGGACCACCAGGATTCCCGGCGAGATTCGCGATCCGATCACGCCGTGCGATCACCGCATTCAGCGAATAGTCCTCGAACGTGCCCGCATCACCGCGCTCGCGTAGCCGCAGCCACCGCTGATGCACGGTCGCCTCGGGGCTGAGACCCGGAATTCCGAAAGGATGCATGTAGCGATGACCTACTCGCGACCAGTCCTGGAATTCGATGCCGAGCTTGAACGTTCCCTGCGTGGCGCGAAGAAACTCGTTCTCGTCGATCCCGAGTGCCTGGTTGAACAGGCGGATCGGCGGGATGGTGGCTTCGCCCACCCCGACGGTGCCGATCTCCGAAGATTCGATCAGCGTGATTGCGCAAGAACCATCGGTGAGCTTGCGCGCGCAGACTGCGGCCGCCATCCACCCGGCCGTGCCGCCGCCGACGATGGCGATACTGCGAATGCGGTCGGGCGCGTGCGTCATGCGGGTGGTGCGGACGCACCGCGCGCGGCGATGAAAGCCCGGTGATCGGGCAGCGTCGCGGCGTTCGCCTGCATTTCCTGGGACATTCGCGTGAGCGCGCCACGGGTGGTCGCGAGCGACGTCACATCCGCCAGCGGGTCGTACGCGCCGGGGCTCACTCCCTGGCCTGACAACACGCTGAGCCAACCATCGATGCCGCAAAACTCGTCTTCACCGACCGTGATGCGGCCGCTGTCCGCGAACAGCGCCATCCGCTGGCGCAGGCTTTCTGGCACGGCGGTCTCGCGGCATTTCGTCCAGAGCGCCGAGTCGTCACGGCGGGTGGCGTAGTAGTGCAGCACCAGCAGGTCGCGAAGCCGGTCGTATTCGTGCGCGGTCAGGCGGTTGTACTCGGCCGCGTCCGCGGGACTCAGGACCGAGACCGGCAGGTGTGCGAGATAACGTGAGATACCGGTCTGCGTCAGATGCAGGCCGGAGCTCTCCAGCGGATCGAGCGTCTCTCCCGGCAGCAACAGACAGTTCTTGACCCAGAATTGCTTCGGCCTTCCCCGGTTCAGACGCCGCAAGATGGGGGCATCCAGCGCTGTGCCCCGTGCAGCTTCCAGTAGTTGGGCGGCGGCCGCCTCGTCGCCGATGAATTCGCTGCCGTACGCGAAGTCACGCACGATGCAATTCTGCAGCGGCGTGACGGACTGCCATCCGTGCGCATGCGCCGTCACTTCCGAGTACGGCGGCAACTCAGGGCGCGAAGCACAACGCAGCGACTGAATTCGGTCGCAGGGAAGCCAGGCGGACCAGTCCTCAAGGTCGATGCCGAGTGCCGGCCAGAGCGCGCCCGTGCAGTCGATGAATTGTTTGGCTTCGAGCCGGCTGCCACCCTGCAGCACGAGCGCGCGCACGAAACCGAGCTCGGGGTCGAGCTCGACTTCTGCGATCTCGCCGGACAGCGCAACGACGCCGTTTCTGAGCGCGCTGGCGCGAAGTTGCGCCGCTAACAAGCGGGCGTCGAAGTGCCAGGCGTACGAGTACAGCGACAGTACCGAGCGCGGATCCGATTGAGGTATCGCGAATTTTCCGAGGCGCGCCGCCTGCGCCGCCATGGAGAAATCCTCGAGAGGGTGGCTCTCGCCCAGCGCCGCGAGGCGCAACCAGTGGTGCTGGAACGGAACCGCGTCGAGTTTCGCGCCGATCGAACCAAAACCGGAAAAGTATCGATCGCCGATCGCGCCCCAATCGTGAAACGAGGCGCCGAGCCGGAAAGTCGCCTGCGTGTTTCGCATCAGCGCCGATTCGTCCAGGCCGAGCAATCGAAGCAGCCGGTGCAGGCTCGGAACGCTGGCGATGCCACTTCTGGTATCGCTCTTACCTGGAATCTCCAGCACGCGGACCTGGGACGAAGCGCCAAGGACGCGCGCAATGGTCGCGGCTGCCAGCCAGGACGACGAGCCGCCGCCCACGATAACGATGCTGCTTAGCGGGAACGCGGACAAATTCCCTCCGTTGTTGTTGGGCGCGGGCGACACCCGCGCGCGGCCACGAATGATGGCAGAGCGAAGGCTATTGATCGCTCGATATGATTTATAGTACTAATGGCATTAGACGAAAAGGCCACAGCCTTTCGCAATCTCGTACTTGGGGGGACAACATGAGACGAAAGAAATACCTGCCGGTGTGCGGAACAGGCGCGCTGGCGATTTTTACGAGTATGGCCGTCACGGCGCAGGACAAGCCGAAGGACGACGCTGAAGAACTGACCGAAGTCGTGGTGACGGGCGTTCGCCAGTCCATGCGCGACTCGGTGATCATGAAGCAACGTAGCGAACTGATCACCGACAACATTTCCAGTGGCGACATCGGCCAGCTGCCGGATGTCACCATCGCCGAAGAGCTCAATCGCCTGCCCGGCGTCAACACGACGCGCGATCGCGGAAACGCAAGCCAGGCCGCCATTCGCGGCATGGGTCCGCGCCTGGTGTTCGGCCTCGTCAACGGCCGCGAAGTGGCCTCCTCCGAGCCTTCACAGGACTTGCGCTGGGAAATCTACCCTTCCGAAATCCTTTCCGGCGCCCAGGTCTACAAGAGCCAGGACGCGACGCTGATCGCCGGCGGCATTGCCGGCACGGTCGACATCCGTACGCTGTCGCCACTCGACTATGAAGGCACGCGCCTGAGCTTTCGCGGTGGCCCTACCTACAACGAAGGCGCATCGGATCTCCCGCACTACGATCCGCTCGGCTTTCGCGGCAGCGCCGGGTACGTCGGCCACATCAGCGAAAACGTCGCGGTTTCGCTCGCCGTCAGCGCGCAGAAGGAAAAGAACGGCTTCCCGGATTTCCGCACGTTCGGCTGGAACACGCCGGACAATTCCGGTGGGAACACCGGCGATCTCAACGGTGACGGCACGCCGGACAACACCACCTGGGGCCTGGTCACCGAACTCAAGGAAGTGGTCCAGGACCGTCATGCGATCGCCGGCGCTCTCGGCTGGCAAGCCAGCGAAAGCCTGAAGATCAAGGCCGACGCGCTGTACTCGCAGTACAAGATCAACGAGGACCAGTTCCAGGCCTGGTATGGCAACAACATCACGGGCAACTGGGCCAATGGCAATTCAGGGGTTTACAACGCGCCCGGCAGTTCCTACGAGATCGTCGACGGCTCGGTGGTGGCGGCTGACCTCAATGGCGCCTTTCCCAACTACGAAAGCTCGATCAACAACTATGCCGAGAAGCACACGCTGCTGGTCACCGGCCTCAACGCCGAATGGACCGCCGGCTCGTGGGTGAACACGGTCGACCTGTCGTATTCGGAAGCGAAGCGCAACAACCGTTGGGAAGCCATCTATCTATCCGATGTCTACCCGCCCGATCTGAATTTCGACATCCGCAACGGTCAAAAACCGTATGCGCACATCGCGGGCTTCAATCCCGCGGATCCGTCCATCCAGTCCGCGGGTGGCTTCCGTTCCAATAGCGGCTCGAACGTGAATGGCACCGGCCAGAGCGACGGTCCAGAGACGACCCGCGACTCCATCGGCGCCGTCGCCGTGGATTTCACGCGCAATTTCGAAGGCTCGTTCCTGAGCAATCTGAAATTCGGAGTGCGCGCTTCCGAGCGTGAGAAGACTCACCAGCGTTTCCGGTACGGCCTGTGCGCGGGCACTGGCTCGACGGTTTTCACCACGCCGAATGACATCAACTCCCAGACCTGTCGCGCCGGCAGCGGCGTCGTGAGTCTGGCAAATGCCGGTCTCGAGTCGTTTGTCGTTCCCGGATTCACCGCGCCACCGATGGTCTGGGGTGATTTCGATCGCGTGCGGGCGCTCGTCTATCCGGACGATTCCGTTCCCGCCGGTTCGGAACAGTTGTTAGTTCACACCAAAGTCGAGGAAACCACTTACGACGGCTACGCGAAGGTCACCTTCGATGGCCATCTCGGAGGCAAGGACCTCACCACAGGCTTTGGCGTGCGCGCTGCTCATCTCAAGTCCACGAGCAGCGGGTTTCAGACCGCCGACGGTCTGAACTACACGCCGGTGTCCATCGACAACAGCACCACCGAGATCCTGCCCAGTCTCAACATGTCACTGCATCTCGCCGACGACCAGGTGTTGCGATTCGGCGCGGCGGTCGCGCTGTCGCGTCCACCGCTCGATGCGCTGGTCACGGGCTTTTCGCTGAATCCGACCGGCACTCCGCCGACCGGCGGCGGCGGCAACCCGCTGCTCGAACCGTACAAGGCGAATCAGTTCGACCTGTCATACGAATGGTATTTCCACGACGAGTCCCTGTTCGCGGCGGCGGTCTACTACAAGGACCTGAAGACGCTGATCGGCGCCGGGCAGGAAACGCAGACCATCAACGGCGTGCAATACATCATTACGTCGGAGGAAAACGGACCGGGCGGCTCGATCCAGGGCGTCGAGCTCACGTACCAGACGCGGTTCCACTTCCTGCCGGGCTTCCTCAGCGACATGGGCCTGTATGCCAACTATGCCTACGCGGACTCCGACATCCATGAATTCGCGCCGGCATCGGATCCGTACGAGATCGTGGGCCTGGCGAAACACACCTCGCAGCTCGATCTGTTCTACAACCGGGGCGGCGTGGAAGTCCGTGGAGCGTGGAAGCACCACAGTCCGTTCACCGTGGCGCCGGGCTGGGTGGCGACCGTGCTCAAACAGATCGGTGAAGAGGACCTCTTCGACGCCAGCATTTCGTACTCCTGGAACGATCGCTACAGCGTCCGCCTCCAGGGTCACAACCTGACCGACGAACGCGGCCTGTTGAACTCAGACAACATGCCGCAGAACCTGTCGAACGACGGCGGCTACCAGGTTTACGGGCGGTCCTATCTACTCGACTTTGGTATCAGGTTCTAGCGAATCCCGGAACGCGGCGGGGAAGCCATCCCGCCGCGTTCTGCATGACAACAATTTGCGCAACCCCGACGGCGTGTGTTCGGTAACATCACCTCGCTCACGGCCCAGGAGTTCGAGGAATGCGTTTACGCGTCGGTTTGGTAGGCATTGGCAAGATTGCGCGAGACCAACACATACCATCGCTGAAGGCGAATCCGCGTTTCGAACTGGCGGCATGCGCCAGCCGCCACTCCACCGTGGAAGGCTTGCGGAGCTTTCCCGATCTGGAGGCGATGCTCGGCGCGGTTCCCGACCTGAATTGCATTTCCATCTGCACGCCACCGCAGGCGCACTTCGAGGCTGCCCTGACTGCATTGCGTGCCGGCAAACACGTGATGCTGGAAAAGCCACCGACCGCCACCACGCGGCAGATCGCGCTGCTCGCCGACGAAGCCGCGCGGCAGGGACGCACGCTGTTCCAGACGTGGCATTCGCGCTTCGCGGCGGGCGTGGACGGCGCCCGTGAATTCCTGCGCACGCGCAAGCTGGTCAGCGGCAGGATCATCTGGAAGGAAGATGTGCACTTCTGGCACCCGGGCCAGGCCTGGATCTGGGAGCCGGGAGGTTTCGGCGTGTTCGATCCGGGCATCAATGCGCTGTCGGTGCTCACCGAGATACTGCGTGATGACGTCTGCGTCGAGCGCGCGTGGCTCGAATATCCCGAGAATCAGCAGTCACCCATTGCGGCCAATCTTCGCCTGCGCACCGCAGCCGGCGTCGAGATCGCCGCGGAGTTCGATTTCCGCCAGAAGGGCGAACAGAGCTGGGACATCGAGCTCACGACCAACACGGGCACGCTCAAGCTGGCGCGGGGCGGCGCCGAACTGTCCATCGATGGCAACGCGGTCGTCACGGATGCGAGCATGGCCGGCGAATATCCGCGTCTGTATCAGCGTTTCGCTTCCCTTTGCGATGCGGGCACGTCGGAAGTCGACTGGCGCCCCTTCCAGCTGGTGGCGGATGCCTTTCTCATCGGCGAGCGCCGCATCGTCGCACCACACGAGATCTGAACGATGAACACCGCGCGTTGCATCCTGACCCTGCTGGCCCTGCAACTGTGCACATTTGCGGCCGGCGCCGCGACTCGCATCGATCTCAATGACGACTGGGTCTTCCGGACGGAAAAAGGCACCGACGGCCTCGCCGCCAGCTGGGCTCTAACTACCCCGGCGGGCACGGCCGACGTCACGCTGCCGCACACCTGGAACCGAGCGGGTGCCGACTACGACTATCTGGGTACAGGCTGGTACTTCCGTCGCCTGGAGCGGCCGTTGCTGCCCGCCGATGCGACCGTGCAGCTGCATTTCGGCGCCACGTTCTACAAGGCGCGCGTGTGGGTGAATGGCGTCGAAGTGGGTGCGCATGAAGGCGGCTACACCGAACACTCCTACGACATCACCGGGAGCCTGCGCGAGAGCAATCAGATCGCGGTGGCCATCGACAACCGGCCGGGCATGTTCACCATCCCCGGCTTCGGAGCGCGCGGCGCAGCCGACGCCTGGTACGACTGGTGGGCCTACGGCGGCATCGTGCGCGATGTGTGGCTCAGCGTGCATGGGCCGGTTCGCATCGACCGCCAATTCATCCGCTCGAAGCTCGCCGGCGGCAACGCCACCGTGACGGATCGCGTCGCGATCGCAAGCCACAGCGCGCAACGAGTCACGCTGCGCGCCACCGTGACGGATCCGAAGGGCAAGGTGGTGGCGACGCACAAACAGGGCGCGGCGTTGCGTATCGGCGCCAATGATGTGTCGTTTACGCTGCCGCTCGAACAGATTCAGCGTTGGGATCTCGATCACCCGAACCTGTATCGCATGACGGTGGATGTGCTCGACGCCGGCGGCAAGGCCATCGAGAGCGCGCACGATGTGTTCGGCCTGCGCGAGATCGCGATCCGCGATCGACACCTGTTCATCAATGACCAGCGCGTGCGGTTGTCCGGCATGACACGGCACGCGGATTCTCCGTGGGAAGGCCTGGCCGAAACGCGCGGCACACTGAGCCACGACTGGGAGGACATGAAGAGTCTCAACATGACGCTGACGCGGCCGGTGCACTACGCACCCGATCCGTGGGTGGCGGATTTCGCCGATGCGCGCGGAATCCTGCTGATCCCGGAGATTCCCGTGTGGCAGGCGAGCGAGACGCAGCTTTCCAATCCGCAATACGTTGAGCTCGCGAAACGGCAGATGCGCGAGCTCATCGAACAATACGGCAATCATCCGAGCGTGTTCGCCTGGAGCGTGTTCAACGAAAGCGCGGCTGGCTCGCCGGGCGGAATAAAGTTCTTCCGTGAGCTGCGCGATTTCATCAAGAGCATCGACCCGGAACGGCCCGTCACGCTGGCCGATGACAACCTTCCCAAGCTGGGTAGCGCCGAGGAGTCCGCTGCCAACGACGCCGACTTCCTCATGATGAATCAGTACTTCGGCGCCTGGCATGGACCGCGCGAAGCGCTCGATCCCGCGCTCGACAAGGTAAACCGGTTGTTCCCTACAAAGATGGTGATCATCTCGGAATTCGGGTTTCCGGGAATTTTCGCCAAGAACCCGGCGGAAGCCGACGCCATGCGCGTGTCGATCCTGCTCGAACAGCTGCCGCTGCTCGCCAAGCGTGACTGGATCGCCGGCGCAATCCTGTGGTGCTACCAGGACTACAAATCGCGGCGCTATTTCTGGCCCGGTCAGGAGCAGGGTTATCTCGAGCACGGCATCGTCGATCAGGATCGGCAACGCAAGCCGTCCTACTTCGCGTGGGCGGAGCTCAATGCGCCGGCGCACATCGATGCGCGCTGGACGCGCAACACCGGTGGCGAGCCGACGGCGTTCGCATTGACGGTAAAACCCAATGGCAGCGCCGAATTGCCGTCCTTTCCGCTGCGCGACTATCGCCTGAGCTGGCAGCTCGTCGATGCTGAGAACAAGGCGTTCGCGGACGGGGCGGCCATCGTCAATCCGCCTGGGCCGCTGTCCGTCGAGCGAGACGTACCCGCGCGCACCACCAAGGGCGCATTCAGGCTCGTGATCAAGCTAACCCGTCCCGACGGGTCGCTGGCGATGGAGCACGTGCTCAGCTCTCAGTAACATGCGGGCATGACAAAAATCGACGATCTTCACGGCAAGCTGGTACTCATCACCGGGGCGAGCTCGGGCATCGGCGCCGCCCTGGCGCGCGCCTTCGAAGCGCAGGGCGCAGTGCTCGCGCTGCATTACAACGCGCATGAACCCGCCGCCAGCGCAACGAAGCCAAAGCTGGTTCGCGGCGACCTGTCGAAGCGCGGCGAAGCGCGCCGCGTGGTCGATGAAGCCGCGGCCGCGCTGGGCGGTCTCGACATTCTCATCAACAACGCCGGCGGCCTCGGCGAACGCCGTCCCATCGCCGAGGTGGACGATGCGTTGTTCGATTTCGTCTACGACCTCAACGTCCGTTCGGTGATCGCGGCGTCGCAGGCGGCAATCCCGCATTTCGAAAAGCGGGGCGGCGGCAACATCGTCAACGTGGGTTCCATCGCCGGCATCGACGGCGGCGGTGCGGGCGCCAGCGTGTACTCCACCGCCAAGGCGGCCGTGCACAACATCACTCGCCACCTGGCGCGTGATCTGGCGAAGAAAAACATCCGCGTCAACACCGTGGCGCCGGGCGCGATCGCGACGCCATTCCACGACCGCACTCCGAAAGAACGGCTCGACGCCATGCGCAATGCCGCGCCGCTCGGCCGCATCGGCGAAGCACAGGATTGCGTGGGCGCTTTCCTGTTTCTCGCCTCGAATGAGTTGTCGGGATACATCACCGGCAACATGGTTCACGTCAACGGTGGCATGTACATGCCATGACGTATCCCGCCGCATTCATCGCCGGCGACTGGGGCACGAGCAATCTCACGCTCGCGCTCTGTGACGAGGACGGCCAGGCGCTCGAGACGCGCAAAGGACCAGGCGCGGCGGAATCGCGCGGCCGCTTCGCGCAAGTATTCGATGAGCTGGCCGCAAGCTGGCTCGAATCCCGGGGGCCGATGCCGGTCGTGCTCTGTGGGATGGTCGGTTCCGCATTCGGCTGGCGTGAGGTGCCCTATCTGTCGTGCCCCGCCGATCTCTACGAGCTCGCTGACGAGCCGGTCGTCGTGCGTGAAGGCGTCAGAATCGTGCCGGGAATGCGTTGCACGAATCCACTCGGCGCGCCGGACGTCATGCGCGGCGAAGAGACGCAGCTTTTCGGTGCGCAAACCATGGATCCCAGGATGAGCACCGGCAAGCAGCTGATCTGCATGCCGGGCACGCACACCAAGTGGGTGTCACTGAACGGCAGCGTCGTGCAGGAATTTCTCACCGCGCCCACCGGCGAATTGTTCGCGATGCTCTGCGAGCACAGCGTGCTGGTGCGCGACAAGACGACTTCGATTGAACGCAGTGCGCCGGACTTCGAGCGGGGACTTGCGGAGTCGGCGAAGCATCCGGATGCGTCGCTTCTTCACCGGCTGTTCCAGAGCCGCAGCCTGCGGCTCGACAAGCAGCTCTCGCCAGAAGGTGCCGCCTCCTGGATGTCAGGCCTGCTCATCGGCACGGACGTCGGGGGCGCGCTGCCACTGTTCGCGGGGCACGACGCCAACGCGCCGGTATACGTGATCGGTGCGCCTCAACTAACTGCCTCTTACGCACTCGCGCTCACACGTCGCGGGCGCAAGTCCATCCAGATCGATGGAGCCAAAGCCGCGCTCGCGGGCCTCGGCTACGTGTATCGCGAGCAGGAGCGCCAGAATTCATGAGCAACATCGAGCTTGTCGCGATCCTGCGCGGCCTCACCCCCGAGCGTGCACCCGAGGTCGGCGCCGCGCTGGTCGGCTGCGGCTTTCGCACCATCGAAGTCCCGCTCAACTCGCCCAACCCGTTCGAGACCATCAAACTATTGTCGCAGGCTTACGGCGGCAACTGCATGATCGGCGCCGGCACGGTGCTGACGCCCGCCGAGGTAGATAGAGTGCATGGCGCGGGCGGCCGGCTGGTGGTCGCGCCAAACTGTGACGCGCAGGTGATCCGCCGCGCAATCGAACTCGGCATGCGCGTGCTGCCTGGTATCGCTACCGCAACCGAAGCATTCGCCGCAGTTCGCGAAGGCGCCACCGAACTGAAACTCTTTCCGGCGTCGACCTATGGCGTCGGACTTCTGCGGGCCCTCAAATCCGTATTGCCGAAGCACGTGAAAATCTATCCGGTCGGCGGCATTGGCTCGCAGGACATCGCCGAATGGCTTGCGTCAGGAGCGGACGGCTTCGGATTTGGCGGCGAATTATTCAAGCCCGCGTATACACTCGCGGAGCTGACGAAACGCGCGCAGGACCTGATGCAGGCTCTGCGCTTGAGCGCGAAAAAAAATTGACGGCGTCGTTTGGCGCCGCAGCAGTAGGGGGTCGACGTGAATCTGGAAACTTGGGATATCGTCATTCTGGCGGTCTATGCGGTTGGAATTTTCGTGCTGGCGCAGTGGGTGTCGCGCGAGAAGGGTGAGCACAAGAAAGACGCGCAGGACTACTTCCTTGCGTCTCGCTCCCTGCCCTGGTGGGCCATCGGCACCTCACTGATCGCGGCGAATATTTCCGCCGAACAGATCGTCGGCATGTCGGGCTCTGGCTACGTCATGGGTATGGCGATCGCGTCGTACGAATGGATGGCCGCGCTGACACTCATCATCGTCGGCAAGTGGATCCTGCCGGTGTTTCTCAAGAACGGCATCTACACGATGCCCGAGTTCCTCGAGAAGCGTTAC
>Ga0307513_10008847_pt1 | contig 12806 bp, 16 predicted proteins | sample 15_EM_MG_FD_202174 | JGI IMG/M metagenome (GOLD analysis project Ga0307513, IMG submission 202174) | Populus trichocarpa ectomycorrhiza microbial communities from riparian zone in the Pacific Northwest, United States - 15_EM | ecosystem: Host-associated > Plants > Roots > Unclassified | place...
GACCGACTGAGCTCGTTCAATTGTCTCCCACCCACCCCGCGATCAAGGGCTACACATACACCCGCACAGGCTAGCCCGAGTTCGACATAGTCCTGCTTGTTAACCATGGTGTCCTGGGTAGGTATGGGCTTGGGTCACATCATTGCAGGAGAGGAGGAGAGGTACCTTGATCATTGTGAGGAGGATGCTGGCGGAACCGAAAACAGCCTTGGCTGGCATGACTCCCGAGAGCTCCTTCGCAAGATTCAGGCCCTCGATGGCCACATTCAAGGATGAGATGGCCCCATCCCTCCCCTTCGGTCGTCGGGACTCGGTATGCATAGTCAGGATTCAAGGTGGTTACAAAGAAAGGGTGAGGCGCGCGGGCCGTGAAGAAGGGTGTGAATCCTGATTGAAATAGGCGACCATGAGTCGTGTGAATAGAGCCTATCGATGAGGGGAATTGTATTCATGGCGGGAACGTTTGAGATGCGTGCGATCGGCAGATCTCCAACCCTGCCAAGCCCCAACGTAGAAACAGCTGCTCCTTCAGAGCTACGTCATTGTCACCCATTCGTGGGTTACCAGACATCCAGCGCGGACCCCGTTCTCCCCGGTGTCGGACTCTATTCATCTGCTGGACTTCATTTCAGCTCTCGTAGGGTACTGGCCGTCGGGCTATGAATGCAGCGGTACTGAATCTCTGCTATTTTTATTAGGTGCCCGCTGCCTATTGGTTAGCAAATTAAAGCACTACTCAGATGAAAGTGTCGCGTGTGGTGTCACGCTGCAACCGTTAACTTGTAGGGTCAGCGACCGTACAAAAATCCACACTTATTATAATATCAGAGGCGGATGAAACGTGTCGTGAAAGTTTTGTCTGGGGATATCTTTCGGGCCGGAGGTTCTTCCTCTGTTATCTATTGCGGGTCCGTGAGGTTCAAGGCCGTGGCACAGAGTGTGAGTATGAGAAGCATCGATTGGTGCCGTCGTAGGTGTGTCCCATCTTCGTTAACAACTGGCCTCCTCCGATCCCCTCATCTCATGCTCCACCGTATCCTGTTCCCAGTTGATGTTCTTTGGGACTGCGTGTCTTGTAACCCTATAGAAGGGTCGTCGAATACAAGTTCATGAGTGGCCAGCTAGTCGCCCAAGATCTTCAAATTTGTTTGGCTGTGTCCCCCTTCCCTTCATGGGTGGCCCTGGTGAAAATTTCCGCCGGCGCGGGAATAATTCGGCTTCTTGATAAGTCCGTCTTACACCAGTATTCATTTTACCGGTTGTGGTCAACCGTTGAAGGCACAAGAAAGATTGACGGACTTATCGATGCTCTTCGTGGGGGATGTTGGACGGGGCCGGCGAACCATCAATGGGCCTTTCGGTGCCGTGATAAAACTTGACGTCATGTACCACTTAGATACTTCATCTTCAGGCAGCAACAGCTTGAATAGGCGGTCGTTGTTCATCAAGAATGTACCAGAGGGTTCTGCGGGACAACGACAGACTCGACCTGGCATTGCGGGATCAGGGTTCTACCTGATTCACAGCGTGACGCTCAAGGTGGGCAGCTTGGGAGCTGTGGCATTACTGAACCAAACCGTTGAACGTTAAAACACCGGGGGTGATATATGGGACGTATTAACACGAAACAGGCATGGTACGGGAGACGGGAAACCAAACAACTCAGAATGCAGATCAACGGCAAGGAGCGAGATAACGAATATTAGACTGTGTGTGCGAGCAGAGGAGGGTAATAAAGAGGGGTGGGGGTAGTGTTGGCACAGGAGGACGTCACGGTAGACGTGGTGAAGGGACGGGGTGCCGGCGACTCACAGGGGGACACGTCCGAAGAAATCGATGCGACCGTCGATGCTATCATTCGGTTCCCTGAGCTTAGAAAGCCAAGTCAATACACACGGGCAGTAGCACCATTTCCAAGAGCTTACCATCGTTTGCCCCCTCGTTAATGTCCTGAAGGAGTCTTTTGCACCTCTCCAGATCCCGCGCAGCCCCAAGCCCCCCAAAGACCTCAACCGCGCGAAGAATCTCAGATTCTGCTTCACCAAACATATGTCGTTCATACCAAAACCTTGCCTGCAGCTCTATCACGCAACCCAGGCAGTATACGTCGTTGACCGCGTGCGACTTGGCTTGTTCGATGCGAGTGTATGCGTCGTCGGACCTGCCTTGATCGAAAAATAGCTCCGCCAGGGAGTACTGATTCCAGAACAGCTCGTTGCGCCAACCGAAAGAGGATGCAATTCCTAGGGCCGTCTCGTAATGGTGAATGGCCTTCTCTGCCTCGCCCATGGATTGATATATGTCGCCAAGAAGACGATGAGATTGGCAGATCGGAAACTGATTGCCTTCCTCCGGGACCAGCTCGATTGCGCGAGATGCAGCTTTCTCTGCGTGGCCGAGCTGACCGTCCTGGTACAACAACTGAGCAAGGTTGTTTAAACATCGTGCTTGTTCCATGGCGTCGCCAATCCGTTCTTGAATTTCCAATGCTTCTTCGGCCTGACGTACCCCTTCCTTGAAGAGGCGTAATCGCCGATTTGCATCGGACAGACGCCTCAACGTGTGAGTGACCTGATCGTCATCCCCCCGCTCTCGATAGAGTTTCAAGGCACGAACAAGGAGATGCTTGCGCTCCACCTCATTTCCGACCGATTCGAATGACCGTGAGAGCTCGACCAGGCATCGTGGTTTGGAGGGATGGTCATCCCCCAGCCCCTCGATCTTCGGTCCCAGCACGACAAGCCGCTCTTTGTGCCAATAGAGATGCTCCATGAAATTGGCACATGCATCCCAGATATCCTGCGACTCCGCGTCGATGGACGTAAAGACATCGAGCAGGTGCTCGACGTTTGCATCTTCTGACATGATCCATCGTGCCTCCTCAAAAAACTCGGGCGTGTCAGGATCAACCCTAACCGACAACCGGGTGAAGTAATGTTTCTTGGCTGCGCAGAGGAGTGGAGACAACTCGGGATCTTTGGGACAGAGATAGTCCCGAAGCGGTGCGAGCATCGTGATAAACCCGTTGTTTCGATATGTCAGGGAAAGGATGCAGAACCTGTCAAAGACATTTGCTCCGTTCGAGGTGGTGGGGAACAACCAGTTGACATTGTTCTCATCGATGCCTTGGGGAAAGAAGGCAACAACTCCAAGAAGTCCTCGGGCGTCAGGCCCAAGCTCTTGGAACATTGGGGAGGTGAGTGAGAGTTCAATCGTTGCGGCGAGGCTCTTGTTGTGCACCGTCTGGAGCACATCTGTCCGTTGGTTCTCCCATTCCTTCGTAAGTCGGTTTGTGCCCCACTGGCTATGATGAGCGACAGTGGCAAGGAGGGTGATCGAGAGCGGGTGGAAATCGAGTCGTTCCAGGATATTGTTAACCAAATCGGACCGTTCACCATGCTTGTAGATGCGATAGAACGTGTCGCGCGCAGCCTCCATCGACAATGTCGGGACATTAAAAGTCTCGCAGTCGGGGGGGATGGCAGTAATGCGGGATGTGATACAGAGACATACGGTCTCCAATTGACTCAACTCCTCTACTATGGCATATATCTCCCGAGCGTTTGTTCCCTGTGGGTCGAGGATGGATTCCGCATTGTCGAGGACTATGACCATTTCCTTTGAGGACAGGAATAGGCGCAGAGGGGTCAAATCCTCAGGATTCTCGATGCCTGCGCCGGTCACCTTGGAGAGCCGAGCGAGCAGATGAGTGGGCGTCGCTGGGAATTGGTCGCATCGGATGAACCGACGGTCCTCGCCAAATCGTTGCTTGATGTGGTCATGGTGGAGGACGGTCAGAGCGATGGACGTCTTGCCAATGCCGCCAACACCAACGAGGGCAACAGGGGTTAGGTCCTCTGCCAGATCGACGATCTCCTCGATCAACTGGTCGCGTCCAAAGAAAGCCCTCGGTGGAGGGGGAGGTGGTTCCCCAAGTACCCTAGATGGAAGTATAAGACCGTGGCCCCACGATATTCGAGATTGCTGACCTGGACTGAATCTAGGAAACTGTCACTATCCATTCGGTGATAGGAAAAGTACTAGTGCCACTTACCGTCCGGATTTTATCGTCAGCATCCTCGCAACCTTTCAACATGTCCCGACGGATGTCGGAAACAACGTTATGAGTGTTCAAGGCCAGCTCAGTCTGGAAGGAGGCGGTCAACGATAGTCGAACAGGACCGGCCGAACGTACATTGAAGACCTGAAGTATCCTAATAAGGTCCAACTTCCAGGCCGCGATGGTCTCTTTGTCATTCTTCGCGTGGGCGAGCCGGGAGAGTAAACCTCGTTCCCTTTTCCCGACGATCCTCCCCTGGATTTCTGCCACAGTCCTGCGATCAAGGGCGCAGTGAGCAAAGCACGCACAATACCCATCGCTGGTCAGACTCACGTTGTCAATTCCCCAATCGCCTCGCACACCGACCGACTGAGCTCGTTCAATTGTCTCCCACCCACCCCGCGATCAAGGGCTACACATACACCCGCACAGGCTAGCCCGAGTTCGACATAGTCCTGCTTGTTAACCATGGTGTCCTGGGTAGGTATGGGCTTGGGTCACATCATTGCAGGAGAGGAGGAGAGGTACCTTGATCATTGTGAGGAGGATGCTGGCGGAACCGAAAACAGCCTTGGCTGGCATGACTCCCGAGAGCTCCTTCGCAAGATTCAGGCCCTCGATGGCCACATTCAAGGATGAGATGGCCCCATCCCTCCCCTTCGGTCGTTGGGACTCGGTTTGCATGGTCGGGATTCAAGGTGGTCACGAGAAAAGGGTGAGGCGCGTAGGTTGTGAAGAAGGGTGCGAATCCTGATGGAAATAGGCGACCATGAGTCGTGCGGATAGAGCCTATCGATGAGGGGAACTGTATTCATGACGGGAACGTTTTGGGATGCGTGCGATCGGCTGATCTCCAACTCCTTGTCTAGCCCGGCGTAGAAACAGCTGTTCCCGATAACACGATTGTGTGTCTTTCGTTGTGGAGGATGAGGTCTCCGGTGCTCTGTTGCATCCTACGGTTTCTGAACCTGGGACTGCTGCACGTTTAATAATTACTCCTCTCCACGTTTGTGACTCAAAGGACAGACTCGGACACCGGCACCCGAGAGGCCCGAGGAGGGTGGTGTTGTACTAGTCCCTTTCAGCTCTTGCGAACGAAAACGCAGGAGGTTTTGGATGGACGGCCATGATGAGCGGGTCCTGACAGTTCCCTTGGTAATCGTCTATACTGGGGTGTAGACGGTGTAGTTTTACGAATAGCCACTTGGTCTCATTCAATCATCGGTATCATGACAACCTCCCCTGGGCTTGACACGGGTCCAACGGTCCAATTCCTAGCTCTATTATAATCATGGGGACACTAGTATACCGCATCACAAGAAATGGGTCTGGTAAAACCTCCAATATTAGGAATCCAAGGTGGGAGAACGAGGAGGTAAGAAGGGGCAATTGTCGAAAGGTATGTAGAAGAGGGAAAACGGGGGACATATGTAACATACAATCAATATTCAATAATGGGTCATCATGAACATGAAAAGGGTTACTAGGAGAGAGGGGGGAGAAAACAAGAAGGCACAGCAAATGCGAAACAAAGAGACATCATGCCCACGATCTCCGCCACAGGGAAAAGAGGACAACGAGGAGCTCAGAATTCCAAAACACGGGGGGTATCAAGATGGGAAACCACAAGCACGTCCGCCAATCAAAGAGTACGTCCACTTGGGGGTGTGCTCATCCTCCGATCCAGCCGACTCAATTCCTTCGAGAGTTTTTCAAATCCTTTATCTTTGTTGTCCATTATGGTGGTATCTCCCGCAGAGGTGGAGGGAGAGATGTTCCTCGCGTCGTGCCTCTCGAACAGGTAGGTCAAAAGGTTCTTCTTGTCGTCGGGTAATTCTTCGAGCAGCGAGAAGAGTTGAGCTTCATCCCGGAGGACCAGCTGAGCGGTGATAATGACTGCTGCTGCCGATTCACGAATCAATAGCGACGAAGTATCTGTGAGAGCCTATAGAGAAAGGAAGGATCCGCAGTCAGCAACTACAGCGTTGCAGCAACATTCCACCAACCGAAATCAAAGTATCCTTCAATCGAGGCAACTCTTCTTCCAAGATTTCACCAGGTAGCCTCCTGATAAATTTGCCCAAAGCGCTCAACCCGAAACAATAGCTCATCGTCTTCAACCCCGCAGAATCCTCGACATCGGGAGGAGGGAGTGACGCAAACGACTTGACGCAACCGTGCATGGTAGTCAAACCGTACACAGCCTCGATCCGGTCTGTGAGAGCGTCACGGATCGCAAACGTCGCTTCGAATACCTGAGCATTCATAATAGTAAGATCCAAGTCCAGTTCAAAAGGTCTGAATTCCTCACGTTGGGTTTACCGGAGTACCGGATCCAGAGCAAGAGCGAGAAGACATCAGCTTCCTTCCCTTCAAGATACGGGGTTTGGTTCTCGATTAACTCCCACAAAACGATCAATCCGTACTCGAGGAGGGCCCCTTCCTAAAAACACGGGGTGAAAATTAGAAGAGCAACAACCGTGGACGTTAGAACCTGCCTTCGAAGGGTCCAAGAGCCTCCTGAGAGCATCAAACAGACGATCGCAGCTCCTCTCCTTAGCCCAGAATTCATTCCCCTTTGGGATAGTCCACTGTGGCAACCCGGCGATGGAAAAGTTGGAATCCTGACTCAGAGAAGAAAGAGTCTCAGGGACAGGGTACAACGTAGAAAACATTGCGAGCTTCTGGAGGCAATCCACACCAGCAGAGCCATTTTCCAATGACTTAATATGCCGCTGAAGCTCGTCGAACTGTTCTGCATGATCCAATTGGGAACCATTGATGGCCAGGCTCTGCCTATGTACTAGTGAAACGCAAGCCAATCACGTCAGTCATGGGCCAAAGGGCAGCATCGAACGATATGGACTCACGGGTCATTCTCTTCACCCACCAGTCTCTTCCCGTCTTCTTCTCTCTCAACAAGTCCAAAACCGACCCAGTCGGCCTTGCATCTGTTCCACTACCGTCTGTGGCCAGCCCACTGTTCTTAGCAGCAACCGGGCTGTCTAGGAGTAAAGCAGCCTGCTTCATGATTGCTGCACCCCTCTGATCTCTGGCCTCCTTACTCCCTCGATCAATTGCAGGAGTTCTGGGGACTTCCGTCGTAATTTTCCCTCCCCAAATGTTGGTGACCTTTGGTACCTGGGACTTCCCTGTCCGCAGGGGTAGGGTCGCAGCGATGCGTACATTGCCCACGGCATTTTCCGTCGTGCCATCGTGAGACTTTCTATTCCTCTCTCCGACGGGAGTGCGGAGTAGAAGAGAGCCGTTGGTATCGTGGGGGTCCCCGTCGTCATCCAGGTCCATTAAAACTGTGCTATCATCGTCAAGGTCCTGATCGACAAGCTCCATCAACCTGTCAGCTGCACTAGCCGCTTGCTCGGCTCTAGCCCTCATAGCGTCTTCTACGATAGGCTGCGGGGTAGTAGCCGGGGGAGAATGCGTTGCAAACGAACTAGATGACATAGAGTGAAGCATCTGGTGTTTGGGCTCATCCGCAGACGAGGTGGTGAAGGACGGAGTTACAGGACTCGACTTCGCCTTTTTAGGCGGGAACATCTCGAATGGGCTGGAGAAGGTAACTGGGTTGGCGTTCATATCGTCGTCCTCGAAGTCACTGTCGTCTTCTGGGATAGGAACCGTCGTGGCAACGAGCAAAGACTCGTCTTCGATCAACTTGGACCAGTTGGCGATGGAGGGGCGTGAGGGACCCAGATGGTCTTCCCGTTTTGGGGGTGTCAGGGGAGGGGGTAGATGGGAAGAAGGGGAAGGAGGTGAAAGTGGCAAAGAAGTTGAAACCGCACGTCTGAAAGTCGGGCTGCCGGGGGTGGTGGGCGAAACCGAGGCAGTAGTAGGTGTACGACGTCGTACAGAATCAAAGGAGTGCGATGAAGAGGGTGGGGTGGTTATAGTATGCTGGAGAGAGAGAGGGTCTCTCCGAGGAGAACGTGAGGTTGTCGAAGTATTAGTAGTGGTTCTTGTGTGTGAGGACATCACAACGGGCCGAGGTCGTGGAGGAGAACCGACAGAACTGTTGGATAGTGACGGTGATAGGGGTCGTTTGGGAGAGGTAGTCGTCCGCGCAGTAGAAGTTGCTTGGTGCCGTAACGTGGGTGGGTCGATAGCAATCGCTTTTGCCTTCGCTCTACTCGCTGCAATCACAGCCGCGACGCTAGTCTTCTTCGTCTGCGGCGTAGATTCCGCCGGGCCGGACAACAACTTCGAATCGGGACACGCCCTCTCAAGCTGTTTGCGAGCGCTAGGATCCAAGCTCGCCATTATTGCAGCACCTTTGTCTTTCCACACGCTATTCAGCAGCCAGTAGGCATGCCGAGCATTCTCGCGCACGCCAGGATTGGGATCACCAAGTGCCTTTTTAATCGAGTTCACCAGTGTGTCTAAACCACCGGAGGTCTCAATGGCATGTTTGGCCTTCGAAGCGTGAATTTCGACGTATGTCTTGATGTGTCCCGAAGCATAGGCTCTGGCCTGGGCGATTTTGTCTTGTAGGGTACACCACAGCAGATGCGGGATCGTCCGTGGTTGGGGAGAAGTATGCTTGAGAATCACAGTGACCGTGGCTTGGGATTGTTGAGCCACCAACTTCTTCGTGAAGCCTGCCATTTTCAACAAATTGTTGAGGACGAGTTCGCATACGTGATCGAATGCGGTTTCAAGTGCAACCACGAGTTCGGTGTACAGGAAACAAGTGTTCACTGCCACTGTCGTGCGTAAGCTGACAAGCTAAGGGCGAGTCAGTTATTACTGGACGATCGACAAAACATGGGCTTACCGTCTTGAGAGACCACTCCAAGAACTGTTTTAGATGCGCCATAAACGTATCGTAATAACGCTCAAGGACATCACCGCCCTTGACCATTCCGCGGACGTGATTGATTGCCTGCTCCCTAGTCGACCAATTGTGTTCCGTTTCCTTACCCTGAGCAAATGCGTCAGAGTAGTTGCTTGGAACAAGGGTGTAGACGCTACCTGGAACGGTTTCTCCATTTTGGCAAACTCATTTTCAAGGTCGCGGCTCGAAGCAACCTACCAGAAGAACAGAAGATGAGGGTGCAAATTGGCAACGGAGACTGAAATACACCAACATATACATTGCGTATATCAGCCAGATTTGTCCCTCCACTGGTGGTACTACCGGTCCCTACACCACCGGAAGCTTCAGTTGGAGTAGGAGAGGCCACCCCAGCACGACTTGGAGGTCTTGAGAGGACTTTGGGGCCCGTGTTCCCACGACTTGTTGTCCGAGCGCGAGCCATTACGGTGGGCCCAGTTGTCGATCCAGATCCGTTGGAAAGTGTGGAAGGTGTCTTACCCAACAGTGCGAGACTTGGAGGGACATACTCCTTCTTTCCTTCCGACTGACTGAGCTCATTGCTAGGAGCTGAAGTGAAGCTGCTGGTCGAAGCGGACAACACTTGGCTGAGGACAGAATCCATGGTGGCTTTTCGAACGCCCTTCTTGGTCATCTCTTTCTTGAGGTCGGCACGGGCGGCATCGGTAACGCCAGGACTCGTAAATAGCTCCACAAGCGACTGCTTTGCACATTCACGAACGTTGCTATCACTATCCTCGAGGACGGCGACCAGGGGCGGAAGATACGATCGGAGGGTGAATGAGGGGTGCGATCGGCGGATGTGAAGCAGGACGAGGATACTCTACAATCCAAGGGTCAGCTATGCCGTTATGGTCGTTCATGTCCGCGTGAGTGGCAACGTGTCCCGCGGCAAGGATGAGAGAAATTAGATCTGCGGTACTTGTACTCGCATTCGGAGGGGAGGCCATGGGTAGATGGATACAACGTACCTGTTCCCGGATTCTCCAAACTTTGCTCCCGAATCCGCCCTCCTTCATGAAGCGCTCAAACATAGCAAGTGGTGTCTCCGGTCCCTTGGACGTGGTGCTCTTGGAAGCGAACGCGCTGCCACCCGCGAATTTGAACGCATAACCACCGAGGAGAACAAGAGATTCCCGAGCTTTGTCTCGGGGTTTCTCACGACTATCACCCAGCCGTTCGAACAGGCCACCAGGCGTCAAGAAAGCTGTCAGGGCCTGCCGGAGGTTGAAGGCATCGATCGATGCTGTAATAGAGGATGTCGAGGTTGAATTTGATAACGACCTCTGGTGAGTTTGACGGTGATTGTGTTGCCCAGTTGGGATTATCAGGGGCAGGAGTGAGGGTATCACGGAGACCGCAGCGGTCGTCAAGTGTTGATGCGAGACTTTGAGACATGCCTTGAGGGTACTGATGACAGTTTCGGCATCCAAGACCTTGAAAAACTGATTAGTAAGGAGCCGGTATGAGAAGCTGATGACATACCTCGGCCCCGGCTTCGAGTTCTGCTTGGAGTTTTGTGAGAGCATCGACCTTCACCTCAACATCTACGGCTAGGGCGTCAGACTGATGGACGTCGGGTTGGAAGACTCGGCTGACCATTGGACTTTGCCTTGTTGATGAGCTCGGATACTCGCGAGTCATCCATCTGTGCGTCGGAGCGCGAAGTTGACGAGGCGGAGGCTCGGTTGTGTGGACGGAGAGTGCGGGACTTGGTGGTCGCGAACTTATGACGGTGTTGACAACTCGAAAAACAACGCGATCTCCAGCCACGTGAGAGACAAACAACTCATTTGCGGCCGATGCCCCTACACTACAGTAATGTACACGCCGTATTTATGTACTAATGTGTTCCAGCATCCGAGTGACCCAGAGACTTTCCAGGCAGAATTCGGTCCCTTATTCGCTGTTTCTGTCCAGACGCGATTGTAAGCTGGGCTGATCTCGGAGGAACAGAGAAAGGAGCCCTCAACCAAGACTTTAAGCTCTGGGAAGCCCCCCTCGACTTTCCTGTCCCACACAAGGGTGGGGTTAGGGCCAGCAAAGACCCAGACCCGGAACCTCCCCGCTGTTTCGTCCGAGGTCAACGGGACAACCGAGATCGAGGCGAGTTCGGGAGGAGGGAAGGTCAGGAAAAGTTCTGTCGCCACCCATTGCGCTCTGTGAAGCCTGTTCCAGAACTGAGCGCGATGGCAGCCACAAAGAAGCTGATCGCTTCACCATCTACACTACAGGGGCGGATCACGACCAGGTCTCGGGAGTAGTTGTTGCGCATACGCACTCTGTTGCAAAATTCGATGACGATCCTTGGCGACGCGAGCGCGGTTGGTGCCACGAACGTTGCGGGGTCGAGCGGGGATTCGCTCGGTACTGCCGACGCCGGCCGCTGTTGGTCGCAGCCCGCGCAGTGTGACTCCGAGTCTGCCATTGAGATGAAACACGATAAAAAGTTCAAAGCCGGTCAGGTGACCTGGCGTCAATCCTTGAACCTCCTCATCCGCTGAGCCAGTCCAGCACCGTCAACGACAGAGACCAGCATTCTCTTCCGCTCCTTCTCTATCCTGTCATACCACCGCCATTTCTATGAAAACAGTAGGCCGCGAAATTGGCACCCTCGTCGTTGTCGTACTCAAGGCTGTATGTGGCTCCCGCCAACCAGCCCCTTATGTGTTGTTCTCGCAATTGACCCATAACTCACAGAAAAACCTACCAAATAAGAGGAACATCGGAAAACAAGATCCGTACTGTGTCGTCGCCCTTAATGACGAGAAACAGAGAACCAAGGTCGATAAACGAGGTGGCCAACATCCAGAATGGGACCAAGAACTAAGGTTCACTCTCTTTGAGGAGATCGAAGACGGGTACGGCCGCCCCACAGACGATGACGGATCTCCACCTCCGTTGCCACCAAAGAACCCCAAGGGTCCTCCCAGTATCGCCGGCGGAAAGTTCATGAAGATTGCTTGCTTCGCCGATGATGCACGGGATCCCACTCAGATTGGAGAAACCAACGTCGATCTCACGGAAGTGCTGACAAAAGGAGAAACCGATGGTAAGTTTATCCAGCCCCCGGGGTTTTCGTCCTTGACAATCCTACAGAATGGTTTGCGCTCTCTTCCAAGAGCAAGTATGCTGGAGAGGTGTATCTGGAATTGACCTTTTGGTCGAATGTGCGTACACAAACGTGTCTCATGACCGCCGACTGACTATCCATTTCAGGAGCCGGCGCCAAGGAAAAGGTCAAAGTCTAAGAATCCTCAGCGTACTTCACAATACGGTGGCGCTGGATCATTCGTTCCGTTCGACTCTTCCCCGGGTGGATCTCACCCTGTGTCTAGAATGCCGTCCACCGGGAGTGATCTAGATCAATCAGCAACGTTATGGACGGCTAACAGTTCATTGGACCTCTACAAGGCACCATACGAGAAGCGAGCATCTTCAACAAACCTTTCCGTCATCGATGGTGTCACCAAGGAGCTCAATAACCTTGGTGTATCTGACGTTCGTCAACGACGGGATACCTTCCCGGTACGTCTGGTTTTGTTCACAACCAATATCGAACTTCACATGCATGTCGGTAGCCCATCAATCAACCCCCTAGGCCCACACCAGCTCAGGAATTCCAACTTCAAACGATCAACGGGCCCGGGCACAATGGTCAAGATCAAGGATCTGTATTCCCTGTCACTCAAAGCCATCAACCTTACGACAATGCTCAATCGACCTTGCAGCCATCCTCTTTTCAACACTCGAGAGCGCCACGATATAGCCTCCCAAACCCTCCGACTCCCTCGGGTTTTGTGACATCCTCGGGTTTTGCCCCCTTGAACCAGTGGAAGCAGGATCCTCCGTTTCCTGCTCGAACTGGACCCACACCTGCACCAGGTAGTTACG
>Ga0307513_10008848_pt1 | contig 12806 bp, 9 predicted proteins | sample 15_EM_MG_FD_202174 | JGI IMG/M metagenome (GOLD analysis project Ga0307513, IMG submission 202174) | Populus trichocarpa ectomycorrhiza microbial communities from riparian zone in the Pacific Northwest, United States - 15_EM | ecosystem: Host-associated > Plants > Roots > Unclassified | place...
ATTCACTACAAATTTGGGTATCTGGCCTGAGCTCATTAATAACTAATAGTAGACTAAGGAGCTTGTCAACCACCAGTTTTTTTAATTTTTTTCAACTGGTCCAGAGCATTAAAGCAATGCCAATACACCTATATAATGTACTGCAATCGAATCTGGTGTTTTTGTCCCTTGGAGTTTTGTCAAAAACTCGGAGGCCAGTTGCAGAATGTGGGCAATATGGTGGACTATGTAGCTTGCCAATGACTGGTTTTTTTAATTTTTTTAACTGGTCCAGAGCATTAAAGCAATGCAAATATACCTATATAATGTACTGCAATCAAATCCGGTGTTTTTGTCCCTTGGAGTTTTGTAAAAAACTCGGAGACCAGTTGCAGAAGATAGGCAATATGGTGGACTATGTAGCTTGCCAATCACTGGTTTTTTAACTGGTCCGGAGCATTAAAGCAATGCCAATATACCTATATAATGTACTGCAATCAAATCCGGTGTTTTTGTCCCTCAGAGTTTTGTAAAAACTTGGAGACCGGTTGCAGAAGGTGGGCAATATATGGTGGACTATGTAGCTTGCCAATCACTGGTTTTTTAATTTTTTAACTGGTCTGGAGCCTGGTAGCAGTCCCAATACACCTATATAATTCCCTACAATTGACTCTGGTGTTTTCACCTCTTGGAGTTTTGTCAAAAACTCGGAGACTGGTTGCAGAATATGGGCAATATATGGTGGACTATGTAGCTTGCCAATCACCAGTTTTTTAATTTTTTTTTAACTGGCCCAGAGCCTGGTAGCAGTTCCAATACACCTATATAATGCCCTACAATCGACTCTGGTGTTTCCACCTCTCAGGGCTTTGTAAAAGCTTGGAAACTGGCTACAGAATGCTGGAATAATCTAGCTAATGCACCACAATCAATTCTGGTTTTATTTTGCTCTTGGGGTCTTGTACAAACTCATGTATTCAGCCCTAGCATATTACTGAGAGTACAACCCATAGTGGTATATGCTCGAAACAAGTTATTACTCAGGAATCCTCCAGTTGACTAAAATACCTATAACTAGACATCTATTGGTGATGGTGCATCAAACTATTCCTTAATGCAGGATTTCCCTTATTGACAATGATAATTTAGTTACCACAACTGGCAATGTTTTGGTGATGGCACATCAAAAATTTGCCTCAATAAGAAATTCTGTGACTGTATTCCTGCCACCATTGGCATTGCAAATGATAAAGGTAACAGTGGGCCTGATAGAAAGTGTTTTCTCAGGATGTAACAACACAGGAAGGAAGATAAGAGCCTATAGAATGAATCTAGGGGGTCCCAAGGATCTAATCAAGGTACAGTTATATGCCAATATTGAAAAACTAGCCAAAGGGAACAAAGGTTTAGTATTGTTCTCTGTATAGGCCTTCAGTCACGTCCTAAATAGGAAGTCTCACCTGAAAACTGATTCTCCATCTCATTGACCTGGATTGTCTCCCATGTAAATAGGGTCATTATGTGCTAGTTATAGATTGGATATCATGGCAGGTGGACCAAAGTCATAGAAATAAAATTGAGGACAATCTGAGCTGATTGTATCAGGATTTACGGTTATTACTGGCTCTTAGTGGTCAGACCACGGTGATTGGAAAGCTACATAGTCCACCATCCATATATTGCACACATTCTGCAACTAGTCTCTGAGTTTTTTACAAAACTCTGAGGGACAAAAACACTGGGTCTGACTGCAGTACATTATATATGTGTATGGGCATTGGTTTAATGCTCTGGACCAGTTAAAAAAATTAAAAAACCAGTGATTAGCAAGCTACATAGTCCACCATATATTGCCCACATTCTGCAACTGGTCTCTGAGTTTTTGACAAAACTCCAAGAGGTGAAAACACTGGAATCAATTGTAGGGCATTATGTAGGTGTATTGGGACTGCTACCAGGCTCCAGACCAGTTAAAATTTTAAAAAACTGGTGATTGGCAAGCTACATAGTCCATCATATATTGCCCACATTCTGCAACCAGTCTCTGAGTTTTTACAAAGCTCTGGGGGACAAAAACACCGGATTTGATTGCAGTACATTATATAGGTATATTGGCATTGCTTTAATGCTCAGGACTGGTTAAAAAATTAAAAAACCAGTGATTGGCAAGCTACATAGTCCACCATATATTGCCCACCTTCTGCAACCGGTCTCCGGGTTTTTACAAAACTCTGAGGGACAAAAACACCGGATTTGATTGCAGTACATCATATAGGTATATTGGCATTGCTTTAATGCTCTGGACCAGTTAAAAACATTAAAAAAACCAGTGATTGGCAAGCTACATAGTCCACCATATTGCCCACCTTCTGCAACTGGTCTCTGAGTTTTTTACAAAACTCCAAGGGACAAAAACACCGGATTTGATTGCAGTACATTATATAGGTATATTGGCATTGCTTTAATGCTCTGGACCAGTTAAAAAAATTAAAAAAACCAGTCATTGGCAAGCTACATAGTCCACCATATTGCCCACATTTTGCAACTGGCCTCCGAGTTTTTGACAAAACTCCAAGGGACAAAAACACCAGATTCGATTGCAGTACATTATATAGATGTATTGGCATTGCTTTAATGCTCTGGACCAGTTGAAAAAAATTAAAAAAACTGGTGGTTGACAAGCTCCTTAGTCTACTATTAGTTATTAATGAGCTCAGGCCAGATACCCAAATTTGTAGTGAATTCTAAGGGAAAAAAAACCTGGAGTTGACTGTAGTATATTATATAGGTGTATTGGTATTGCTGAAATGCTCTGGACTGGTTAAAACATAAAAAACCGGCATCCAGCAAGTTACTGATTCTACTATTTATTTTCAATATTCTGAGGCTGGATACATAAAATTTTCCCCACAAACCCATGCATCTGCATTTTCAAAATGCCCAAAAACACACCAGGGGCTGGTCCCATAAACCCAGTGCACCCACATTTTCAAAATCATAAATACACTGGAAAATATTCTGGGGGCCGGCTCCACAAACCCGGTGCACCCACATTTTCCAAATTCTAAATATACCAGAAAATATTCCAGAGGCTGACCAACAGACCCAGAGCCTGCAATTTTTCAGCTGTAACCAATATACCAGTGCATGGAACCAAGCTGCCCTATATTTTCACTGCCCTACCAAATACCCACCCATAATAGGTGTCCACCAGCCAGTCTTTGACTGATAATTTTAATGTTATCCACTCACTGGTCTTTAACAGTGCCTTGTGGGAGCATGAGCTGACTCTGCCAGCTCTGTCTAGAACAGGAAGTTTACAACTCCATTGGTCTGTCTATAACAGGAAGTGTAGCTAGTATATGTGGGGGGAGGGGGGCTCAAGATGGCTTATCCAAATTTCTTTTCATAAGTTTTAATCTGCAATTAATCCTTCCTAGAGTGAACATTTTGGTATTCTAGAGTAAATGTTGCCTATTTTGAGGCATTTTTCACAGGTTCAGCAACACTGGGCTGCCTAGGTGTACTTAGAGTCACAAAGTCCACTTAGTAGAGCTAAAAATGTCATGTGTAACATTTGACAACCTGCTGCTGCTTCTCTCATACTCTTGTTAATTGAATGCCTCTTCCCCTGTCTACAACAAGAGACTCATTTAACTACTTAGGTAATGGTGTTTCAAGGAATGGATGACTTGACCTGGGTCTGGTCATATTATTTATTTCCTTTTTAAGTGAGTGGGGGAGGGGGGGAGGGTCTGTGAGACCTTATCCAAATAAAAGGACCTCATGTACCAGGTTTTTTTTTTTTGTGTACCCCTTGGGCAATTGTAGTGAGTTACTTCACCATCATCATCCAACCCAAACCTTTCCTCACATGATTCATAAAATTTGGGATAATATAAAATAGCATGCTCTGCTCATGATTATAAGCAGGACAATCAACAATGTCAAGAACACAAGGAACTTGGCAAAGCTTTTTAGACAACAACATTTGTGAAACAATCAATAATATACTAGAAAAAGAATTCTTTCCAAGGAAACAATGACAGGGAAGCAAAAAAACAAAAAAAAACAATGAACAAAGTGAACAAGACTCCACAATGAATGTTGCAACCTCGAAAACAAATTTGAAGGAACAATAAGACAAAGACTAAAGTGAGGGAACCACAAGACGAAGGCGAAAGCAAGGAAATGACATCGAACAGACTCACAGACAAGTAGCAAAGAGAGAAAGTGCACAAGGCTGAAAGACAGAGACATATGATGCACACAAGACAGAAAGACAAAAGCTCAAAGACAGAATTGAAGGAACAATTTTCCAATTGGCACACAAGATTAGATGACAAAAAGAAACACATCAGGAAAACATAAGGGTGATCTTCGGTGTCTTCGTCTCAGGGAACGACGTCTTTGAGAGCTATGTCTTTGCAAAGGAGGTCTTTCAAGGCCTTTGTCTTTGGGTGCGAATCTTTAATATGTGAGGTGAGGCTTTCAGGTCTTTGAGTTGAACAGTTGGTCTTTCTTACCTTGACGTCTTTGGTAGCAAGGGCCATGTATTTTTAGGGATTGGCACGGGTATGCTCCAAAACCAACTTAGAAACCTCGCAACAGCAGTGCAAGTGTCAATTGACACCGCCATGCAGCATTGCGAGGTTAACCATTTGGTGGGGGTTGGCATATCGTCACTAATTTTCCCTCGTTCATGTGCCGTGGGTGGTGTTGATGATTGTGCTCGCATTTTTACTGGTGTTTGTAGTTGTGTTTGTGTTTGTGTTTGTGTTCATGTGAGACATAATCATTGGCACTAATGCGGGTGCTGATGGTTGTGATAGTCAAATGCACCTGGCTTGGCTTGGTGAACATTCACAAGGGGGGCCGCATGTCATGTTTGTGGGTCAGCGGCCTTACACACTGGTAGTTTTCTTTTGTAAAGGCCTTTGTCTTTGTGCCTCTGTGGTTTTTGTGAGTTTTGAGGTCCTCGTGATGCTAAGACACCAAGATCCATCAATAGCAGCTGAGGTGATGAGTCACTGGACACGCACCAACATTCTATACCTTGCTCTTCACCACATGCTTTTTCTGCCACTCCATGCCTACTGTGGATCCTTCAATGTTGACAGTCCATGCCCACATCCCTCATTGGAGGGGAGAGGCGATGTGGTGGTCATTGAGAATGTGGTCCTGGCAGCCCTTGAAGCTTGAGGAGTGGAGAAAAGGGATTGACTTACTGAGATGCGAGCTTTTGATGATGTGAGCTTCGACGATATCAATAAGAATGGCAAGGATCACGTGATGGACATGACCACATTTTCAACAATCAACAGTCACATGCGTAGTTGATTCAACATGACTTATCTTCATACTCCCACCACCATAGCCCACCCACCACTGCCTTCCACTTCCTTGCGTCCATGTCACCCACATTTAGCACTCTCCTCTTCTCACATCGCCAGTCAAAGGACAGACCTGAATGACTCAGGAGGACAGACGAATGAAGCAAAGGTCAGTTTTGTTGCTCTTCCCTTGCTGATACATATCAGTTCAATTTTACTGCCATTGCACTAATAGCTATACTTCTATAGGACCATATCTTCTCCGGCCCATCTTCAGTCTGATCGACTGCCACAAATCAGTGCTGAGTTGAATGAATGGGAGAAAGTAAGCAGTTCGCCACTATTTCTGTGACATTGAGTTGATGCCTACCAGCTCAAGTCACTATTGAAGTGATCCACCAGCCCACCTTGTCACCAGTGCTGCTACCCATATATCCACATTGCCATTATCCCCACCATCATACTGTTGGTGTGATCCCCGAACGTCCCTTCAACATATAGGCTGCTAATATTTGACTTTAGGTGCTATACCCAAACCTGTTTTCCTTGATGTACTCCTTTGTTGCCTCCTTCCCTTGATGACCCACTGAAGTCCACTCATTTCAGTGGCCAGAGCATGTTGCTCTGTGTTATTTGTGTTGGGACATGTATAGCCCAGCCCTCAAAATATTGAGGGCCATGTTGAATGGCACAATCGACAAGCATGTAATGGGTTATCAAAGGCAACAGGGCTCCCAAGTTGGCAGTCAAGAGAGAAGTAAATTGTAAGTAGTTCGACTGCTACATTCTCTTCGACGCCCAGCTGATAAGCTATAAAAGGATCAATGAGAGAATCTACCACCTCTACATTTATTTATAGGTTGTGGTTCTACCTTTATACTGCACTGGGTCACCTTATCGACTTTGCTGATGTGAGTCACCACTCATCTCGTGTCCTTGTATTATTCATCTTCCCCCCTCAGTTTTGTGGTTTTGTTGCTACTGTGCACAGACTTGAAGTTGATCATGGAGAGGTAAGCAACAGTACACCATAATCAACACACCACCAATCTGACGTTGACAATATCCTAGGCATGCCCTGTAAATTCATCGAGGTCATCCACACAAGTATTTGAGAAGGGGTGTGCATTTTCATTTTTCTATTCGTTTTTCAAAACACGAAGTGCTCACAATAATACTCTACAGACCTACTACCCACATGAATGCCTGATCGCCATCACCAGCATCCCATATCCTTAGCCAGACCGTTGAAATGGGAATGTTGGGTGCACCGACAAGCAAGTGTGTAGAGGCAACAAAGAATTGGATAAACCTATAGGTTGCTTTGGAGATTGAATGATAATCAATTGCAGTGGGCTGGAAGCAGGTGTTTATTATACACCCCCACCACATGGAGATGGTTTATATCTCAGATGTGGTAGTATCTACTGTTTACACTGCTTGAATGAGATCAATTTTTAGTGCATCTGCAGTATATTAAGCATTAGTAAGAGACTTGTAAAGATACCTTGTAAAGCCAAAGACTGTCTTTGCAATAGTGATTGTCACGGGTAACCCTGGGGTATTCCAAAGCTACCCATACCCCTACCCCAGCAAACCCATACCCGCACCCAGGGTAGGGGTTTTGGCAGGTCAGGGTAAGGGTTTCACGAAACCCGGGGGTACACCAACCCGTGCATGGGTAGGATACCATAACTGACCAGGAAACCTCGCAATAGCATTGCAAGTGTCAAATGACACCACCGTGCAGTATTGTGAGGTTAAAACGGCTGTGTGGAGGTGCAGAGAATGTACCCAGGTGTCCAACGCGTATTGCCAATGTGTATTGTAGCACACGGCAATGGTGTCCAACGCCACACCTCGTCACGTATGGTCAAGGTGCTCGCCTTTGACATTGGTGGTTGTTGTTGTGGGGTGTTGCTGACAGTGCCCATGCTTGGCCCATCGTGGGCATTGATGTGGAGTTGGCGGGGTGTGATGGGGTTGGTGATGAAAGCGAGGTCCCTCTGGCATGCTCTCACAAGAGGTGGAGGAGGTGGGAACAGTGTTGAAATGACATAACCATCGACAATGAGGTGGTGTTGGGTATCGATCGTCCTTGCTGTCGGGGACACGATGTTGGTCAGGTGCCAGCATCACAATGTGCAGGGCCTGAATAGGCAGCTGCTTGTGGTTTCTATATGGTTTGGTCATCAGCAAGTGGCAGCGGAGAGAAGACTCTGCAGATGAACCAGAAGTGGTTCATCTCCTTATGCACCTGGCGGGTCTCCCACAACATGGGTCTCCCCTCTTGTTTCCTATATACTCCCATCCCAGACCCCTGCTCAAAATCTTCGACATCGACACTGGGCAGCCTACATCCCTTGCTGGAGGGGAGAGGCCAGGTGGCAGCAAGTTCAGATGTGGAGGGACCTAAAAAGATGTGGTAAGAAGGTTATAAATGAATTACTTACTTTTTAATGCGACCTGCTGCATTCTTTGAGTCCAGAAGGGAGGTGGTGGGATTGTGGGAGTGGTAGAAATTGAGATCAACTGTGTTGATCATGGTTGATCACGGTTGATCATGATTCAAACTCCGATCAAAACCTGTCATCAACCTCGCAGGTAACCGACAACCCACGCTGAGGGTACGGGTACAGCGAGGGTCAGACAAATCCAACCTGTACCCTTACCCCAGCATACCCGTAACCCGCACAGGTTTCAGAACCCATGACAATCACTACTTTGCAAAGCTCCAAGTTCATCTTTGAAAGATTCACGATGGTCTCATTGGTCTCTCAAAGATGACCATGTCTCTGAAAGAAAATATACCTGTCATCTGAAAGATGTGCAGTCTCCATGTCTTTGAAGTCTTTAGGTCTTTCCAAAGACCCCAAAGATGCCCAAAGACAACTCTCATGTTTTCCTGCTGGCAGACAGCCTGAGTATTCCATCAACAAACTTGAAGTGAGGGCCATTGCTTCGCATGGCATGTATGAGTCCAAATCCCACTTTCAAGTTTCGATAGAGAATATGTATGAAGGCCAGTAGACTTGGTAGCCCTCTTCCAACAAGCAGCAGTGGAGCTGATATAGTTGTACAGGCCAAGGGAATGAGACTTGAGAAGATCCAGGCCATCAGCAACTCTCACCAGGGCAGAACACAGAATGACAGCAAGGTGGGAGCTGAACTCCTTGGTGTAAAGAGAGTCTGACAATTATTTTACTTCCCCATGAGGAAAGAAGGTATCCAAAGCGAAATGTCCAGCATCTGCGATACACTTGGTGATGATGTTCAGCGCCGCATGAGCAAGGGCTCTTACCCAGTCAACCAGAGGGACAATGAGGCTGATACAGGGAATGAAACGCACCCCGCTTCGACAACACAGCCATGAGAAACTCTTGATCTTGTATTATATCCTTGTGTGTATTAGAAAATCCCCAAGTATTTAATTTATCACGAAATGAATAGATGGATTCGGCCCTAAAGGGAAACAACAAGAAACTGATAATAAGTCACCCACATATAATGACGAATGTAGGTAGTTATCTACAACGGGACCTGAGTAAGTCGATGACCATAGCCCTGATATTCCACCAGAAAAAAAAGTCCTGTAAACGGTGAGTAGTGACATACACCTCAGTGAGTCTCCACTCTCTTTGTCATCGACATGGCGGCAAGTCGAAGAACTAGAACAATAACAATTAATACTGTTGAATACAAGAACCAGAATCAGAACTTACCATAGGCGCCATCCTCGATCACCACAGCAGACATTGAAGACGAGAGTGAGAGCAGCGCTGAACCAAGGTGCTGCTCCCTTTTGGAAAAGAAGGGCAGTAATGGATGCAACTTGTAGGCCTTGTGAAACAAAGCTTGCACAGAGCGAGGGTAACCTTTGGTTGTTGAGGTACCTAAAAATAATTAAAAAGAGTTTGCGTAATAAACCTGCTGCGTATCAAAACATTAGAGTGCATACTCACAGTAATTGCCAAGTCGCATGATGTAGGGCAGCCAGTGGGTGGTGCGGGTTGTTGATGGCAGGTGCGGATTGCCGATGGCAGGTGCGGATTGCCGATGGCAGGTGCGGATTGCCAATGGCAGATACGCATTCTCCATGGCGGGTATGGGTTATTGATGTGTGGCACGGGTCTGGTCGTTGGGCAGTGTGTGTCTGGTTGCTGTGTGGTTGCTGGCCTCACTGGTCATTGTTGGGTAGTTGGGAGGTGTGGGTCTGGTTGTTGGGTCATAACTGGGCTTGCTGGTTGTTGTTGGGTCATTGTTGGGTGCTATTCATCATTGGGCTGTACTATTGGCATTGGGTATGGTCGTGGTGGTGGTTATGCTGTTGTGGTTGTTGTCCCCATTGTGGTAGTTTCCACCGTGGTAGCAGTCGCTGTCTTCTTTTTAGTCGCTACCTGTCGTTTTAAGGATGCTGGTTGGGTTAATTTGTTTGAGGCAGGAAAAATGAGAGAAAATGGGCTATGTCATATGTTGTGGCCCGTTTCCGTGACGCACCGCCCTGGCATCCCATTTCCTGGGTCCCCCCTGGTGTTCTTCATTCCCCAAATCCTCCATTGAGCAATGATGAGCTGCCTACATCCCTCAGGAGAGGGGAGGGGTGGGCTGGGATTCTTGCTGGGGATGCTGGTGATCATGTCCACATTCCTCAACAGAGGGGAGAGGAAAACTGTGGGGTGTAGGTTCATGGCTTGAGGCACATTGCAGGAGGGTGGTGGTGGTGGTGGTGGTGGTGGATGAACCTGCGGTTGATCTTGAATTCAAACTCTGCCGTAATGCCCAAAGACTGCACATGATCCCAAAAATTATTTGAACTATTAAGGTACTAAAACCTGATAGATACTAGTAATATACAGGCAATGTAACATTCCAAATTTTGCATTACAATTTCTCAAATTGAAGACGATAATTAAGGTTTATTCCTTATATGGAAGGACCTTGCCTCCCATTTCTGCATGATTCTTAAATAGACAACTTCTTTGAGTTTTGAGCATTGCAAAGTGATAATATATAACATAGAAATGGTATTTTTACAAAATATGATAGCAAATTTTGGCGACTTGTGCCGCAGACGACGTTTGTTTGGCTTGCACAAACACTGGCCATCCAGATGACGTTTGTTTGGTGTATTGTTTGTTCAGTTCATGTCTTTGCACATGACCAGTTGCATCGCGTTGTTGATTCGCCTCTGTGCAAACTTTACTCACCTTGAGTGATTCTCACAATGTCAACCCTATCCTTGGCATTTGACCCATTGTTTTCCAGCCACAGTCCACTTACCTCCTAGCTGCACACATCAACAAAGAGAGCCGACAGTGACAGCAGCAGTGCCTACCCATTCCATCAAAGAACACTGACATCGATAATGACATTGATAAGCGCATAAAACACAAGAATCAGAAGCCATACCACTTACCATCGAACCTGCCGTCGATGACCACATATGGAGGAAGAGGCAAAAGGAGTGCTGGATGAGTTCAGAAGCACACGCGTATGCTGGGCTGGGCTTCGTGGAGTGTCAAACGACGAGGGCGGCATGGAGGCTAGGAGGGATATGTCAACACAGTGAGTCCTAACACCCAAATCGAGAGCAGATCCTTACGAGTTGTCCTAGCTCATTCAGAGCAAACCCACAGATCGACAAGTGGGTGCTGTGGCCCCGTCGAACATCAACGAAAATGTGCAGGACGACGACGAGAACCGCTTACTGTCAGGTCCTTTTACCTACTGCCTTCATTTGAGTACACCGTGGTGAGTAGGGCACCTAACGACAATCAGCAGTGGAAGAATGGAATGAAAACGAGAAAAGCCTACCATTTCGTGCATTCGTCAACATTCGGCGAATACCTAGTACCACAACGATGAGCCTGGAAGACGAAAATTCAAACCGATATCGCTTACCATTGACACTATCATTGACGAACACACCTGGAAAGAAGAGAATGTCGGACGAGGAGCAGGGAAGGTGATGGCTGGTGAACAGCCAGCTACGAGGCATGTACAAGGAACGAGAGAGGGTCAAGGGTGATATCCACAATGATGGCTATGACAGAGACACGGTAAGTCAATGTGAAATCACCATGAGCCGTGAAAGGGACAACTAAATCTCCACTTCTCGATTTATTTTCTTTTACAGCCATTTGCAAAAAGGTTGGCGGTCGCTGATTTGGGCAATTTGAAAACAAACAAGACAAAACAGACCCTAAGCTGGGGTTTGCCCTTCTGAACAGTCTCTATAGCCCCATGCTACATAATTACTTCTAATGTAAGGTATGTAAAGTCTCAAAGAAATTATTTACCATGTAAACCCATCTTGTGTCAAACTCACTAAAATTCACCATTTCCCTCTCGTTAGGCCCCTCTACACCATCCTGCCTTGATCGCCACTGTCGAATTGAGGACGCTGTAATATAGTATGTGACAACACAATCCTACACATCAATAGTGAACAACTGACCTCCTGGATGTAAAGGCGAGAGAGGATCGCAGCCCGGTATCGACAACCTCAGCTACTATAAGAGATACAAGTGAGTTCATAACAACTCACAATCAATGACACACGCTTACATATACGAACTTCCTAGCAGCACACATCGACAAGGAGAGGCGACAGCGGCACCGGTGCCAGCTACCACTCTCCATCAGAAACGACATCGAAAAGCACACACAAGAAGAAAATCCGAACCCAAAATACTCACCACGAAGCCGTCGGCTTATGCTGGGCTTTGGGCGGTGCCAAATGAGAAGGGTGGTATGTGGGCTAGGATAGATATAAGACAACACAGTGAGTCCTAACACCCGCAATTGAGAACAGGTTGTTGGACTTATCGTGTTAACCCCGTCATGTGATATATTACATAATACTTTCCTTATGTTCTGTTTTCGCCAGCACACACATCTCAGTGTTGTTCCCACCACTGAGATATGAGTACATATGTTCTTTCATTTATTATCTTCATTGCTGATACCTAAGTAGTCCTTTTCTATCTTTAGGTATATTAATACATACCCCAGTGTTCCCACCACTGAGATTCCTTTTCTATCTTTAGCTTGTGTTCTCACATTCCGACCCAATCCAATCCACTGTGCAACAGGTTATGGGCCCCGAAATAACCACGATGTCAAGCTCCAACATCAAAGTCATCAACCTCCCACGTCTCACCGAAGACGGCTCCAACTGGGTTACCTACAAAGAACGCATCATCAACAACCTCATGTCAAAGGCCTTGTGAAGCCACCGGCAGCTCTCGAGGAGCGTGAGGGTGCCTATTTTAAGGCCAAATCAACGAAGGCACTTACAGAGAAGGAGCTTGACGATTACTATACAGAGTTGGACACTTACAAGACGAAGCAGGCTCAGGTTCGCAATGTCATATACGAAACCGTGAGCAAATCTGTTTTTCTCAAGGTCAAGAACGAAACCACCACCGCTGATGTCTGGAAGAAGGTCATCTCGATTCATGAGACAAAGGGCACCATGAGCTACACCGACAC
>Ga0307513_10008849_pt1 | contig 12806 bp, 13 predicted proteins | sample 15_EM_MG_FD_202174 | JGI IMG/M metagenome (GOLD analysis project Ga0307513, IMG submission 202174) | Populus trichocarpa ectomycorrhiza microbial communities from riparian zone in the Pacific Northwest, United States - 15_EM | ecosystem: Host-associated > Plants > Roots > Unclassified | place...
GAGTCAAGACACTGGGATTAGAACCCCTTTCTGTGCGGTCAGGGCCTGGTATCTTGGACAGATTGAAGATTCCTTGGACTTACTGCTTCAGCCCGGAGATCGTGAAGAAACCTGAGGACTGGAAGAATCATATCGGTACCGAACGCCTCGCCTGTGCTGGACCGTGTGTACTTAATTGACTTCAGATGTGGTTGGGTTCTATTTCCTGGATCTCGCGACGAACTATATCCCGCCCCCCGATCTCGTCACGTTCCTGAACGCTGGACCACCGCCGGTTTACATTGGGTACGAGTTGTTGAGTATTTGCCAACTCTCCATGCTGACCCTTGCTTCGCCTAGGTTTGGTTCAGTAGTGGTGGAAAACCCCGCTGAACTAACCCGTATAATATTTGAAGCTACACGTCTCGCAGGCGTTCGCGCAGTAGTCTCGCCAGGTTGGGGGGGATTAGCCTCCCCAGAGCACCACCAAATCCCGCCACATGTGTTCATTCTTCCGAACATACCACACGACTGGCTATTTTCCCGCGTTTCAGCTGTTTGTCACCACGGCGGAGCGGGTACGATTGCGATCGGGCTCCGCTTAGGAAAACCGACCATTGTGGTGCCCTTCTTTGGTGACCAGCCATTCTGGGGGAGAATGGTCCGTCTAAGTGGTGCTGGACCGGACCCGATCAAACCAAGCAAAATGAGCGTCGAAAGGTTGAAAGCTGCCATAGAATTCTGTATGAAGGGTGAGGTTAGGAAGAGTGCCGAAGCCTTGGGTGAGAAGATGCGTAAATCGGTGAGTAGGGTGTTGTGTGGAAGGAAGAAGCTTAATCCTTTCGCAGAATGGTATCCAGCTTGGAGCTAGCTCTTTCTATCAACACCTTCCTGTTTTGAACATGAGGTATGTGTTGGTCCCAAGTGTCTACTGTCACGTGCTTACCCTTCTACCATTAGATGTGACCTGTTACCAGAACAGCTAGCAGTCTGGTGGTCGACCAAGCATGTCAGTGATAGAGTAGTTATATAAACCCCAAGTCCTAACCATCGCGGGTGTAGTGCATGAAGCTCTCTGCATACTCTGCGCAAATCCTCAGCGGTGCGAGATTGATTGAGTTCTCTGAACTCGAACTGCATCGTACGTTCCATCCTGTGCTGTGTCTGTGAGATTAATGGTCTACCCCATGCTGCAGGCTCTAAGGAATATGAAAGCCGCGCTCAGTCCACCGATCCGCTATCTGGTGGAGTGGTGGAAATATTTAGGACTATAGTTAAGTACCAAGCTGGGATCGCCCAAATATTCTAGTAAGCCATGGCCGATGCCATTCTGATCAATTTACTCATTGCCCATTTCAGTTCTCCTGTGAAAGGTATCATTAATACCACCACAGCAATACCCTCAGGTATGAATCAGGATTGTTCTCGACTATCCAATTTCCGACGCGGACTGAGATTCACTATCAATCAGGACTTGTCCATATTCTCGACTCGATGCACGAAGGCCTGCATAATACCCCGAAACTATATGGGTCTAATGTCAGAGATAAAGGTAAAGTAACGGACTTCGAGAGTGGGCTTAAAGAAGGCGGAAAGGTTGGGGTGTTCCGCTCTCATGCGGAAGTAGTCCGCTGACCGTCGGCTATTCCGTTGAATAGGGGTTATTCCGTGGATACTTTGACGCTATCACAGGGTTGTGGACAGAACCCATAAACGGTATGAAGCAGGAAGTCAGTTGATGCCCGGTTTGAGTGGTTATGGGTAATTGATTAATTTGCAGGGGTTCACAGGATTCGTCAAAGGGTCTGCACGAAGTTGTGAGTTACCGTTCACCAGCACCGCCGATGCGCAAGTTGAAGGTTTCCGTAGATGTCAATGCCACTGTCAAACCTGCTGCCGGTTTGTCGTACTTCTTCTCTCACGGCCACATACTTACCGGACGATTTTTTTCCTTGATAGGGATCATCGGGCTCGTTTCCAGCCCTCTGCGTGGGGCGTGGCTATCTCTTTCACGAACAGGCCACAAAGTCGTCGCTGAACCTTTACGGGCCGTTCGTCTTGCTCAAGGAAAACAAGGTGCAGAAATTGCCGGGACTAGAGAAAGACAGAAAGTAATAGACGCGTTCACGCTCGCAAGTCGAACAGACGCCGAAAAGGCTAGGCGGAGGATGATGGAGGACCGGGTGCAAAGCATGCTGAGAGATGGAGGAGCCGGAACGCTGATGACCGAAAAGAAGGAAGAGAAGGAGAATAAAATCCGGAACATCTCACCTGCACCGCCACCTTGGGGTTCGATGTCCGCAAATCGGCAAGAAGTTATGTTAGGAACCGCCATGGGGGTCGATGAGGAAGAGACGAGGTTCCAGAAAGACCTGGAGGAGGCGATCGCGGCGTCGACACGGGAGAGTCAGGACCCAGAGAGACTTCCCAACACAGAAGATGAGGACGAGCGGTTTGAAAGAGAGACGAAGATGGCGACGGAATTGTCCCTGAAGAAGAAGGAGGAGTTTGAACGAGGGTTGATGCAGGCTGAGTGGAACGAGAGAGAGGTTGAAGCGCTGCCGCTACCTAAGACCTGAGCTCTACTCTGGGGAGATTCGGAGATTGTCATATTGTCACTATCGTTACCAAGCTTCATCCTTACTGCCATGAGAACCCTTCAATATGTTAGTCCCATGTTCACCCTGTCCGTCTTCTCTTTCTCCAATTTAGAGACGCGTTCCTCTATCTCTGCGAGGGTCTCACTCCATTCTACGAAGAGCTCCGAGAAGGTGTCCACCTGAGTGGCGTATTTCTCCAAAAGAGTAGTCACTCTTTGCTCCAGAGCCCGAAATCTTGCTGTGTCTTCGTTATGTCTCTTTATGATCTTGTCAAGGCGGAGTTGGAGAGCCTCGTAGTCCTCAAGCCTGCCTGATCCTGTGACGCCTTTCTTGTCCAAAGTGTCGATATCACGCAGGTCCCGCTCTGCTGATCTAATATCAGAAGCCATTTCTTGGAGTAGCGCTTCAAAGTCTCCTGGTGACAAAGAGGAGTAGGAAGGAGCCGTTGAGGGGTTTTGGTGCGAAAAGGCAAAGGCGGGTGTGAAGAGGAGGGCATGCTTGTCGACTGGGCAACGTTAGACAGGCGAGACACCACAGAACGAGATTTATGTATTCGGTTCTTACATGTCTCTATGAATCGTCGAAGTCCGTCACTCTCTGCGACGATACCATCCAGTCTTCGTTGGAGTTCCTCGGCTTGCCGCGTCAGGCTCACCTGCTCGTCATCATCATCATCATCTGCTTTGTCCTGAGCGTGTTTTCCGCGTTTCTTATCGTCGTTAACGCCGAGGAGGATTGCCTCGAGCCACTGGACCCGCAATTGCAGCGCGACTTCTGGGGTGATTTTTGGAGGTTGATGAGGTGATGAAGGAGGTGACGTTTGGGAGCGTAACCTTGCCTTCGGGTCACCTAGGAAGATACTGCCCAGCATGGTGACCAACGTCAAGGTGTTTCGCAAATTTCCGAACTAAAGGCCTACCTTCAAGGACACGAGACAACAAAGTCTGAGCGGCGACTGTCTCATGTTCATATCCCTGGAAACGTACATGAGAAGCACCCAACACGGTGGCGTGGAGTGCTAAATGCGGGTTGACGCAGCTGATCCAGCGGCGCGTCATCCGGGAGAGTGACGCGTAAGAGTGGGCACCGCGAAATCGGGTAACCCGTTGAGAACTTGCCCTATTGAGGAAACGGAGCAGGCGTTCCTTGTATTCTGCATGAATTCCTCGCCCGCCCAAAAAGGCAAGAGAGGCGAGCGCGCAATGAAAGCCGAATGGGTGTTCCTAGTTACAACTACTTGGCCGCTGTGTGCGGCTCGTTGAAAAGGAGGCTCTCCGGAGTCGTCCAGATGCAACGACTAGTACTCTCCCCTGCCTCGGCCCTCTGCTTCACTACTCACTGATTTATCTCTATTCGCTCTTTAACATATTCTCGAAATCGTTACGATGGCCGCCCCCATTCGCACTGCATCCATGCACAGCCGTTCCTCCGCGTCGATCTCTGGATCCTCGTCCAGAATGTCCACTGAATCGCTCGGTCCAGCTCCATCTATCCACCTCCTAAATACAATGCCAAGCACAATGCCTCGATCCTCCCCACCAACCCCACAGCGTCTCACTCTCGTTGCCACACTACTCACGAATTACCTTACCGAGATGGACCTTCCACACGCCTTCTTGGGTCGCTTCGCACTCTTCCTCCGTGGTGCCCCTTATGATCCCAAATGGATTGATATCGAAATCAACCGCCCGACAATGGGTGGAACAACGAAGGTGAAGGAGACGATCTCCGCCCACCCAGACTTCTCAGTACATACTTCTGTGGACTCTCCACATGATTCTGTGAGCAAGTTGCTCGTTAGCCACAAAAGTGGTGTCTATCTTCGTGTTTCGATTGGGTACGGGTTATGTTTTGTTTTGTTCTCGCAACTGCGGTCTCTGACGAACACTTCCATAGCGCGATCGCTCACTTGAAGCGTAAGACGATCCAAATCTCTGCACACAGCACCGAGTCCCACGCCCCCTCCGTCCTGCCGCTCCTCACGCCCGCTCGCCACTTCCTCGAAACTGTCATCGTCGCAGCAAGCAAGGAAGGCAAGGAGGAAGATGCAGAAGACCTCGTGTGGATGCATGAGCACCTCCGAGTCGAGCTTCTGAATGACGCCTCGACTTTGAAGAAGACGTGGGATAATGGCCGCTTGCAAACCGTTGTTAAATTGTACCCGATTATCAACGAGACCGTCTTGCAGCTTGGTCTGGCTTCGATTGCAGAAGATGACGGTTCAATGACGGCAGTGGGTACCGTCGTGCTACGTATTACTTGCTAGTGGCTGATTCGCGTGTTGCCACAGACCTCCACCAGCACTGTCGCCAGGACCCACTAAATACCCCGCATAGAAGAACCACGTTTGAAGCACCAAGTACATTGCTATCCAATCTCATATGACCCTTATTGCTCGGTCCTGAGGCAGGCCCAAGGGATCCCATAATCACGCGAGCAATGCTCGCACTTGCCATTACGACGAGTTAGGTGCACCACCTCGCCACGACTCCATGATCTGCCGTCCCTGTTGCATGTGTAGCCATACCTTGTCGCTTTCGTTTCCATACTGCCTTGCGTTGACCCCATGATACCTTTCGCTCCGCGTACGATACCTTAGATAGTTGAATACGAACAGTATTCGTAATGTGTTATAATTATATTCAAGGGATATATGGTGGCTTGAATATTGAATACGTTATATTTCATTCCCCGTGAATAATGCTCAAGGATTCTGTGGTTGGTCAACTCAGTGGTGGGCGCTGGCAGCGAATTGGCTGTGCTCGGGCCAAACCCCACACAAAGTCTAAAACCTACAAAAGTCAACTTTGATAACCCGCACAACCTCAGCAGATACAAATTGGATCGATTCAAGAGTCGAATAATATTAACTGCATTCGCTATATTGACATAGAGTCCTTTCTTGTTTATGGGGTCGGTAATTTGACCAGGACGGGCGCTGCCAACACCCTTTCTCAATAGGAATCCCGATGCATGCATGTGGGCCAAGAGCATCACGAATTCACGAAGATCACGAATTCATGAGGATCACGAGTGTCGCGGGCGTTATTGCCCGCAGTTGCACGAATTTTCTATCTAAATTGGTGAAACGCCGCCTCATGAATCTCGATGAGATAACCACGAGCCTTTAGAACGTTAACAAACCCCGAGGAGACTTGCCGAAGCATCGCCGAAGCAGAAGCAGACATTGCGTACATGTGGTTGGATTGGAATTCATCGGCGTGCGACAAGAAGGCCAGGACTCGTGACATTGCGTGGGGAAAAAATCGTAAAGGAGGCGCAAAGAAGGCGAGGGGCGATTTCAACCAACAGGAGTGACGCAATGGGGAATAAGGAAATAAATCGAGTTTATTCGCATTATTTATAGTTGGTCTAGGTACAGGTTCCTACGTTTTGTCCACTTTTGGGCGCAAGTACTGGGGTGCCAATGAACCGAATGCGGCCAGACCAATTATCTGGTGTGGGTTGCGCGTCAAGATCGACACTCGAGTAACAGTCAATGGATCCCAGTTCTCGATGACGTGAGTAAGATAGAAGGCATCTTGTCCGCCAGGTAGGGGCGAAGGTCTCGTTGATTGAGTATTCCTGTATTTCCAGGGGGGAACATCAGACCAGTCCCGAATCCACCAAACAAGTATGACATGTGAATATAGAGTTGATGGTATACTCGTAGGTGTGTGCTCAAACACTCTCCTCGGGCCTCGGCTCACTGCAAGCTTTCAAACTGAATAGGCGGCACACGGCGTGGCAAGCTCCATTAACGATCACTGCCGGGATCCATCCCTCTGAGTTGAGAGTGAGGCCAAGGCAACGCCGATGGGACCCATTCTCAAGGTCGAGCAGGGTTAACAGGATGGCGATTTCGCTTCGCAGCACAACCAGCTCCGGCCACGCCGGTGGAGACATGAGACACTCCGTGGATACCTCGAGGCGGTACTATCGGTGGAGGTGGAGGTATCAGAGCGATGGGAGGATGGCGATGTCATCGTCCAAGTCGATTGGAGGTGACCAATCGCGACCCATGGCAACCTCATGGGGGACTCATGGTGGCGTGTAGTGGCGCGTAGCGACAAAGATAGGTGATGGGGTCAATAGCGTAGTTGGTAGTCGAGTAGTGAGACCGAGCAGTGGGACCGATCTGTCCATCTCACTGTTGTGCGCACGGGCGGCGGCCTGAGCGCGAACATTACCTAAGCTGTGGTGACATGCAATAGAGCTGCGGTGGACTCGCAATGCAGCGAACCCTACGACGATCCAACAAAAACAAAGGTGCATCAAATCAACATCCTCCTTCAACCGTCCTCGATCATCTCAGATTGTCCACTATATCCTGATTATCGTTTGCACCGTTTGCAGTGGTAAAAATTCAACCGGTAAATCCGTCAAACCCCCATCATGCCGCCCAGCAAACTTGGACAGTTGGTCCCGAAATCTCAATAATAAATCGGCCTACGACCCTACGACCCCTTCCGAGAAGACGTCGTCTCGGAATCATACGGGCATTTTCCTTGTATACCCGCGCAATTTTACACATTGAATAACAAGGGATGAAGCCAGGTCCAACCCGGACAATCAAGATCAGGTATCGGCCCTTATGATCGCGAAGTGGCGTCACTTGATTGTAAGTAGAATACTGTAATACTATAGAGAATGAACCGCTGCGTCCCTAGGCTCAGTCGTTCGTTGTCACTTTCCTGATGCTTCGGGCCTTTGAATTGAGACGACCCGTAAAGCCGTAATCACTGGCTCATGTTTTCACATAGCCTTGACACTGAACATGTCACGAACCTTGATGAGCAAGTCGAGGCCGAGACCATCTCAGATTGTCATGGAGTCAGGTTCAGCCAGGAGAAGCTATAAAATGAATCAATGAATCGGTACCAGCTGTCGTGCAAGCATCATTGCGTAGCTCGCCATCAGCCATGAGGTACCCAAAATAGTGGTCGTCGTTGATCAAACCACGAGACACCCGCTATGACAATCCATCAAAATGTTTGCCAGTCTCATTCACCTTTGTAAGTTGCGGCTTGATAAAGCCCCATGGTGGCTACCTCGTTACCCCAACTCAACCCCTCCACTACGCAAGGTCGATGCAGGTACACAAGCCGCCTTCAATATGCAAGCGCTCCTACTGACATTTTCTCCAGCATCCTTCTATATTTCGCCCCTCCTTGTTCTATTCCCCCTCGTCTATCAAGGGCCTTGAAGGTCTCTTCTTCGGTTTTTCGGAAATCCTAACCTATGTCTCTCGATGTCTTACTTCCACATTCTACACGGTAAGTAATCATCAATTTTTGGCTGCGGTCGTATCTGACGCATCCCAGACACCCCACAGCACTGAAAACCGAATTGCATTCTGGAATACGACTGCGGGCAACGCGCTGCAAACCCTCCTCAATTGGACCTCCTACCCTCAACACCTCCAAACCAAATATCATGCTTTCTTCGCTACCTACATCATCCCTCGACTGGGACCGACTCCTCATATGATAGACCCTATCTGCCTCCAATCGCAGCTCCAGGATGACCATACTCCACTCGAGTTTAGCTGCGTCCTTGAGTCTGACGGGTGTGGTAAGGTCCAATGCTATGCTGAACCCCTCAACCCTGTCGACGGCTCTTCCACTTCGCGCGAAACATGGATGGCGAATCTCCAGAATATGCTGGTGGCTGGCGGGGCCCAAGACGCCGAGCTCACCTGGTGCATGACGTGTGCAGCTACTTTGACCATCGAGGTTCCCATCGTCCTTCCGGACTCGGGAATTCACATTCAATTTGCTATGGGTACGTTTACGGTTCATCCCGGTAATTAAACTAACCAATCATAAAGGCGGTGACTTCAACAAGTCTGGCCTCTTAGGAAAAGGCTACTTCTGGCCGCAATTGCGAAGCTGTCTCACGGGAGTCTCCACCACCGACCTCATTTCCGATTGTGTCAATCAGTTGGGCTTGGCCGAACAATGGAGGCATATCACCCGATACATTAACACACCCGCTGGCTCGTCCGTGTCGCCCGAATTCGTCGCGGTCGACACTGTCGAACCCTCGCGGAATCGTCTCAAAGTGTATTCACGCTGTCGAGCCACCAACCTCAGCGGTGTCGTGTCGGCTATGACACTAGGTAACGAGCGTGCTTTCGTCAACCACCTGGGTATCCAACATGCTATCGCAAACGTAACCCACCTCTGGCGCCTCTTGTTCGGACAGGATGCGGTGGACAATGACGTCTCGCTAACCAGCAAAAACTCGATATATACCACTGGGGTTGTCATCTACTATGACCTCACGCCTGGACGAGCCATGCCCCTGCCCAAAGTCTACATCCCTGTCCGACACTACGCCGAGAGCGATGAACATATTTGTCAAGTTATGTCTCAATATTACCACGAGATTGGATTTGTCAAGTCCGGATCAACATATCAGCAGATGGTCGAGGAAGCCTTGTGAGTGATTTACCCTCACCACGCTTTCATGGCTGAACATTTGGTGTGCTCCTTTCCCACAGCCCCCATCGGCGTCTTGATAAGCGTACCGGAATCCACACCTACATCGGCGTCGCTGCCAAAAGCGTCACCAGTCAAACCAGCGCCTATTTCAGCCCTGAGGCATTCTCCGGCGACCACTGATTCCTCGCTGTGCGACAATAAAATTGAGCGACGCTGGAGCGACGCTGGGTGGGCAGAGTGGCGTCCAATGAGATACTGAGTCGCAGGGACGACGAGGGTGTCTGGGACGTGCTGGTATAGGAGCAAAAGCAACGATCGACCTATATTATATGTATAACAATTGGAATCTACTAGCATTTTATATGCTATAACCATGAATGGACTGACTAAGATGAAAGCAAGAAAAATTGCTCCAGCGAACGAGGGCGTCTGTGGTCGCATTGAGGCTTGCAGCACGATTCATACAGTCGGTACTTACCTGGTATTATACTTACTATTCTCGACGTACCGTGGAACTAATCTGGTACATAATTGCTAAGTAATATTCCATTCGAATTTCCGAATGTCACTGTGCGCAACTCCACTCATCGTACAGGACTCTCACCTGAAACTTTAAACCAGGAAGAAGTATTTATTCTGGTCATTCCCTTTATCATTCCCCTTCATATGGCGAGTTTCTTTATTCCCCAGTCGAAACAGTGTCTAGATATATGAAATCTCAGGCCTTATGAATGTATAGAATATAAACTTCCAAAAGAATATTCTTCCTCCGCTGGATAACCACCCTTCAAAGCGAAGGTGCTTTCATTAATGTGTAACTCCACCTGGATGTGGCCGTGAATGAACAATAGACACAATCCGGCACGGCCGTACATGCATAAGGGATAACCAATCGGGGAAAGTGGTCGGAGCTGAGGTGGCATGGCCAACGAATGTTGGGATCACATTCCGTCGATCCATATTCTCGCGAGGGGTCGGGAGGCTGGGCGGCAGTCCGATTCTGTTACGGGCTATCCGTTATTCTGGTAAACGTGGATATATAGGCATTGTTATAGCTACAAATATATCAAGCATTGCTACTGGTTCTCAACTCGAATCTTACCAAGGGAAGGCCGTGACCAGACACGAAGAAACGGACACAATCGACAAATTTGGAATTCTCTATATTTATCTGCTGCTGCATGTCCGTCTATCTGGTTTATTTTGTGGTGTAGAAGTTAGATCCTATCACATCTGGCTCTTGTCTGGCGACATGTGGGCTTCCACTAGTGCTTGGGCGATGCAGCATGGAACATTGTGCGCTATCGTTCTCCATTCCATAGTACCTGTGATACCCTATATAATGTCACTCTAGATAGTATTGTCAAACTATTGCGCCCACACCCGTATCAGGAGATACAGGTCATATTGATACGCAGCTCATGATCCAGAAAGGACAGTTGCCGAAGGCTTTCTACAATCAGAACTTCTGATGCCAATATAATCCGTAGGGAAGGGCTATCAGGAGTGGAAGGGCTATGTAGCAGCGTGTCAAAACGTCGAGGGATGACGAGGCTTGGCAGAATCAATGCAAGCATCAACTATATTACCACAATCGAGGGGATACGCCAGAGGAGTGATAGAGTGCGGCTTGTAAACGGAATGGGCCTAGCTTGCGTAACAAAGGCAATCGCTAAGCGTACGGCTTCTTTACATGCAGGGTCTTAAATAAAATATATGGTGGCAATACATGGAGGACAAAAAGAGAAGTCCGTAGGGCGGATCAATACCGGAAAACCAGAATTGAACTTAATTGCATTTGCCCTGCACAAGGATTCAATTTTGCCTGCAGTGAATGTGAATGCGGCGCAGGCCGCATCAACTGTCACACGAAGTGCCCAATGCACCCGATGGCGCTGCTAGACGAAGCCAAGGGCAAATAACACATGTCGAGGATGTGGAGAAATCGATCGTAGTACCGGCCCAGGACACGTATGAGGCCGTAGAGTATCAGGGAGATGGCCGGTATTATTTGTAATGCAGACTTAGGCATGTGTAAGTGGGGCCGCGGGAGAGGGCGGCACAGTATCTTTGTAAAAAGGCAGCCCTCACGGAGGTGCCTCCGTGACCGGAAGAAGTCGATGATGCAGCCGTACTCCTTCGATAGGTCAGGGAATCGATGGGGTCATGAACCAGAATCAAGGCGAGGCACTGAAACCACCCTATTACAGCGCTTGATATTTCAATCCGGGTTCATTCACAGTCTTGCGCAGCACTCCGAATATCGGTCCGGGCCGCGCAAGCAGGCAAGCACGGAGAGCTATCCTGACACTGAATGATGGGTCGACCTTTGACCAGACGCGAGACGAGCTCGCCAGCGGTTGTGGAAATTTACCCGGTTATCGACGAGGCTGTATAGATCTTGTTCTGACCGTGATTTAGGATGATAGCGGTTCATGTCAGGGCCACGGTCCCAATCGGTCTACCGTCCTGTTGCATGTGTAGCCATACTTATTGCTTTCATCCGAACCGACCTATGAGGCTTTTATAACTCCGCAGTAGATATGTTGCCTTACAGAGTTGGGTACGAATGGTATTCGTAATCTATTGCGCGCGGGCAATCGTAGATCACATGTCATGCTGTATAAATAATGTTGTTGCTTTAAAGATTACCGTCCCTACGTATGACGGGATGAGTACGATGTGTGGTTAGGTCCAATATGCCTGTCATAGAACAAACGGACTACAAAGAGGAGGAAATACAAGTAGCTCCAAATCATGGCAAGTTGAACGGTAGCCCCAGGTTCGACGTCAGCAGGTACATGTGGTATTGATTTAAGGAACGATGCCATCCACAGTTACGAGAAGTGAGGCCAATAATTTGACCAGGACGCGACTTGATACGCAGCGGGGTCCAAAAAGAACAAATGCCGAAAGCTTTCCACGATAAGAAATCCTGATGCAAGCATGTAAATAAGGGGCGTCACAATCAGCATGATTATGAAGAGCGTCGCTCCTATCGTGGAGGTCCAGCAGCTGCAATCCTTCCAGGAAAGATCCGAAATGTAGAACAATAGAGCCCACACGAGCCCCGAAATGGTTACGAAAGCTGAGGAGATATGCCAAAGTTGACGTTCCAGAGGTTTGGGGAAATGGACATTCCAGGCCAGGAAATGTACAAGGCCGTAGAGTATCGTGGAGAAGGCTGTAGAGGCAAACTCGTCTGGCCGGGTTTCCGGGCCAAAAGTCATAAATGAGACAGGGAGGACCACTCATAACGATCGCGAAATGGGTGCACCGGCGGACGTGAATCTGAGATTGAGAGAAGACGTTGAAGCGCGTTTGCTGCCAGAATGATTCGCCCCCCCTGCTGGCCGTCGTTTGTAGCCACGAGAGAGTCTCGTGCTGCTCTGGTCTCCAATGCTCTATCGTACTCCCCCTCCGAACACATAAACAGTGCGTGCACTTCCCGAGCCTCTTTGCCTTTCATTGGTGTCCCCTCCGCAACAATGGCTTTGACCACCAGACGAAGTAGGTGAGTAGAGTACAGAAGGCATGAGCGGCAGTGGATACCTCAAGAAGACTGAGGGGAAGACGTTGGATGAGCCTTGAAGCGCAGTCCATACAGAACCATCCAACCTGGACAATCAGGAGGGCTTTGCTCAAGCCGCTTGACTCGGAAAGGTCAGTAATGGAGTCTTCCGAGATGTCAGGGATAATGTGGGGAAAGTGTTTCATGATATAGGTGAACGCGGTAGGAGTGGGGACATGACGGGTGTGACGGGTATTTGTTGATGACTCG
>Ga0307513_10008850_pt1 | contig 12805 bp, 16 predicted proteins | sample 15_EM_MG_FD_202174 | JGI IMG/M metagenome (GOLD analysis project Ga0307513, IMG submission 202174) | Populus trichocarpa ectomycorrhiza microbial communities from riparian zone in the Pacific Northwest, United States - 15_EM | ecosystem: Host-associated > Plants > Roots > Unclassified | place...
GCACGGTATATCCTCCAATCGAATAATCATCGGGGGGATCAGCCAGGGAGGTGGAACCGCAATCCTGACGGCGCTCACAACTGAGAAGCCGCTAGCAGGACTATTCTCTATCAGCAGCTATGTACCCCTTCGCAGAAAAATCACAGAGGCAAGTTTTTACACTTCATTCTATCGCCCGAATATCTAAAGTCATTAGTATCTAGATCGCAACTAAATTCGCAAAGGAAATCCCAATATTTTGGGGTCATGGAACGGAAGACCGTCAGGTTGATTTTAAGATCTGGAAAGACCTAGCAGAAGTATTTGCTGGGGAACTTGGAATATCCTTTATCGACTCTGAGCAATCGGTGTGGATGGCCGGTCGGGAGTTACGGGAGAACGGAATGGCTGGTCTCCTTTTCTACTCCTATGAGGATCTTGGACACTGGTTCAATGAAAAGGAATTGGAGGACCTAGCGAGGTGGATTTCTGTTCTGATTCCTAATGAAGTTGAAGCACCTACGGAAGTGGTTTCCTGAATTTCGAAGGGTATGGAATTCTGTTGGAACTTGAAGTAGGAATCAACGCCATTTCTTTTGCTTCACCCGGATTCTCAGTTCATCCTTTACAATTACCATGAGAAATACTTAGACTGTATCTTGATCCTGATGCTATTTATCTCAGAAATACAGGAAGTCGTGTATAATCATTTGTCGTTACCAGCCGTTATTGGAGGGAGAGAAAAAACATGCGTACGGAATTACAGTAAGTTATTTCCACATCTTCATTTTCTCCCTTTTTCCTCTTTAGCACCCCAAGGAAACTGGTTTCGAGTCTATTTGTTCTCTACAAGAACGGAAATCCATATCGCCAGGTCCTCCAATTCCTTTAGGTTGAACCAATGCGGCAAGTCCTCGTACGAGTAAAAACGCAGAGCAAGAATTCCATTTTCTTTCAGCTCCTCGCGCGTCATTTTAACCAAGGGATCGGGGCTGATAAAAGGCATCTCAAGCTGCGCAGACAAGACTTCTGCCAGCTCCTTCCAGATAGAGAAATCAACCTGACGGTCCTCCATCCCATGACCCCAGAAGATGGGTGTTTTCTTGGCGAATTCAGTTGCGATCTGGGAGGGGATGTGATCATGAGATATATACCATGTTCAGGAAGTGTCAAAGCTGACCTCGGGAGTTTTTTTTCTTAAAGGAACATATGAGCTCAGAAGGTATACACCACCAAGGGGTTTCTTCGTCGTAAGCGCCGTCAACATGGCCACGGAACCACCCTGGCTAAGCCCGCCTACGATGACTCGATCAGAGGGTATTCCGTGCTCTCGTTCCTCTTCAGAGATAAGATCATGAACCCAGTTGACTGCTTGGTGAAGGCCTATTTCGTCCTCCTTTCGATTCGCGTGGTCAAACGAGTAACAATCAAACCTGTCCGATATCAGGATTGAAGATCCTTCAATTATTTAAATAGGTTGCCAGACTGACCACGACGGCATAACACTCCTTTCCATTCCCGTAATCGGCATCGATGGTCTTGGACCTATATCAGACGAACGTCCAAACGTATTTCCAGAAACTCACGCTGTCGGGAAGACAAATTTTACATGCAAAAGGTCAGGATGTTGATGAAGAAGATTCAATTCTGGACCCAGCTCTCTTGCAGAGTCTCCTAGCCCCTTCCGTCAACGTAAATATGTCGTCGACTCTGAAAAGCAACTTAGGGCTTACATGCAGAAAGATAACTGTAGCTGTGTGTTTTGAACGCGCAGGGTAGACGAGGCACTGAGGCCGCGAGTCAGAAGGTTCGGTGTGGATCCACTGGTAGGTAGACATCTTGAGATAAATGCGCCTGAGACTGACTCTAACTAGGAGGGAGTTTTTGAGTTCAACTTATAGAGGAACTCAGGAACTCTAGGAACTCATCAAGAACTCGAATGCGGCGGCCTCTACCGGCCCGTTCTATTGTTAATAATTATTTCGTTTTTGCAAATGAGTCTAGTATTGAATATTGAAGCTTGAAGCTTTGAAGTTCAACGTTCAACCCCTCATCCATTCACTGGCAGTTCGTGGCGCAACAATTTGAGAAAGTTATTGAACAGAAATCAGACCAGTGATATCTTGACGACGATACCACGGATGGGACAAGAATAGCCGGAACCGAAACAAGGGTAACTATTGCCAGGATCGTAGGAATTTCCACCATAGATTCGGGTCTGCCACCAGCCGTGATGTTGGACCATTCTGCCTCCTGACTCCCCATAATGTCCACCCAAGACGAACTCACTTCAACGGTTTGCGGGGCAGTCCAGCTGCTGACGCAGCGCCGTAAGGCAAGTTTCCTTCTGGATACAGCCCTAGCTTTAATCGACGCTGGACGGTGGGTGAGCTTGTGTTGAGTATCCGGTTTAAATAATGACACATTACATTAGATATGGGCAAGAGGTAGAGAATTACCTTGGGGTTTACCTCAAAACACCAGGTCTAGCGAAAGAGGACATAAGCAAAGCTCTCCTGGCACGGGGGAATGCACGCAAGGAAGGTGGGGAAAAGCTGCTTGACAAAGCGCGTGAAGGTATTTCCGCTTTCTTCGCGTCCCTCTCAAATTCCGATCGTATGATCTGGGTAGATTTCCAAGCCGTATTGAAGCTGGACCCCTCAAATAAAGACCTTCAGCACCATCTTCGACGAAAAGTGGTGATTGTTTTGCATTTGGACATGGTGCAGCGTCTAAAGAATAAAAGCAGATACATTTTTCCAATGAACCTGCCTCACAACGAGCGCCGCTAGAAGTTTGGGAGAGGATTGCTTCGCACACTCCCCGACATCACCTACGCACATGGTTATTCATCTCTGCGTTCCATCGAGACATCGCTGTTCGCCACATTTTCCACACCGTCGACATTTACTTTGGCGATGACCAACAAGAAAATTTGAATCGAGGTTTAGACATCTTCGATCGTGCGAAAACAGATCCTGTGTTTGCGAGTCAAGTCAAGTCGCTAAGGTTACATTGGGCATATGAAGAGGGCGATATGTTGGATCTCATGACCCGTAAGTCTCCAAATCAATAAATTCAATTTATCTCTAACACCGCACGAAGGTATATTTAAGACAGCTCTACCGGAATTCAAGGCTTTGCGCGACTTTGAATGGATTGGATACCCTGAGATGCGAGCGGACATGGTACAAGCAGTGCTTGCGAGCCACAAACATCTCCACGGATTAGGTCTCATGTGCGTCAAACTTTTTCACGCCTTTTCCCCTCTAATTAGAATGCTCCAACACCAGTGGTTGGCATTTTGACGCTGTCGGGGTTTCTGCATTCCGAAACCTGCGCAAGTTTACATTACGCGCTGAAGATGATGATGGTTTCGCCGACATGGGGGAAGTGAGGACGGTTCTTGACCAAAACGAACATACTCTGAGGCATCTGATCCTTGGTGCATATCTTGAACGACACCACTCATGGGACTCTGCATTCCAATCGGTGACCATAAAAAACCTCACCCACCTTGATCTCGTGGACACCCGGATATCGCACATAGTTCTAGCCCGTATTGCTCATGCACACAACCTCCAAAGTCTCACTTTGCATGGAACATTCGAGGAGCCCGCCTCTGCCTCTGTGGTATTCGGAAGCGACCACGTTATCGAGGGGAAGCACACATTCCTTCCACACCTTGAGGCCTTCCGGTTCGTGCTGGTAGGCCACGACGACGACCACGCTCTATATCACTCCGTCACACAGTTCCTTCGCCAACGAAAGAGGCTCAGAAGGTTGGATCTGGGCAGCTGTCCATGGGAAATGGTGCTTAGCCTTCTTCCACACCTCAGTGGTCTTCGCGTGTTAGGGGTCAATATCAAGAACTTAAACCAAGCTGCTGTATCCGCACTGGCAGATGCCGTCCCAGAGCAGCTGCTCGCTCTCAACATCTCAACCACCATTTCTGATAAAAGCATGGTATTTAATCGCTATTATTCCCTTCCCAAAACCCTATTAATATTGCTCCACAGCACGAATTCTCAAGTTCCTTGAGCAAATTCCCAGCCCTCTCCTTCCTCCATCTTCGCTGCTCCAACAAACGCCGTCCAAAGCCAAATTTGATGTCAGAAAAGGACTTCCAAGTGCAAACCGACATGTGGGTATCCAGTGCGCGAAGCGTAGCTATCGCCATCCCCTCTCTCGACTTCCTCGGATGGCACGGCGAGTATTATGTCGTGGTCAGGAGTGACCATGTTGTAAATGGCTACGGTAGTGGGAGCGTGGAGCTCAAGGAACTGCCGACGAGACGCCGACTGGACTGCGGAAAGGGTGTTGATCTTGGAGGCGACGATGCCGCGTGGCTAGAGCGAAAAGATGTTCCCATGGATTATGAGATGCCGGGGCTTGATTGAAGAAAATTTTTTTTGGTGGGCTTCCGCGCATCCATTCGCCTCGGTGGTTCGACTCCTTAGGAACCAGGTCAGCGGCCCAGAGTCAGTGCACCGTTCTTTTTCTTCTGCTCAGTTTCAGGCGTTTCCGTGTAACGTGTAACATCATTCTATCCGCACTTTATCATGCTTTGGTTATATCACATTCATCTGTACAGTAATAGCACCCTTTACTATCTTGCATTTTACTCTTTTTCCTGGAGTCCCCGGGCCGGAAGTCACACGTCACAGGCTTTTTGACTCACTGTTTGCACAGCAACCATTCATTTCTCGATATACGGGTCCAGTGAATTTTGGATCATCAAGCTAACCAGAATACGGGAATATCTTTGCCTTTGTTCGAGGGGGTGGTAACAAAAGCGTGAGTGATTTAAATAGCTCTGGGTTTTTAACTCTGAACGCTGACAAACAAGCACCGCAGTTGCTGACGACGGCCATGGACGACCTGGTAAACATAAAATCTCCTCCTTCGACCTCGCTGGTGTCGACAGAGACAGCGACAGCGACCGATATGACATTCTCACAGGCCTTGAACGACACCACCGGAGCTGATGAGGTACGTAGGGCAAAGCGTACCCGACAAGATTGATATTAACCCTCGTGCAGTCATCTATATTCGTCGCAGCTCAGCGGGGGGATGTTGAACTCATGCGGGAGCTCATTACCTCTGGGAAAGCCAGTGCTACCGATAGAGACCCACAAAATATTACCCCACTTCATTGGGCGGCCATTAACGCCCACGTCGCAGCATGTCGCTACCTACTTGAGCAGGGCGCTGAAGTAGACGCCCTCGGCGGTGACCTTGTAGCGACACCCATGCAGTGGGCAGCGCGCAATGGATATCTATACGTCATCCAACTCTTAATCGCTCATGGAGCAGACCCAACGATCACAGATTCCCAAGGGTACAATTCCCTCCACCTCGTCACCCACTCATCATCGATTATGCCCCTTCTGTACCTCCTCCACCAGCCCATTAACGTCGACTCGCGAGATTCCCAAGGCCACACGTCGTTAATGTGGGCTGCCTACCAAGGCGACGCTCTTTCAGTTGATCTACTCCTCCGACATGGTGCAAACCCAAACCTCAAAGACGATGCAGGACTCTCGCCCCTTCACTGGGCTGTTGTTAGGGGAAATAGAATCGCAATTCGCCGACTGATCGAAAAGGGAGCAGATCTAACTGCGAAGGACGGAGAAGGTCGAACGCCTCGCGACATGGCTACCGAGCTCAAGAGTTCGGGCGCTTGGAAGCGGGCTCTGGAAGAGGGAGGAATGGATGAATACGGGTTGAAACGTGGAAAGCCTCTCAGTGATGCAAGTTTGTCCTATTTTGATTTTGCGCAAACTTCATTAACGTCAGGTTCTAGCGCAACACGAAGATTGCTATCTTCATAATGCCTACAATCTTTTTCTATTTAATGTTCATGACCTTAACCCTTCTTCCATGGTATACCGGAATATTGCTTGCCGCAGCAGAATTTTTTGGAATGCATCATGTATGTAGCCCCTCTATTTTCCTCACTCGCTGGAAATTTAGGCTTTTAACAGATTGTAACACGGGTTCTCCTCAACAAATCTACATATACTGACAGCGTCAGCCAAACACCTTATTTTGCGGGAATTATTTGCGGATCCATTCTATGGGTGCTTTTCTGCTGGATCACGCGCCTTGTGCAACGTTAGTTTATTTCCTTCTTCATCTTGTGAGCGATGTATTTAACCTTAAGCAGAAACTCAATACCACTCCTTTGCGCATCTTATGTTTGCGTTGGCTGTTGGTCTCTGTGCCTACAACTTCTTCCGCGCTGTAACATTGGATCCTGGTACATGCCCAAAGCCAACAAGTGACGAGGAACTGAAATCCGTAAGTCATCATCCTCTTCTAGTCGAGCCTGCCTTAAGCTGTTACGGTTAGGTCATCGAGGATCTGGCTTCGGAAGGTCGGCTGAACGGACAAACGTTCTGCATCCAATGCATGGCGCGAAAGCCACTCCGCTCAAAGCATTGTCGAGTTTGTGATAAATGTGTTGCTCGAAGTGACCAGTATGTTTTTTTTTGGGATGATACCCATGTTCCCGATGTCTGACCAAACCTTCAGCCATTGTCCCTGGGTGTGGAACTGTGGTATGTCGTTTCTTGCTTGGCTGAGAAAGACTGATTACTGACTGATATTTTTCCCTAGTCGGCTCTAATAATCATCGTCAATTCTTGCTCTTTGTCACCACCCTCGTCGTTGGCATCGGCCTCTTCGACTACCTTACTTGGGCATGTAAGTCGCTGAATGCCCAAATCGTAGTACTCGTTTTGATACATCTCCCTTTAGATTTCTCCGCACTTCCAGCCCCCACTGACCAATCAGAGATTTCACCCTCCTGCCCACTACCCAGCGACCTCTGCGCCATTACAGCACACGATTCATTCCTCGTCTCTGTCGCCGTATGGGCCACACTTCAACTGACCTGGACCTTCATCCTTCTCGCCTCGCAGTTATGGCAAGTCGCACGGCAAATGACGACTCTGGAAGTATCTAACCTCGGTCGGTACGGCTTCATGGGTGGCCGCGGTGGTGCCTCCCTGTCAGGCCAAATGGGACATCGACACCAGCGGACGCAGGATAGTGTGCTTCCTGGGGTAGACACGGAGGACACAGCCCTCGTCAACGATGCAGGGTCCACGGCCTCCGGAGTCGTGCACCGCCACTCCGGCGTATGTGCAGGGTGCGGAAGCGGGTTCCTGATGAACCTTCTTGGATTTGACCGCTTCACCAAGGGCAAAGCCGTAGATGGCCTCGCGCGTGCCGGCAAGGCGAGCAATCCGTTCGATCAGGGGATTGTGAAGAATTGCAAGGACTTTTGGACGGCCGGCCGTGAATTGGGTGTGGAATATGATAAGTTGTATGATGTGCCTGTGGAAGGGTTCCTTGAGGCGAAGCGGAGGAGGGGGAGAGAGGAGGAGGAGGATGGTGTGCGGAAGCCCTCTCGGAAGGGGCTGTTCATGGGCTTTGGATTGGGAAGGGCAAGTAGCAGTCGCGGAGGGTATGAGCCTGTTAGTCAGGTTTAGGACGGGGCATATACCCCCTTTCACATTCCCCGGTATCTGGTTCTGGCCTCCCTAGCAATTCCTACACTGCGGAAAGGATAGCTGTGTATTTATCCCTGACACGGACTTGTAAGTTAGCATCTTCCATTATCAGGACGGAATGAATTCTTTTTAAACTGAGCTTGAGCGCTTGAGAGATCAGGCGGTTTCGACGCTCGACAGGTTACATATCTGGTTACTGGCAACAAAAAAGCAGAAGGGGAGAGTAGAATTTTGTCCATTCTATTTTGCTCCCTTTTTTTGCCTAACAGGAAACTGGAGTCTCAAACCCTGCGCACTGATGAACAACCCCGCCTACATTATTCCTCGCCTACCTCCAAACGTCCATGACAAAGCTCGCCCCTCTCCGCGTTCATCGATCAAGGAACTGGAATATCGATTATCAAGGCCTCAAGGCTAATCGTACTCTGAGGTGCAATAGCGTTCTCGAGGCCTCTCGTGCACGTCCAACGGCATTCGATTTTTATATAATTCAGATATCCTCTAGAGCGGCCTGGTCGACTCTCAGGCTGGACTAGTCTGAAGCCCCTGGGATTTCCCTTCAAATTCTTACTTCTGGCTTGCTCCGGTCTTCAGCAGTGTTCCCAACCGTATTACGTCGATCCTCATGGCACCGATGGACGACCAGCGCAATTCTTCTTCCCCTGAAATGGGTTTTGCCGGGTATGGCGCTTACAACGTTAACAGACAAGAATTTCCCTCCGGTATCTCGCTTCCGTTTCCACCGCAGTTCGCAGCACACGAGCCACGGTGTCTGACCCCAGCGGTTCCCATCTTTGCAGGGAGGTTCACTTCCATCCGTCGTTCATCGCAAAGCTCTGTGGATGATCCCAGGCCTTTCTTGCGGCCTCGAGATCAACCAAGTCAAAACGACTATGAAATGACTTATCAGCAAGAAGAATTTCCTGAAGAAGAGTCTCCCGAGCCCTCGCTCGAGCAAGGAATTCCAACAGACCCCATGGAGAATACGAGCGAATTCGTAAAGATGCTCTTCAAGTTTGTCTCATCGTTTACTTTCGATATTTTTGCCTTTAACCCACGTGCCAGTGCCCTCGAGGATCCCATTTTTCAATCTGTGATGTGCTGGAGCCTTCTCGGCGACTGCTTCATGATTAAGGTGTGTCCGCTTTTTTGTGTTGTCATGACCATTCGTAAACTCTACATGTCTTTGAAGGACGTTGAGAAATTCACCAAAACCCTCTTACCACGATTATACAACCATTCCAATTTCGCAGGTTTTGTCCGACAACTCAAAAAATATGATTTCCACAAAGTCGATAAAGCTGAAGATAATGACGGATATCAGGTGTGTCATCGTAGGCTCGACGTTGTCCTAGATTTACCGACTCCTTTCAGAATTGGTGTTTCAGGCATTCGAACTTTCATGCCAACAAATCTGAAGATCTCGAAAATGTCAAGCGCAAGCCCACCATTCATCAAAGAAGTGGCAATGCCGAAACATCGTCGTGGTCCTTTTCGGCGTCTAATTATAACCCCAGCGATTCGTCTGCCTCACCTGTTCGTGCGACTTTCACATCCCATACCACTTCAAGCCCATATCTGCAAAGCTCTAATTCTAATTCCAGTTCCAACGACCACAGCAGTATTTACGAACACAAAGTGGGTCTTGGCTCCCGATCGCCTTCACGAGCGGAATTGTACTCCGAAATCCAAAGTCTTAAGCAAGAAACTGAAGATTCCAAGGTGAAAATGAGGGACCTCGACCGCACGTCTGAGAAAATGCGCACGACAATCGAGCACCTCCAGAAATCGTTGGACGATCAGGGCGGGGTCTTGCGTTTGTTGGCAGCACAGCATTTGTCCACGAATGAAGTCATCAAGTAAACCAGCCAAGTCAAAAATTTACTTCATCTCGGTGTATTTTGTATCTTCCGCGTCTTGGATATTTAAGTATTTCGCCTTCTGTTCTCTTACTGATTGCTTTCCAGGTCTCCTCGTTGTAAACACGTCGTGATTAACTCGTTCGGACCATGTTATCTCGCTGCCTGTCCGCTTGAATCCGATATCGTGATCTATACTTGTCGACGAACTGTAATTATTTATTTATCTTGAGTCTTCTACATCGCGTCGTTAGTTTTAGTGGTGCGTCTAATTTCTCTTGCCCTTTCAGCGGTTGTACCGCGAACCAAAGCAAGGACTCCCGGATGTTCTCCAAAGTAGGGAAAAAATCTGGGCAGTCGATGCACTCATCCTAGGAACTCAAGTCGTTTATAGCAAAGGAGTCCATGTAAAATCAATGTAAAATGGGAATGGGTGATAGAAACATGTGTTTACGAGGAGACCTGGAAAGTGATCAGTCAAGAGAGCAGAAGGCTAAATACTTGAATCCCCAGAATACGGAAGATAAAAATTACAGGAAAATGAAACAAAGATGAAGGAGGGTTTTGACTCGGCTGACAATCGACTGATTTACTTACCAACTTTTTGACTTCACTCTTGGGCAAATATTACGATGCCAACAGACGCAAGACCCCGCTCTGATCATCCAACAATATCTGGATGTGGTCGAACTGCCGAGACAAGACACTCACAGACCACTTCACCCTTCCTTCGCCCGTTCACGTTTGGTTCACGTTCTCTCTTGATTCCTTCAAGTTCGCTATTACATAAGCCGCCACGTTCAATCTTCACCTTAGACCGTCCTCAACTTCAGCACTCTTCCGTCACTGGACAACTCTTATATTCATCCTCAGCCAAGCGCTCATTTAAAGAACGGTTTTTTTACAGGAGTTGCCAGTCGACGCTTTGGGGTCAGACCTGTCCTCGCAGCTAAGGGCCTCACTCACCGTTGACTCCTCCACATGTGCGGCATCTGCAAGACTGGGAATGTCTTCTTGAGGCCCAGGAACACCGCGTACCCTACCTCTTACTGAGAGTGGTGGACATGCGGATGACGATGGGCAGCAAAGTTACTGCCCTAAGCTTGTATGAAGAGGTTAGTTCACCTGAGAGAGGATGCGCTATTACTCAATTTTGGTACTTAGTTGCAAACGATACTGGAGGATAGACACCTCGCTCGTCGGATTGCGTGTTCTCTATTTTCTATTCTTGTCGAGGCGGAGCGGCAGCGTAAGCTGCCATTTGATTTTACCGTCGTACCCGATGAATCTCTGCAGTGTGCAACTACAAGAACAACCCGTCGCTGGGCTTCTCGCCGAGCCAACGTTGGCGATCTACAGCAGAGAAGGATACGTTCCCCTACCGCAAACTCCAGCGCGCCCAGATTGATGTTATACGCGACCAATGGCAGAACGTTAGTTCTCCGGAGGACATCATGGCCAAATGCCTGAACCTGCACTGTCTCGAGACCAACGTTATTGAAGGAATAGTTCAGTTTGATCCAGCTGTCAGTTTCTTGTTCGTTCAACACTGCGTGCCAGAGTCCCTTACTTATATCACAGGCCACAACTATGCTGTTCGAACTCGGCTTCTACGAGCTCGTTGTGGCTGTGCCGGGCCGATCCCGATCATCGTAGCGTAGCCTGTCGTAGCACATTCTCATCATCACACCACGTCAGACCGTCGCATTCCCGCCCCAGACCCGATCCCAGCTCGAGGTGGTCCCAGACCCCCTCCATCTTGGTGATGAGAGTGAGTTCGCTCACCTCCATGTAGCCCGTCGAAAACCGGCCACCCGCACCGATCCTGCCAGCAGACCATCGAGACACCGCCCTGGAACCTGTTTCCAACGCGAGACACCGCCCTCAAAAGCGAGACGCACCGCGTAGACCGCGAGACACCGCCCCCAAAAGGCGAGACGCACCGCGTAGCACGCGAGACACACCTTCTGCCTTCCACACTGCGACGTAACCGCGTTGAACGCACGCATCGCTCTGACCATCTGGACCATTTGACATGGCCAGCTACTATGACGATTATACCTATTACGGCGAGCCCGATTATTATGGGAGCTCCAACACTTACCAGGAACCCGACAATTACGTCCAGCCGCCCAACACCTATTCCGAGGAGCCTCAGTACTACGAGGACGCACCGTATTGCCACGCCGGCTTGGAACCTGCCAACAATGAGCTTGGAAACGAGGAGCCCAACAACTACGAGGAGCCTCAGTACTACAAGGATGCACCACCGCGTCGCCACATGGGCTCGGAACCTGTCGACGACGAGCCTGGATACGAAAATGGGCCAACATACGACAACGCGATTCTGAGGCTCCCATGCTACGAGGACCTGCACCCCATATATCAGGACGATGTTGAAGGATTGGGAGACTGCGCAGTGGAAGAAGACCGAGATGACGAAGGACATGGATCTAACGAATCTGCTGAGTACCCTCCCCACTGCCCTAGCCTCGACAATGTTACCGACAATATCTGTCCCTCAGGCTGGGTAAACCCTGACCCGAACGATGAGCTTTCAGACGAGGAGTGGGAAGCTTTGGTTGCAGAACACAATGCTGCTTCTGCTGCTGATTTGGATGCTCGAGAACAGAAGATTAAAGAATGTGTCGCTCTACTTGATTCCATGGACCCTCTTGAACAGGACAAGCTGAACAACAGATTGGACCTATTGATTGATGACATGGACGATGCACACAACTTTTACCGCAAGTTCATGGATTTGGTAGATCTCATGGCTGTGGAGAAATCCTCCCTTTTATTCTCCCTAGACACCATGGCTCTTCCTCCACAATTTGATTGCTCTCCTGATTCTCCTCCTCATATTACTTCCACTGCCTCCCGACCGCCTCAAAAAACGCGCCCACAACGTATATACTTGGTCACTGCTACTCCCAAACCTTTCGCTCATTTCCGGAAACAAAATCAACCAACTCAACACCGACATCCACCACGAAAAAAACCACCGCCGTCCCAACCCTATCCTACCCCTCATCAATGCCAATACTCTGATTCTCGGACAAAACCACATCGTAAACACCCTCCGAATCACAAACTCCCCACCAAAACCACACTTGACATTGGAAACAATGCCCGTCGTCGCATCTCCCAAAAGGCTGCTCGTATTTCCCGACATTAACTCTGACCCCACACTCTTTGGACATTTTAGCAGATATTTCCCTAATACCTTACCTTTTCGACACCATTTCTCTGTTCTTGTTTTTTCTTTTTGGGTTAATTCTCTTTTTATATAGTCCTTTTTCATACAGTCTTTTTTTGTGTGTTCGAGGGCGAACACATCTTGGAGGGGGGCAGATGTGGCTGTGCCGGGCCGATCCCGATCATCGTAGCATAGCCTGTCGTAGCACATTCTCATCATCACACCACGTCAGACCGTCGCATTCCCGC
>Ga0307513_10008851_pt1 | contig 12804 bp, 15 predicted proteins | sample 15_EM_MG_FD_202174 | JGI IMG/M metagenome (GOLD analysis project Ga0307513, IMG submission 202174) | Populus trichocarpa ectomycorrhiza microbial communities from riparian zone in the Pacific Northwest, United States - 15_EM | ecosystem: Host-associated > Plants > Roots > Unclassified | place...
GGTTTTCTATCAAAGCTGGCTGTGTTGTCCTTAGTACTCTCCATGAGAGAAATGCCTCTATAGCCTTAACTAGACCTTGTATGTGTCAAGTCCACTTCATACATCTGCCAAGTTAGTTTTGTATGGGCCAAGTTAACTTCAAGTTAGTTTTGTATGGGCCAAGTTAACTTCAAGTTAGTCTTGTATGGGGAAGTTAACCTCAAGTTAGTTTTCTCTCAAGTTAACAGCAGGGTGAAATTAAGTTAAATCCAAGTTAGCTGTCAATCTAACTCAAAGTTAATTGGGTATATATGGTGTCAATAACAATTCTCAGAAACCACTAAACATGGTCAATATATACAGGAATAGTTGGGAGGGGATAGTATTTAAATATGTGGAACAATAAGACAATAACAGAGAGCACTAGAGTCACCCATACAAGGGATCAGCACAGGGAGACCTGAGATGAATTCAGACTCACCATGGATTTACCCATCCACAATATAGTATAATGAATGGTAATTACAACAGAGGGAACAGTTGTGTATTGGTGATGTGACAAATAATGGGGGAGGTATTTGGTGAATGGAGGGTAGTAAAATTGTTGGGGGAGTGGCAAAGATGATCAATGGTGGAGAGGAGGACCATCGCAGCAACAGGGAGATGAGATGATGATGCCGAAGGCGATGGCGGCAACAGTGGCAACAGAGGATCGAAACAGCAATGGTGAGGGGGGTTTAGACAGCGATAGCGAAGGGGGGTGGAGACAACGACGGCGAAAGGGGGTGGAGACAATGACAGCAAGGCGGGCCGGGACAGCGATGACGACGAGATGGTCGAGGCGTCGACGACAATGTAGACGGCGTGGTGGTGGCAAGGTAGTGCGGCAGCGGCTCAAGTTCCAAGTTAGCAGATATTAAGCGGCGACAAGTTAACTTGGAACTTGGCGCGGGAAAGTTCCGGTCAAGTTAACTTATAAGTAACTTTGCGCACACTCCTCCCACGAGTCCAATCATCCACTATCGTACCACCACCTGCGTTGATCCAACACCGACATGGACATCCAAGAGCCGTTCTCTAAACTGAAGAAGAAACTCAAGCACAAATTGGCTGGGGGAAGACAGAAATCAGATGGGATAGGGATCGGTTCAGACGGGGAGAGAGCCGATCCAACGAGTTCGCTTCCGCGACCAGAGTCTCGTGTCACAGTGGGCGGTGGTCGGGCGGGTCGACCTCCTCAACCAGATGACCCAGGATCTGAGCCAGCAGGTGAAAGCGGAACCTATCGAAAGGAGAGAGACGTCAAAAGAGGGGAGCTCACCCAGAGGTATTCGCATCTTCCCCCAGACATCGAGGTTGGGGTAGGAAGTGGGAGTGGACCCGGCAGAGAAGGAGACGGTGCCGATGGAGAGAGAGTCGACCAGTGTCATTCTTCTCCATCCGCTACCCTGCATAGTGAGAAACCCGACAGTACGTGGATATAGTTGTTTTCGTCTTTGTCTCTGACCATTCCTCCAGATGGAGAAACCTCTGTCGTTCCTAATCACGTATCAGCAGTTCTTCGTGCCGGTGGGGGCGGTGAGCCGACCGCTACCGCGGATAAAAATAAATCGAGCTGGAAGTCTACCGCATCTACCACTGCCAAATTTTTCCTCCGCGGGGCGAGAGACTCTGCAGATGCCTTCCCCCCACTCAAATCCGTCGCCGGCGGTCTCTACTTTATCCTGGAAAATTGCGAGGTATGGCTGCCCCTCACACGTTAATCATAGCGCTGATGGGTACTCCAGTGAACGAAGGCAAACAAACAAGCGATTGAATCTTTGGCACCCCGGGTCAAAGCGCTTGCTGACCTACTCTGTACACCTACCTCTGAGGATGACATCGAGGAGGAATCGAGGAGAGAGATCCTGGAACGGTAAGATCATCCTCCAAACTGAGTCCTGAGTCTGACACACAATGATTGGTAGCAAACTGGGGGATGTTGCTCAGGATCTAACCCAACTGGCAGAGCAAGGGATGGTTGACGGATTTTTTAACAATGTCAAGAATGCCGATAAACTTGGCGGTCTAGTGGAGGTCATTCGTGACGTGATAATGGAATATCAGGTTTGTTTGTCAAGCCACGCGTCTCTACCGTGTCTAATGTTTACACTAGACCTCTCTGCAACAAGCTACCTACAAGAGGAGTTGCCAGCTCATCGTGAGTCTCACCCTCCCACCTCATCCTCACGGACTATAACTGGCGAACAGGAATCAGCGGACCTTGCCGTTCTCGACAGGATGTACCACACAGCAGATGCTAGTTACCGCTGCGGGAACAGGCAGGGATGCCTTCGAGGAACGAGGAAGGGAGTCCTCTTGGAGATTGAACGCTGGTTAACGGGGGAACAAGACAAGCGGGTTTTCTGGCTGAATGGCCTTGCCGGGACCGGAAAATCAACCATCGCCCAAACGTTCGCAGAGACAACGTTTGCAGACGGAAAGCTCGGGGCCAGCTTCTTCTGCTCGCGAGACTTCGAGAGCCGGAGCAATCTTCAGGCAATTTTCCCAACCCTTGCCTTCCAGCTCGCCTATCAATATCCAGCATTCCGAAAGAAGTTACTCCAGGCCTTGAAGGCAAGCCCTGATGTCGGACGGGAGTCTCTCTGCTCGCAGATGGAAAAGCTTATTGTCGGTCCTCTCGAAGCCACCCGCATTCCAACCCTCATCATTATCGATGCCCTTGACGAGTGCAAAGATGAAGAACCCGCATCTGCAATCCTGTCAATACTCTCTCGCTATGTGAACAAGATACCCCATGTCAAGTTCTTCATTACTGGACGACCCGAAGCCCGAATTCGCTCTGGGTTCCGCTTGAGGTCACTTCTCCCCATCACAGAGGTCTTCAAGCTCCATGAGGTCAAACCAGAAATGGTGGACAGAGATATAAAGCTGTTCTTTCAAACTCAGTTGACTGACCTTGCTGAAAACCGAAGTGACTGTGATTCTACAGAGGATTGGCCAAACTCATCTGATATCAAAATTCTGTGCAAGAAGGCTGCTGGGTTTTTTGTTTATGCCTCAACAGTTGTCAAGTTTATTGCTTCAGAAAACAATCCACCCATGAAGAGGCTTGCTCTCATTACCTCACTTCCAGAAAGTACTGTTGAAGAGGGAAGGTCTGGAGTTGACCAACTATATACCAAGGTCCTTGAGCAGGGATTCATCAACACCCACACAGATGACAGTCAATACCACTCCTGTTTTCAGGCCATAGTGGGGACAGTTGTACTTATCTTCAACCCCATTTCAATCAAGGGGTTTTCAGAACTCCTGAGATATAAAATGTCAGATATCCACAGCACTATACGATCCCTCCATTCCCTCCTCCTTGTCCCAGATAATATAGAAGATCCAATTTGTACCTTCCACAAGTTATTTCCTGACTTCCTCACAGATCCAGAGCGATGCAAAGACAAAAGGTTCCTTGTGGAGCCTGGAGTCCATCATACAAAAATTCTATTCTCATGCCTTAACCTGATGAAGGAAAGGTTAAGGAAGAATATTTGCAACCTGGATGACCATACTGTTCTTAGTGAAATTGAAGATCTCTCCACTCATTGCAAGAAACACATTGGGGATGCCCTTGAATATGCATGTTGCTTCTGGACAAAGCACCTTCTGAGGATCTCTGGTAGCAATTCCTGTATCAAGGAAGTGCAAAAGGCAATTGACCAGTTCTTTACAATTTGTTTGCCATATTGGATTGAGGTCCTTGCACTTACAAGGAATCTTGGAACTGGAGTCCATGCTATAAATGATGTTGAGCAATGGTGTGCTTCAGTGAGTCTTATACAGAACTATTTACTTAGACATGTGATGACACTTATTTAGACAGGAGTTGTGTGTCAGTGGACAACTGATAGCCAGAGACTCATCTTAGAACATCTTGACCTGATCTGTGACTTACCCTCCTATATCTATCACTTTGCCCTCCCAATTTGCCCTCCATCATCATGGCTCCATCAGTACTACAGTGCGGAGTTCTCACAAGAGATCAAGGTGGTTAAGGGGGTCTCAGCTGGATGGGGAGCCTGTTTCCGCACAATTTTATTAGACAAGTCCCCAGAGGTCCTCACATGCTGGAAGGATACTATTGCAGTTGGTTTAGAATTTGGTTCCATCATTGTTCTCAGTGCCATTACAGGCATACAGATTGTCAGGGCCACTCTGCACCGAGACCACTCCAGGAAACGACTCGTCAATACGAGTCACTAACCAATTCTTGAGTAGCTTGCCCTTGCTAACAGAGACAACAATGAACCACTAAAGTGGGTAGAGGTCTTCAAACCTAGTAGGGAGGTAAGGCAGGGCCTTGCACAACACTAGACGATGGGTCGAGGAGGCAGTAGATGCGCGTAATAGATTGAGAGGAGGGATAGAGTAGAAGAGAGCAGATCTGAGGTCTGATTTCTTGCAGTAAGTCTCTGAGCTTGTCCGAAGAGCATCTTCAGGCAGAGGAAATCCTGTAATAACAAAACTAAAGAATACAAGTGCTATCTGAAGTCCTTATATACTATCAGAGTGGCCTGTGACAAGTGACTGTGACATGAGATCATAATTGGAGTAAGTGTGGGTCGTGGGAACGTTATGATATCATGATCGGAGTGAAAGTGGGTCGTGGGAAAATAAGAACAAAGGGGGAATGAATCGTGAGAACATTCATGACAAAGAAGAACTGCGGAGCGTGAGAACAACCAATGAGAAAATAAGAAGGAAAGTGACACCATCATCGTCAGGGGGACTGATGGGAGAACGTGGGAACAGCCAATGGGAATTTAAGGAGGAGTGGCACCACTTGTGTTGTCAAGGGAAGTGATGGCAACCGTGGTGACGTGGCCTGGTTTGGGAGAGGCGGATAAAAGGGGGCGTCCTAGGGTGCCAACTCATCATCCGCTCCTCTTCCAAATCCAACAAACCTAGCTTTATTCTTCCATCTCACCATCTCATCATCACCATGCCTCGCGTCACCCAGAACACCTATTGTATCGCCGAGTTCAACGTTTCTCGTACCGACCAGGGGAGATACCCTCATAGCCGCGCCAACGTCATCGATCCTTACCCCAAGAACACCCGCATCATGGACCGTCTGGACGGGGAAGGTAACGCCTATCTCGACAATCCCATGAATGACCTCTACAACGAGGATTTCTTGTGGGGGACATCCATCCAGACTATCAGGCTCCAGAGTGAACGTCGATTCGCTCATCCGAAGAGGGACCGGGTCTTGGATCGCCTAATCACCATGGGGGTTCATGACTTGGATTCGAGTAGAGAGCCGGGTATGTCGACGAGGGGGAGGGGTATTCCAACCAGTTTGGAGATGCGGCACGCGTCGTCCATTGGTAGTCGGCTGTTGAGTCGGATTGATGTTCTTGAAAAGGAGGTGAGGGTATCGAACGTCTTTGTTGGCTTAGACTTTGATTAACCCTTTTTTTTAGGTGACTCAAGAGCGCAATGAGCGCAGGGAGATGGAGAAGGTATTTATGACGCAGGCTTCTAAGGTGGAGGAAGTCTTCCAGCAGAACAAGGATCTCTCCCAACGCTTGGTGGACCTTGAGAAGCTGTGGTGTGCTGAGGAGCAGTTTACCATGGAGCTTCGTGGACGCGTTGAGGCCTTGCAGGTGCGCTGGTCCCTTTGGGGTGTTTGTACCCTTATTGATGACCATTGTTCTTAGGATCAGATCTGCAAGTGTGGCTTGTCCGGAAGTCAGGAGATTCCCATCGAGGTAACGCTGCCTTCATCTTGGAAAGCCCAAGTGTTGACATCATTTAGGTCCTGGATGATGAGTTGGAGTACACCTCCTATCCTGCTATGTCCGAGGAGCAGCCCATACTGGGAACCGAAGAGAGAAACATCGAGGTAAGATGTCGTTGGGGCCTTCCTTGGTGACGTAGCACTGATGAGCATCTTCTAGGTTCTGGAGATTGCCCGTTGTTCCGGGTGTACTGGGGAGTCTCCAAGTGCTCCATCTCCAGCTGCCCTTCCTGTGATGGCGGAGATCCTGCCGGTTCGTATCGGTCAGCGTGCTCGTCGTACTGGGCGTAGACAGCCTCTGATGGGGTGCTCTTTTCTAGGCGAGTCATCTTGGGAGCAGCGACAGGCGTCGTCGGAGGGTGGTCGACCAGGAACGTCTAGAGGACTATCCTGTGGTGACTCCTCCCAGAGTGGAGAGTCCGGGTCGTCTGGGAGAGTTGCCAGAGCTTGGTCCACCTAGTCGGTATGAGGTAGAGAGGGTCTTGTTAGGATTTGATATCCTTAGATGGTCCTTGTATGCTGAGTTCCGAGAGGCCGTACGCCTCGAGGCAGAGATGGAGTGGATGGTTGATACCCTTGTAGATACTCATCTTGTCCTCCCGAATCTCCCCGAGTAGTCGAATGCGATCTTGGTGTCTTGATATGAAGTGTGAAATAAAGGAGTGTGGGGGTTTTGAAGGTAAAAGAGTCCAAAAGATGTAGAGACAAAAGAGAAAAGAAGTCCGAAAATTGTGCGCGATGACACAGATGGCCATTCTTTCTGGGCACACTGGTTATGTGGGAACTCTTGTCTTCTCACCAGATGGGATGTCACTTGTATCTGGGAGTTTGGATAACACCATTAAACTCTGGGATATGCAGACTGGTGGAGTTGTAAAGACCTTCCAGGGTCATACAGACTGCACCACAATTGCTTCAGGATCTGGGGATAAGACAATTCGCTTGTGGAATATTCAGACAGGGGGGTGCAATCACATTATAGAGCAAAACTTTATTGCGGACTATGTTTGCTTCTCTCCCTTGGACCCTAAACATCTCATGTCTATATCTGGTGGCAAGATCTGGCAGTGGGACACTAGTGGTGAACAAATTGCACCTGAATATAATGGTTCTCATATTATTTTTTCCTTGGATGATACCCAGTCTGTTGTGTGCGATGGGTCAGCTGTTGAGGTTCAAGACTCTGATTCCAAAGAAATTGTGGCTAGATTCCACATACCAAAACCCAAGAAAGTCAGATACTGTTGTCTCTCCCCTGATAATAGGGTTATTGCAGTGACTGCTGGTATTACTACCTACATCTGGGATATCACCAGCTCAGACCCTCACCTCCTTGAAACCTTCATTGGCCATACTTTGTTCATTAACTCCCTTGCATTTTCTTCTCCCTCCTCCCTTATCTCAGCATCTTGTGATAGCTCAATCAAGTTCTGGCAGATTGGTACCTCATCTGCAGACCCAGTTCTAACTGATCCAGGGTCTACACCACTTGATTCAGCTCCAACCAAGTCTATCGCTCTGCAGGCAAAAGATGGTATTGCCATTTCAAGTCATTCAGATGGAGTGGTGAGGATCTGGGACCTCTCAACTGGCCTCTGCAAGGTATCATTCCAAACCCCAGTCAAAAACCCCTACCAGATGGATACCCTTTTGACCAATGACAGACTGATCTCTGTTTGGTGTACAGATGAGAAAATCTGCATCTGGGATACTGGGAAAGGAGAACTCCTCAGAACAATAGATACACCTGGAGATGATGTTAGGGACCTCAGGATATCAGGGGATGGGTCTAAGGTTTTCTGCTTATATAAGTACTCTATTCAAGCCTGGTCTATCTGGACAGGAGAGGTTCTAGGGAAAGTGATAGATATATTTGGTCTATCAATAGATCCCTTCTTGACCATTGATGGCCTAAGAGTCTGGGTTTCTCTCCCCTCCTCCTCAAGATTAATCATGGGATTGGACTTTGGCACCTTAGGCCAATCTCCTGATGAGCTACCAAACAGGTCCTGGAATGGGCCCCACCTTGATTTTGTTGATGGCATCAGGGAGCAGAGGTCATTTCTACCTGGGATCCAGGATACAGTTACTGGAAAAGTAGTTTTCCAACTGCCTGGGAGACTTGAAAGGCCATCAGATGCACAATGGGATGGTCAGTATCTGGTTGCTGGTTATGACTCTGGAGAGGTGCTGATTCTGGAGTGTAATTGTGTACTTCATTAGGGATCTATAGTTTGTATGTTCTGTCCACTCATTCATGTAATTCTATATCTCAGATCAATAAAAACTTACAATCTGTGTCATCAACCAAACACCAAAGTATTTAATCTATATAATCCTGCAGGACACTTGAGATCCTTACAGTTCCCAGGCTCTGTTTTTTTTTCCATCATTGAAGGCCAATGAGGGGTTGAGTGACAATGTTATTTTCCTACCGTGTATGGCCCAACAAATGATGAGAGATGGATATCATCTTCGCCCCACCCTGAAGACTGACCCCCATACCCCCTCTTTATCGTTTCTATTCCGTGTGGGAAGCGGAAATTGGGTTGCCGGGGGACAAGGTTCCTTGGGAGCCTTCTAAATCCGAATCATCCGAAGCCTGGTCTTCAGAAAATGGGGATCTACCCAGCGTGAGCTCGATCAAGGAGACTCCGAGCAACCAGACATCCGACTTGACGGTATACTGGGCCCCTTGAATGCGTTCGGGCTATACACTACGGTCAACACGCCAACAGTTAGCCACCCTCGCGAAGAATGCCCAAAGGGTAGCAGGACTCACGCTCATATAACTCGACGGCTGACGAAAGTGTCAGCAATCGAATTGACCAACTACTCTGACACTCCGAGGTCACGAACCTTGATTCGTCCCTTGGAGTCAAAGGTATTGATGGGGCTCGATACTTGTGGAGTCGTAGAATCACGGAAAGTGAGGAACATGTGTCAGCAAATCACTTCAACAGCAAACGTTCATTCTCGGTCGCGACGCGGGGAAGATCACACCAAGCGCGGTGGTCGGGGAGCTCACCTCTAAACGATACGACGTGCATCGTACCGGTACGCCAACCCCTCCAAGACGGTCAACGAGACCCTCCCCGTGACATCGGTATCGGTGGATTCGGTTTGCTTGTAAATCCCGGGGGGTGGGCTCCTGGACGGGAAATAGCTCTGCATGGCCTCTGCCGTCGAGTTGGCCGGTGATCCAAAGGTCTGCGGTCAGTGGCCGGACGGAAGGAAAACCCGATGGAGTCGTTCCCGGGCCGGCAACAGCCGGTGTATGAGCGGTCCTGATAAGGAAATGCGAAAATCACCCCCTTCACTTCGAGTCAGGTCATCTGGCCGGATCCGTGTGTGCGGTCATGAGCATACGTATACATCGTCAAGACGTCATCCAGGGACCCGAAGACGATATCGATTCCGGGTCTTGTTTGTCCTCTTCCGACGAAGATGAAGATCAAAACGATCCTAAAACTTGGGACGATTGGATCTCGGATTCCCAAGAGAACAGAGCGTGTTATTCACTCTTCGAAGACAAGAAACTTGCTTCTGTCTTGAAGACTATAGATTATGACGAACAGACGCACAAGTTCAACCTGGATCGTGTCTCTAACAAGCTTGGTGAGCCCACTCCATCTTCGATTCAAACTCCTTTGGTGGGTCCCACTAAAGTTGAAGATATCCTTTACTAGCTCTCGACTTCCACCAACGCGCCAGACTTATCAACTACATTCGCAAGCAGGTCGTGCTTTTGTCACCCTTCCATCCACAACGTCGTGTGGCTCACAACTTGTCGTAGAAACCCCCTCCCACCGACCTTCTTTCCCTGACGGGGGCAGAACCTTTCTTCACCGACGATCAGTACCTCATACCCGCAATCGAGGACGATCCTCTTCTCCGTGAGTAGGCCGCCGAATAAACCAAGTTCGACGTCACCGGATACTCAGCCTCCACTTCGATGTGCGTAGAATCTCAATCAGGCAGCTGGTCCGATGAGGAGGACATCGGCACCTCTTCCGGAGCAGCCCCTAAAGACCTGGAGTCCGCTCTTCATCGGATAAAAGCCCTCGAGGCAAACCTCGGGAAAGCAAAGCAGGCCTTGGTTGACTATCGGGAATTCATAACCAAGAGCCTGGATGTTGAGAAACTCGCAGACGCTGTCGCATCCTCCTCCACAGAGGACTCCGCCGTTCCCAAACAAGACGATGATTCTCACTACTTCACAAGCTACGGATCCAACGGTACTTGGAATCTCCTCACCCGCGATCCGAGGAGACTGATCGTTTGGCCGTAGATATTCACGCCACGATGCTCACTGACAAAGTGCGCACCTCGAGTTACGCATCATTCATCCTCGGGACACCGACCGTATTTAATGACGCTGTCGTTCTTGACGTCGGCTGTGGAACCGGTATACTCTCTATGTTTGCGGCTCGTTCCGGTGCAAAACGGGTCTACGCCGTCGAGGCGAGCGATATCGTAAAACGAGCGGAGACGATAATAAAAGATAACGGTCACGACGATGTCATCACGTGCGTTTCCTCTGCGTTTCTCCGTTCCTCATTCCTTCCATTAAGGACGCATGGCCGCTTACGGGGATCTAAATCACGTCCAGGGTGATACAGGGAAAAATCGAAGATATCGTACTCCCCGACGGGGTGACTCAGGTGGATGTGGTCATCTCCGAATGGATGGGTTACGCCCTCTTGTACGAATCCATGTTGGATTCCGTCTTGGTGGCGAGGGACCGGTTCCTCCGACCGGGGGGGATTCTCGCGCCGAGTCAGTGCAGGATGATGCTTAGTTTGTGTGAGGGGACGGAGATCTACAAAGACAGGTTGGGGATGTGGGACGATGTTTACGGTGAGCGGCGAATACAGGAGGCCCGCACTTTGTGACTAATTGTGCAACAGGGTTCGACATGTCAGCAATGAAGGAGGAGGTGTACGGGGAAGCGATTATCGACATCGTAAAACCTGAGACGTTGGTCAGCGATCCTGTCGTTATTAAGGTTTGTGAATGCAGAAAATTTTCATAACGGTTCTAACGAACCTTTCTCGATTCCTTCTCCATGTAGGATATATATATCCCAGACGCACAACCACGTCAGCTCAATTTCCAATCGTCCTTCTCCCTCGTTTGCACCTCGACAAAACGCACTAAAATTCGTACCTTCGTATTGTATTTCGACACGTTCTTTTCTCCGTTGGGGATGCCGATTTCGCCATCAACGAAGGTCCATGTGGTGCACGAGGGCTCGCCCGTCGTCGTGGAGGTGTGGCCCCTTGGAGGGAAATTCCAACCGAAGCGACGGGCGAGCCAAGGAGGTATCAAGACGCCTAGCGAAGAGAAAATAACGAGCTTCAGCACCGGACCGGAGAGCGTCCCGACGCACTGGAAACAGACGATTTTCCTCCTCAATGAACCGATAAGGGCCTACGAGGGCACCATCGTGGCTGGGACTTTCTCGTGCAGGAAAAGCGACGAGAATACTCGAGAGTTGGACGTCGAAATTCGGTACTCAGTGAAGAACGATGAAGCGAGTCCTCCTGGTGATCTTATCATTCAGATGTACAAGGTTAGGTGATCCACGGGATGGACGAGGGTATATGGGGGGTGGTGGTCATGGATTAGCAGTCTGAGGTACATGTATGTCTTACTGTAAAGTATTGCTCTCGTCTCTATGTGCGGCCCTACGAGTCCTAGGTGTGACGTGGATGCATCCCATTTCAGGGCGAATCAGAATCAGGAGCGTCGTGGAACTCTTCTGATGCTCCCTCTGTTGTATCCGCCGATGAAGTGGTGTCGAGGGGTAGGAGCATACTCGTCGCTTCGTCCTTGAAGAAATCCTCAAGCGATAGTGGTCTGGATTTGAGGTCCTTCATGAATCGTCAGCGTGTGGTTCCAAAGAACCTTCGGCATTTTTGGAGGTACCTTAAATTTGGCCATGGCCAATGTAGCGGGATCATTATCCATCTTCTTCATATACTCCCTTACAGGCACCATCGCAGCGTTCCTGCAAAGTTCCTTGAGGTCTGAGCCCGACAACCCATCCGTCCGTTGTGCCAGCTCGTCCAAGGGAAAATCTACATCCAACTCGGTCTCTTTGAGCATCTACACAACGACAGCACTCAGAAAGGGCCGTCTCATGAGACGGGGAGTGGAGGGATGCGTACCAAGGTCAGGATTCGTTTCCGTTGTGAAGTGTCCGGAAGGCGGATGGCGAACCTCTTTGGCATTCGGCGCAGAATGGCGGAGTCGATGTCGTTCGGTCTGTTTGTCGCGCCGAGCACCATTATCCGTTCCTTACTTGAGAGCAGCCCATCCCACAGTCTATAGAACAGGACGGGTCAGTGCTAGGAAAGGAAAGAAGGGTCTAGGGTGACATACGTCATGAATTCAGCTTTCATCATCGCCGTTGCTTCATGGTCCCCCTTCGTCCGCTCCCGCAAAAACGAATCAATCTCATCAATAAAGATGATACAAGGTTGCGTCTTCCGTGCAAGGCTGAACAGACCCGCCACGAGCTTATTTGACTCGCCGAACCATTTATTTGTCAGGGCGGAGATAGCGACGTTGAGAAATGTGGCCCCTGATTCTTTGGCGAGTGCCTTTGCGAGCATTGTCTTTCCGCATCCAGGGGGACCGAAGAGGAGGACACCTTTGGGCGCGCCGGAGAGAATGGAGGAGTTGTTGAAAAGGTTGGGGTACAGCAGGGGGTATATGATCGTCTCGCGCAGTGAGGAGATGATGTCGTCTAGGCCACCAACATCTGTCCTATGCGCGTTAGGAGAAAGGGATGAATTGTTCCCGGAGAAGGACTCGCCTGAGAACGTCACATGGATATCGTCTGGATGTATAATCTCAGAAGCGATGGCAGCTATAGAGACACGGGTGAGTATCTTGCTGGTGTTTAGTCGCATAGGTGGGGACGGACTTTCGTGTTCATTCAGCTTGAGGTCTCTGTGACCCATCCTCTCAAGCGCCTCGCGGCTCTTTGCCGAAACTTCTTGTTTCTTCTCATGTCCGAG
>Ga0307513_10008852_pt1 | contig 12804 bp, 5 predicted proteins | sample 15_EM_MG_FD_202174 | JGI IMG/M metagenome (GOLD analysis project Ga0307513, IMG submission 202174) | Populus trichocarpa ectomycorrhiza microbial communities from riparian zone in the Pacific Northwest, United States - 15_EM | ecosystem: Host-associated > Plants > Roots > Unclassified | place...
AGCTGCTGAAACTCTGAGAATGGTTTACTTTTTGTTGTAATGTGAAACCTTTTGGATGGTATGTCTCGGCCAAGGATGGTATCCGAAAGGTATGCACAAAAATGCATGGTATTTAAAAGGTTTTCTCCTTATCCGTTCAACCGTTGCTTGGTATAAGACATCGAGCGGCAATGTTCAGCCCCTGTGAGTTGGGGGAGAAGAGAACCCTGTCTCCTGCAATTAACTGTGATATTCTTGCGCTCTCAAATGGAAAGATTGTCTGAGTTCTGTTATCTTTCTGCAACACTCAAACAAGGTCAGATAATCCATTACCAAGATCTATGACATTTGTCTTCTTTCCAACCTATCAAGGATAATCCAAGCGTCGTTCGGAAAGCTCAATATATTCCAAAAAAAAAGACTAAAAAAAGACCTAAAAAACCGATAGTATATTATGATGTTGAGTTTGTTGGGGCGCTGATACGGGTTTCCTCGTGGAAAAATCTTGACCGAACCTGAATTGGTCATGGATCATCACTCTTCCATCAATATACAATTTTCGATCTGACCGACGGTGTCCCTAATTTTGAGGGACGAGCGGTCCAGGGACTACTAGTAAAATTCCGCGGCCAACTATGGGGCGACATGCGAGGCCCAAAGAATAAACTTCTTCTGAAAATCTCAGGTCATTGCCCGTTGAACCATTTGTCAAATGTGGAATTACAATTCTCCAGCAGGGAACCCGCTCATATCACCCCTTTAAGCTAACTATCTCCCTTGGTATTATCCTGTGAAACGCTAGCCCCGACTAGAGAGCCAATTGGGGTCGCTGACTCCACATTAACGACCCGAGTTGAATGACTACAAAGAGTCGGAAAGTATATCACTCCTTATATCTACAATGAAGCCTACCACACGCACGCCCCGCCCCTCTAGATATCTACACATCTATGACATCCCCGAAGGCTACTACATTCGTAGGGCCATGGAGGGTCAAAGATTTCAAAAACCCGTCTCTCCCGACTGTTTTGCTGTTCGGTATCCGTTCGTTCGGCATCGGAGGTGGATGGGAACTGAAAAACCGTCATGGCGCCACGGCATGAACTATGTAGCATGATGGCAACAATCTGATGGCAACTCGCTCACAACTTAATGGCGACTGCGGTAGTGTAGTAGACTCGCGCGTAGCACAGGGTAAAGCACTTCGGTGGCGGTGGTGGTGTGTGTGGAGTGGAGACGTTCGACTACGAGGAGCTCTCGATTGACTATCTAGAGACTATAAGGCCCTGTTCTGCGCGTCACAATATAAAAAATATGCCATATTTCTGAAAACAGCATATTTTTTTATACAGAAAGCAAAAGACCCATAAAGGGAAATTTTAAATTGCAGAGAGATAGCAGACACCCCTCTAAATATTCGGCACAAAAAAAGAAGCAATTGAAGGCTCTACCATTGAGGAGTAGCAGAAATGATGATATAACGAAATATAGAATGTCTTGTCCCACAATATTTCGCAACATCATCATTTCTGCTGCTCCCCAATAGTAGAACCTCCGATTGCTTCCTTCTTTATACAGAATATATGGAAGGGTGTCTGCTATCTCTCTGTGATTTAAAGTTTCGCTTTATTTGGCTTTCGTCCTCCCTATAAAGAAATATGTTGTTTTCAGAAATATAGCATATTTTTATATTGCGAGCGCACTCAGCACACAAAACAGGAAAAACACACACAACGGCAAAACCCCACAAAACAGGAAAAACACACAACGGCAAACCCCCACAAAACAACTGTCACGACTCCTAAGCCGGTCGTGCCCTAAACTATCATATTGTCGCATATCAAAAAAAACTGAACGCGCCAAGGTAGCAACGGGAAAAACTTTTACCATCCTAACAGCCAGTGCATGTCGCTTATCTAATTCTAATAGTTACCCGAGGGTGCCCAGTTATGTTTGATATGTAACAATACCTTAACTATCAGATGGGATTACATCTATCATGGCAATCTCGGACGAGGCATTAGCCAGAGGGTGGAACTTGGATGAGATGGGCTTGCGGCAGAATCGAAGAGAGAATGGCGTTTGATTGCTGGGCTAGGCTGATGTAGGTGTGTCTGCGAGAGCATTTCTTAGGTAACAGGTGCTTCCGGAGATTTTTGGAGAAGCTACCGAAACGAGGGCAGAACTTGAACGGCAGGCTTTTTAAAGATAGGGCATTAGGGTGCCGGCCCATGGTGGCCGGAATATATATTATACGAACTTTCATTGGGCCTGACAAGTGCCGATGGGCAGGGAGTGACATTCCATGATGCTTGATGTAAGGGGCTATTGCTAGTGCTGGGAAAGAAGAGCACAGAAACCTCACTCCCACATCCAGAGTGGCTATAAATGGTTCCCCCGCCCAAGGTTAAGAAAGAGTTCGAAGTCCTGTGACGAGAAAGAGAAAAAATGAGACTGGAAACTAGAAACATCGATTCCCGAGGGAAAGAGTTCTTTTTTTATATCCTGTCTGCGGGAAGAGGGACCGGGCGGAGATCTCCGGGGGAAAAAATCCTGGATTCTCTAATTTTTCCTCCAAACTTTCCACCCTTTTCCACACATTAAGATTTGACCATTCCACAGAGCATATTCAACTGGAGGTTTCCCACGATCGAGTTGATTCATTTCGGACAAGCAGCACCGGGGCCAAAGCAACGGACGCATTCGAATGTATTGGAGAGGCTGAGTGCTGGACTGGGTTGAATTAGCACACCCGATTATGACGGCAGGGTAGGAGCTAGGGAAAACTCACGTATCACCCTCAACGCACTCGAACTCGTCCTCCCCCTCAATGCATTTTCCACTCCCATGCCCACCGTAGAAAAGGCAGACGTATCTGCTTGGGATCTTGGCACTATATCGTTCACCATAAACTATTTATTAGAGAATTCCTCCTGGCGGGCAATGGCATTTCTTACCTGTCGACCAAGTTTGAGTTAACAGCACCAAGAAGGGTGTCTTCGCCGAGGTTCACGGTGACCGGGTTTCCAGCAGCGGTGACGCCCTCCCCAGCTTGGTAGTTGGGCAAGTTCCAAAGAGTGATGTTCAATTTCTCAGCGGCGACGCTGGAAGTGGCCAAAATGATGGAGACGACAAGAGCTGAGAACTGCATTTTCAAACAAGATTCCGGGCTGCCAAAGAAAGAGGCTTTCAAATCGTGGGTATGTGGAAAAGACTGTAAGTGTGGGGTGTGAGAAAGGAAGTGAGGTTTAGGGAGAATTGAGGGCCCTTTATGCTGCTTCCTCGTGGGCACTGAAGCTGTGGTTCCGAGGGTTCGTTCAATCAAGCGGAGAGACTCTGTCCGGCCTCCGCTCGGCTGGATAAACTTGGTACATCCTCCCGGTATCCGTGTGGTAAACTATTGAGGTTGTGAGGGCTCCCTGATGGGTGATATTTTGTTTTTGGGATATATCGAATCGTGGGGGATGTTTGGATTTTGGGGACCATGGACTACGGTAATTGGTCAGGAGGTAATATACCTCCCACCTCCCCCATCTTGCTAACCAATTCTATACAGCAACTCATCTTATAAAGCCCCAAGGCAGAAAGCACCCTATATCCTGGTATTAGCGTTCCTGTAGTCTAGGATCTCATAAGCTCGGTATATTCAGCTCCGGCTGGCTCTTACTTCCCTTTCTACTCCCATTTTTTTGTGAGAGATATCGTGACAATATTCGTAATGTCCTGACGTTTGTGAACAGACCACTATTGCATGATGCCAAGGTCAGGGCAAAAAAGCTGATTTTTGGCGGTATGCAATAGCAGTAGTTGTGTTCACAAACGTCAGGACATTACGAGTAGAGGGGATATTCCCTTCATGGTGACTTGGAATAGGATTTCAATGTTTCGGCAGGCTAAGGCAAAGAGGGCTAGTACACTGCGGTGACAGCAGAAATCTGACAAAGTAATACGTTGTTATAGCTTATTCAACCAATGCCGGATAGCGGTAGTCTATAAGGATCTAGACCGCCGCGGCACCCGGGCATTCGTGTTTGTCCCTAAGATATCTGAAAACACACAAAGAGATGGGAAAAAAAAGGATGGGAGTGACCCTTCAATCTCCCCGGAAATCGGTGAGCTGGTTCCACCGCCATAAAATAGACATCATCACGAAGAAAGTAAGTGTTACACGAACAAAAGGAGGAGAAAAGGAAATAAATTTTGAGCCTCTCCTCCCCCTTTTTTTATCCTCTCAACCGGACTCTGTACTGTAACCACAGCGGTTATGATCTATCCTTCACCCTTAAATCAGTAGCTTTGATGTCACATCGGCAGTGGGACCGTAGGAGGGTGGCTGTGAAACCTTGTACCTACCATATGTGGCATAGGGGGCACTGTACGGGTAGGGTGAAATCCCGTACGACTGTATAATCTACACCCTCTTCCAGACCTCTAATCCCCCTACTTAGAGATAAGAGCCCCTAAAAAGGATTAGTGTTTTCCTCACAACATAGGGCGCAAGTGTGGTAAGTGTGTTGACGCTCATTAACAGGTGTTCACAATTCCGGTAGCCCCCTCAAAGTAGCTCTACTGTGGTCCGATGGGGCCATTTTCGCCCGTACGAGTAATCTCCTAGTGAATTACGGGAGATTTACGGGGCTGCGGTCAAGTATGCGACCTTGGCGGGGGCCCGGACAAATTTCCTGACCACTGTGGCAACACTTGGGACGGCAATGAATAAGGCCGAGAGTTGCTGAACACGGAAGGTTTTCGTGGAGAGTGGGCAGCGATCCTGGGTCGTGGAGGATCTAGAAGGACCTAGGAACATAGCCGGATTGCTTTACGGTGATGCTTTATAGTTGCACCATCTCATAGAGGCGAACACTGTAGAAACTAGTATGTTAAGTACAAGGTACTAAAGCTAATACTAGGATCCGGGACAGGATGTGCGATTAGTCCAATGGACTTTAGAAATTGAGCGACACTATCAATTTAGGGCCAGAAGGAGTGGAAAGGCTATGGAAAGAAGGGGGAAACCACTCTAAATACAGCCATGATAGTTGCCAATACATCTGGGGACTTAGGAAGAAAGGTTACCATAAAACAGATGTTTATTATTTATTATTTTGTCTCATTAAGCTTATAGAGCCTATCATAGTAGCTATGAAGCTAGCCAATGCCATAGTTGCCAGGGTGTACTAGCGTGCTGGATGATATCCCCCTCCCCATGGCCCCTACAGTCTCTGGATAAATACCTAAGCACAGAGGCCTTGGATCTTTAACCATCCTCGATACTTTCGTCCTCTGACTCCCCCAGGTTTGCCAATTCCCTCCACCTCCTCGTTGATTACCAAGCTAACTTCCTATAAAAAATGTGTCAACTTTAAATCTGTGACGTCACAACTAGAGCCTATATCACTGATCTAGGGGGAACTCCTGATGGGGAACATCAAAGAGTATAATATTGTTTCACTCCTAAAAGAAAGAAAAAGGGGTCACATATTGGTGGATTAGTAGAGCCCTAAAGTAGGACTACCGTTCGTGACAATTGACCCAGGTTGCTACCGACCAGCACTATATTCTCAGAGCAAGCCAGTACCCCATGGCCTCTCTCTCCAAGTCCTCCACCGTTCCATACCCAACCCACGGGTGTTTGCCAAGAATACCTTGGTGAGCCGAATATTTGGTGCCGGCTCCGGCACCATATCAATAATTCGATACGGGTATATTCGCAAAATTACTGGGGTATACCCAACCGGTCTCTCCCCGTTCGCATTGCTTTCCAGAGGACGGGCCAACCCAACCCGAACATCCACCTATCCCACAGTAGATCCGGAAGTACCACCCGCCTGGCTAGTGATACAAGACCCAATGACCCGGCAAGACAGCGGAGAACCACAACCAAAGAATAAATCCACAACGGTCTGAATACCGCCTGGTGCCGACTCCAGCAACATATCGGCGGGTGGAGATGTTCTTGGCAGAGACGGGCTCAGATCATCTCGTACCTAACCAACTACGGTAGGCTTACTCTCGCAGCACCCTCGAATTCGTTTCTTCCTCAAATTCGGATTCTGGGTTACGCAGGGCGGGTACCAGATGTACCAGTAACAATAGGGTAGAAATCACTCGACAATTGCCCCCCCCCCCCACCTACTCGAGCATAGGATTTTAGTAGTTGAGATAAGAATTCAGTAGCGCTTAATCTATGTCAGCAAGCGCAAGTATCGCTGCAGTGACTGGCGTAACCTAGAACCCGAATTTGAGGGTGCTGCGATATTAGTTACACCAAGAATCGGCTTCCGGGGGTGGTTAGCTTTACATCGGGGCGGCGGCCATAACAAAAACCTATTTCCAAGAGTCCTTAAGAGCCAATATTCGTGAGCCTGGTTGTCCTCATTATACAGTCCCTCTTCGCGGAACCTCGTGCCAAACCAGTCCTCTATCAAAGTAGTAAAAATACTAATATATATCATACAAAGTACCGTATCCGGTCAGTAGTTATGCAACAGTTCTTGACGGTTAACCGGCCAAAACGTCTCCCTGTCTCGGCCGCATAAGAGGGTCCCACTCTCGTATTATACCAGAAAAACTTGCTGAATCCACTATCAGCTGTTAGGCCCTTAGTCTAGCTGAGCCCACTAGATGTTATTAATCGGTATCAGTAATTTCGTTAACCTGCTCTACTAGGCCTGTCAGCTCATCATACTGAAGCTTAACAAGTTAACAGAGTTGCGAGAGCCAGTAAATGAGACCCACCACACCAAAGGCTTCATGCTATACCGTTCGGGGAAGCACTGATCCTTGTTAAGAATTTTGTTTTTAGGGCAAGGGATTGGCGTGCAGAGGAAATGGAATCACGAGGGTTTTTGTGGTACTTGTACAAGATAGAGATTATTTTGCTGGTTGACTATTATTTGTTCCCCTGGATCGAATTAACTTTCCTTCGCCTATGAGGATTATCTTGTTGAAGAGGAGGACTCGAGCACGATCATGATTTCCCTGCTGGGGGTGATATTTCGAGTAATTTTTCTTAGGAGACGCAACTTTACATTGATTTCTAACACCATCTAGTAGTAGCGGTTTTTACTTTGTTTTGTTTTTACTTGGGATTTTCCTTCATGCAATGGTTGACCCCCAGGAAGTGCTTGCCATGTGCCTAAAATCACGCCACGGTTCTGACAAAAATAATAATTTCCGGTTTAGTATCTCTACCTGGTAGCGAAACATCTCCGTTTATCCCCGTTCAAGTGCCCGGGATTCTTCCCCAGATTAACCTACATTAACAGTTCGCTTGCCTTCCGGTAGGTATGGGTATGATACTTGCACATAGAATACCGCTTTCGGTAGTAATCTACCTCGAAAGTCCTTCTCGGCATCCTCAAACACCAACAACGACTCTTGCAATCACGAATAGCTCCATAGATTCTTCCACCATGACGGCAGGGGGTATGTCTAAGTTATGAATTTCAGTTTCTTCTCGCTCCTCATGAGTTTTCCAAGTTGTAATAGAATGAGTCCGCAGATTCTGGAACTGGAGCGATCGTAGCGGGGAACAAAGTTACTAAGGGATATCGGGGAATTTGAGATTGTGTATTATACAGTGGGTACATTAGACAAAATATCTGCTGAAAACCACCCTGGCCGCCAGCTGAAGCTGGACCTTGCAGGACAATAGGAATGCCCATAGTGATAGTGGTGAACCTGGATTACTACATGAGGTGAAGGGGATGAGGTCTACAGCACTGCCTATTGGTATCCATTCTGTGCTTGGCAGCGTAGGCTCGGGGGTTAAGTGCAGAGCCACTCTCCACGCAGCCATGATGTAGGAAATAACAGTTAAATGTCACAGAAAGGACTAACGTGAGTACGGAAATCAACAGTTGTAGACTATATTAAAGCTCGTCCCGGACGAACAACGATATCTTCACTGGAGGCTTCAACAGACCTGAAACCGTTGGTGATCAGGCCTTTTTTTCCCCGCGAAGGAGGTAAGATTAACGAACCGACCAAGTAAGTATAACCGCCACAGACATGGTGATGATGTAGAGAAGTACGCAGCAAGAGATAGAGGGGGCTCAAGGCCCCGTTGGAGAAACAAAACGACAGCACACCGTGAAAATAAACGAAAAACTGAATACGCCTAATAAACCCATGTGGTGCCTACCTCACCGGTCTCAACATCCGCAGACTCCTTCTCAATTGCCTTGGCCTTTACAGGTTTTTTGTCGTCCACTTGGATGTCCTCCCTGCCATTGAGATTATTTCCGGCATGACGGTCGAAATTGACCAATTCATGGGCAATAGAGGATTCGATAAGATCGGCGTATAACTTCTGGGCAATTTTTTTGGAGAAATTGACCTGGCACGGTCAATAAATGACTGAAATTTAATGACTGATGCATAGCTTACTTTATCGGCGGTCTCCCCAACTTTGGTCAAGACATCATCGACTCTCCATTGGTCTCTAACAGCCCCACGTTCAGGTTTGATACGAGCAGCGGCCTCAATGAAGCGCATACGCTCGCCTGGGAGGATTAGCCGTCTTGTAAAGCTCAAGAGCTCGCCAGAGGGAGAAGAGTATACCAAGAAGAGTGACAATCTGACGGTCAAGGTCGTCAATGCTTGTGCGGACCTCTGGCATAGTGGTGACGCTAGCTGGGTCGAGCGCGGTATGAATGCTCTTGTTAACCATATTTGCAGATTTGGCTTTGGCGGTTTCTGGGGTTGGATTTCTTGAGGGAAGTCTGTCAGATGGCGGAGAAAACGAAGCGAGAAATGTTTGGCCTAGGGAGTATCGAGGGAGTAGGCTAGCGGAGGGAGCAACGGTGGTAGGGCTAAGGCTCTGATCGGGTATACTAAGGCTCTATAAGTCGTAGGTTCAGCGGATGTGGAGTCTTTTATACTCGAGTAGTTGCCCCAAACTAAAGAGCGGGTGGGGAGCGGATCCTGGATCACTTTTACAAGTTTCAAGTCCGCAAACGACTGCGGCTTGGTGGCCAGAGTACACGTTCCTCAGAACAACCCGGGTACAATGGCCAGAACCTATTAGCCGGAACATACCGAGGTTGATTCGGCCGGTTAACCTTGAATAACTGTTCTATAACTTCTTTCCGACCTCGCTGTTGTACAAGTACTGTGCAGTAGCAATACACGATCGTCAAACTACGGGTTTCTGTCCTTGAGCCCCTAATACAGCCACCTCAAGGGCATGCTCTTGATTAATGCGGACAAGCCCTATACAGGAGCAGGGCGGCAATCACTCCGGCTCGGTGCCTCTGCTGCATTCTCCAAGAAATCAAAAAATATCTAGGCTTCTGGTGGAGGTACTTTTAGATATAAGATGTTATCTTTGCAGTGCATCTTTAGCCCGCCCAGGACAAAGTGGGTCCAATGTCACTCCCGGGTAGAGGAACATTCTTTGATAGATGGTGGCATTTCGAGGTGACGATTGCGTGTTTAGTGCGTAACTGACGAGGGGGCAAATCTTAGGGTTGAAGCTAGAAGCGAGTGGTTTTAATTGATCCTGTAGTTTCGGATACCTTGTATATGCTCTAGCTTCGGCAAACGTTGGAGCTAGAAAGAGACCTTCTACCTGATGCTCACGATGAGTAACCCCTTCAGTGGCGAAGGTGCGCAACTCCCTCGATTTCGATAGATATCGTTTATTTCGAGTACTCGGGGGGTTATCAGAGGTGGGGAAACATAGCCCTTGTGCTAGTAGAGATTTATATGGGATCGGCAGAGATAGTCTTCCGATTTTTACTAACCCATCTTAGCACTTTCAAGGTGCCTGAAATCCACCATCTCCGCCATCCTCGTGACATCCGATCCCAGTAACAAAAAGTTCCGATAGGGGCTGGTGTTTTACTAGCACGGTATAAGACTAGCCCACTAAATTCATTGGATCCCATCAACTCTTTTTTACAACCTCCCAAGATGAACCTGTCCTTGATTTCAAGGGATATCGCAGTAGGGTAATAAAGAATTACCAATTCCTGATCCCTGTTGGTCAGAGGCCCATTTTGGTTTTGTATCAAGCGAAGACTGTAATGGTATTGGTGCCGAATATGTACTCGTCCCAGTCGAGAAGTATACTCACACCCCGTCATCCTGGAAGGCCAAATCCTAAGAATCTGGCCGACATAGCGAGTGATCCGGGGCAATAGGTCAGGCTTTGGTGTAAAGAAATTCAGAACCCCCTTAGACTCGTACCAGATAGCGAGGTATCCGGATTATCGAGATCCGGGAGGGGGGTATATTTGTAGGACTCTTAGATGCCCAGATATTTACCATATACCTGTATTTCTCCAACCTCTGTTTCTGGGCACTCCTTGCCTGGGACGAGCAGCCCAAGATGCTATTAAGTTTACTAGTTTAGTATAGCGGAATACCAATTACGGTTCTGTATCAGGGTGCCCAAAAGGGCTTTCGGATTATCGGAGCACCAGTGGAGCAAACACCGTCCTCCGAGCGGTCGGGCAGGCACTGTAACAAATCAGGAACTTTTCGATAATCTTACCCTTCACCCACTATACGTCGAGGGCGTGAAAGGACACTACAGGCAGGTGCCTGGATTTCCCTCATCCATTGAGTTCCCTACAATTGATATTAAAACCTCAATATCTGCATTCCCGAAATCCCGGACTTGTTTAAAGTCACATAATATGAACTAGCCTCATACGTCATAAGGTGGCTGGACTTCAGAGAACGAATACGGAGTGAAGCTCCGAGAATCAAGGCCTGTAAGGGTATTATAGCCCACTGAGCTCTGCGATAGATATAGGAAAATTCCCAACTCTAGATATGTGGTGAAAGACAGCAAAAAATGAGCTGTTAAGCCCCGCGAAGCAACCGGTATTACTATAGGAGGCAGCCGCAAGTACAGGGCCCACGGCTCGATTACCGATATTCAGGTCCCTACTCTACCAGAATTGGGTTACCTTACTCTAGTGCATCAGGGAGATAGCGGGCAGGAGTGTTGATGATTTAGGTAAAACTAAAGGTAGACCGCGACTAGCGTGACTGGTGAGGCGAACTTCCCACTGCTTCACAAAAGCCGGGGAAGAACTATTCTTTTAATTGGTGTGCAGTATTGAGCTAAGGCCCCTTACCTTATCCATCAATTATATCTCTTCAACAGTGACCATGGCAAGAGGAAACAGAGATCCAACCAGGGTCATGTTTCTCAGGCATCTCAATACTACGGTGCTAAACTGACACTTTGGTTATACACCCCCGGCCCCTGTGCAGGTGTCAGGGGGATGTTTCCGAACAGCGCAAGACAGGGGTCATCTTGCTGGTTATCTATCCCGGTCTTCTACGAAAGGCCCTCCCGGGGCATCATACCATATTAGCATCGTTAAATTCAGTACAAGTATGAGATGGCGTGATGGAAATCACGAGATTTGGTGGATTCCGATTACATTTTGTTTTTATGTTGAATGATAGTGTGCTCCTAAGGCCGTGATGCATGTAGGGTGGACTTATAGCCAAAGGTTGGGCGGAGCCTAGGGATTATAGCTGTATGAGCGAGCAAGTCCGTCTCACTCGACAATGATACTGACAAGAGAAAACCGTTCAAATACCTTGGAAATACCCAGGGGTGCCTATATGGTACCATTCTCGGCAAACGCGTATCGGGCAACAAACAAGGAAATATTCACACACTTTCACTGGTCCCTTTATTCCATAAATGAGCCAGAGGAATTGAAAAGAAAAAAAGAAAAAACTGGGAAGATCAGAAATTACTTGTAGTACCGTATGCCGACACTTTTCACAATTTTTCCTGCCGTTCTTTTCGCAGGCTTTGAACAATTTTCTAGGGCTTCCTTGACATACAAACCATCAACAGAATATACCGCCTTTTAATTGAAAGTCGATCAAAACACAGAGGTTTTTAACCTAAAAAAGTCTAAATAAGAGTTGATTGCATTTATCACCCTTTTCCACTCGGTTTTTTTCCTTTTGAAAATTTCTTGCGTTTTTGGGATTGACAGAAGGCAAGACCATTCTGTCACTGTCAACCCCCCCCCCCCCCCCCATGGTAGCTTTCCCGGGCATGGGCATCCGGGGGGGTTCGTTGCCAAGAGCATGACCCCGCAAACGCACGCTAAATCCACCATCGGGAATCTCTGCACTGAGCCGCAATAGGCCCAACTGAGCACGGTAGGTTAACAAAGTTACGAACACCAATTCATGAGATCCAACGGGTTCAACTTAATTAAGCTATCCACCTGAGAAACACCCTTCCTTCCTTCCCGCGGCGTTTCATCCCGGATTGCGAGGACTCGGACCTGACTGCCCACGGTGAATCTCGCAACTTTCTACTGTATCGAAAAGGATTGCTCGCTTGTCCTGTGCTTCTTGCGTGCCGGGACTGAATCGATCCCTGATCCTTGAGCTACCAGTATGAGGCATGTTCCGCAAATCGCAGGGTACCCACTGTAGAAATTCGAGTTCTATCCGGGTGTAGCGGTACCATGATGGTCAAATTCGCACTTGTCTGCACGGATTTCGGCGCCAAGGTATCGCGATAATTTATGAATTATCAAGTACCGATACCCGTCGTTGGTTGGCCATGTCCCCGGAACTAACGATCTTGGCACTTTAGCGACTAGCCCGGTATTGACAACGCCACAATCCTGGCTAGCATCTTGGTCTGGCTGCTGATATCGCCTTGGACCTGTTCGAGATACTCGAGCATGGACGAACATGTGGGTAAGTAGACTGATTGCACCTGTGGCGAGATTGGCCCCCTCAGCGAGATTTGTTCGCAACCACCAATCAGCATATCACAACTGACTTGGCATGGGCTTATTAAGGGAAATCTCGTTGAGGGGGCCA
>Ga0307513_10008853_pt1 | contig 12804 bp, 8 predicted proteins | sample 15_EM_MG_FD_202174 | JGI IMG/M metagenome (GOLD analysis project Ga0307513, IMG submission 202174) | Populus trichocarpa ectomycorrhiza microbial communities from riparian zone in the Pacific Northwest, United States - 15_EM | ecosystem: Host-associated > Plants > Roots > Unclassified | place...
GGCGTACGCAATGTCGCCATACACAGTCCTGTTTCTTAGATTGTCAGTATACCAGATTCTGATTATTGTGGGATAGTTTGGCTTTATACACCGAATCTCCCGCGGCAGGTTGGAAGTGAGCGCGTTGCTCAGGCTCGGGTCCTCTGTTGATTAAAAAAGGGTAGTGAGTTTGATATCCTAAGATTCCATATAAAGAGAATTAGTAGGCCTTTTTCACTGTCAAGCTATAGGGTTATACCTAACAATCTGTCCCCGTCACTGTACAGATTGGAAAATAGAATGTGAGTGAGAAATCATGTTTGCTCTAAATCTGTCTCCCACCGTCTACAGAATCTGTCTCCGGCCGTGTACAAAATCTGGCTTCCACCGGGTACAGAATCTGTCTCCAGCCGTGTACGGAATCTGTCTCCAGCCGTGTACGGAATCTGTCTCCAGCCGTGGACGGAATATGTTTTCCACCATGTACAGATTTGAAAACAAAATCTGAGTGAGAAAATATGTTCGCCCTATGGTACATATTCGGAAACATAACATGAGTGAGAAACTATGTTCACAGTATCCAAACCCATGTTTGTAAACATTTAGCCCAATGAGGGAATATATGGTGATGATATTTGGACCCCCATTTCGGTTTTTAAAGTCTTGGCATTATTCTGGTAACCATATATGTTTTCGTAAACAGGTTTCCAAGATAACCGTACCATGTTCATGTAGAATTAGATGTTTTAGGAACGGGTGCAGTATAATCTATATACAATCAGTGTTTGGTATTAATGTTTTCATCATATATTCTATTTTAACCACCTCGGAATTATTATTTATCATAGGCATAGTTTTCTCTTCTACCTTGTGGTACTTCCATTTACAAGTATGACACCTCTAGACGGGCCTATGGTTAGAGTTAGGGTTAAGGTTAGTTCCAGTCATTATGAACTTTTTCTATCATAATAATAGTCTCAGTGGTTGTACTGGAGAGGCAAGAGATGCAGTATAAGGTAAGAGGACTTGAATAATACATGAAAAAGAGAGAATGATTGTATCTTACGTGCTCACCTATAGAAAGCCCAGAGACTGCTACTTCTTAGCAATCTGCTGTATCAATATTCATCACTATGAGTGTCATTACTTCCTTGTAACTGACATTCCAAGCAGCCTGGCTATTTGATCGAACATATGTGTTCCGCATATCCTATTCAGGTAATACTTCTGACACGCCTCCACTTCCATGATTCCTTTTGTCCTATCAGAGAAGTAAATCAAACCAAATCAAAGTTCCAGATACAATACTTGAAGCCTTGTTAAAAACCCAGAGGTCAGAGCAAAACCCAGTAGACAAAACGATTTCTGAGTAAAGGAAAGTAGTGCTATACAGGATGTGAGAAAAGGTAATAAGAGAAAGAAAAAGGAAGGTTTACTAGTCTAATATGTCTGAGGATTCTCAGACTCCTCTAGTCCTGTTCGCTGAAGGTGAAGCGAGAAGACAGCCGTCAAAAGTGGCCTTGTCTATGCATCCACAATGGTCTCTGCTCTAGATGTATATTGAAGTGAGATTTTGCCCTTTCTATATGTTTCGCGTATTGTAACAGGCTTATTTCTGCCTAAGGAAAATCCGATACGACTGGCGATAGACCTGCGTAGGGTTACGAGTTAAGTATATTGATCTTAGACACTGGACCATAGCAGCGAGGCTAACCAAGGAAACAGCCAGTTCGGGACCCATCAAGTCTGAAGCATTACACAACAAGTAAGAAGACAACCACCAACATATGAGCAGCAACAGCAATGAAGGAAACACCGCGGTACAAGAATGGAGGATGAATATAATGCCTACATCAGGCCCGAGATGAGGAGTACAAGGCCCTACACTGATGTCCGAGAGGGAGCAAATGAGACAAGGAGCAAACTGTATGTTTTCCAAATACAGAAGAAAATAAACTTTTGAGAACAGCAATATAGAGCAAGAAAAGAAGCAAGAACACTAATAAGCAATGGAAAAAAATCACTTTTGAAGAAAGGCATATCCACATAGTAAGACAAACTCGGACGTATGATAATAAGAGAGAATGAGAAATTCAACAGAACCTTTAAGCTAACGGCATCAATTAAATCGAATAAGAAGGAAAACATGAACAAAGGAAGCAAAGCAACTAACAGGAACAAATAGCAGAAGGAGAAATCATGGTGCAAATAAAACAATAAGGAAAAATTCAAACAAGGATGAAAAAGAAATCTTTGTTTATAATATTGTAGGATGAGGCTAATGGTGGGAGGGTTTTGCCTTTTGTAGTGGTGACATGGTAAGTGTCCAAGAATCAAGTATATTGGGTGCCTGGTTCCAGAGCTGTTGGTTCAGAAGCAAGTTCATGATAGTATACTAGGTAGTCGAATCAAGTAGACGCTGCTTGAGGTTGTAAATGAAGAGTTGCTCCTCTTTTAGGCCAGGATCTGGATATGGGTCACAGGTAGTATATCCACAATCAAACCGGGCTCCACAGAGGCATTTTCTTCCCTATCCAAATTTTCCTCGTCTCCATGCAAGAAATCAGCCACATCTGATGCAGAGGCGGTGAGTATAACGTCCAAGTCAGAGCCCGGAACTCTGTCTGCCAGGATAGAGACCTGAAGGAGCTTGGGAGAAGGTGGACCACTGGGTTGAATGAATTGAATTGAAATTCTGAAGAGAGAGTTCTTGTAGGATTTTATCCTGAAGCAAAGATATCGGTGTTTCCTAAACGTTGGACAGGTGGGTTGCAAAAGCAGGAGGTGGGTTAGGGTTAGGAGTTAAGTGTATTGATCTTAGAGATAGGGACGTAGTAGCAAGCTCACTATGTACACAGTCGATACGAACACAACCAAGTCTGAAGCATAACACAACAGGTACGAAGACAACTGCACTCTGGCAGGAACATCTGAGATGAAGGAAACAACAGCAGAATATCGGAACTGGGTAAGTATAAAGCCCATACCAGGCGCAGATGCGGGTACTAATACCTAAGTATTAGTACAGGGAAAGGAATCGAAAGTCAGCAGAAGACAGGTGATAATCGAAACGAGGCTGAGCAAGCAAGGCCTACTCAGAAGCTTGCGCGATCAGGAGTACAAGGCCCCACACTGATGGCCGAGTAAGAGGGGACAAGAAGCACTTTTAAGAAAGAGAAGAAGACAAGAACCTTTTTAAAAGGAAATAGTACGAAAGCAATAGAGAGCAAGGAGTGCACTCATAAATCAATATAGAACTTTTGTAGAAATAAATAGAGAAAATGCCAGATGAACTTGGTGTAAAGTAATGAGAGGCAACATAAAAGATACTAAATCGTGGAGTAAAATATATGAATCAAATAGATAGAACAAATAAATATCTTAAATAAAGAAGGCAAAAAATAATCAAAACGGAGTAAAGTGTTGAAAGATAAACATATGAAGGGATAATAATGAACGGAAAAGGAATAATCAAAATACAATACCAAAGTCAAAACATTCTTTTTGTATTTTTCAATAGTGCCAGTACTCATGGTGAGTAGTATTGGACCGGAGTTGGTGGGACATGGTGAGTGTCCATGCGGTGAGAATATTTCGGACCTGGTTCCAGAGTTGGTTGTTGAGAAGATAGTCCACAATAGTGTACTTGGTGTCGGGATCGATAAGGTAGCGGTCAAGTTCAAAGATGAACTGTTGCTCTTCAGTTAGGCCAGGATCGGGATATGGCATACACTTGGTATGTCCACCGTCAAAGCGTTCTCCACAAAGGCATTTGCGTCCCCAGCCAAATACCCCTCTTCGCCATGCCAGGAATCGTGATTGATCTGTTACAGGGGCAGTGAGGACTAGTTCACAGTCCAGACCAGGTACCCTGTTGGCAACGATGTTAACTTGTAATAGCTGGGAAGGGTGAGGACGAATGGCAGTACGTATTTGTGTAAACTTCTCAGTCGATAGTTCCTCAAGCACAGTATGACGGAGAAGAGAAATAGGTGTGTGTTGAAGGTTGGATAGGTGTTTTGGAAATGCTGGTGGAGGATTGAGAAACTGTGAGAGCAGAGAGTCATGTTTGTGAATACGCATGGAGTGATTGGACTTGGGATACCAGTTACTGCGATCGAGAATAGCCCGTAGTGGATTCGAAGGTGCCATAGCCATGAGATGTAGATAAACCATGTAAACAGATGTTGTGCTCGATCCACAAAGGCAAGTAGCCCTAATAGATGTACGGTAATATGAGGACGTTTTGCATTAGCTGCAGCAATCCATGTCAGACAATTGTTGTACGTATTTAGAGTTCGTTACGGGGCGGGGCGGGGCGGGTTTTCACTCGCCAGGCCCCGCCCTTACAACGGGCCGGGGGGGTTATTTTGGGGGTGATCCCCGCCCCGCCCCCGACCGGGGCGAGTCCCCACTCATTCCCTGGATGGGGCCCCGTTTCTCCCCACCTGTTTTAACGGGGACCCGTCTGGGGAACGGGCGGGGCCGGGAGCAGGGGCAGGGAACCGTAAAATAACACGCCCCGCCCCGGGCCGTTCAGCGGGGCGGGGCGGGGAATTGGGCCAGGCCCCGTAACGAACACTATACGTATTAGTAAGTGTTATCCATTGTTGAGCCTTGCGATTCAGTTGGTAATTGGCATAAAAGAGGGGAAGGGAATATTCGAGTGTTGGTAGAAGGATGCTTTTGACGATGTTCAATCGTATTTGTGGAGCCCAGGTATCTGAGAACCAGAGCATTCCGGCAAGGCAGCTCTCAACCCTTTGACTGAGAAGAATTCCCTGTTTGACGAAATCTATCCCGGTACTTTTAAATCTAACTCCTAAATACTTGTATGAAGTGACATGGGGAATAGGGTGGTTGTTGAGAGTAAGCATCTGCGATCGATAGGTAGGAAGAGGTTGATTGGTAACCATATAACCACACTTTGGTATATTGATGGACATTCCATGCCTATCCGCCCAGGAAGCAGCCTGGTTCGATAGACGTTGGGCTTTCGTTATAGTAGGGGCAATGAGGACTCCATCATCGGCAAAGAATAAGGCGGAGGGAAAGGTGGGTTCACTATTCCAATTGAGAGATGGTAATAGACTATTGATGAAGCGGTTGAATAAGATGGGAGAGAGGAGAGATCCTTGGAGAAGGCCACAAGTACGAGATTGTTTTTGAGACTCACAACCATTGACAATAAGTGAGAATGTCATATCCCGATACATGAGCTGATAGACAAGTTGCAGTACCAGACGATTGATCCCCTGTTCTTTGAGTTCTTGTTGCAAGTATGGCCAGCCAACTCTGTCAAAAGCTGAGGCAAAATCAAGTAACACGATATGCCGTGCTGCATCTGCTTCAATCAGGTGATGCAGTGTGAGAACATTGGTGAGTGTTGAGTAGCCGGAGCGAAAGCCTGCTTGGATACCGGAGTACAACATATTTCCTGATGCTGAGACAACGGGAAGGGTAAGTGACTCAAAGAGTTTGCGGAATAGACATATAAGGCTAATTGGACGCGAGTTAGTTGCAGTATAGGGCGTTTTCGATCCTTGCATAAAGGGTAAACAAGAGGTTCATTCTCTCTGGCTGGTGTTTGTCCAATCCCTAAACATGCATGGTAGAGTTGACAGAGATGTTGGGGAAAGGTTGTTTCAAGCAAGTGGCGTAACATGATAACAGTAATCCCATCAGTACCACAAGAGGAGGTGCTGGATATTCGACCGAGTTGAAACTTGATTTTGTCTGTAGTAACGGTATCAAGAAGACCAGATGAAAGCACAGTAGCTTTATCAAATGTGAGACATGGAGGGATGTTTGGTAGTAGAGAGGATAAGGATGTATTTCAGAGTGGGAGGGAGAATTGGGCGTATTATCAGGTCGTATAGCTCGAAAATTGGGGATATAATCACTGGTATTGAATATCGTCGAATAGTGGTCAATGGACTCTGCCATCGGTGTTGACGTTGAGGTAGCGCTAACCATTTGTAAAGCTGTAGTGGATGTCCGTTGGGCCCTCTTGACAAGTTGTATGCTTGATGGCATATCCAATTGTGTTGCAAGCCTTTGCGCACTTTGGTCCTCCTTTTTTCTTGCATTTTCAGGCTGATAGATACCCAGAACAGTCTCTGCTACCCCTTGTACTGCGGAACAGAGAAGACCATCAAGCATGTCAACATCAAAGGCCTCAGAGCCCTTAAATCTGGTAAACTAACTGTCCATCAGTGCCCAATTCTTTTGAAATTTCTGAACAATTTCAGGCTTTCGTAGACGCTGAATATGAAAGCGGACTGGGCTAGGGACAGAGACTATTGGGGCAATTGGTGGGCAATGCTGTGTTGTAGGGGGTGCATTGTGGTGATATTCAACATGGAATAGATATCGATGATCGGTTTGGAAGGCAAGTACGTGTGTAGAAACAAGATGTAGCGTAATATTGGATTAAATTTGTGTTGATGCAAATACGTGGTCAGGAATCTGATGTGAAATGGTGTTTTGTGTATTGTCAGATATGTGGACCATACCACAATTGACGGCCCAGGTTTGAAACAGGATTGCGCGGGTTGTTGTGCTTGAACCTGATATGTTTGTTCTGGGTGCGGAGTTGGATTGAAATTTGGTGTTTATATCGCCCAATAGAAGATCAACAGGGCCATTGAGGTTGAAATTGTGTTTTAAGTTTTGCTCGGAGAGGGAATAGGGAGGATAGTAAACAGCAGCAAAGCGAAAGCCGGGAAGCAAAACTGTAATAGAGTATTGTGAGGATGTAGTTGACTGGATAAGACTGCGGGGGTGTGGTCTGACAAGAAGGTATATACGGCCATGTTTGCGTCCTCGTGGTAGTGTTTTGTTGGTTGATAAAGGTAATGTAGTAGAGCAGAAAATGAGTGGATGGGCAAGTCGTGCATCGTGATGCTGATACCAGTGTTCAGCAATAAACAAAAAGTCAAAATATTTTTCGAGAAGGCAAACTGCCTGTGCAAACTTCCCATGAGGTAGGAAGTTTGCGTTCACATAACCAATGTGATACATTAAGAGGAAGATGTAGTCCTGCGAGTAGACTTGAAGATTAGTCTCTTTTTCGGTTTCAAACCCACCACACTTGAACTATATCAACATATATTAGTTAAATAGATTCCTCTTTCATCTTCTAAGTTGGTAAACTACTTACCTCTCAATACTGTCTTCACTTAATATGCTAAATTTACACTTGATATATTTGCCTGCACCACGAACAATACGAGAAGATTCTTGAGGGTCGCCTAGAGTTGATTGGATATGGTCATTGTGCCAGGATTGTGGATCGGGACTGGGAGAATCCCTATCGTGCTCGGCTAAGATTATTCGCTGTTTTTCCAACTCTTTTTCTAATTGCTGGCCCAGTGCACGATTGCTTGCCCAATTCATGATTTGACGACGTGTTGAATCCCGATTACTCGACCGTACAGAAGCTACCAATCGGGTAACAAAGTTTCTCTTCAGAACGGATTCTTTTGACTCTGGCTGAATATCTCCTTCCCAATTGAAACACTGTGGTGATAGTGCATCAAAGTTTGATTTCACCTGATATTTGGAATTCTGATTAATGTGGTTGTTCATCCGCTCGACGTGTTGAACATCGACCAGTAGTTCCACAACTCGTTGTTCAATCCAGCCAATGTTGCCTATATCGCGCAATTGGATACAGATTGCCGGATTACCAAGAAGCTGTTTACCCTTTTTGATACTTGTAAAAGGTATACCAGAAATATATAATGCAGTTGTTCTAGGAGGACGACTTCGAAGCTTGGCCTTCTTTCTTTTAGGAGTAATATTGGTATATCGATCTATAGAGGGCTTTAATTGAAATCCTGATAGAAATCTATATCAAATAGTATATACTCACTAGTGCTACCTGATGCTAAAACACTACTGTATGTTGGTCTAGCCGAAGACATATCTGGTGGCTGATATGGCGGCTGTGGAGAGATAAGGAAAGAATCATGGGCGGATTCCCTGTTCCATATGGTAGATTTGGGAATAGATGTAACACTCCCGGCTCCTATGCTGGCATCATCTTCGATATCATGCATGAAGGAATTCGGAATATCAAACTCAGTTGTTTCCTAAATTGGTTTATTCGCAGAGGGTAAATGATTAGTTATTGATTACTTCAAATTCATTCTCATAATCTTGAAGTAAAATATCACTTCCATCTTTTTTTGTAAAACCAGAGGTATTTGCCCATACTAAATCAGGACTCACATACCCGATCTAAGCTGGATATCAGAGAATTTGCAGGATATTTCCCTTTAAATACTCGGCTTAATGCCTTTTTCAGATTGGTAATTCTGTCCTCAAGACGTTTGCGCTTGTCCTGTTCCTCCCGCAAGTTTCCGCGTAGACCAAGAATCTCCAATTCCAAGTTGGCGAAATCGGGCTTGATTAAACGTGATTCTATCATGGTAAGAGAATGTTAGAAATCGTCATACTTGAGAAATAATTTGATATAGATATTCGAGTATTGAGTCCAGGTGTAAACAGATAGTTATTAAAACCTACCTTCATCTTCAGAGTTATGAGTTGGGATACTCAAACGTCCACTTTCAGATGAGGATGCAATCGTGATTATGTTGTCCATTTTCTGATATATGCAATTTAGGTAGTCAGTAATTTAGAAACTGGTCATATTCAAGTAATCTGAAGAATAGCAAGTAGAACTGATTTAAACAAACGACTATAAGATATGAGATCCAACATACAGATGGGGTGGTACTTGAAATCGTTTTGGCAGGTATTATACTAGACTTTCCACCTGGATATTCTGTTGAATCGTGTGTGTATGGTTTCAAGATTTTGGCACCTTTAGATTATTAGCATATGACACATCACAACTGAATGAGAAAAGAAATAAGTAACGAATTCAGCGATTATTTTTAATTGGCAGGGCATCTATGATCAATAATTGATAAACTTACAGGAGGAGGAGGCAACTGGTAGAATAGTATCAAAGCTTGTTTCCGTGAGTTCCTTGCACATACGAAGAAACTCAGTGACACCCAAAGTCTTGCCACATTGTAACAATTGTATTGTTGAGCGTGTGTGCAACAGGCAACGATAATCTTCTTCTGCGAATGCGAGTCTCGTTTTCTTGCACCAAGAGGTGGGGAGTACTACCTCTTCAGATAGTACGGAACTGGCTTGCTTGTCTTGGGTGGTTCGTGAGAGGTACTATCTCTTCAGATAGCAAGATGGGTGGATTGTCGTGCTTGATAGAACTATCACAATAGTTCGATGTTCGGGCGACCCGTCGAGACTATCACAATACTCTCCGGGTTCTTAGAGCATAGGCTCTCATAGAGGAGGAGCATCAGCAAAAAAAGCGTTTGCTCCAGACGGATAGGCATTGCGTCCGGACGCAGGAAATCTGCCTGGAGCATCCTGTCCACCCAGCGCACCCTCAGAGGGCCGCAGCACAATGGTTGCATCCTAGTCCGTTGGGTGCAATACAACCCGCATCCTGTCCGCCCAGTGCACCCGGATGGGCCATTTCACACCCTAATCTTCCGAAGAACACCAAGGTAAGCAACCCGGGGGGGTTTCCATTGGGGATCTCCCCCTGCCCCTGATCGCCTCTACTTACAACTGACTACTTCATCACCAGACAAAGGCTGTTCAGACGAAAAAGGAGCTTAACATAGGATGACTAACCATCTATTGTCCCGGTAACGACCCAAAACATACCTCTTATTTAATCACCACTAACAAGGCACACAAAAGGCTTCTAAGTTCTTTCACACCTTACATCAAGCTTCATGATTGAATTAGTGGAACTATTGAATAATATCAACGTTGGGAGAGGGGCATGCTCTTGCAGCCAGGTTGACACTATTCATGACCGCTAAGCAAGCGGATTCCAAGGAGGCCTCTCCTGACTCTAGCGGACATCTGCTAGTACCCGGTGTGGTATCTCCCTTTGTCTGCCTGCTGACCACTATAGCCATGCGGATGCTCCAAAACCTATACCATTCGATTCCGCTCGGCGAGCGGACTCCAATGAGACCCTTCCCGACCCTGGCGGACATCTGCCCGGTGTGGTATGCCCCTTTTTCTCCCTGCCGACCTATATAGCCATGCGGACTCTTCGAAACCTACACCATTCGATTCCCCTCTACCTTCGGATTCCAACGCACCCTGTCCCAACGCTGTCCGACCACTGGTTGCAGGGTTATCCATTCTTTTGTACTTGAGTTCCCCTGGTAGGTATCTTCAAATTGTTAGCTGCTGAGTGCGACAGGCATGCGGACGCTTCAAGGTCTATCCCATTCGATCCCCCTCGGCGAGGCGACTCCAATGAGGCCCTCGCCGACTCTGCCCGACATTTGCGTGCTGAGATATCAGCCTTTTTCATCCAGCTGACCGCTATAGCTACCCGGACGCTTCGAAACCTATACCATTCGATTCCCCTTGACCGGCAGATTCCAACGGACACTTTCACGATGCTGTCAGACCGCTGGTCGTAGAGTTATCCAAACATTTGTACTGGAGTTCCCCGGGCAAGTACATTCAAATTGTTGGCTACAGAGTGCTACAGGCATGCGGACGCTACGAGACCTATACCATTCGATTCCCCTCGGCGAGCGGACCCCAATGAGACCCTTCCCAACTCTGGCGGACATCTGCCCGCTGAGGTATCTGCCTCTTTCATCCTGCTGACCTCTATAGCCATGCGGACGCTTCGAGACCTATACCATTTGATTCCCCTCCGCGAGCGGACTTCAATGAGACCCTTCCCGACTCTGGCGGACATCTGCCCGCTGAGGTATCTGCCTCTTTCATCCTGCTGACCTCTATAGCCATGCGGTTGCTTCGAAACCTATACCATTCGATTCCCCTCGTCCGGCGGATTCCAACGGACCCTGTCCCGATGCTGTCCGACCACTGGTTGAATGGCTATGCATACGTTTGTACTTGAGTTCACCGGGCAAGTACTTTCAAATTGTTGGCTACTGGGTGCTACAGGCATGCGGACGCTTCGAGGCCTATACCATTCGATTCCCCTCGACTAGCGGACACCAATGAGACCCTTCCCGACCCTGGCAGACATCTGCCCGGTGAGGTATCCCCCTTTTTCTCCCTGCTGACCTCTATAGCCATGCGGACTCTTCGAAACATACACCATTCGATTCACCTCTACCTGCGGATTCCAACGCACCCTGTCCCAACGCTGTCCGACCACTGGTTGCAGGGTTATCCATTCTTTTGTACTTGAGTTCCCCGGGTAGGTATCTTCAAATTGTTGGCTACTGAGTGCTACAGGCATGCGGACGCTTCGAGGCCTATACCATTCGATTCCCCTCGGCGAGAGCACTCCAATGAGACCCTCGCCGACTCTGCCGGACATTTGCCCGCTGAGATATCAGCCTTTTTCATCCAGCTGACCGCTATAGCTACTGGGACACTTCGAAACCTATACCATTCGATTCCCCTTGTCCGGCGGATTCCAACGGACCCTGTCCCGATGCTGTACGACCGCTGGTTGAATGGCTATGCATACGTTTGTACCTGAGTTCACCGGGCAAGTACTTTCAAATTGTTGGCTACTGGGTGCTACAGGCATGCGGACGCTTCGAGGCCTATACCATTCGATTCCCCTCGACGAGCGGACTCCAATGAGACCCTTCCCGACCCTGGCAGATATCTGCCTGCTGACGTATCTGCCATTTCCATCCTGCTGAGCTCTATAGCCATGCGGACGCTTCGAGACCTATACCATTCGATTCCCCTCAACCGGCCGATTCCAATGCACCCTGTCCCGATGCTGTCCGACCGCTGCTTGAATTGCTATACATACCTTTGTACATGTGTTCCCCGGGCAAGTACATACAAACTGTTGGCTGCTGGGTGCTACAGTCATGCGGACGCTTCGAGGCTTATACCATTCGATTCCCCTCGCCTAGCGGACTCCAATGAGACCCTTCCCGACCGTGGCGGACATCTGCCCACTGAGGTATCCCCCTTTTTCTCCCTGCTGACTTCTATAGCCATGCGGACGCTTCGAAACCTATACCATTCGATTCACCTCGACCGGCGGATTCCAACGCAGCCTGTCCCGATGCTGTCCGACCGCTGGTTTAAGGGGTATCCATACCTTTGTACTTTAGTTCTCCGGGCATGTACTTTCAAATTGTTAGCTACGGAGTGCTACTGTTTCCTAGACTAGCTTTAATAAATATATACCTATTTTAGTATCTAAATGACTCAAATAAGTAAACAGGAGTAATACTGGATGGATCTTTCCGGACAATTTGGATATTCTCCACAGTTTTCACTATCTCATTCAAAGTCCTCAAAGGTAGAGTTGTTGACTTAGGAGGTATCCGATGATAGCCAGTTACACCTGAGTACTTCCACTATTCTACTATCCTATCGGGTTGCGTCTGGAGAACCATTCTGCCTCCGGTACCTTCTGAGTGCTGGGTTGCGTCTGGTGCCTCCGGGCGGCATGGACCCCTGTTCACAAGCACCCCCCTTTTGAACAAAATGGTTTGGTGCACAGCGGATTCGATCACTGATGGTTGGAGAACCAAAGACTTTTATCAATACGAACAAGTCAGGTGACAAGGAAACAAATTCAATAAAGAATAAAGAAACGAGAGACTGATACTCTGTGTACAGAAGATAGAGCGAAGAGAAGAGTGAAGAGAAAAGCGAATGTCTGATGGATAGTCAAAACAACGAACAAAGGGAAAACAGAAGTCCTTTTATCCTCCTCAAAGTGCAAGCTCCCTTTCGAACGTACGACCTGCGTATGCCGGTTCTCTCCTCGCATTTCCTCCACTACCCATCTTTGCC
>Ga0307513_10008854_pt1 | contig 12803 bp, 18 predicted proteins | sample 15_EM_MG_FD_202174 | JGI IMG/M metagenome (GOLD analysis project Ga0307513, IMG submission 202174) | Populus trichocarpa ectomycorrhiza microbial communities from riparian zone in the Pacific Northwest, United States - 15_EM | ecosystem: Host-associated > Plants > Roots > Unclassified | place...
CTTTATTCGAATAAGATAACTAATGTAATCATGTTAACAATTTGTAATCCGATTGGAACCTCCTTTGTGTGTGGTTTCCAGTTGAGTAATAAAAAGAGTTTATACTATACTTGTTTGAAATACCATTGGTGGATCCTCTAACCTTGACAATTGTTTTATCATTGTTTAATCCTTACATCAATATCACATCTCAAAGCTCTCTTTAACTTATTATTATTGTTGTTGTTGTTGTTGTTGTTGTTATCTATAATTTATACAATTAACCTTCCTGTGGTTCGACCTCGGTCTTGCCGGGTTATTTATTACTTCGACACTCCTGCACTTGGGAGAAGACATCAATATTTTGGTCGTGTCACTTTTATTATCGGGAATACGTTTTACATATAAATTCATAATCCCAGATACTAAAAGAAAAAAAAACTTTTGGGTGTTTTTTGAAATATTGGCCTAGTTCTCATGGCTTTAATAAACTTGTTATTAAAGTCAAAATGCATGCTAAAACAAAATTTTGATTTTTGTGTGTGTTTTATGTATCAAAATACGATATGATTTTTTTAAAAATCTTTGAGAGACTTGGTTGTATACATGAAAACAAGATATTCTTTTGTTTTATAATTTTTTGCAATGTTTTGATGAAAACCAGGTATTTTAATACCGGATTTGTATCTTTACAGTATAAAAATACAAACCAATATTAAGCAAAGTTGAGAGGAAAATACATGGAAAAATCATAAATTTTTTAAAAGATTTTTTTGGCTTATTTTTTAAAAACAAAATTTGGACTGGGTCGGACGCGACCCAGCCATTTTAGTCTAGGTCGGTTCTGTCTGACTAAGGGAACAATGGGGGAGCTCTCCACTATTCACTTTGCAGAATAGTGGAGGTTACAGAGCAGAAGAAGAAGAAGAAGAAGACAGAAGCTGACCTAGCGGCGTTGGCAATGCTGGTGGCGGCTCTCGGTGGTGTTGATGTGGTGGAAGATGGTGGTTGCTGCTGGTTTTTGTTTCCTTCTTCCTTGCTGCTATCTGTTTCTTCTTCTGTTTCTGACTGTGGTGGTGTTGTTGTCAATGGTGGCTCAGGGTAGTTCTTATGGCGGCAACGAAGGTTGTCAAGTCGTTGGTGAAGGTTTTAGCCACTGGAGGCTACAGTGGAGAAAAAACGAGAGAGAGGAGAAAGGTTCGGCTGACAGCAGAAATGATTGGGAGAGGCTGTTTTTTTGTCAATTTCGGACCCAATTCTCTCCACCCCTGACCTGACGAACTTCAATTCAAACACCAGATTCCAACACCTTTTTGCAATTTGATCCTTGGTTTTGAATTTATTTAATCAAGGCCCTAAATGAACATTAAACTTTAATATTTATGCAATTAAGCCTTTGATTTCACCAAATCAACTCTTAAAATTGTAATTTGATCCCTGAACTTGAATTTCTTCCAATTAAAGCCCAAATTAACTTAAAAATCAATTTTTCTTGCAATCAAACCCTCTATAAATTCAATTAAACCTCCAATAAAAATTAATTAAGTCTATAAATATTTGTTTTTGGACATTTTTTCTTCAAATTGAATTTTCTTTGTCAATAGGGCTCTTCATCTATTAAAAATATACTGTCAAATTTGAATCTTTGTACATTTGAACCTCCTCAACCAATTTCTAGTCATTTTTTGGGCACTCCGACATCCTCTTCTCACTATTATTATTATTATTATTTTGTTTTTAGTCTGAATATATTTTTTGATTTTTGGAAGAGAAAAGGTAAATTTAAGGAATAACCCAAAACTGGGTTATGACAACCCCAAAGAGAAAAGTAGAAGTTTTCATTGATATATTACTTGGTACTTCTCTTATAGCTCAGGCACTATATAGGATAATACCAGCAAAATTGGTTGAGTTTAAACTTCAGCTGCATGAATTACTGTAAAAAGGGTTCATACATTCGAGTAGTTCACCCTAGAGATCTCTAGTCTTATTTGTGAAAAATAAGTGTGGGACTTTTAGACTTTGCATAGATTACAAGCAGTTGAATAAGATAATAGTGAAGAATATATATCCATTTCCGCAGATAGAGGATTTCTTTGACCAACTTAAAGGGGCCAAGGTATTTTTGAAAATAGATATAAGATCAGGGTACTACTAGTTAAGGATTAAGTTGTAGGATATGCCAAAAACAACATTTTTTATATAGACACTATAAGTTCTAGTAATGCCTTTTGGATCGATCAATGCATTAGCGGTGTTGTTGCGATGGCGTGGTCACACAAATTAATTACCCTAGCTTAAACAAATAAGATAGTATAGAACAAATAAGGGGTCGGTCCCACGAGGAAGATCTAGTTTAGGTCTTTATGCTAAATGATTAAAAGTTGGGGGGTTTTGAGGTTATCTAAGCTATGTTATGGTAAACAAAATAAAGTAATCAAACTAGATTAAATAAATTGAAACTTATTAAGAGAAAAACCTTGGTCTCAAGTAAACTTTCACCTATGAAAATCAAAATTGATCATTGAAACGATACGTCAATTTATATTCTGAATATTTTTCTTTCCTTAACATTAGTTAGTTAACTAATTCATAGTGTAACTAACCCTAACCATTAAACAACCATAATATCTACACTAGTAATTTAATTCAATGGCAACCTTAAGAACTAGATAGGATGATAAATGTAGACATCATAACTATCTATAGTCTATGTTCGATTTAATTGAATGTTTTCATTTTCCCTAAGATTAACAACATAGATCTGCCATAATTTTTTTTTTTGGATAAAATGTAAGTAATTGTATAGATCAAAAGTGGAACAAAGCTGGAAACCAGCAAGTCAGAATATACAGGCATGTACATATAAGCGAACAAAGGGAACAGGCTCCCTTGAACAAGCGAATATAACCAAAAAGGGAACATGCTCCCTGAACAAAGATAGCAAAACCAGCAAGCTTAACAAAATCAACAAACAGGCGCCAAAAGCAGAGGATATGGACATATCTAGCGGCAGAGATATACAACCGCCACCACGTATTGACAGCAAACCAACATGTTGGCCCTGCCTACAGCAGATATACAAGCTGCAGTAGACCAGCATAACCAGCAACACACGTAGCCAACAAACAGAATGCATAACCATTAGAGTCCCACCAATGGCGACAAGCTTCTTCAAGCCTAGTAGACGGACACAACCTTTAGAGCAGCACAAAACCAGCACAAAACCAGCCAAAATACATCCTGCAGGAGCGATCCAGAGCAGGCTAGGAAAAGCAAAGAAAAGCACAACACCAACATCATGATGCACAACCGTAAATAGGTAGCATTAAAACCCAGCTGGCGAACAGGAGCATAGTAGTAGCAAACTGCACATTCCTATGTAAATGGCTTACAATAGTCAACGAACAGAGGAGGCATCAACAGAGCAAACATGGCAGGAGCAATAATGACTCAGAGAAGCTAGCAATCCACTCCAGCAAACCAACATACAACACCCAAGAGGGCCTGTAACAACAAACTAACAGCCAACGCTCGGGGGAGACCCAATCAGTCCCCTAGAGCAGGAATAGGAAAGCAACCAAAAGCAGCAATCATGTGCAAAACACTGCATATGCAACGTAGGAGGCTCATACAAAAAACAACCGGTGCAGTAGGGCAGCACCACAGACAAGAAACTAAAAACAAAGATCCAGCAAGAGAAGACTCATACCCATATCGACCCAAAGGGCAGCATTAGCAGAGAGCCTCTTCCATTCTAACAAATCATATCTACTCTGCAGAAGCGACTAATTGCCACCATAATATGCTCTATCAAGCTCCTCTGTTGAAAGCAACCATAAGGAAAGGCTCGACCTGCAATATAGTGGACAACTGGGCTTTTCTCCAATAGCTGAGCAGCAGCACAACAGAAGCAAACCAACAGAACACCCTATAGAAATAGACCAGACAGAGCAGCTTTAACTTACAGTTGAGAGGGACAAGCCAATACCACAACGAGCACCCAAAAGCTATAGCAAGAGAACAGTCCCCACTGCAACCACTAGGGAAAACAAAACTATCCTAAAAAGAGCAAATATACAAGAATTGGCCAGCAATTCCCAGTCACAACAAGCTGGACGGTGAAGCCTCAACTCCAGTTGACTAGCACATCAAACAGCAGTATATAATTCCAGCTAGTTTCAAGAAGCATAGCTTTGAAAAGATAAAATAGATCTCATAATTTTTGAAATCCAAAGATTTTTGTATCCTTTCAATAAAGAAAAATTACTTAGCCTTGCATGTCAATCAAAAAACTAAGGAAGAGAAAAGATGAAAATATAATTTCAGGTATAAGAGAAAAGGGTGAGGGTTTCTTTCTTCTTTCTGGCCGTCTCCCTATTTCTTTCTCTCTTACTTTTTATCTTATAAGAAATAGTTTGTATCTTCCAAAATAATAGTAGTCCTTCCCAAAGTAGACAATCTACATTTAAGTAGTACAATAACTATTTTTCTAAAAAGAAGGAAAAATAGTCTTGCATAAAATCTTTAAGCTTTGAATTTGGGCTTAGAGATGTCAAATTGCCCAAATAAAGACCTTTCCATACGAAGAAATAATTTTCATGTTGGTTTGGATGCTTGGGAAGTAAGTTGGACTTGTTTTTTCACAAAACCTGTATGTTGGTAGAATTTATAGGTTGCTTTATAAAAATCATATCTCTCTAATACGAGCTCTGTTTCTGCTGAAAAGTTTTAAGTTGATAGTTCTTTGAGTCAAGAATCCAACAAAATTGAGTTTGCATCAATTGAACTTCTCTAACTCAAGTCGGAATGGCCGAAGGTCAGAACTGGTAGAATGTGACACTTGTCTTTAAAGCCTATGATTTCTATGCTCTTTCTTTGTTTTTTCTTGCCATACATGTGTAAAAAGGTATGAATGTTATCTATCTAAGTCTATAGTAGTATTCATAGACAATATTTTGGTTTATTCCAACTCATACTTGGAGCATGAGCAACACTTAAGACAAGTACTGTAGAACTTAAGAAATCATCAGTTGTATGCCAAACTAAGTGTGAGTTTTGGCTAGAAGTAGTGGTTTTTCTTGGACATGGCATATATGCAAAAAGAATAATTATAGATCCAAGGAAAGTTGAAGCAGTGTTGAAATGGGAACAACCTACAAATGTAAATGAGATTCGTAGTTTTCTTGGATTGGCAGGATATTATAGGAGATTCATTAAGGGATTCTCGACCATAAAAACCCCATTAACCTGATTGACTATAAAGGATGTAAAGTGTGAATGGTCTAAAGAGTGTGAAGTAAGTTTCCAAGACTTGAAAAGAAGACTAACCACTTTCCCAATATTGACATTGCCTTTAGGAACTAAGGGATTTGTGGTCTATAATGATGTATCTAAAACAGGGCTTGATTGTGTTCTAATGCAGCATATGAAGGTTATAGATTATGCATTAAGGAAGATGAAGCCTTATAAAGTAACTATCATGTTCATGATTTGGAGTTGGTTGTTGTAGTGTTTGCATTACAAGTATAAAGACATTATTTATATGGATCTAGAGTTCAGATCTTCACGGATCACAAGAGTTTGAGATATTTGATGATAGATAAGGAATTTAACATTCAATAGAGAAGATGAGTGAAAATGATTAAGGAATTTGATTGTGTAATAGATTACCACCCAGACATAGTAAATGTTGTTGTTGATGCTCTTATTTGCAAAAACAAGGCAGTTGTAGAGACATCAAAAGGGTGGGATGAAAGAGAGTTGATAGAGTTGAAGAAAGTTGATACTAAGATTGATGTAGGGCCTGAAGGCTCCCTGATACCCCAATTGAAAGTACAATTTATACTTTGGGATAAAGTATTGGAAGTTCAACAAAGAGATGTTGAAGTGGGTAAAGTAAGAAACAGGGTGAAGTTAGCATTTGAGATTCCATTTTGAATTTTAGAGGATGGAATGGTAGTGATGGGTAGACGAATGTATCTGCTTGAAGATAAGACCTTGAAGGAGGAATTGTTAAAAGAGGCGCATGAATCCAGATTCGTTGTGCATCCGAAAAGTACTAAAATGTACAAAGATTTGAATGAATTTTATTGGTGTCCATACATGAAGAAAGAAATTGCTGAATATGTGGCCAGATGTTGAATTTGTTAGCAGGTAAAAGTGAAACATCAAAAAACAGCATGGCCTCTACAACCATTACTAATACCTGAGTGGAAATTGGAAAATATTGTTATGGACTTTGTGTTGAGTTTGCCTAGGGGGAAGAATGGCAGTAATGCAATATGGGTTATTGTGGATATTGTGATGAAATCTGCACTTTTCTTACCTATGAAAATGATAGATTCAGCTAATAAGTTGGCTAAAATGAATGTGAATCAAATGCTAAGTGATTAGTACTTAAAAGTGCATTTTTATCAAGGTTTTATATCACCATTTTGCACTTAAAGTATCAATAACTCAACTAAAGTATGTTTTATAACAACATGCCTGATATTATAAGATACCTTTAATTTGTGGTAAATGTTCATCTTAAATGCAGGCCTATCACATAAATGAAAGGATTAATTGATGAGTTTAAGTACTGAAATTGAAAGGACAAAGAGAGGGTTAAATTTAGAAAAGAGATGTTGGTTCAGTCCAAACTGGAACACTGTTCGGTCATTGGGTCATATTTGGAGCTGTAGATCTTGGATTTAGGTCTGCTCTATATGGATGGAAAGATAAGACATAGACCTAAAACCTTCATGAGAAGTCCAAGATTTAAAAAGGTCATTTTCAAGTCCAAATTGTAGCAATAACGGAGAAGTCTGAATCTGTCCTACAGCCCAGACATTGTTTAGTGTTCAGCCCATATCTCGAGTTCTAGAAGTTCAAATGCACTGATTCTTTTTTTGTTGGAAAGCTAAGACAATTTCCTAGAACTTTCATGATTCTAGTCTATTCGAATTCTGACGTTAGCAATGATGTTTGGTTCAGACAAAAAGATAAGGATTGTCACCAATTCAAGATGTGGCCACCCACTCAACAATTAGTCATCAAATCAATAGTTCCAAATTTTGGCCTATAAAAGGAGGCATTTGCCATGCATTTAGGCAACTTGGTTTTCAGATCAAGATCATGTTCTTGCTCTCTCTCTTTGTAATGCTTAAGTTTTGTTTATATTAATCTCTTGTTTATGCTTTTCATTTCCTTTCCTTTACTTAGTTAACTTATATCTTATTTATATCCTTATCTTGTTTATTTATGTTTCTCTTCTTCATTATGTTTAGCTAAGCTTATTATGTCAAGGTGAAAAGGTTACACTAATGGTGTAAGAATAAGTATAGTGTAAACTCAACATGGACTTTAATGTTTAATACTAACATGTTTTATATTTGTTATCGTGTTTACTTTTAATACTTTGCTTGTTAAATGGTTAAGTATGTTGTATAACCCTTGGTACAACAAATACTTGGCACTTTCATAGCCCAAATCGTATGGTATAACCGACACCCGTGTTATGAAAGGAACTTGATTTGTTGTTAACATAAGTTATAATCATGAATGCCTGACAACATTTACAAGTATTAGCATTATTCGAATGAGATAACTAATGTAATCATGTTAACAATTTATAATCTGATTGGAATCTCCTTTGTGTGTGGTTTCCAGTTGAATAATAAGAGTTTATACTATACTTGTTTGAAATACCATTAGTGGATCCTCTAACCTTGACAATTGTTTTTATCATTGTTTAATCCTTATATCAATATCATATCTCAAAGCTCTCTTTATTATTATTATTATTATTATTACTACTATTATTAGTATTATTATCGTTGTTGTTGTTGTTGTTGTTGTATTATTGTTATTTATAATTTATATAGTTAACCTCCCTATGGTTCGACCCCGGTCTTGCCGAGTTATTTATTACTTCGACACTCCTGTACTTGGAAGAAGATATCAATCTTTTGGTCATGTTAATAAGATTGCATGGGATACCCATATCAATTGCTTATGATTGAGACACTAGATTCACCTCACAATTATGGCCAAGTATTCAACATACTCTAGGGATAAAAGTAAATTTAAGTACAATTTTCCATCCTAAGTCAAATGGGCAATCAGAGAGAACAATCTAGACTTTAGAGGATTTGTTGAGATCCTGTATTTTAGAGTTTTGGGCAACTAGGAAAAACACTTCTTACTTGTGGAATACACCTACAACAACAATTATTAGTCTACAATAGGGATGGTTCCTTACAAGACTTTGTATGGTAGGAAATGTCGAACCCCTGTTTGTTAGGAAGAAATTAGGGATAAGAGGTTAATGGGACCAAAATAAGTGCAAATTACCTAAAAAAAAGTGAGAATTATAAGAGACAAAATGAAAGCTACCCAAAACATGCAGAAAAGTAATGCAGATGTCAGGAAGAGGCCTCTAAATTTGATGTTGGAGATGTGGTGTACCTAAAAGTTGCTCATTTTTTTTTTTATCAAATGTAAGAATTTTTATAGAACAAAACGAAACTATGCTGGAAACTAGCAAGTCAAAATATACAGGCAAGTACATAGAGAGACTAGGGGAATAGGCTCCCTTAGACAAAGTACAGTACAATACAATACAAATAAGACCATATCCTAACATACCAACACTATAGAGAAGCAAAATACCCCAAATAAATAATAAGGAAACAAAACCTAAATAGACAAGCAATCAGCAACCATTAACCATCTACAAGGTGAACAGCAGCAGGCAGAACCACCGATAGCGAACCAACTATAGAACAAAATTTACCAGCCTTCGCACAACTACATAAGCCAACCACAATCAACAATAAGGCATCAAAGATCACCTAGACAAGGATCCCAACAATGAAATAAGGAATCCAACAACATGAATTAACACCAACACCAGACTATCAAGGCAGGAAACATCAAGAATTAACACCTAAAAGTTGCTCTTTGGAAGTATATGTTGTGGTTTAGAATGAAAGAAAAGTTAGAGCCAGGATATATTGGACCTTTTGAAGTGGTTTAGAATGAAAGAAAAGAGAAACCAAATTTTTGCTTGCTGCGATACTATTCATTTACGGCAGCGGTACTGTTCAAAACAGATTTTTTGGTGGAATTAGGTATCGGCCTTTTGTTTCCTAAAGGGAAATGACGTTCTAAACAGGACTAGTGTAGGATTTTCAGCTGTTTTCTAGGGTTTTCAGGCAGTTTTAGTTTTCTAGCATAGGATTTTCGTACAATTTGCATTGTTTTCGATCTCTTGTATGGTTGGTTTCTTTTGAGTTTCCTTGATGATTTATGCCTATAACCCGTTGTACTAACCAAAGTCAAGTGCAGGTGGATCTCGAAATAGAAAATACTTTACGCAGGTTACGAAAGAAAGCTCGCGTCAACACCATGGCTGTTGCATGACAATAAACACTCAAAGAGCTTGCTGCTCCTAATGTGGAAAATCAACCATTGTGCATAAACATCGACAAATAATGTTAACTTCGAGCTCAAATCTGGTTTTATTCATTTGCTACCAACATTTAATGGTCTTGTAGGAGAAGATCCTCATACTAATCTCAAGGAGTTCCATATGGTTTGCGTTGGCATGAAACCGAATGGAGTTGACGAAGAACAGGTTCAGTTGAAAGCTTTCCCTTTCTCTTTAAAAGGGGTAGTAAAGGCGTGGTTTTTCTCTATTCTCCCAGGTTCCATTGGAACTTGGAATGCCATGAAGAAGATTTTCCTTGAGAAGTATTTCCCAGCATCTCGAGTTGCCAACATAAGGAAAGAAATTTGTGGGATTTGGCAATCTCATGACGAGACACTATCCGAGTATTGGGAAACATTTGAGCAACTATGCATTCAATGCCCTCATCGTCAAATACTCAATCAGCTACTCATTCAATATTTCTATGAAGGATTGATGCCTACTGATCGTAGTATCATTGATGTTGTAAGTGGAGGGGCATTGGTGGATAAGACACCCGAGGCTGCACGTCAATTGATCTCAAACATGGCAGCCAACTCAAAATAGTTTGACACTCGTGGAGACTTCGCAAACAAACGAGTAAATGAGGTAAGTATTTGTAACCTTGAAAATAAAGTTAATGATCTTACTTCTTTTGTGCGTTCTTTGGCACGTGGAAATGTACAACAGGTGAAAGTTTGTAGCATATGCTCCTTACAAGGACATACCTCAGATATGTGCCTAACAATGCAAGAAGATTACATTGAACAAGCTCATGCAGTTGATGGAGGATTCAACGGATAACCCTAGCGTAAATATGATCCCTTTTCCAACACGTACAATCTCGGATGGAGAGATCATCCCAACTTATGCTATGGGAACCCACCTCAACAAGGCAATCAAGGCCGACAGTTCCATCCTTATAGATTTCAGCCCCAGCAGAATTATCAAGCGAGACAGCCCCCTCCATTCACAAACTCCAATGTTATGGGTTCGTCATCGAGTGATGATCTTCGTGAGATGATGAAGACATTAGCTTCTAATGCAATGACCTTGCAACAAAACATCATGTCTTTTCAATAAGAAACAAGGTCAAGTATTCACAACTTGGAGAAGCAAATGGGGCAAATAGCTTCAAGTGTGGGGAAATTGGAAGCATAAATGAATGGAAAGTTGCCCTCCCAAGCATTGAATCCCAAAGAGAATATTAGTACGATGATGCTGCGAAGTGGGAAAGAACTTGAAAGTCAAAAGTTGAAACAAATTGAGATGGAGAAAGAAGAAGAGATAGAAACCGAATTGATTACAAAGAAGGAACATCCTCCTCCTCCACAAACTGAAACAACGACCAACACTCCAAAGGTAACTCCTCCTCAATGAATTCTAGTTTTTTAAAAAATTCCACTCTTTCCCGTGAGTTCTTCTAGGACAAAGAAAAAGAGATTTTAGAGGTTTTTAAGAAAGTAGAACTCAACATTCCTTTGCTTGATGTTATCAAACAAATTCCTAAGTATGCCAAATTTTTAAAGGAGTTGTGTACTACCAAGAGAGCTTTCAAAATGAAAGGTCATGAAATGGTAAGTATGGGTGAAGTTGTATCTGTTGTTGTTCAAAAGAATATGCATTTGAAGCAAAATGACCCAGGTGCATTTACTATCCCATGTGTTATTGGTAATGCTAGTTTCTAAAGGGCGTTGTGCGATTTAGATGCATCCATTAGTGTTATGCCTAAACATGTTTATGATTCTCTTAGTCTGGAGCCTTTGAATAAAACTAGCATTGTAATACAACTTGTGGATCGTAGTTTTGTTTACCCACTTGGTGTGATAGAAGATGTCCTAGTCAAGATTGATAGTTTGGTCATTCCATGCGACTTTTATATTCTTGATATGGAACATGATTCTTGTGATTCATCAAACAACACTCCTATATTGTTTGGGAGACCATTCTTGAAAACTGTCAATACAAAGATTGATTGTGGTAAGGATACTTTGTCTATAGAAGTAGAAGTGAAAAGATTGAATTTAATTTTCATGATGCAATGAAATATCCTTATAGCAATGTTTATTCTATCACATGCTACGATCAAGTTGATAAGTATGTGCAACAAGTTTTTTATTTTAATTGTGAGGATGGATTAAACATATCTTTGAGCTATGACTATGATTTTACCAAGATAGAAGAGATGGAGAGGCACATATGTGTTCCCCAAAATGTGCATGAATCAACATTGGCTTTATTTGCAAGCTTTGCAAATCGTTCCCTATGGTAATGTCTTTGTTGATTTAGTATTTTCACATAAAAAGCTTTTGCCATCTATTTTACAAGCCCCGGAGTTAGAATTGAAACCTTTGCCCAATAATTTGAAGTATGTATTCATTGGTGACAACAATACACTTCTCGTTATCATAGCAAAAGGTTTGACAAGTGCGCAAGAGGAAAAACTTGTGAAGTTATGTATGATCACAAGATGGCCATTGGATGGACTTTAGCTGACATCAAGGGTATTAGTCCCTCAATGTGTATGCATCACATGCTATTGGAGGACAATGCAAAACCAACAAGGGAAATGCAAAGGAGGTTGGATGTGCCTATGATGGAGGTGGTGAAAACTGAAATTTTGAAACTGTTAGATGCAGGAGTCATTTACCCCATCACGGACAGTAAATGGGTGGCGTCAATCCATGTGGTGTCTAGAAAGACCGGAATCATGTTGGTGAAAAACAAAAATAATGAGCTCATTCCTACTCGCATCTCGAGTGGATGAAGAATGTGTGTTGATTACAGAAAGCTAAATCTTGTTACACGCAAAGATCAATTCCCATTACCATTCATGGATCAAATGCTTGAACACCTAGCAGGTAAGTCTTTTTATTGCTTTCTTGATGGACATAGTGGATACAATCAGATTGTTATTAATCTTGAGGATCAAGTAAAGACTACATTTACATGTCTATTTGGTACATATGCATATAGGAGAATGCCCTTTGGTCTCTGTAATGAACCTGCAACTTTTCAAAGATGCATGATGAGTATTTTTTCTGACTATGTTGAAAGAATAATTGAGGTTTTCATGGATGATTTCACGGTATATGGTGATTGCTTGACCACTTTTTATGTTCGGCTTGTTTTAACTCGCAAGTGCACGAGTGTGCGATGTAGCAATTAACTCGGTAAGATCAAGGTCATATCCACAGAGAGCTAGATCTGGAAATTAAGCTAGGTAACAAAAAAAACTCAAGAAAATTAAATTAACAATAACTTGGTTGAAAATAATTGATGGATTTGTTTTCAAAGATGAAAAAGTGTAAATAGATTTTAAATGACAAGAAAAAGTAAGTCTTGGTCCAAATCAATTTTAATGGTGATG
>Ga0307513_10008855_pt1 | contig 12801 bp, 11 predicted proteins | sample 15_EM_MG_FD_202174 | JGI IMG/M metagenome (GOLD analysis project Ga0307513, IMG submission 202174) | Populus trichocarpa ectomycorrhiza microbial communities from riparian zone in the Pacific Northwest, United States - 15_EM | ecosystem: Host-associated > Plants > Roots > Unclassified | place...
TATTGAACGACTTCATGTGAACAAAAGCGAGTTCAATATTCGGGAACCCTTCTTCGCAATTATGCGCATATGCGTTATACAGAATATTCGCGCACGGATAGCTATAATTAGGGATGATCATTGGATGTCGCTGATCACTGAGATAATCGCTTCCGCATTGCTCCTCTAATGGCGTTCTGAGTCCCTTTTAAGAGTGATCGGCGACTGCCTCTTCCAGAAGAACTCAGCAAGCGCATGTTGGCCACGCGTGATGTTTGTGAAACTGTCGGTAAGTGCTCTCGTTAAGGTGTAGTACGAGACAGTTCGGAATAATTTATCACTTCTTGATGCAGGCATGGTATCATTCCTACAATTAAAAACACAGACAAGTTCCCTCTTCCCTAATTCCTCATTTTGTTGAACCAGCACACTAACGTAAGCTTGGAACAAAGTAACAATACAGCCAAAATGCCACCCGTTTCCGTTTTCGAACCAGGTATTTATTCGTGGTCCTAATCATGGAAGATTTTTTAACCGCAAAGCCAAGCGATGTCCAAAAATCGACCCTTCATCAAAGAGGCTGCCGGACTGATAACGCGTAGCGTATAGTAGAACACTCATTTCGGATGACCGACAGAAAAGGGGGTAACCCTTCAACCCAAAAATCACCTCAGTGAAGATCTTCGTGGTACATGATAAATACGTTTACCTAAACTCCTCGGTGTTAAATTTTCTGCTGCATGAATTTGAAGCACCTATGATGTGCAAAATTGGGAGCCGTTTGGGCAATTGATCAAGAGGGGCTGCCGGACTGATGTCGAGGACTCGAGGTGGCCATCAGTGGCAAAATCGGGGTTTCCAAACGTTGCATTTGTCCCAACATCCGAACACACCTATACTCATTTGGCTGGCGAATTCACTTCCAGTATGAGTGACGTTCAAAAATAAGTCCTTGCAATCGAACGAACAAATCGAATGCTTTTGTACTTTGCGTACCACCCGACACTCGGGCCGAAACACCCTACATCAGTCCATCATCATCACGAGGACCGCGTCACGCCAAACATTGTGCTCACGCTCTCCACTCTTGCTATGTTTTGTCTTTTCTCGGTTTCGACAGCTGGCTATGGCTCCTTGGGTTCGACTCGTGTTTTTGGTGTTTTCAGGTTTACTGTTCAACGCGAAAAATGTTTCTGGCTCTTCAGAGGAACCCTGCCTTCGGTGGTTCCTGTACAGCACATACACCGATCCGATAGAACTGGATAGAAGGATAGGAAGATAGGAGGAGAGGATTTTCTTTTCGGCCTTGGATGATACATACGACTACGATGACGATAGTGAGAGAGAGAACGACGATAGGAAAGAAGAAGACGACAAGGGTAGTGGATACAAGTGAGTGGTTGCGATTCCAACACGTACGCTTTTCAACTCATGGTCAACAACGTCTCTTGCAGGTGATATCCCAAAACACAGAGGAGATACAGTTTATCAGGAAGTTGAACAGTCGACGACGATAGAACTGTCCAAGCCGCAGCGAGGAAACAAACATATTCCGCTGGGTTCGATTCCGTGTGTTCTCATCTCTTATCTTCAGTACCAACTTCTCTTTTGCTAACCACTCCAAAAACCAGACCCTAGGCCCAATAGTTCCTCACACGCATCCTACCCACATGATAGATCCGCCATCTCAAACCACACATTCTCGCCAAATGCCTGCACCTCCCCTATCTCGATGTTCCGTGCGGCGTAACCCACGCTTACGCGTCGCGATTGCACACTTTCCCACCCGAACGTCCCGTACCCGCGATACTGTGGACCTTGTCAATTTTAACGACGTGGGGGGCTGTGTCCATGGTCAGTGTTAGTTACATCTGCGTAGCCTTTCTTCACACATGTCCAATAACCGCAGGCGCTTTGCTCCCCACAGCACGTGGGCAGGATGAGACTGGAACAACAACGTCGACCTACTGCGGAGCCCACAACGCCTACGGATACTTCCTACCCGATATCACATATAGGCGCGGAATATACTTCTCCAGTCGTGTTCGTGTGGAGGCCGGCACTACGTCCGAAAGGGTGGAAGGTCCAATGGCCAACCCTCGCAATCAGCGACGGCGGTACAGAACCTACACACGGGCCGCATATATCCTACATAGATCGCTCCAACGACAACCAGCGTCTGCCAGTGAAGGCGTTGTATATAACAGGTGGTTCCCAAACCCATCAGAGGTGTTTTTCAACGATACCAATAGTGGAATACCCGAGTTCGGAGGAGAAGATGGGAAAAGAGCAGGGGGTTAGCGGAGCGATATCGCTCGGTGTGAAAAAATCAATGGTATTACGCTCAGATGGTCAGTCACTTCTCTCGTCAATTCATACTATCTCCTCACTGACTATGTATCTTGAATATCACAGGCGAAGATCTAATCTCGCTGGCGCGGTCTTCGATAGCGGCGGTGCACCTTTATACCCCAGAGGTCATAAAGAAGAGGAAACCAGAACGATACCATGGCGGCCTTACTGGAGCATGCTAGCGCCTATGTACGACACCGTACCCCGCCATCCCTCCCACACAACGATGAAGAAGTCATGTACTAAGGGTTAGGATATACTCGTCAGTCGTGTATTTTTGTTGATCTCCAGACTATGTCCAGACTGGGCAGAAGGTCGGATGGAGCAGACACGGTTGGTTAGCATTAGACGCCGACTCGAACAGCGATACTCACGACTGTACCAGAACCCACCAACGGCGACATATCTCATATATCGCCGCTGACGATAACTGGTGTTTTACCCGAGAAATGTTGGGTATGGTGGAGATGCACTTAATCCGTATTTCCAATACCCCTCAGATGGTTATGTGATGTGGAAGAGACTGCGATATCGATGAGGTTAGGTCGTACGACGTAGAGAGCCTTGAACATTCGAGAAGAGGTTGGCGAGTGGGATATCAGGAACAGCGGGACTGTAACTGCATTGTATAGTGTTAGTGGTATGTACGTTGATCATCTTGGATAGTGCCGTGCGCTGACCTTTCGTATTGGAGTAGAAGAAGGAACTGCTGCTTAGTACGGTGGCCCGAAGACGAGCACTAATTACACCGATGAGTACTTGCCGAAGCCCATCACTCGAGCCCACATCACTCCGCTGCTTCTCTCTCCACGTTCACCCCTCCGTGCCGAAGTTGATGAGTGTGTGGTCGCTATACTACTTATGCGCTGTCTCGAATGGTGTCCACTGACCTTTATGGCTGGGTTCGACACCGGTTCAACTTCGTGACCGGAACGCCGAATTAGGGGGAAAAGCCAGACAAGAGAGGAGTGGGTTAGCGAAGCGCGCTCATATGGTCAGCGAACTATCCGTTCAATTTATTCAGTTTCCTCATTGACTACGTTATCTGCATTCCCAGATAGACATAATTATCGGCGAGGCGACTTACCCACCTCTACCCGACTACAGCACTGCCATCGAGTGGCGAGGTGAAGATTTCGACACTCCGTGCTGGGTACCCCACTTCCTACAACGACTGCGACGTACCCATCTGAACACCCGTGTACCTGCGATATTGTGAGCGTCGATGACTTGTATTCGATGGTGGCGACGGCGAAGCCACAATGTGAATAAGTGAAAGGGATGAACGGGTAGAAGACTGAATCAGAAAATCCGTGATGGAGAGCTGGGGTGCGTAACGCAACATAAATATCATGAAGATTGTATCCCCATCCCCTCACACACTTCCAGAAAACTGTTCGTTACTGATATTCATAGAACGTAACCTAGATCCGAATAATCCGGGTGTGGTGATGGTGTCAACTTCGCTTCCCAGTCCCTACCCATTGTCTTCACTTTGCCTATTGTCTTCTCATTCGTTTCAAATTCCCATTGAACCACCTCTCGACGTTAAATAATGTCAAAAAATAGTATACGACGGAAACAAACAAGTACGATGCAAGAATAACTACATGGTGCGTGATTAGACCAAATGGAAATGGGATGATTGAGAATCGAATACCTAATTTGCAGTAAACTACAATTGACACCCAATCGGACCGTCATGCGATGTAATTCCTGGTGGGAGATAGCTTGGAGCAGCGCCAACTTGAGGGCTATGCCAATGTGGATTGGTTCAAACTGGTTCCGCATCCAGGCCATTGGATTGGAGTTTTGTTGCCGCACTAGTAAGTACCCGTCGAAGACCGGACTTGTGCTCAGCCTTAATGATTAACAAGCTATGACGATTTATGGTGACTATTGAATCAATTTATTTTGCTGAAACAGCGGGATGAAAGTTTTCAGTTTGTACAGGATCATTCCCCTCTCATCAAAAGGAGTCGATTTTTGAATCAATTCCCATGGTCAGCTTAAATTTCAGGGGGCTGGCTCGTTGGAAGTGGATGACGCTGTCCGCCCAATATCGAACGGATTTGGAAGAATTCGAGAGACACGATGGACGCCCGGCTTTTGCACTGAATATGGTGGAGTTGAAACTGCTGGGTATTGCTGGCGTACGTGTGCTTTCTCAAAAATTTCTTCTGGTTAGATTGTGACGCAACCAATAAAAAGGTCGGGTTCTTTTTGGATGGTAAGACAGTCATTGTTTTCGTTTCCGCGTACCCTTAACTCACTCTTTTACTTAGCTTATGACTTCTTTATTATAAAGGTATGTCCGTTATTTTGGTATGACTATTTTCATGATAATTGAACACCCACATTTTGGCAGTCGGTAGCGACCATGCTTCAGTACCGGCTCTACGGAGGAGGTCATCTCCCGACGAACTCAGAGGGATTCATGAAGGCTGGAGCTAACGTCGGAAGCGTCATCAGCCAGTTCGCGTTCGGTAAGCGTATTCCAAAACAAAATTCATTTCATTATATACTCATCGGCAAACCCAGGATACGCGGCCGATACATTTGGTCGCAAGGCTGTTTGTACGTCATATTCATATTGCACCGCCTCCACGACTAACCCGAGTGCACTGTGACAGATGGATGCATGTCTGATTTACTTGGGCATATTCCGCATTCTGCTTGGTATTGGCGTCGGTGGTGACCACCCCATATCAGCTTCTGTCACTTCGGACCGCTCAAACATCCGCAAACGAGGTACCATGCTTTCTTACATATTCTCCAACCGGGGATGGGAAGGTTTCGTTGGAAGTTTGGTCACAATCATCGTTTTTTTGTGTTACAAAAATGCTATGGAGGAGGAGAGACATCGAAGGTTGATGGAGGTACCTAATTTCTTCTCGATAGTTTTGGCCATTCAACTAACATTTATGGATAGTATGGTGGATTATCGTTAGGATTTCTCTCGTACCTGCCTTCGGCACTTTATACCAGCGTCTCACTCTTCCTGAGTCCGCGCAATTCCTCTCAGCCCAAAAATTGAAGCAACATGATCAGGCCAATGAGGCCGGGGACGATATCGACGATCTGAAGAAGGCCTTATGGTAAGATGCTCCTCAGCACCTGAATGTGTTGGTTCCTCCTCGACCTCGCGGGAGTTCAATTCTGTCTCTTGCTGTTCGACCACTTATTAGATTGGTTAGAGATATATTCTATGGGATTAACTTGAATCAGAATATCGTGCTCCAACAGATCGGATACGATGGGCAGGAAGGTACCGCTTGGAATAGACTGTTCAAGATCTCGACGGGCGGGATGATTGTTACTTCCCTGGAATTTGTGCCAGGTAAAAAGATCCTTATTTTCAATTTCATCCCTAAACCCAAATATCTGATTTGAAATGATTCATTTTAGGTTACTACGCCTCAATCTTGACGATTGATGTGTTGGGTCGAAAATGGATTCAAATCCAAGGATCCCTTTTGGCAGCTCTATTCCGTTCGTTTAAATTTTTCTACTTGACTCGTTAATATTTACGTTATTTATCACATTATCTAGTCGGTATCCTCACCGGTGAATTCCACACACTCTACCTCGTATGCAGATTTGGATTTAGAATTCATAACATCTGACTCGGACTCCACAACGTGTATCGCATTAATCACCTAAAACCACAAAATCGTGTAATTGATCTTCTGTCAATGGTGGCGCCCATAGGAGGCAAGCTTTCTACAAACCCCACCCGACTAAACAATCATATTCGGTTTACGTTAACACACCCAAGGGCCGGAGAACTTAAGTGGCATCTTAATATGAATTATCTTTCATCATCCGACTAACAAGATAATACTCATTGCTCCATGCGTGCCCTCGTGTTCACTCTAGTCGCGTACCTCGTTCCCGAAACTGCAGAGCAGTCCAACACCATCAACGATCATCCCAAGCTGGCCCGCTCTCCATGTGCCGACGGGAATGTATACCAGCGCTCGAAGTACGGAAGCCCGTCTCCAAAGATTCAACATTGACCCTTATCAGTGGAAATGAGATTTCGAGCAGCAAAACCGCAGACAGCAAGGCATGTCACTCGGGTTCCCCTTCCTATTTCAAAAATCGAAGAACTCTTGTAGGCCTTTACGGTCGCCAGCTCGCTCGATAGCTGCACACAGCCGCCATCAGGGAAATGGCCAGTCCGTCTTTCGCGTCTTTGAGGTTTTTGGTAAAGACCTCAAAGACCGTAAACAATTACAGATCGAACGTCTTTAGCGCTTCAATGGTGTGAAAATGAAGATATATTCATACATTTGCCATTGGACTTTAATTTATGTAACCGACACCAATTCAACCGGCACCTCAACCACGCAGATGCATGAATACCCAGAGTTACCACGAAAGGATCCCTCACTCGGAGCGCCATCATGGAATGATTCATTTTTGGCGGGATTTTGATCACCTGGATCATCGCTATCCAAATTGGCCAGGTCATTGTCGTTGTCGTCCGAGGCTGCCATCCGGTTCAGAGCTTGGATCTAAGAACAAGAGGAATGGACTATTCATCGAGCGCATCTAAATTAGCGTGAAAATCTTCCTCCGAGCAGGTTTACTTACAGCTACTGCCCTCAGGTAATCCAAAGAATAACTCGACGTCTCAGGCGGCAGGACTGAAGCTTGTGGCGAAGAAGTGGTACTCACTAGCAGATACCACCCTAGAGAAGGAATATCATATCCGTAATCATCCACTCGCAAAATAGCCAGACCTTATCCAGAAAATATAGCCTATCTCAAATGCTTGACCGGTCCTTTTCAGGATTGAGCGTCGCCAACCGCAAGGACACTCAGCAACAGGTGAATAACCTCTTCCTCATCCTTCTATCCGCTCTATTTTCACCTGGCAGTACAGATTGTGATAACGATGTATGTATCGCCCATCCCCAGTACTGACCGCAGCTTTCTTCCTATGTTTATATTAAATAAAGGGTCAGTAAGCGCGCATTTCGAAAGGGTCGATATGATATCAGCCTTGTGGAACCCCTGCCCGTAGCTCTTCGTCACAATGTCCAACACGCCAACATTATCGCCTCCCATCCTTCGCCCCCTCCTCGAAGGCTCAAGTCATAGCCGTTGTCCGATATACCTCCCAACCCTCGTCAATCCTGCTACCATACGATCAAGGACTCGTCCAGTAGGATTAAGGATTCAGTGCTGAGGATTACATCGTACATCAAGTTGGCCGCTTATTGTTGGTACGTTCAGATGGTATCGAGGACACCGACGTGAGTATCGTTCCTTATTCGAGTCGCCGTTCTATGCTATCGCATTGCATAGGCGTCCTTTGGCTAAATAACTAAGGTAGGTGTAGTACGTGGGTATCAACGCGTTCTGGTCAGTTGCCGTTTTGTTACTCCCATTGCCTCCTGTTAACGGGTATCAGAGTATAAGGCGCACCGCTGTTGTTGGAGGGAAGTAAAACTGACCAGGTTCGCACTTCGTCACTGCCGTGCTCCACCACAAATTCGCTAATGATTCCTCCGCCGAACTCTCACCCTCATCTCAACTCTCTTATTCGTTTTCGGACCTCTCGACATCAGACAGTCCTTAAATTTGATATGGTGCAGGCTATATGTGCAGTATTTGATGTCTTCGCAGATAGGTATGGGGTATGATGGCTTTGGATATGGTGCAGGTTCCACGCAGTGTCTTCGCATGTAGGCGGGGTTCGAGTGCGTAGTAGGCAGGCAATACATGTTTTGGTTCGAGTTGATTGTTGTCGTCGTTCCACGGTGATCAAATCAACCATTCTTCCTTCCATTTCGGTTGCACGTAGGTGCGAGATTGCCAAAGGTACGATTCAACACAACTGGTCAGGGGAATCTCTCGTATCGAAGGGACAGGGTGATGATGGCCTTATTCATCCTCGCTAACGAGGACATCTTTGTCTAGAATACAAAGGATACGTAGTCTGAGTGAGGAGATACGATGAATTGACGAAGGAAACCACTGACCCCATGAGTCCGATCCCATTCATTCCTCCCTACCCGTTGCTCCACCCGATTCGGCGTTCTCGGTGTCGTTGCGCACAGCAAAAAAAGTCGGCGTTCACAGAATTCAATGCGAAGCGCGAATACCGTACCCCCCAATGCTAAATTAGGCGAAGAGTGGAACCTCTCTTCCCGGGAACGCGTTGTCTCTGTGGAGGTGCAGAGCCTGTCCTCGATGCGCGCCGCTACGTGAAGATGGAATAAGGTGCCTTAGCCGCTAGCCCGCAAATGCCAATGATGGGTCGAAGCTTTGTAAGGATGTCGTCGACTATTGCACGACAAGGGAAGAGAGGAAGGCAGGATCGGGGAAGACGAGTTAGGGTAGATTCGGTGTTGACGGGGACGAAGGAAGAGGGGATTTCGCGTGATACGCAAGTAAATATGATAGACGACGGGTCTGTGGGCAACAATGACCATGAGTGACGACGACATTGTGGGAGAAAAGAGGAAGCGACAATCGTCAGTTTTGAGATTCCGCCACGAACCTTAAATATAAAAGGCAGGTGCTAAAAATAATTCCTCCTTCTTTCACTGGAGCCTCGAAGGACGTATCTGGAAGTCCCATTGGTTCTGGCTTCGTATCACCTCATCACATTTTTCTCTCATAACCACAATATTGGATCCTGCCATTGGCAAATCTCATCACGCTGGCTTTTTATTTATTTATGGGGGGTCTTCAAGGTAAGTAAATCGCCTTCCAGCATTTTCTGACATGAACCTATCCACTCCGCCAGCTGATAATGACCCGCTATGTGAGTGTACCTACGACACCTGCTTAGAACCCGACATCTGAAGAACAACATCAGAAATGCGCTCCAAGGTGCCAATGCACGCAAAGCAAACTACAAGGACATTGTCAACATGCGCAGACAAATTTCCTCGCCGAGGGAAGGGACCTTGGTGGTAGGGCATGTGGCGCCATGAACATCCAGGGGAAGAGCGGCCGATTCCAGCCTGCAACTGGTGTTAGAACGTGAAGCAATGTGACCGTTCAATCCATGCCTGAGATATTACTGGTAGCAACCCCGTTAATAGGAGATCTTCTTTTCCTGCTCTTTAAATAGGCACCCTATTATCGTAAGCCAAATCAATTAAGGTGCCCGCCCTTATATGTTTTCACTAAACGAAGGCGCATCCGGGACTCAGGGCAGATATTTTCTGAGTCCCGGACCTTGCTTGATATTTAAGGTTCATGACGGAAAGTGAACAGCTCCTATCACAGAACGCTATTCTGTACAACTAAACGCGATCCCATTTTTGCTTTCTCGGAGGTCTGCCACCGCCCTCACTTAGCATTCAAATCAACTAGTAACATTGACTCAGAAGTTCGACATAGCGAGGGAACGAATGAACGGATTTGCAAATGGACCTTTTTCTCCTTAATGCATTCACTAGTAACTGTAAAATCTGCAAAATAAAAGCCAATGACATAAACCGGGGATTTGTTCTCCCTGCCGCACAGTCAATTTTAAAATTTGACATAGCGAGAGAACGGATTCACAAACGGACTTTCCCCCCCTTAATGCGTTTACTAGTACATGTGGAATCTACAAACAAATTGTCCAATAACAAGTGAATGAATTAGCAAACGGGGTTTTTTTGCCCCATTAATGTGTTCACTATTACGTGTAGAATATCAAAAAAGTAGTCCCAAAATGTCCAGGTATTCTTATAGCTTTGATGATATCCTTTTTTTTGATAATTACGACCTCTAATCGTCGTCACCTGATATTATGGTTTGATTTAGCATCCTGAGACGTTTGGTACCATCAGCAACGCAAGCATAGAGGCATCAATACCGTCAAGACTGTCTTTGCTTTCCCCATGCCGTTTCTCTTCTCTGACGTGCAATTCAAAGCCAGTTGTAAATTTATCGATGCTCGCCTCAGGTTCCTTTCATTCAGTGTTACATCAACCCTGTATTCAGATTACTACTTTTCACCTGCTCACCAAATTTGTGGGTTGGTTTTTCACCGTAAGCATCTGGAACTGCTTCTGGGAAGAGCTCGAAAAATCAAGTCTGGTCTGTGGAACCCCGTGGAATCTATAAATGTTGATTTAAAGGCTCACTTTTAGATACTGGTAGATAGCCTCATTGAGCAGCCTTATCTCCCCATGCAGTTCGTCCTTTCCTTCTCCAATCGCCTCACTGAGCAGGGAGTAGGCATGTATAGCGAGATTTGGCTCGTAATCTGCCCTCGAAAGGTAGAAAGGCAGAGTTTGAATGACAAACTTCAAAGTGTCGTCGTCGGGTGGGAGTATGGGGTACTCGCCATCCATGTTGTTGTCACCCCCGGGTGTTCCACCATTGTCGTTCCCTTGTTCGCCGCCATCATGTTCCCTTGGATTGCATTGGCCAATCACGCTTTTCAGAGAATCGAATTCTAGAATGCAGATATTAACTCACAATGTGTCGGAAGCGAGCCTGACAACCTTGAACAAACGCAAGCACAGTGTTGTGTACATCCCACCATCTACAAAGTACCTCCCAGCGCGTTCCCGATCACGGAGGTATTTTTTAATCTCATCCAACACCGACTCCAATGAGCGGAATTCATCAAAGAAAAAACGAACCCCAATGGCTTCTCCAAAAGTGTGTTTGGAGTTGGAATGATGGAATATTTCTGGATGTGTCAGTGCGGTAGCTGCATTTTCCCAGCTGTTGGGGTATTCCTCATGAAGGCCATGGCACAATTTCCTACAAATTAAATCTATGGCAGCCTTCCACAAGGGGGCAAGATGAGCAAGTAAACTCCTTGCAGGGCCAAAATATTCCAGTGCTTTTGCTTCCTTAACAATTATCAGTAGTAGACGATGTGTAAATTTGGAAAGCAAACCTGGGCCTGGAACCAGTTGTGCAGATCAACCATATAGATATAGCAGAGAACTCCGCCCTCCCAGTCCAGTTCTGGCAGATAGCCTGTGGCTATCACAGATGCCCATTTATGAGGGTCAAAAGCGAAGCAATCGAGGAGTAATTCTCTTGTTGCAGACGACTTGGAAATTTGGCGGTAAAGTTTGCCAAACGCTATGTCAGCGCCTACAAGGCCGCAAAAGGTAATGAGATTGAACTTTATGGACCAATTGGAAGAGGGTTACTTACATGAGTACCGATCCTCTGTGTCAGGAGAGTATTTGCGTATATATCGCAGGAAATGTTGTGCTATGCGTGCATAAGCTTTGCCTTGATCTATATAAAAATCGTTGGAACGAGATGGGTCCAAGAGAAAGTCTCGAAGCGAGGCATGGTGGAAATGAAGTTCGTCATCGTTGTCTTCATCATTATCTCCAGCCTTTATAGCTGGAACATGCAGAACAGAATGTAAATCAATCAAGTTGAGTTGAAGGTCTCCATGAGCATATGATAGGAAAGTTTCAACCTGACGAACAGTTAAGTAGTCCATGTCAAGATCAACAAGCATAAAAAAACTGAGAATCTCTAATGCCCTTGGAAGGTGGTCCTTCAAGACCAAGCTGAAAATATGGTTGTACAAAGCATCCAGCTCGGCGAACGGGGCGGCAGTACCAGCAGGAGCGATACCCAAAATAATATCGAGTTGTTCCTTCGGCCTACTGCTGGAGGATCTGACGAATTTTACGACGGTAGCTGCATAGATGAACTGCCCAGATGATTTGCGGACCAGGTGGTCAATGTCGTTCTGGGTAGGCCAATCACGGGGGAGGAGTGATCGCAGCTCATGCGTCCTTTTCACAGACTCAAAGCTCTCAACTAAGAAGAGCCTGATATCGTCGTCTGGATGGTACTTCTCATCCAAGACGAGTGGGGAAGTGATTTCGAGGAGAGTTTGATCGTTGAATGAATGACGAATTGCTTTTTCGGGTCGGCTGGCTATAAGGAAACAGAGAGGAATGGGGAATTTTTCAAGAGAGTCGGCGATGACTTTGAGAATGGATTGCTGGGCCTCTTCGGCACCACATTCATCGAGGCCATCAAGGATGATCACCTTGGGAGTTCTGGAATCGACTGATCCCTTCTGATTGTTTTCGAATGTTTTCCTCCAGGGTTGGATGATGAGAGATTCCATCTGAGTCGCCAGGTCGCGAGTGAAAATGTAACGGTCATTTTCAACCACTTCCTCAATGAGGCGGCGTAACTGTGGAATTGCAGTGAGTAGCTGATATGCCAAGGACGCAATCAGGCGATCTTCGTTGTTGCGCCCAACTGCACTTCGGGACCAGAAGAAACTGGCCAACAAACAACCCGATTTGTAGCACAACTCTGCGATCTCCTGCGCAATCGCAGATTTCCCAGCTCCGGCGGGACCGTTGAGCCATGTTATAAACGATGTCTTCTGACCGTCTTCAATCCAATCGATGATAGATTGGATTACTGCGACACGGGTTTGTGGATGGCATTTGGGGGGATCGCATTTAAGTCGTTCCCGTGAGTTGTGGAATGCGCCAGGAGCTATCTTATTAC
>Ga0307513_10008856_pt1 | contig 12801 bp, 12 predicted proteins | sample 15_EM_MG_FD_202174 | JGI IMG/M metagenome (GOLD analysis project Ga0307513, IMG submission 202174) | Populus trichocarpa ectomycorrhiza microbial communities from riparian zone in the Pacific Northwest, United States - 15_EM | ecosystem: Host-associated > Plants > Roots > Unclassified | place...
AAGAATGAAAAGAGCATGATTTTTGGGTTTGTAGAGGAGAGAATTTGTGTTTATTCTCTGCTGGCTGCTGCCTCCTTCTGCTCTCCCTCTTTTTTGCTGCTGCTGCCTCTTCTCTCTTTCTTTTTATATGCTAAGAAACCCTAGTCTCTATTTTACAAAATAATCCTTCCTTAAGTTGGCAGTTTACATTCAAGTACTTCAATAACTATTTTTCCTAAAAAGAAGAAATAGCCTTGCATGAAATCTTCAAGCTCTGACTTAGAGGAGCTAAATTGCTGATATAAAAACTTGGATGTCGGTTAAGATGCTTCGGAATGTAATTTGGACTCGTTTCTTCACGAAACCTGTTTGCTGGCAGAATTCAGTTGTCATCTTTGGAAAATCATATCTCCCTCATATGACATCCTTTTTGGCTGAAATTTGGAGCGTGTATAGGTCTTTGAATTAGTAATCCACGAAAATTTAGTTTGAATCAATTGGACTTCTGTAGCTCCCGATATTAAATTTTGAATGGCCAAAGGTCAACACTGGCAGAATGCGAGATTTGACTTTGCAGGATGTGATTTCCATGATCTTTCTCTTTTTATTTTTCTTGCATTACATTTCCAGAAAGGTATGGATGTTAGCTTGTTAGTGCCACTGGAATCACTTCATTTCGATCTCTAGAACTCACGCTCTGCACAAAACATCAACTGAACATCAAATCTGTCAATTACCTCCAATTTACTCCTTTTTGAATCTTTCATCCAAAAGTACCTTCAAAACATAAAACAAAGAATATCAAGGCATTTTATATATAAAACATGGACAAAATATTAGGTAGATGTGGGTGAAACTATCGAATAATATGGTTACATCAGCACCCCTCTAAAGAGCAATAAGTGTTATCACAGCTCTGGCAAGGGTAGACACTGCTAGGTCCCAATTGTCACCCCTCTCTAAAAAATTCATTTCTTGGTATTTTGAGTTGAAATTTTGCACAAAGATTGGCAAAAATCCAATCCACCCCCAGAAAAAATCCCAGAATTTTTCAATTTCTAGACCAACAGTCTTTTCCGTCAAGTCTTGGACTATTCAGTCTGTCCAGACTCAGTGTCAGCACCAGCAGCTGATTCTGTCGACTTTGCTGATTTCGTCGGCGCTGCCGATTCCAACACGACCCCTTGTGTCTAAACTAGCATTGTTTCATTAGCGTGTCCCCTGACGATTTTAACCTTGTAATAGTTGGCCTCCACGATCCGCATCGGTCCACGCCCTGAGCCGATCGGCGGACCGACCGTAACCGTTCCACATCCGACCATGGCGCATCACCGGCCCCCATCCACTTCCCTCCCAACAATTTCAAGCACTCTTTGACTCTTTTTTCGAAGTCCTTTTCATCTTTCCCTCGCGATACTTGTTTGCCATCGGTCTCTCGCCCGTATTTAGCCTTGGAAGGAATTTACCACCCGATTGGGGCTACATTCCCAAACAACCCAACTCACAGACAGCGCCTCGTTGTGCGGCAGGGTCCAACCATGACGGGGCTCTCACCCTCTCTGGCGCCTCTTTCCAGGGGAGTTGGACCTAGTCCGCCACTGAGGACGCTTCTCCAGACTACAATTCGGACGCCGCAGGCGCTAGATTCTCAAGTTGGGCATTTCCCGATTCACTCGTCGTTACTAGGGGAATCCCTATAAGTTTCTTTTCCTCCGCTTATTGATATGCTTAAACTCAGCGGGTAGTCCTGCCTAACTTGAGGTCGCAATGAGAGCATCCTAGAAAGTGTCTAAGGGTCCAGGAGATCTCGGGGGCGACAGGCGCGCGCTCGGCCGTGTCCGAGGGTCTCTCAACCACCACTCGTCATGGCGACCATTGCTAAGGACTTGATTTTTGGCCAACCACAAGTGGAAGCGCGCGGGAGACCAGTATCCGCCCCCGCCCTCATGAGCCGAGGGGAGTGGGGGTGATGATGCGTGACACCCAGGCAGACATGCCCTCGACCAAAAGGCCTCGGGCGCAACTTGCGTTTAAAGACTCGATGGTTCACGGGATTCTGCAATTCATACCAAGTATCACATTTCCCTACGTTCTTCATCGATTCAAGACTCGAGATATCCGTTGCCGAGAGTCGTTTAGATTATCATTAGAAGAAGGCGCGCCCTCGATGTCATGCTCCTAGTACTCAATTTCCTTGGCACTTCTCACAACGGGGTTTGTTTGTGAGCCATGCAGAGCGCAGATGCGTCCCTCCACGGCCCGCGAGGACGCGAAGGGCGGGTGCCCCCCGAGCCCAGCTTGTCATGCCACGGGTTTGCGGGTCGTTCTGCTAGCCAGGTTTCGACAATGATCTTTCCGCAGGTTCACTTACAGAAACCTTGTTACGACTTCTCCTTCCTCTAAATGATAAGGTTCAATGGACTTCTCACGATGTCGCCGACGACGAACTGCCCACGTCGTCGCGATCCGAACACTTCACCGGACCATTCAATTGGTAGGAGCGACGGGTGGTGTGTACAAAGGGCAAGGACGTAGTCAACGCGAGCTGATGACTCGTGCTTACTAGGAATTCCTCATTGAAGACCAAACATTGCAATGATCTATCCCCATTATGATGAAATTTCAAAGATTACTCGGGCATATCGGCCAAGGCTATAGACTCGTTGAATACATTAGTGTAGCGTGCGTGCAACCCAGAACATCTAAGGGCATCACAAACCTGTTATTGCCTCAAACTTCCTTGGCCTCGAAGGCCATAGTCCCTCTAAGAAGCTGGCTGCAGAGGGTCACCTCCGCATAGCTAGTTAGCAGGTTGAGGTCTCATTCATTAACGGAATTAACCAACTAAGAACGACCATGCAACACCACCACCTTGTGAAGTTGGATTAGTAGATGAAGCTACTTATTGTAGTGTCACATTTATGTTGGCGTTTCCTGTTGTTGCTTTCTGCTACTCAGTTAGTGCACAACATGAGTGCTGCGTTTGGTTGTCTTGTTGGTTGGATGGTCTGTGGTTTGAGTCTGCTCAAGTCATGGTCTACTGAACTCATTTAGGCTGGCTTGTTAGGATTCCTTGTTGTCCTGTTTATGAGGTTGTCCTGCCTTTATTTTCACTGATGTACATTGTTGCAGCTGGTTGCCTTGGGACTGCTAGTTTTGGCTCTGTTCTGCTGCTCGTCCTGTAGGTTCTGTTTGGTCATGTGTTTGTGTGGCTTGTTGTTTGATGCTAGGGTTTCTCTGGGCTTTTATGGCTGGCTGCTGGATATGACCTTGAATCACCATTATGGTGTTGCTGCTGCTATATGCAGGATGTTATGTTCTTGGCTTGGTGTTGTTGTTTGCTTTCTTGCTGGGGCTTTTGATGCTTCTTGCAGTTTTGTTGATTTTCTATTCTCTCACCTTGGGTTATTATTGCCCTCTTCGATGTTGCTTGTTGGTATGCTGGAATGGATTGCGTATTCTGGCATCTTTGTACTGCTTTTGTGCTGCTCTAGAGACTCTTATGTCTTTTGGGCTTGAAGAAGCTGCTGCTTTTGGTTGGGCTCTAAGCTATGCGTGCTACCGAGCTGTATTGGTTATGGCTTGTTTGTGCTAACTATGTCTGTGTTGGGATGTCCTAGCTGGTATGCCTATCTCTCCTTGCTGCTTGAAGGTACTTTCCACATTCAGGGTGTGCATGCCATGTTTGGCTGCCTCGTTTGCATTGGCTGGTCTCATCTTCATGCAAGTTGCCATATGAGTATCTAGTTCTGGCCTTGATATGATTCCCACCTGCTTGTCTCTGGATGTCATGGGTTGTCCCTGCCATTGCTGCCCATTTGCTTGCTTCAAATGCCTCCTCTCTTGTTTAGGAGGCATGCTGTTTCTGATCGCCCTTCTAAGTCTAATTTTGTCACTTCTGCCTTACCTGGCTGCTTTGCTGGTATGCTTCATGTGCTCTCATTGATCTTTTTGGTTAGCTATTCGATGTACCTCATTGGTTTGCTGCGGATTGCATTGTTAAATGCTGGGGTCAAATTAATATCTTTGATCAGGGAGCATATTCCCTTTTTGGTTGTCTTTATTTGCTCAAGGGAGCCTGTTCCCTTTGTTTGTTCAAGGGAGTCTGTTCCCTTTGCTTTTTAGTTCAGCAAGATAGTCTTGCTTTTGGTTTGTTCAAGGGAGTCTGTTCCCTTTGCCTGGCTATATCTATATTTATGTACTGCTAGTCTCTAGCTTGTTTTTTTGATCTATACAATTCTTACATTTGATAAAAAAAAAGAGCTCTTAGTAAGAGCTCTCAATCAGCTCTTAGTTAGTCAAGAGAGAGAAGCTCTTGGTTGTAGTGAGAGAAACCCACTGGCTTCTTGTGCGCGTTCTTCACCTCTCACTGTGTAACGATTTCTTCTTCTCTTTCTCTCTACACTCTAATAGACTCTACTTCTAAATCTTTGTGTCATTTATACATGGCAAAATCAAAGAAAAGGTCCTCGGTTCTACGATTTGCCCAGCAAGACTATGGGTTTCGCACATTGCGTCCCTCGTCTTTGCACGCACAATGAACCCTGAGCCGGAGCAGTTCCCCTTGTGTGTCGCACTCCTCCAGTCCTTCTCAACTCCACTCCTCCACGAACAACCGTAGCTTTCGCTGATATTGTCAATTTCAACCGCGGTGCTAGGGTTTGAGTGAAGAATCGAAATAGGGGCATGCAAAGCACACCCCGTACTGTTCCTCCATTGTCTTCACCTGGTCCTTGTGGAATAAATTTTGAACCCTCTGTCACCACCAGGCCTCATCATGTTCTCTTTGTTGAGTCTGGTTCTCTTGATTCTCCCCTGGTGTTGGAAACCCTAGCCCCGGGCCAAAGGTTGGAGACGTCACTCCACTGCCACCCCCAGAGAAAGGCAAAGCTCCCTCAGGAAGTCACAAACCTTCCTCCCCCGACCACCCCATAGGTACTACTATTCCTTCGTCTTTCTCATTAGTGCACTTTTCTAATTATACTACTTCGACATCTTGCCTTTTGCTGGAAACTAATTTGGGTATGCATAAGGACCTGTGGAGGTTCAGTTTAATTGGGTACATTGCTAGCAAATTCCCAGGATACACATCACTATCAAAATTTATTAATAGTTCCTGGAAATGTAATGCCAAGTTCTCTATACATGATTCCGAATGGTTAATTTTCACATTTTCATCTGAAATGGACATGATTGAAGTGCTTAGTGGAGGCCCTTATTATGTTTTTGGTCGGCCCTTAATTCAGAAAATTATGCATGAGTTCTTTGATTTTACCACTTCTGAAATGGTAAGGATGCCATCTGGGTTAGGTTTCCTAATCTGCCTTTCCTGTGTTGGTCACCAATTTGTCTTTCCAAGCTTGCAAGTGTACTTGGGAAGCCTGCTCATGCTGATACCCCAATTGCTTCCATGACACGGCTCTCCTATGCTAGAGTGCTTATTGAGATTGACTTGCTAGCTGACATGCCAACCTCTATCAATCTCATCTTGCTCAATGGTATGCCCCTGTCCCAGCAGGTGATATATGAATCATTACCACGGTTTTGTAAGCAGTGCAGGTCCCTGGAACATACAATTTCTACTTGCACCAAAAATTCCAATCACAAACGCAAGAAGCACTCCTAGACAATTCCCCCTCCCTCTGAATGTTCTAGCCCTCCTGCTGAAACTGCAGCTGTTGAGAAGAAGTCTAAAAGGGAAGAGCCTCAAGGTGAGCCAGGAATTGATCCCATGTTTGCTGAAGTAGCAATGGCTATGGAAGAGAAAACAGTTGGTTCTAGGCACAAGCGACCCAAACTAGTTGCATCAAGGTCTAGTCCTCCTGGTGCCAAACCTTCTACTTCTCTAAAGATTGTGCAAGTTTCTGAAGGCCATACTGATGTCACAGCTGAACCGCCTCCTATAAGGCAATATTTGACACAAAGTAGAGCTGCTGCCTCCTCCACCCTTAGGCATCCAGGGAAACTAGTTGGAATGGGTTGCTGCCCCTCCAAGAGCTCCTCTACGGCCGATTCCAAGACTCAGGGCAACACATCTTCTGCTTCCTCACCCTTTCTATGATTTCTCAGCTTTTTTTGGATAGTTTTTTGGAAAGGGAGTCTATTCCCTATGTTATTTCTCTGTATCTCTTGTGAATATTCAGCTTGGGATTGCTTTACCTTTTGCTGGTTCTGCTGCTTTGTAGTTGCTTTTGTAGGCCTGTGTCGTAGTGTTCTGCCTGTGGCCTGTCATGCCTAGGGGTTGTGGTGGATTGCAACGTTGCATGTCCGCTCTGTCAGCTGCTGTTATGTTGTTGCCTTTGCAGGCTTGTTTCCTTTGTTGCAGAGCTGCTGGTCTACCTGTGGCCTTTGCTTTTGCTGGTATTGTGCTTGCTGCTTCCTGTTCAGGTGTTGGATTCTCTAATGCCGCAAGTTTATTATGCCTGGGTGCTGCTTAATGCAGTGTTTAGATCCTTGGTGTCTCTGCATCCTTCGCAGGTGCTTTTGCAGTTCCTGCTGGTTTCTATTTGGATTGCAGCTGATCGCATTTTTAGATGCTGAAGCTTTATGTTCATTTGTTGTTTGTCTGGCCGGTTCCCTTCTTGTCCAAGGGAGCATGTTCCTTCCTTGTCCAAGAGATCCTTTTCCCTTGGCTTTATTGTATTAATTTGGTTGGTTGCTTGTTCTCGGGAGCCTATTCCCTTGAACAAGCTTGTTTGTACATGCCTGTATATTTTTCACTTTTGATCTATTCAATTCTTATATTTGATAAAAAAAAAAAGAGCTCTCAGTAGCAGGTAATTCCCTCTCCTCTGCTCCTAGCAGTCGTGTATGGCGGGACCTCTTCTCTGCTAGTTGACCAACTGCTCCTTGTACAAAGCTCCAAAATTTCTCACTCAATCATCTCACTAAAACCTGCGCCATCTCTCCTGAGGACTTCCAACCTCAGTTTGAAGTCTGGAACTTGTGTGTGATTGGTTATGTCTCTAGTAAAAGCCCTGGTTATAGGGCCTTGAATTGTATTATCTTCTCTGTATGGAAGTGTGAGGCTTCTCTCACTATACATGATTATGGGTGGTTGATCTACAGATTTAACCGAGAGGAGGACAAGCTCTCTGTTCTTTGTGGAGGCCTGTACCTGGTGCATGGCAGACCCCTCATTCTGAGGCCCATGAAATTTTTTTTTGATTTCTCCTGTGAGGAGATGACAAGGGTCCTAGTATGGGTCAAATTCCAAAATCTTCCTCTCTGTTGTTGGTCTCCCCTGTGTTTGTCCAAGATAGCTAGTGTTGGCAAACCTATTCAGTGTGATCAAATGACTTATAATCTCTCTCATCTGTCATATGCATGTGTGTTGGTTAAAATAGACCTTCGTGAGGACATTCAACAATCTGTAGAAGTGTCTTTGCCATCTACTGCACAAGTTTAGACTTAGGGATTGGAAATAGCTCTCCAATGCAGATGTTGCTTCTACTGCCCGTATTGTTGTTTTTTGGAATCCTTCCACAATCTCTGTTGACTTGCTTTCTTCCTCTGCTCAAGCTCTCCATCTCTCTGTTAATAGTTTGATTTCCCAGTATTGCTTCCGGGTTACCTTTGTTTATGGGTACAATACTATATCTGCTAAAAGGTCATTATGGAGGGACCTGCGATGTTGGATCTCTTCATGTCCCTGGATGGTCCTTGGCGATTTTAACTATGTGCTCTCCCCTGCTGACAAGCACAATGGTGAACCTGTATCCTCCTATGAAACCTCAGATTTTTGAGACTAATGTTTAGACCTTGGCCTTCAGGATGTTAACTATAGTAGTTGCCACTTCAGTTGGACCAATGGTACCGTGTGGAGCACACTTGATAGGGTTCTGATTAATCCTTTATGGTCCTCTCTTCAGTGCATGACTCATGTCCACTTTGATTCTCCTGGAGCTTTTACTGATCATTCTCTTGCCAAAGTTTGTTTGGATCAGCATGTGCAGGGCAGGAGGAACTTCAAATTCTTCAACATGTGGGCTTCGCATGATCAGTTTCTGGAGGTGGTCTCTAATCATTGGTCTTCTGCTATTTATGGCACTCCAATGTATGTTTTCTGTCGCAGGTTAAAGCTTCTGAAACGACATTTGAAGGAGCTCAATCGTCTCCATTTCAGCCATATCTCAGAGCGTGTTTTGCACCTTGAATCTGAGCAGACAGATCATTAATCTCTTTTACAGCATGACAGGAACAACCAGTTTTTATTGGAGCAGGACAAGCTTCTTCGATCAAAGCTATTAACTTTGAAGTTTGCAGAAAAGCAGTTTTTCAGTCAAAAGATCAAGTGCAACTTCCTTAAGGATAGTGATAAAGGATCCAAGTTCTTCCACGCACTGATGGATCATAATCACATAAGGAATTTCATTCCAGCCATTATGACCACTCATGGTCGTCTGAGCTCTTCTCTAGAGGAAGTGGGAGCTATCTTTGTGAATTATTTGCAGCAGCTGCTTGGGACATCCAAAAGCACCATTCCCCTTGCTAGTGCGGTCATTCACAGTGGACCCTGTCTCTCCTCTAGTTCTTATGATCTTCTCCTTTCTCCAGATTCTCATAAGGATATTCGGAAGGCAGTCTTCAGCATAGGGGATGACAAAGCTCCTAGGCCTTATGGCTATTCTTCCCTCTTCTTCAAGAAAACCTGGCATATTTATTGGGGGAAATCTCTGTGCGGCTGTACAGGATTTCTTTGTTTCTGGAAGGCTCCTATCTCCTGCTGTAATGTGATATATAAGGTGATTACAAAGATTTTGGCTGGTCGGCTAGCTCATGCCCTAACAGACATTATCAGCCCCATGCAGAATGCCTTTTGGGGTGGTCGGCTTATGAGTGATAACATCAATCTTGTTCAGGAGCTTCTCAAAAAATATGGTAGGAAGCGTTCTTCTCCTCGCAACCTGTTGAAAGTGGATTTCAGGAAAGCTTTTGATTCTGTCTAGTGGGACTTCCTGGAAAATCTTCTTCGGTAGCTTGGGTTTCTAGATAGATTTGTTTCCCTTCTTATGCAGTGTGTCTCCACTACCTCTTATTCTGTTGCTGTGAATGGTGACCTTCATGGATTTTTTCTGGGGAAAAGTGGTGTTAGACAAGGGGACCCCTTGTCCCCATATCTTTTTATTTGCTGTATGGAATATTTTTCCAGGATGTTACAGCTGGCCTCTCAGCAGGTGAGATTTCTGATGTAACCATATTATTCGATAGTTTCACCCACATTTAACTAGTGTTTTGCCTATGTTATATATATATAATGCCTTGATATTCTTTGTTTTATGTTTTGAAGGCATTTTTGGATGAAAGATGCAAAAAGGAGTAAATTGGAGGTAATTGACAGATTTGATGTTCAGTCGATCTTTTGTGCAGAGTGTGAGTTCTAGAGGTTTAAATGAAGTGATTCTAGTGGCATTAAAAATATAACATCCATACCTTTCTGGAAATTGAATGCAAGAAAAATAAAAAAAGAAAGAGCATGGAAATCGGAGCCTTCAAAGTCAAATCTCGTATTCTGCTAATGTTGACCTTTGGCCATTCAAAATTGCATATCTGGAGCTGCAGAAGTTCAATTGATGCAAACTCAATTTTTTTGGATTCTTGACTTAAAGACCTATCAATGGTCCAAATTTCAGCAAAAAAAGATTTCATATGAGGGATATGTGATTTTTCAAAGATGATATCTGAATTTTGCCATACAATGGTGGATTATTGGTGGCAGCTGAATATTGTCAAAAGAAGCTACACCAACCATTGACAAAGGATAGCCATCATTGTTGATAAGTGCAGGAGGAGCTGCCATTGAAGCCTATAAATAGAGGCATCATTTGGAGAGAAAAAGAGCAAAGAGAGAGGGAAAGAGAGTACAGTAGAATAAAAGAAAGAGGGGTGGCAGCCATAACAGAAGAAACACAAACTCTCCTCTCTACAAACCAGAAATCATTCTTTCTTCCATCTTTAGGAGTAGTTTTTCAATAGATATGCAAGGCTAAACTCATTTTCTTGGTTGCAAGGATGCCAAAACCTTCAGATTTCAAGAATTGTGAGATTTATTCTTCCATTTATTTTCAGTTTGTATTATGAATGAGTATGCTTGTTTTCCTATGCATATTTCCTATGATTGTTTATCTTAATTGCTAGAGCGGATTCTAAGTTATTATTGTGAACAATCTATTGCTAAGCTTGATATCAAAACCGGAGTTGTGGTATATAAACTTGTGAAGCAACTAAGCTTGATAATTATTGCGGAACTATGTTATTAAACTTAGGGAGAACATTCGATCAAAGCAACACAACTTGCAGACAGCTTGGTTGTTAAGATTAATAAATTTATCTAGATCTTAAGGCTGCCATTGGAATAAATCATTAGTGCGGACACTGTGATTGTTTGTTGGTTAGGATTAGTTTTACAGCGAATTTGTTAACTAATCAACATTAAGAAAAGATAAAAAAATTCAGATTATAAACTGGAGTTTCGTTTCAAGGATCGGTTTTGATTTTTGTAGGTGGATGTGTGCTTGAGCAGGTTGTGTTTTGGGTCTTCGCTGTTTTCAGTATTGGTTGTTTGGTTCTTTGGTTGTGTTGCAGCTGGGTTTGTTTGCTTTGCAGTGCTTTTGCTGTGGTCCAGAGGGTGTGGCTCTAGGTCTCCCTGCTATGTGCTGCTTTTAGCTGTTGTTCTGGTGTTTTGTGCTGCCTTGGTGGCTTTGTGTTTTTTGGTTCAGCAAGCTAGCCTCTTGTTGGCGCTTGCTTTCCAGTAGACTCGTTTGTTTCTGGTCTTTTGATATTGTTGTCTGGTTAGCTTAGCTAGCTAGTTTAGGTTTTTTTGTTTCAGGGAGTATGCTCCTTTTTGTTCAAGGGAGTCTGTTCCCTTTCACTAGTTTGTATATGCCTGTACATATGACTTGCTGTCTCCAACTATGTTTTTTTATCTATATAATTTCTTACTTGCGTACCCCTGGAAGAGGACCAGTTGGATTTCTCTTTTTCTTATGATGATTGTGATGGCCCTCTCAAATCACCCCCCATGCTTCCTCCTCCTGCTGATCCCGTGCCTGCCTCTCTCTCTCTCTGGAAGGTCATCCACCTACTACAACCGCAGTAGCAGGTACCTCTCTTTCCTCTACTCCAGGCAGTAGTGTATGGAGAGATCTTTTCTCCGCTAGTAGATCAACTGCTTCCTGTACAAAGCTCCAAAATTTCTCACTCAATCATCTCACTAAGACTTGTGCCATCTCTCCTGAGGACTTCCACCCTCAGTTTGAAGTCTAGAACTTGTGTGTAGTTGGCTATGTCTGTAAACCCCGGGGAAAAATAAAGGTTGCTTAGATTGCAAACTAACTAAATGAGAAATAAAAGTGAAGAAATTCATGCATGTGGTTAAATAAAAACGGGAATTCGGAAATTTTTTGATAAAAGTTTCTGGATGAAATATTTCGAGACATTATAAATCAACCCGAAAATGTTGAGGGTTGGATTAAATTAAAGAAAATAAACTAAAATGCAAATAAGAAAAATTCTTATCCAAATATTGGGTGAACATTTAAAGAGATGCTACTGATGTAAGAAGCGTACTAAACTTGACACCACATTCTTATCAATGAGGCGGGGATGGTTGGCGTTCTTTTAACAGTGTAGTTTTTTTATCCATCTCAACATCAGAAATTCCTTTCCTCCTGAGTTGGTAGTTAATCCATTCATAGACCTATACTTGCATTGATAACCTAAATTATCTACTCCAATAGTTGATCACATAAGACCCTATATTTGCATTTATTGATCATCCAGGGTCCTTCTATCCATGTCCATTCATAACTCGAACTAAATCTAAGAAAACGGAGAAAAAGAAAGGAATTGAACTAGATAATTAGTTCAATATGTATAAGATGAACTAATCTTTAAAAGTATCAGATTCTCTTGATCCTAGTACTAATGCCTTACAAATTCTCGACCTCCAAGTCTAAATTTAAACCAGACTTTAACCAAATTCTTAAACTAAAGTTTGAATCAACACCAACCCAACCCCAATCTCTTTCTCCTCACACCCTCTCTTTTCTCCCCCTTCAGCTCAACCACTCCTCACATCAGGCCTTTCCTCCAAAAGTTCCATTATGGTTTTTGTCACGTAGTCATCAATCTCAATACCATAAACTGTGATTTCCATTTGATAAGTTCCTCTCTCTCTCTCTCAAATTTTTTTGAATTTAATGATTTTAAGGGTGGTGATGATTTTGGTTGAGTGGCTGGCATCTTTAGTGAATCTATGGTGATTGGTGATGAAAGATATCAACTTCTTTATCACCTACAAAATACAACAATATACTTATGTCATAACCTAAATTTTGATCCTTTTTTTATTCTTACTTTATAAAAATAATAATGAAAAAAATGATGAAAAATAAAAAATGAAAAAAATGAAATGAATGAAGAATAAATTGTTTTGGGTCAAGACAATATAAACTGGAAGATTGGGAACTTAATTAAACTTTGGATTAGTTTCATTAATCAAATCAATGGCTTAATTGAAGAGTTGATAAGTTTTGAGATTTAATTGAACTTGAAATTAATGAAATCAAGGGCTTAATTGAAGAATTATCAAAGTTTATGGCTGATTCTAGTTAAAATTGTAAGAAATTAAAATCCAAGGACCAATTTGTAAATGGCATGTAAGGGTCCAATTACAATTTACCCGAGGACTTGACTACAAAATTTCAAAATGTCAAGGAACAAAACGCAAACGTCAAGTGACCCAACTAGGCCTGCTGGGTCCAACCCAGCCACATGAGCTGAGCTGGACCTAGCCCAAAAAAATAAACTAAAAATCTAATA
>Ga0307513_10008857_pt1 | contig 12799 bp, 14 predicted proteins | sample 15_EM_MG_FD_202174 | JGI IMG/M metagenome (GOLD analysis project Ga0307513, IMG submission 202174) | Populus trichocarpa ectomycorrhiza microbial communities from riparian zone in the Pacific Northwest, United States - 15_EM | ecosystem: Host-associated > Plants > Roots > Unclassified | place...
CCTCTCCTCAACTAGAAATACACTCACCATCCTGGAGTTACATGACTCCCTGAGTGAGGACCATTTCGACGCTATTCTCTCAGCCCATGGCGCCAGCCTCCGCTCTCTTCGTCTTTCAAATAAAGAACACCCTCTCTCAGATAAGGCCTCTGTATCGCTCTCGCATTGCGTTCGCCTACAGGAATTTCGATGTGTACATCTTCCTTCCAAAGCGACCCTCGATCATTTGCCATTGAGTACTCTCGGACATCTCGAGCTCACGCTATACAACAATACATACAGTACTATAAGCATTCAGCTCGCATACTTGGCAAATTGGATCGCGAAATCGAAACTTTCCATCTTCACATGGAATTGGAAGGATGTGCTGATAATGTGGACTACATTAGCAGCCATCAATCGCACCGTTGAGGTATGTACTGACTCAGGCATTGAGTTGAGATACTTTGATCCGCCACTTGGAACGTGGACAGGGGAGAGGTACGCATAACCTTTCATTCTATCTTTCGTATTCCCTTACACTCTTACCTACCGCGGACCACTTAATTACATTCTATCTAGAGAGGCGCTTGCATACGCTGACACTTTTCCTCGTCCGTGTTACACCTCGAATCAGCGGAAAAGTGGCTGCGGATGCGGCAGACTCGCTCCGTCTTCTGGAGACCTAGCTGGGTGTGACCAAATGGCGAACCACTCCATTATCGAGTATTTCTTATTGAACGCGCCTGTGATCTGGTCATTCGATTCCCTCCCAAGAGCGAGCAATCCCGGAATCCAGCAGCTTTGGGAACGAGGCCCAACAGGTCAATCCCATGCCCTATAGCAGGTACTGGATTATGCGTTATAAATGCCTCTATTATGGATCCCGCTCAATTCCGAATCACTCACTTCAATTCGTTTTCAGTATTCGTCTCATTAGGACTCTCCGGCGTTTTTACTTATGTTGACTTAGTATTCCACTGCCCAAACCCTCTTGTAACATGCTCGATGAAATGCTCCTCGTCTTTGTAGACCAGGATACCCTGATGAGAATGAGTCCGACCCCAGGACAGGCCTTTGCCTAGGTTGAAGGTACACCGACTACCCGATTGTTGAAATAATGTGTGAGCGAAGGGACTGAGATTAACCCTTGTATATTACCCTGTAAGCTCGGACGACCTATATAGTAAATGACAAGCGACACACGTACGAAATGGATATGAAATGATGGGAAAAACTAAGGGACCAGGGGTCTATAATGTAATACCACGACCTGATGCATGGGCATGGAAGACGAAACGAACCCTCGAACACCCAAATTCTGACACCGATGGCAAGGAACACGAGAACTGGTATTAATTCTACGCTCTCACATCTTCGTCCGCTATTTTATTGGCTTTTCTAAATTCAAAGGTAACTCACTCCTCCGAGTTCGCTCCCGAACAGCAGTTTTGACCATTCTACCGGTGCAGTATGTGGCCACTTTGCAACAGGTTTGGCCCATTAAGAGAGGGGAGTCACCAGCAAAGGCTGGATTGTGGAGCTCGGCGCTTTGTCTGCTGCCTCAGACTACTAGACTTCCGTCTTGGTCTACGCGCTTTCTCTTATTGCGCATTATTAACTGCTCGTATATTATTTGCTGTTGTGTTATTCCTGGCATTGCGGTTTCACCCCGGCCGCGACTCTCTCGTCCAATCCCCGCCCTTTCCGCGTTGAAATACTCGACGATCTCGTGCAAGGCAGTATAGGCCGCAGGTGGTGATTATCGGGTAAATAGAGCGGCTCTTGCATCGGGCCGTATATTGGAGGTGCGAGAGACACGGGAAGAAAGGTGGACAAAGGGGGCGGAGAAATCGGAGACTGAACAATTGATGTTGGCCTAAATATTACATTGACTACGTCTACCTTGAATGCACCGAATACGAAGGCCCCTTAGTCGCTCAAAATAATTCGGTGTCACGTACGTCCTCTTCTTGTGGATCTACGATTGATAGCATCCACACCAGAGGAGACACCTCTTCCAGGTTTTCCCGCAGCCAGCCTTCCCTCCCAACAAGTGGTCCAAAGTAGATCGCACAACACCACTGCTTGGCCGCCTTGCGCTCTATTCAGCGCGTACCATCCCTTCCACCCTCTCACGCAAAGGCGGCAGGTCCAAACATTTCAATCCCAAGTCCTATTTGCGCGTTTGAGAATGTGTCGGCGGTGCTGGGGCTCCATGCGGTGCAGTGGTGGCGGGCCGAATCGAGGTCGAAGGGGCGCTCAACCAGCTGAATATTCACATAGTTCCAAGACAGAGGGACGGTCTCAAGAGCGATCTCAAGAGCGATCCTCTGTACAGAGTGGGTGGCAAGGTGGCAGGTTGCAAAGGGCGCATGTTTTTCAACTTTTGCCTCCATATCCGTCATCAACTCCTCCTAGTTACGTCACACTGACTCCCGGTGATATCTCGTGCTCCTCATTTGCCAATAGGGCAATTGATACTTAACCAGCTCCGTTGGGAACCTTTGGGAACTTACGGGTTATTCTTGCATCACTGCTGAGTGTAAGTTCCCTTGTTTTCGATCACTGTTATTCTAATGTATTCGTGGTTATTGTGCTAACTTACACGTTACTCCGCGCAACGTTTCTTAACAGTTTTCAAGGAGGTGCTTGATTTTATCGTCCACACTCAGGATGCCTCGGCTTGCGGACGACGTATTGATAGAAATCCTGGACTCTGCCTACCAAATCGATCAACAGTTGCCTGATTATCGAGTACTTTGCGCATTTTCTCTCGTATCCAAAGCTTGGGGCAACGAAGCACAAAAACAGCTCTTTCGTGAAGGTTCGTTGGCTGCACGTCAAGACCCGAGCTGGTGAACCCAAACGACTGACTGAAACGTCGCGCAGTCTATCTCCCAAGGCGTAAATATGCTCTCCTATTCGCGCGGAGTACAGACCCGTCTCAGCCAAGAGGTGCATATCTTGGTTCACTAGTGATCAAGCTAAGGATAGCGCTAATTTCTCGCGAGAGCGGGCCCATTGAGGTGAGGGATACCATGCCCACATGTGCGCCTTCATTACACCTAATTCGTCAAATTTCTATGGTTACTAGTCGTATTTCCGGAATTTTTGGATGGATAATCCCTTTCTGGATACTCTCGAGGTCACCGGCTGTCTTGCAAAGCACGTTGATGCCCTTCAGTCATCCTCCAGGACCTCTCTCAGAGTTTACAAGCAAACAACGAAATATTGCGAAGCTGACTTATTCAAATTCGTCCCAAAGTTTGGCACCCCGCCTAGAGTTTCTCTCGTTGCCCAAGTGCCTGAAGGAATATAACGAAGGTGGTCCTCTCACAGGAGCAAATGCAGTCAAGCGTGCTGCCAGATCCCCCGGATTCTCCTTATACGAACTTTCCTTCAGCGGTCCTTTCACTTGGCTCCAGTGGACCCTCTCCTCAACTAGAAATACACTCACTATCCTGGAGTTACATGATTCCCTAAGTGAGGACCATTTCGAAGCCATTCTCTCAGCCCATGGCGCCAGCCTGCTTTCTCTTCGTCTTTCAAATGAAGAAGACCCTCTCTCAGATGAGGCCTCCGTTTCGCTCTCGCATTGTGTTCGCCTACAGGAATTTCGATATCTACATCTTCCTTCCGATGCGACCCTCGATCATTTGCCTTTGAGTACTCTTGAACATCTCGAGCTCACGCTAGACAACAGGACATACGATACTATGAGCGATCGGCTCGCATCCTTGGCAGATTGGATCGCGAAGTCGAAACTTTCCATCTTCACATGGAATTGGCTGGATGTGCTGACGATATGGAATCCATGGGGAGACATCAGTCGCACCCGTGGTGTATGTACTGACTCAGGCATTGAGTTGAGATACTTTGAACCGCCACTTGGAGCGTGGACAGGGGAGAGGTACGCATAACCTCCATTCTATCTTTCATATTCCCTTACCCTCTTATCTACCGCTGACCACTTGATTGCATTCTATCTAGAGAGGTGCTTACATACGCTGACACTTTTCCTCGTCCGTGTTACACCTCGCATCATCGCGCGGAAAAGTGGCGGGAGATGCGGCAGACTCGCACAGTCAACTGGAAACCTAGCTGGGTGTGATCGAATGGCGAATCACTCCGTTATCGAGTACTTCTTATTGAACGCGCCCGTGACCCGGTCATTCGATTTCCGCCCTGGAGCGAGCAATCCCGAAATCCAGCAGCTTTGAGAACGAGGCTCAGCAGGTCAATCCCAAGCCCTATAGCAGGTACTGAATCAAGCGTTATAAATGCCTCAATTATGGAACCCGCTCAATTCCGAATCCCTTCAATTCGGTTTGAGTATTGGCCTCATTAGGACTCTTCGGCGTTTTTACTTATCTTGACTCTGTATTCCACTGACCAAACCCTCTTGTAACCTTTTTTGAAATGCCCAATAAAATGCTCCTCGTCTTTGTGAACCAGGATACAATGATGAGATTGAGTTCGACCCCAGGCCAGTCTTTGATTAGGTAAAGATACACCGATTACCCGATGGCAAGGAACACGAGAACTGGCATTACTACACTCTCACATCCACGTCCGCTATTTTATCGGCTTTTCCTAAATTCAAGGGTAACTTACTCCTCCCGTTCCGCTCCCGCACAGCAGTTTTGACCATTCTACCAGTGCAGTGTGTGGCTACTTTGCAACAGCTTTGACCCATTTAGAGAGGGGAGCCACCAGCTGGAGGCGCTTGCAGAGCTCGGGATGTCCTAGCCGAATATCCGCATAATCCCAAGACAGAGGGACAGTCTTAAGAGCGATCCTCTGTATTACTTCCGTTGGGACATGAGAAAATCGGTCCTCTAGCATCTCGGTGTGGATGCCCAAAGGAATTGGGCTGAGGACGCGGGTGGCAAGTTGCAAGTTGCAACTTCCGCTCCTCCTCGCTTTTATCGTCCACACTCAGAATGCCCTGTCAGCTTGTGGACGACGTGTTGATGGGAATCCTGGACTCCGCCTACCAAATCGATCAACAGATTCCTGATTATCGAGTACTTTGCGCATTTTCTCTTGTATCCAAAGCTTGGGGCAATGAAGCACAAAAACGTCTCTTTAGTGAAGGTACGTCGGCTGCACGTCAAAACCCGAGCTGGTAAACCTAAACGACTGACTGAAACGTCGCGCAGTCTACCTCCCAAGGCGCAAACACGCTCTTCTATTCTCGCGTAGTACAGACCTGTCTCAACCAAGAGGCGCATATCTTGGTTCACTAGTGATCAAGCTCACGCTAGCGCTATTTTATTGCGAGGAAGACGCTCACGAGGAAGAGGCCAATGAGGTGAGGGATACCAATTCAATATGTGCGCCTTCGTTACGCCTTATCCGTCAATTATTTGTGGTTACTAGTCGCATCTCTGGAAATTTTGGATGAATACTCCCTTTCTGGACACTCTGGAGATCATCGACTTTCTCGCTGTTCCCCATCAACTGCCTTCCAGAACCTCTCTCAGAGTTTACAAGCAAATAACTCGGTATTCCGAAGCCGACTTATTCAGACTCATCCCAAAATTGGCACCCCGCCTAGAGTTTCTCTCATTGTCCAGGTGCGAAAGGAGTTATAACCGGTATCATTCTCTCTTAGGAACAGAGGCAGTCGATCGTACTGCTGGACCTCCCGGATTCTCCTTATACGAACTCTCCTTCAGCGGCCCTTTCGCTTGGCTCCAGTGGACCCTCTCCTCAAGCAGAAATACACTCACTATCCTGGAGTTACATGACTCCCTGAGTGAGGACCATTTCGAAGCTATTCTCTCAGCCCATGGCGCCAGCCTCCGCTCTCTTCGTCTTTCAAATGAAAACCACTCTCTCTCAGATACGGCCTCCGTATCGCTCTCGAATTGTGTTCACCTGCAGGAATTTCGATATCTACATCTTCCTTCCGATGCGACCCTCGATCATTTGCCTTTGAGTACTCTCGAACATCTCGAGCTCACGCTAGGCAACATGGAATACGCTACTATGAGCATTCGGCTCAAATCTTTGGCAGATTGGATCGCGAAGTCGAAACTTTCCATCTTCACATGGAATTCGCTGGGTGTGTTGACGGCGTGGGATCCATGGGGGGACATGAATCGCATCGTTGAAGTATGTACTGACTCAGGCATTGAGTTGAGATGCTTTCAACCGCCACTTGGAACGTGGACAACGGAGAGGTACGCGTATCCACTGTTCTATCTTTCGTATTCCCTTGCATTCTTATCTACCCTGACCACTTGATTACATTCTATCCAGTGAGGTGCTTACATATGCTGACACTTTTCCTCGTCCGTGTTACACCGAGAAACATCGGGCGGAAAAGTGGCTGAAGATGCAGCATCTCTCCGTCAACTGGAAACCTAGCTGGGTGTGACCGAATGGCGAATCACTCCATTATCGAGTATTTCTTATTGAACACGCCCGTGATCTGGTCATTCGATTTCCTCCCGGGAGCGAGCAATCCCAGAATCCAGCAGCTTTGAGAACGAGGCTCAACAGGTCAATCCCAAGCCCTATAGCAGGTACTTGATTATGCGTTATAAATGCGTCAATTATGGATCCCGCTCAATTCCGAATCCCTTTACCCCAATTTGGTTTGAGTATTGGCCTCATTAGGACTCTTTGGCATTTTTACTTATCTTGACTCTGTATTCCACTGACCAAACCCTCTTGTAACCTTTTTTGAAATGCTCAATGAAATGCTCCTCGTCTTTGTGAACCAGAATACATTGGTAGGATTGAGTTCGACCCCAGGCCAGTTTGCTTAGGTAAAGGTACACTGATTACCCGATGGCAAGGAACACGAAAACTGGCATTAGTTCTACGCTTGTACATCCACGTCCGCTATTTTATCGACTTTTCTAAAGTTCAAGGGTAACTTACTCCTCCCGTTCCGCTCCCGCACAGCAGTTTTGACCATTCTACCAGTGCAGTATGTGGCCAGTTTGCAACAGCTTTGACCCATTTAGAGAGGGGAGTCACCAGCAAAAGCTGGGAGCTTGGCGTTTTGTCTGCTGCCTTGGACTAACGCGCTCTCCTTATTGCGCATTATTGCGCATTATTAACTGCTTGTATACTATTTTCTGTTGTATTGTTCCTGGAATTGCGGTTTTATCCCCAGCCGCGACTCTCTCGTCCTTTCGGTCATAAACAAATTTATGCAAAGGTCGACCAAAGCACTGGCAGGCCAGTTGCTCACCCCAAGTCCGGTTGTCAGGCTATTACCACTGAGGCATGCACCACTACTCGTATCACAAAGGCGAAAGCGAGTTGAAAGGAAGGGCATACACCAATATTAATGCTAGCCACTGGAACTGCACTACCTCCAACTTCCAACCCGCCTTGACATGCTCGACGATCTCGTACAAGGCAGTGTAGGTCGCAGGTGATGGTTATCGGGTAAATAGAGTGGCTCTTGTATCAGGCCATATATTGGAGGTACGAGAGACACGGGAAGAAAGGTGGACAAAGGGGATGGAAAAATCGGATACTAAAACAACCATCAGCGCTGGCTTAAATATTACATTGACTTTGTTTACTTTGAATGCACCGAATACGAAGGCCCTCAATGCGACCGTAGTCGCCCAAAATAATTCGATGTCACGATCGTCCCCTTCTTGTGAATCTATGGTTGATAGTACCTATACCAGAAGGGACACCCCTTCCAGGTTCTCCCGCAGCCAGCTTCCCGTTCCAACAAGTGGTCCAAAGTAGATCGCACGGCACATCTCAAGGAAAGACGCTAGGTGCGACCATTGCATCAGGACAACGGCATTCTTTCCGCTGTTCTCCAGCAACATTAGATAGAGGGTCCAGAGATCGAGTAGCAAATCGTCCGCAGAGTACGAATCGAGCAATTGAGTGTTGCCCATTACTGACCTTGCTGAGGATGACGCGGACACTGGTTTGAAGAGGAGTGAGTACATCAGTAGAACCAATTAGCGGCTTTGGTCCAGTATACTTACATCTTCCGTATTCATGCTCCCACTGCTTGGCCGCCTTGCGCTCTATGCAGCGGATACCGTCTCTTCCTACTCTCCCACGCAAAGGCGGCAGGTCCAAACGTTTCAATTCCAAGTCCTATTTGCGCGTTTGAGAATGTCTCGGCGCTGGGGCTCCATGCGGTGTAGCTGTAGCGGCGGTGGACCGAATCAAAGTCGAACACGCGCTCAAAGACGGTTGTATAAAACACCGGGTTCTCTGCGAAGAGCAGACAATCTCTCAGTCGCCTCGGTGCGAGATGAAGGGCCCAAAGAGTGGTGGCTGGTCCAGGAGGTCCCAGCCGAATATCCGCATAATTCCAAGACAGAGGGACGGCTTCAAGAGCGATCCTCTGTATCACTTCCGTTGGGAGATGAGAGAATCGGTCCTCTAGTATTTCGGTGTGGATGCCCAAAGAGGATCCGGGTGGCAAGGTGGCAAGGTGCAAAAGGCGCGTGTTTTTCAACTTTTGCCTCCGCTCCTCTCAAACAGTTGGTTTTCGAGGAGGTGCTCGATTGTATCGTCCACACTCAGAATGCCCTTTCCGCTTGTGGACGACGTGTTGATGGAAATCCTGGACTCTGCCTACCAAATCGATCAACAGTTGCCTGATTATCGAGTACTTTGCGCATTTTCTCTCGTATCCAAAGCTTGGGGCAATGAAGCACAAAAACGGCTCTTTAGTGAAGGTTCGTTGGCTGCACGTCAAGACCTGAGCTTGCAAACACAAACGACTGACTGAAACGTCGCGTAGTCTATCTCCCAAGGTGGAAAGATATTCTTCTATTTGCGCGCAGTATAGACCCGTCTCAACCAAGAGGTGCACATCTTGGTTCACTAGTGACCAAGCTCAGGATACCGCTAATGTCTCGCAAGAACGGAGTCATCGAGGTGAGGACACCAAGCCCACATGTACGCCTTCATTACGCCTAATCCGTCAATTTTCTATGGTTACCAGTCTTATTTCCGGATATTTTCGATGAATGCTCCCTTTCTGGACACTCTAGAGGTCACCGGCAGTTTTGCAAAGCACGTTGATATCCTTCAATTGCCTTCCAGAACCTCTCTCAGAGTTTACAAGCATATATCGGATTATTGTGAAGCCGACTTATTCAAATTCGTCCCAAAATTGGCACCCCACCTAGAGTTTCTCTCGTTGCCCAGGTGCATGGAGCGTTATGACCGATGTGATCCTCTCTCAGGAACAAAGGCAGTCGAGCGTGCTGCTGGACCTCCCGGATTCTCCTTATACGAACTCTCCTTCAGTGGTCCTTTTCCTTGGCTCCAGTGGACCCTCTCCTCAACTAGAAATACACTCACTATCCTGGATTTACACGACTCCCTGAGTGAGGACCATTTCGAAGCCATTCTCTCAGCCCATGGCGCCAGCCTCCGCTCTCTTCGTCTTTCAAATGCAGAACATCCTCTCCCAGATAAAGCCTCCGTATCGCTCTCGCATTGTGTTCGCCTACAGGAATTTCGATATGTACATCTTCCTTCCGATGCGACCCTCGATCATTTGCCATTGAGTACTCTCGAACATCTCGAGCTCACGCTAGACAACAGGAAATTCAATAATATGGGCATTCGGCTCGCGTCCTTGGCAAATTGGATCGCGAAGTCGAAACTTTCCATCTTCACGTGGAATTGGCTAGATGTGCCGATGATATGGAATCCATGGAGAGACATCAATCGCCTCGTTGAAGTATGTATTGACTCACGCATTGAGTTGAGATACTTTGAACCGCCACTTGGAACGTGGACAGGGGAGAGGTACGCACAACCTCTATTCTATCTTTCGTATTCCCTTCACTCTTATCTACCGCTGACCACTTGATTACATCCTACCTAGAGAGGTGCTTACATATGCTGACACCTTTCCTCGTCCGTGTTACACCTCGAAACATCGGGCGGAAAAGTGGCCGGAGATGCGGCAGAATCGCACCGTCTTCTGGAAACCTAGCTGGGTGTGACCGAATGGCGAATCACCCCATTATTGAGTATTTCTTATTGAACACGCCCGTGATCTGGTCATTCGATTTCCTCCCTAGAGCGAGCAATCCCGGAATCCAGCAGCTTTGAGAACAAGGCCCAATAGGTCAATCGCAAGCCCTATAGCAGGTACTGGGTTAGCGTTATAAATGCGTCAATTATGGATCCCGCTCAATTCCGAATCCCTTCACTTCAATTCGTTTTCAGTATTGGTCTCATTAGGACTCGTCAGCGTTTTTACTCATCTTGACTCTGTATTCCACTGCACAAACCCTCTTGTAACCTGTTTTGAAATGCTCAATGAAATGCTCCTCGTCTTTGTGAACCAGGATACATTAATGAGAATGAATTCGACCCCAGGACAGGCCTTGCTTAGGTAAAGGTACACCGAATACCCAATGGCAAGGAACACGAGAACTGATATTAGTTCTACGCTCTCACATCTTTGTCCGCTATTTTATCGGCTTTTCTGAAATTCACAGGTAATTTACTCCTCCGGTTCCGCTCCCTCACAGCAGTCTTGACCATTCTACCAGTACATTGTGTGGCCAGTTTGCAACGGCTTTGACCCTTTTAGAGAGGGGGGTCACCAGCAAAGGCAAGAGGCGCTTGCGCTTTGTCTGCTGCCTTGGACTACTAGACTCCCGTCTTGGTCTACGCGCTTTCTCTTATTGCGCATTATTAACTGCTCGTATACTATTTACTGTTGTATTATTCCTGGCATTGCGGTTTCACCCCCAGCCCGCGACTCTCTCGTCCATTCCCCAGCCCTTCCGCCTTGAAATGCTCGACGATCTCGTGCAATACTGTCTGACCGAAATCGCATACGAGGGAGAACTAGGTACCAGTATTTTCTCCCCCGATCGCGTCACCCAAATCTGTCTAGCAGCCGGTTCGAACCGCTCCGTGACCGTTTACTGAACACCGACCAGGATGCACTGTCTCACGTCTCAAAGAGCTAGTAACACAATTTTGTACTAACTCGCACGCCAACCAAAACGTCGATGACAAGTTCGTCGCCTATGTTTGGTCTATCATGGCCGCACACCCTTCCATCCAATTCGGTACTGTCCCAAAGGGTACTCCAGCCGTCTGGATCGCTCCTCCAGCACTGAAGAAGGATGTGGTGGCCCCTCCGGTCGAGCTGACCTCGTTGACGGACGAGTCATCGCGCTCGATGCTTGAATTGGAGAAAGAGTACGGTGACCAGCTTCGCGTCGCTGCGAACAAAGCTGCGACTTTCTATGCTATTACTGGATCTCATGAAAGGGCAAGTCCACATTCTCAAACACGAAGACGTCACATCTGACTGCTCACCGAACAGCCCGCAAAACTAAGTCCGACCGTATATACAATTCTTCAGCTTGTGTGCAGAACACGTGCCCTTGGAATTGCCACCAAAGATCTCGGACCTCTCACTGGATACGATCCGCGCTCGATTCATTATCAAATCGGCCAATTATTGGACCTCGGCCTTCTGTACGTTGTCACTTTATAGATAATATTGCTTTTCTGATCTAGTGGCATATTAGAATCAAATACATAAAAGGCACCAGTCAGAATTGGGTCATTCACAAACGTTGGGCCGACTCTGGTCGGATATGGACCGATGAAACGCCCATCCATGGAGAAGAAGAAATATTGAATACGAGTCAGGGACCTTCCGTGCATCTGCATCACGACCCGTCTATTCCCATTCCCGGTTCCGAGGTAACCAATGTCCCTTTACTTCGGGCGCGACTCGTTCGTCTACTTCTCGATTCTCCAAATCACACTAGACCATTCTCCAATCTTATTCTTGCTTGCGGATACGCCAACCCTGCCAAGAACGACCGCCGGTTCTTCACGTCTCGGATCCATGACATGATTTCCGACGGAACTCTCCAGAAGTTCAAGCTCAACGACAAGGGTGGAGACCGAATCGCTCTTTCAGAGAGATTCCTTGCAGAACGTGAGCAGTTTAGCGACAAAAGCCCGGCAACTGGGGCAATTGTTCCTGTGTTCGATTCTATTCCGGAGGACGCAGACAACGGAGATGTCTACGTACGTAGTGGTGAGACTCTCCTTCATAATTTCGTGTTACTGTTAAGCAGTTTCTAGCATATCCACTCGCAATCAACATTCCAATGCGGCGTCAAATTATCGACATTATCCATGCCCACAGCGAAGGGCTCACAATCAAGGTAGGCGAACTCAATTTCCTCCTCCAAAGCTAAACTGTCTGTAGGATATATCTGAGTTGATGGATCACCTCGACCGACGCACGATCGAACACGCTATGACAAGGGCGGCCGGGCGCGTTCCCCCAAAGCCAATGTCTTATCTTCAAGTGTGTCTTGTCATGGAGACTGCAGGAAAGCAACGACGCCAACGCTTCTATACATGGGAACACTATCGTGCCTTGCTCCGCTCACAGAAATTGAACGACGATCGCTTTGATCATCTCAACGACGACCACCGCGACGATTTCATGGAGATAAAACGCGAGCAGTTTTATACCACCGAACAGGAGTTGGTAGCCTATGAAAAGGCAATCAGTGACGGGAAAAAGGTTAGCTTACAGAGAGACTCGGCAACGAGGAAGAAAAGGCCTGGAAAAAACCCGGTCGTCAACGGTGTTCGCAAGAAAGGGCGGCCAAGGAAGGAATACCCACCTGGAGAGGAGCCAAAGCGGAGGAAAAGGCAGCCCAAGGTGGTCGAGGGTGGTGATCCGGGAGAGGAGAAAGCCAGGAAGCCTCGCAAGCGAAAGGCCGACGAGATGGAAGGAGGCGATCAGCCAGTGAAGGAACACCCATCCAAAAAGAGGAACGCCCACAATCTACCTGCTACCGAC